>Ga0209390_10006152_pt1 | contig 16322 bp, 15 predicted proteins | sample BON01_FD_187212 | JGI IMG/M metagenome (GOLD analysis project Ga0209390, IMG submission 187212) | Freshwater microbial communities from Lake Bonney liftoff mats and glacier meltwater in Antarctica - BON-01 (SPAdes) (version 2) | ecosystem: Environmental > Aquatic > Freshwater > Ice > Glacier... | reverse complement strand
TCTCCCAATTGTAAGTGTCACTGCGCAATAATTTGCTGTCCCCATCGTTCTCCCTCCCTCCCTCCCTCCCCTCCCCAAAAAAGAAGAAGAGCAACGTACCCGTACAACAACACGCCCTTGGGCTGCGCCACCCCCAACGCCTCAAACAGCTCCGGGTGCTTGATAGGCAACTCAATCACCTCCTTGATCTCGCGGACCTGCTTGTCCAACCCACCAATCATGTCATATGTCGAGTCAGGCACAGCCTCCACCTTCATCAGCGACACGAGCGGGTCCACCTTGGTCGGCAGAATCTTATGCAGGGTATACGAGTCATTCCGCAATGCCACGCGGGTGTTGGGCGTGCACTTGTTGATATCCACGTCCTTGTCCAAGTCCACCACGTACTTGCCCTCGGGGTTGACCTTGACAAGCACCTTGGTCTTGCCCATGGCCTTGACCACCTCTCCCACATACGACCCGGGCTCCTGCAAGTGGTGCAGCTCCTCCCGCAGCAACCGCACCTTGGCGTTCCACTCGTTCCGCTGCGCCTTGAGCCGCTGCAGGTTCTGTGTCCGCTCGCGCACCACCAGCTCCAGCTCGTCAATCTTGCTCAGGTAATACGATCGGATGCCCTTGTCCTCGCCCGTCGACGTGGGACCCGTGGGCCGGCTGCTCACGGCGGTGGCCATGGTTATGTGGTGTGTCGTTGGTTGGAGAAACAGGGGGACGGCAGACGTTGCGACGCGCCTGTGCTGTAGGATGGTGTGGGGTAGGGTGGGTGCCAGTGTGCGGTGTGTGAGTCGTGGTGTGTGACCGCGGCCAGGGCGTGAAGAAGCGTCGAGGCTTCGTCGGCTTCCGGGCGAATAGAGCGAGTGCAAGCACGGCCGGAGGGCAAGGCAAGCGCGGCACCACCAAGACCACGGCGTCCACGCTGTATAGCCAGGCACAACAACAAAGAGGGAGAGGCCTGTGTAGTGTGCGTTGGTGCGGTGGTTGCGTGGTTTTGGTCTTGTTTTGGTTCGATTTTCTAGTCAAGTTCTTCCCTCCTCCATCATCGTCATCGCAACATCGCCTCCTCCCTCCTCCCTCCTCTCACCCTCCTCCCTAGCTATCCCACATACACACACAGGCAACCAGCCACAAGCCAGGAAAGAAGGACGAGGAGCACCAGCGCCTCCTTCTCGCATTTTCCCAGTCCCCCCAGCAAGGGAATGCGCCGCGGCAGACAGCCTCCCTGCTCCCTCCTCCTGCTGCTTGGCCTCCTTTCCACCACCATCATCCTACTACAACTTGACGTGGCGCTTGCGACGACGACCCAAATGAAGCCCGCAATCACGCCATGGCGGCGACAGCTTGTCAGTTTCTCTGCTTTTCAATCCTCCTCCTTCCTCCCAGCCTCGACGGCGCGAATAAGAAAGCCTGTGCCGAGCCCCAGGCCCGCGCTCTCCTCCTCCTCCTCCAGACTCCCTGCCTGGCCCTCCACCACCGCACCGTTTTCGTCCTCCTCCTCTTCTCCCAGCACAAACCAAAGAAAGAGAATAAGGCTTCAAGCTAGTTGGGCTGATGCAGGCACCCCACATGTGGACGACACCATCTTTGCCCTCTCTTCAGGGCAAGGTCGGGCGGGCGTGGCAGTCATTCGTATTTCCGGTCCCCGCGCGGAGCAATGTCTGGCGGCGCTCACTCACTCCCCTACCGTGACAAAAGCCGCGCCGTTCCCCACGCCTCGTGTGGCTGGCTTGCGAAAGCTCTATTGTCCTAAAACCCACGAGGTGCTGGACCAAGCCCTCGTCCTCTGGTTCCCGGCCCCCCGCTCCTTCACGGGGGAAGACACTGTCGAACTTCACTGTCACGGCAGCCGGGCCGTCATTCAAGGCGTGACCCAAGCACTACTCGCCCTGGACGTGGGGAAGGGGGCGGAGGTCCGGCCGGCGGAGAGGGGGGAGTTTACGGAACGGGCTTTTGGGAATGGAAGGATGGATTTGACAGAGGTGGAGGGGCTAGCAGATTTGATTGCTGCTGATACGGCGGCGCAACGTAAGCAGGCCTTGAGGCAGATGGGGGGTGGGTTGAGGGTGACGTATGAGGGGTGGAGGGAGGAGTTGAAGGTGTGTTTGGCGCATACTGAGGCGGTGATTGATTTTGGGGATGATGAATTAGATGTGGATGAGGCGGCTTATGATGCTATTAGACCTAGAGCGGGCAAGCTCCGGGACGAAATGAGGAGGCATCTAGCAGATGGGAATAGGGGGGAGGTTATCAGGTCAGGGATTAGAGTCGCGATTGTCGGCCCGCCGAATGCAGGGAAGAGTACGTTGTTGAATTTGTTGGCGAGACGGCCTGCTGCGATTGTTTCTCCTATTGCTGGTACCACGAGAGATGTGGTTGAGGTGCAGTTAGAGCTAGCGGGCTTGCCGGTGCTGGTGAGCGATACGGCCGGGATACGAGAAGCGGCTGCGGACGAGGTGGAGCAGGAAGGGATTCGTCGGGCAAGGGAAGCAGCGGAGCAAGCACAATTGACCTTGGTAGTACTAGACGCCTCAGGCACGCTGGGGAGCGAAGCGCTAGCGTCGCTGGCGGGAGTAGGGCCGTTTGCCGCGGATGCTCCCCCGAGGGCATTGAATGAGGTGCTGGCAGCGGTGGAGAAGGATAAGGGGTTGTTGTTGGTAGTGAATAAACGGGATGCGGTGGCGGAAGGGAGTGATTTGGCTACGCGTTTGCTTGCGGGAGGAGCAGGGGGAGGAGGAGGAGGGGAGGGAGGGAGGGGGTCGGCTTTTTTTGTGTCGTGTTCGACGGGGGAGGGGGTGGAAGAGATGTTGGGGGGGTTGCAGGCTAGACTAGAGGCTGTGTTTGATAGGGGGGGGGCGGAGGAGGAGCGGAATGAGGCGCCTGTTATCACGCGGGCGAGGCATCGCGTGCATGTTGAGAAGTGCGTGGAGGCCTTGACTTCGTTTGTGGAGGATCGAAATTTGGGGCTGGATGTGGCGGCGGAGGAGTTGAGGATTGCCTCGACGGAGCTGGGGAGGATTACGGGGGCGGTGGACGTGGAGGAGGTATTGGATGTGATTTTTAGGGATTTTTGCATTGGAAAGTAAGGAAGAGGAGGAGGCGGCAAAGGTAGACATCAGGCAAGGAAATATATAACAATAGCGAATTAAAAAATGAAAGAACCTAAAGTATTCAGGCTGATTTCTCGGCATTGTCTTATCTCTTTTAGTTCCTACTAATTACGCGTCTGCTTTCGGTGCCCCCGCGGGCATCTTGCCACCACCACCACCCTCCTCCCCTTCGTCCCCTTCCTCCTTCTCATCCCCTCCCTCTCCCGTCAACTCATTATACCGCCTTCTCACCTCCTTTATATCCTGCCAGGTCAACCACTTCGGTCCATCCACCTTCCTACTCGGGTTCCGTAGCAAATAAGAAGGATGAAAGACAGGCATGACCAACCTAAGACCCTCCCCGTCCAACCCTCCCTCTCCCCCAAACTGCCGCTCGAACCACTGCCCCCGTATTTTGGTGATGCCTTGCTTTTCGTCTGTCAGCACGGCTTTGCAGGCACAAGCACCAGCCAGTAAGATGATGTGTGGGTCCACCAATCGTATATTCTCCATGAGGTAAGGTAAAAACCACGCAACTTCTTGTGCGAGAGGGGTCCGATTCTTGGGCGGGCGACGCAGGACAACGTTGGTAATGTACACAGAGCTCTCGTCCAGGCCGACAGCCGCAAGAATATCGTCGAGTAGCTTCCCCGCACGGCCTACAAAAGGCTTGCCTTCGATGTCCTCCGTCTCACCGGGTGCTTCTCCCACCACCATGATTTTGGCTTTGGTGTTTCCTCGGTAGACCACGACGTTCGTGCCTGTTGAATGCAGAGGGTCTCCCGTCAGACCTTGCATGGCTTGGACGAAGTCTGCGTGGCTCGCGTAGCGGGTGTCGGGCGCGGGGCTGACTACTGCGGTGGGGTTGGGAGACGAAGCAGGAGTGGATGGAGGCAGGATTGCTTCGGCCGCGATGGCGGAGGATGCGGGCGCTTTTGTGGCGGACAAGGAGGAGAAAGCTGAAGAGAACTTCCTGAAGGCCGTGGCGTGGGGCAAGGAGGACGTGGCGTGCCTCTTCATGCTGGCGAGGGCAGCAAAGGTGCTGAACGAGGAGGGGCAGGAGGTTTTCAGGGTGGCAGGCACCAAGAAGCAGGACGACGACGACGACGCAGCAAGTCGCAGGCGCGCCAGCATCAGCAAGGACATGCACAGGACACGCGCAGCGCACGGGAAGCGCTGCTCGTTGTGTGGGAATGGCAGAGATATGAGAGGGCAGGGGGGCGGGACGGGGCATCGAAGTGGAGCCGGCACGTACCTGTGTGTTCATGCAAGCCTCCTTTCCAAGTATAGCCACACTGACCACGCGCAGCCAACAACGTAGCGGGTGGCGTCCGCAAAAATGAAGTGGCCTGTGCGAGATGTGTGTGTATGTGTTGGAAGTGTGAGTTTGGGTCTTGACAGGGCATTGCGAAGGCAAAGACGAGCGCATCAAGCAGAGACCCTGCCTCGCCCGGCGAGATCGGGATGCATCACAACATAATCCACACTCCACCACGTTACACACAGGTCGCCATGCGAAAACACCGCTTTGACGTCCTCATTGTCGTCGTCCTGGCACTGGTGCTGCTCCTTGCCCTCGTCGTTCTACCAACAACGCAAGCCTTTGTGCCTCGCCATCCCCACCAGCAGCAGCCTGGCTACTCCTCCCGCTCCTCTTTCACCACCGGCACAAGGCGCTCCGCCCACGATATTACGACGCTGGGTGGGGAGGACATGAGTTGGCAAGAAGGCTTGGCCCTGCTCGAGTCGCTCGAGACGCCCACGGTGGAAATTTACAACAAGGTCTTGAAAGCATGTGCGGCGGAGGGACAGTGGGAGCCCGGATGCTGGCTACTAGACGAGATGGTGGAGCTAGGCTTGGAACCAGACCGGCAGAGTTTTGTGCTGGCCATTGAGGCGTGCGGGGAGCAAGGCCGGTACGAGGAGGCGAACCATGTGTTGAGCTACATGAAAGACGCGGAGCACGAGCTGGACAATGAAGTCTACGGGTTCGTTGCCCGTGCCTGCGAGGCGGCCAAGAACTGGCGGCAGCTCCAGTGGACATTGGATGAAATGACGTACAGGGAATTGATCCCTGATTTAGTCACTTACAACCGCGCGATTGCCGGCTGTGGCGAGGAAGGGGAGTGGGAGATGGCGTTGACGTTGGTGCTGGAAGCAGACCGGAGAGGGGTCACTTGTGACTATGTAAGCTACAATCTTGTAATGCAAGCCCTGCACAAGGCCAAGCAACCGACCCGCGCTCATGACCTAATAAAAATCATGAAGGAAGCAGGCGTGGCCCCAGACAAGGAGATGCTGGCATTAGTGCTTGAACTCTGCCAGGAGGCAGGCGAGATGGCGCTCGTCGAAGGAATCGGACGCGAGCTGGACCGGGGAGGGTTGGGGGCTGGCGGCGGGGGGAACTGAAGAGTTGAAGGAAAAATATTGGAAAAGGCAGATTTGTGATTGTAAGTAAATGACGATAAAAAGGAAAGAAGCAAGAAACTGTGAAAATGGAAGAACGTAGTGTCAAGTTGAATTAGTAATTGGAAGTCTTTAGACTTTGCGGTCTCCTGCTCGCAAGGTAGGTTAAATCAAGACCCTAGATTTGTTGTCCAGCATACTACCGTACTTCGTATTCTGGGAAATTTGTGCGCTCTGCGCTTTATTTTGGTGGTCGCAGGCAGACATGGGCCGTGACCTCACTTTGTGTGGTGGCCTCGCCGCCGAAGAATAAGTCACTTGCCCTCCTCACTCTAAACTTTGCGTCCACACCTCTTTCCACAGTATCTATAGCTCGGTACAACATCTACCTACATCTGTAACTGACGGAGCACTTGGCAACCGACACGGCAGCAACCGACCGGCCTGCCTCTCCGCAGCCCCACATCGAACAAATGCATTGCTTGATGACGAAAAGCCTCATGCCAAAATGTTCTTCACACGCCTCTACCACTCCCCAAATACAGCGCGCCACTATGGTCAGCACCGCTTCACGCCGGGGCGAGACCCTGAAGGAGTCGTCCAAGGAGAAGGACGTCCGGATCTCCAACATTGTGGCTGCCAAAGGTACGAACGTCGTGTATGAAAACCTGCCTTCTTCTCCCAGCCTCCCCTCCCCCCTTTTCCTTCCTGCCTGCCCAAAAAGTGCCCAGGCATTTATTTGTGCGCTTGAGTCACGGTTCGTGTCAGGACATTCGTATGTATGTATACGCTTGTGGTGTTGGCTTCCTCCAATGGGGCATCTCTTTGTTTTCTCCGAGGGCCGTCATCATCATCAGCCTTCCCCCCCGCTGCACCGACATGCCTGCTCGCACGCCCCATTCCCTACGCTGCTGCAGCCCAGCTTTCTTTTCCCCTTGTCGTCCTTTCAAAGCACTCATCACACCCACATTTTCCCCTTCCACCCCCTCCCCATCAGGCGTGGCGGACGCCATTCGCACCAGCCTGGGCCCGCGGGGCATGGACAAGATGATCCAACGGGGCGATGGCGAAGTCATTATCACCAACGACGGCGCCACCATCCTCGGGCAAATGTCCGTGTTTCACCCCTGTGCCAAGATGCTGGTGGAGCTGTCTAAGTCGCAGGACATTGAGGCGGGGGACGGGACGACGAGCGTGGTGGTCCTGGCTGGGTCCATGCTGAACGCGTGCTCCGACCTGCTTGCCAAGGGCATCCACCCCACCATGATTGCCGACTCCTTTAAGGCGGCGGCTGAAAAGGCGGAAGAGGTGCTGCAAGGTATGTCCAAGCCTGTGGATTTGCGGGCGCGCGAAACGCTGATCGATGCGGTGGTGACGTGCTTGAGCAGTAAGGTCGTCTCCCAGAACTCGGATATTTTGGCCCCGGTAGCCGTGGACGCTGTGCTTAATATTATCAACCCCGATACGGCGATCAATGTGGATTTGAACGACATTCGAATTGTGAAGCAGCTGGGTGGGACGGTGGATGACACAGAGCTCGTGCCTGGGATTGTGTTTGAGAAGGGCGCGAATAAGGGAGCGGCGGGTGGGCCGACTCGCATTGAGAGGGCTAAGATTGGGTTGATTCAGTTTCATTTGTCCGCCCCGAAGACGGATATGGAGAATAATGTCGTTGTGTCGGACTATGCTGCCATGGATAGGATCTTGCGGGAGGAGAGGAAGTACATCTTGAATTTGGTGAAGAAGATCAAGAAGTCAGGCTGTAATGTCTTGTTGGTCCAAAAGTCGATTTTGCGCGACGCGTACAACGACCTTTCCCTCCACTTCCTGGCCAAGATGGACATCATGGTCATTACGGAAGTGGAGCGGACGGACGTGGAGTTCATTCAGCGGACCTTGGGGTGCATGCCTGTGGCGCATGTTGATTCTTTTACTCCTGATAAGCTGGGGTCGGCGGAGCTTGTGACTGAGGTAACGGTCCCGGGGGGCTCGCACAAGGTGGTGAAGGTCACGGGGGTCCAGAACCCGGGCACTACGATGTCGATTCTGATTAGGGGGTCGAATAAGTTGGTGTTGGAGGAGGCGGATCGCTCGTTGCATGATGCTCTGTGTGTGGTGCGGAGTTTGGTGAAGAAGCGGTTTTTGATCGCGGGTGGGGGAGCGGCCGAGACGGAGGTGAACTTGAGGTTGACGGAGTGGTCGAAGTTGCAGGTGGGGATGAAGGCTTATTGTGTGGCGGCGTTTGCGCAATCGTTGGAGGTGGTCCCGTATACATTGGCGGAGAATGGGGGGCTGAACCCGATTGCGATCGTGACGGAGTTGAGGCGTCGGCATGCGGGGGGGGAAAACGGGACGGGGATCAATGTGAGGCAGAGCAGTATTTCGGATATGTATGCTGAGAGGGTCGTGCAGCCCTTGCTGGTGAGTTTGAGTGCGATTTCCCTGGCGTCTGAGACGGTGTGCATGCTCATGAAGATTGATGACTTGGTGCCGGTGGCCCGCGTGTAAGGCCCCGGGGGGGAGGGAGGGAGGGAAGGAGGGAGGGAGAGAGGAAGGGAGAGAGGAAAAGTCATTTCATGGGAACGTATGCATGCATGGTCGAGACGTTTTTAAAGGCGGTAGAAGAGCAGCCGGCAGGAATAAATTTGCCTGGTTGGTTTCTTTCAGGGAGAGCCAAAACACACAAAAAAAGAACAATAAGAATAAGCGTGATGAAAATTCTAGAGTAATGAGTCTTTACTTTTTTCTTTCTTTTGAATTCTCGCTCGCACACCTCGTAGCGACATACGACTGAGCGACGCTTCCCCACTTCGGAGCAAAACGTATAACCTACTTTTGATTTCACTATACGAATTTTGTCTTTTCTCCCTCCCTCCCTCCCTGACCCCGTCTCTCACGCAAATCTACTAAAGAACCTCTTCCTCTGCTTCCTCAAAAAACAAAACTTACTTCTCCATCTCAGTGATCTTGACCGGCCTCCCTTCCTCCACCGACGCCTTAGCCGCCATACCCGCCAAAATCGTCGCCTTCCCATCCACTGCACTCGCCAAATGCTCCATCCCCTCCCCCTCCCCGCCCGCCACTTTGCTCACAAACGCCCTGACAATCCCCACATACGCATCGCTGTACCGGTCCATGAAAAATGAGTAAGGCAAGCCAGCCGTCACGCCCTTGGCATCCGAACGCAACACCGTAGTCGGGCTCCGATTCTCCCCCTGCAACGATCCCAGCTCCCCAAAGACCTCCACCCGCTGATCATACCCAAAAGAGCACAAACGTGAGTTTTCAATCGTCCCAAATACCCCATTCTTGAATCGCAGCATCGTGATCTGCGTGTCCAAGTCCCCCGCCGCCATCGCCTCAGGCCCCCAAGCAGCCCCTTGCACATACACCTCCTCAATCTCACTCCCCACCAAGAAACGAGCCATGTCAAAGTCGTGGCTGCTCATGTCCAAAAAGATGCCGCCGCTCGTCTTCAAGTACTCAGCGGGGGGTGGGGCCGGATCGCGGCTGACGATGCGGAAAGTCCGCATATTGCCAATGGCGCCCTGCGTGATTTGCTTCTTGACACTCTGGAAGTTGGTGTCAAAGCGACGCTGAAAGCCAAGGATAAGCTTGGTGCCTGCCTTGGCCGCGGCTTGCGTGCAGGCGTCAATGGCGGCGAGGTCGTTCGAGATGGGCTTCTCGCAGAAGACGTGCTTGCCCCGCTCGACGGCCGCCATGATTTGCTCCACGTGAAAGGGCGTCGGGGAGGCCACGACCACGGCCTGCACGTCGTCGCGGTCCAGCAACTCCAAGTAGTCCTTATGGTAGGCAGGCATGCCCCCCGTTTGCTCCAGCACCTTTTTGCCCATCTCTTCGAAAGGGTCCGTAATGGCCACAAGCCGGGCGCCCGGCGTCCGGAAAGCGAGGGTGTTGCTGTGTATCTGCCCGATGCGTCCACAGCCAATCACACCCACGCCCAACGGGGCTTGGGACATGCGCAGGGAGAAGCCCTGAGTCAGGACCGGGAAAAGGAGGGGGGGACTTAACAGAACGACGGCGAGGGCATGCTTGAAGGTCATGCTTCGATTCGAGTTTGTTCTATTCGGGGCAGGCGGAAGGCAGGCAAACGCTTGTTTGTGGGTGGCGGCTCCTGTGTGGGTGTGGTGGTAGGGCAGGGAAAGTGGAAGAAAAGCAATGCGTCAGAAGAGCTATGGGCGACAGGACATAGACGCTTGGAATGTTCGCAATGGTTATGTCTCCCTTAGAAGGCAGGTGCACTGCAGCAAGACGAGCGGCTGCTGCAGGTTGAAGAAGCCGTTGCGGCATCGCCGACCTCCCCACTTCTCCATCTAATCATCCACGAAAGCAAGAAATGGAACGCCAAAAACATGCCCGAGGTCACTAAATTGTGCTGGTCGAAAGTACTTCACTCAAGTCAACCAAAGAATCAAGAATCAATGCTGCCAGTTTCTTTCAAAACCTCCCCACCCTTCTCCATTGTGTGCTTTGCTTTGCAAGAAATGGAAAGCAAAGAGCATGCCTCGGGGTCCTAGCAGAACGTTTGTTGTAATTATTTGTACAAGATTTGATGGGACTTCGATGCTTTATTTTCCTACATACACACATACACCCACCCACCCACCCACCCTTATCTCCTCCGTTGCCCGCCCGACTCGCCCGCCGCCTCGAGCATGGCCCGCATTTTCATCTTGAGGTTACCCAGCACCCCCTCCAGGTCCGCTATCAGCTGCTTCACATTCTCGTTGTGAGGATCTTCGTCACACAGCAAAAGCAACTGCTTCCGTCGCTCCGTCACATTGCGAAGTTGGCTCAACAAACGCTGGTACCGCTCGTCCTTGTCCAAGGCACTGCTGCTACTGCTGCTGCTGTTGCTACTGGTGCTGCTCCTGGGGCTGCTGCCATCGTCCGATACACTGCGTGGACTGAGGATGGAAAAGGGGGCCACCGCTGGCACTTTGATCGCAGCAGGAGAAGAAGCAGCAGCAGATTGCTTGGGTGAGGGGGAGGGCGAGGGGGAGGGCGAGGGAGAGGGGGCGTCGGTGGAAATAGGGGCTGGCACTACTACAGTCAATGAAGGAGGAGGAGGAGAAGGAGAGGAAGCTGACGCGGTATCAGTCGGTGCCTCCTCTTTATCTTGCTCCTCTTCCTCTGCTGCCTCTTCTTCTTCTTCTTGCTCTTCTTCGCCGTCTGCATTCCTTTCCTTCTCCTCCTCCTCCTCTCCGTCCCTAGTCCCCACCGACGATGGCGACGCCTGCTGCCTCTCCGAATCGAGCGCCACGTCCTCAGCTTCTGCAACACTACTCTCGCCCTCGCCTCCATCTCCTCCTTCTCCTCCTTCTCCTCCCCCTGTACCAGCACTCACATCCTCCCCTAGCATCCCCTCTGACACCGACGACGACATGGAGGATGAGGCCATCTGTCCAGAAGCAGAAGGAGAAGAAGCTTGTACCGCAGCCGCAGCAGCAGCACTCGCGCTGGCACGGGCCTTGATCTCTTTCACCAACAACTTCTTCTCCGCCTTCAGCTGGCCTAGCTTTTCCTCCTGCGTCGCATTATACAACCTTAACTGACCCATTTCAGCGTGCAACAGCGTCATGTCCTGCTTCTGCTGCTTCACGTGCTTCGCCAGCAACTTCATCTGTCCCCTCAAGGTATCATTCTCCGCCGCCGTCTCCTCCAAGGCCTCGCTCAAATCTCTAATTTCCGCCCGCGCGCTCCCTAGTTCTTCCTGTGTTATCTGCAGCGCGCGCTCGTCCACCTTAACCTCTAACCTGGTCTTGAGTGTTTCTACCTCCGACTTTGCGCGGTGCGCCGCCTCCTTCGCTTTCTTCCAAGCCGCCCTTGTGTCTTCATGAGCCTGCCTTTCCTTCTCCAAGGTCCCCGACAAAGAAGTCAATTCTGCTTGTACTCCCGAATGAGCCACGGTCCACACATGTTTCTCCGCCTTTAGCACATCCCTCTCTCTCTCCGCCCTCTTGGCCGCCTCAATCGCCACCTCCACCTCCTGCTGCTTCCCCCCAACCTCAACCTCTAACCCCGCCTTCTCTCCTTGCAAGACCTTAACTTGCTCTCCCATTACTTCGACCCTTGCTAACGCCTCGTACATTTTCCGTTCAAATTTCTCCTTTTCGATGGACCACCTCCTTTGTTTCGCCAACGCAATCACAGCTTCTGCTTCCGCCTGCTCCTTCTTAGCTGTCATATGCGCCAGTTCGTCCTCCAACCTCTCAATCAACCCCCCCACACGCTCAAAATCTGCCTGGGGGATCAGCGGCTGCTGCTGCTGCTGCTGCTGCTGCTGCTGTTTTTGCTGGCCGGCTGCGCCTGCCTCCTCCCCCTTGGCGTCCTCCTTGCTGCTGTAGAGATAGTCCCACATCACACCTAGGGAAGATCGTCGGACCCTCCCTCCTCCTCCTCCTCCTCCTCCTCCTCCTCCTCCTTCTGTAGATGCTGCATTTGCGCCTTCGCCCACGCTCCCTCCACCACTCTCATTATTACCACCACCTGTGCTGCTGCTGCTGCTGCTGCTGCTGCTGCTGCTGCTGCTCCCACTTCCATTATCCTCCCCCCCAGCCCCCGCAGCCTTTAATGCTTGATCCAGATCCGAAAGAGACGAAGTAGAGGTAGCTGACAAGATGCCCAATCCTCCCCTCCCTCCCGCCACGATCCGCTCCTTCTCCTCGTCAATCTCCCCCCCCCTTCCTCCCTCCCCTCCTCCTCCTCCCTCCCCCCTCGAAGGCGACGACGACCCAAACGCCTCTGCCGAGTCCACCGCCGGGCGAGCCACTGGCGTGACAGTCACGCAAACCTTCCCTCCCTCGCTCCCTCCCTCCCCTGCCTGGATCCGTGAGGTGATCAAATTTCGAGTCCGACTTGAGGCCCGCAAGAGCTCTTCTGCTGCTTCTACTGCTGCTTGCATCGCTTCCTCCCTCACGACCTGTAAGACATATTGCACCTGTTTTCCACGTAAACGAGAGAAGGCATTGTCCCAGGTCAAGCAGCAGATACCCCTGAGAGAGGGAGGAGGGGAGGTGTAGGAGCCTTGGACATACTCAGGCCCTCCTCCTCCTCCTCCTGGTTTGGTTGGGCTTGGGGGAGGAGCAGTTTGGGGGTCACTAGACGGGAAACGACCTTCCATCAGAATTTCGAGGGAGGGGGGTTCGAAGGGGGGAGAGGGAAGAATGGAAGGAGGGCTGCTGGCATCGTCGTCGGTAGCAGGAGCAGCAGGAGCAGTGGCCGGTGGGTGAGGGCAAAAGGTAGCTTTGAATTGAATGTCGAGGCCGTCGCCCACGAAGAAGCGCCACAGCACCGTGGAGCCTGCGGGGACCTCTATTTCCTCTTCGTGCTTGACACGGCGGGCGACATAGAGGGAGGTGAAGGAGCAGGGTTGTAGGAGGAAGTCGACGGCGTTTTCAGGGACCATGCCGGAGGATTCGGCCCCGCCCGCGCCGTCGTGATCGTTGAGCAGGGAGAGGAATTGACGCGAGGCGGTCACGTCTGGCAGGGCCATGAGCTCGTACAGGTAGGTGGTGACGGCTTCTGCCATTTGCGCGTCTGTGGAGCCCTCGGAGTATTGGGGCAGGGTGGGCAGGGTGACATCCTTCTGTTGTGATTGGGGGAAGGAGGGAAGGGGAAGGGAGAGGGAGGAGGGGCATTAGTGCGGCTTTTGGTCCTGGCAACACAGACAAATGAAAAACATGCCGATGGCCGCGGCGGCTGCCTACGCCGAAAGGCTAAGGAGGAGGCATCAGTGCAGCTTCGAGGCTCTCTCTCCCTTGCCCCGCAAGACACAGACACAGTCCTAGAAACCTGCCGTCTGCCCATGCCTCATAACGTACCTTGCTGCTCGTCAAGAGGTTGGTCAGAGCCAGGTGCAGCGCCCGAAACTCTTGATAGTCCCGGCGCAAGATGACGGTGTGGGAGCTGCTGCCCGGCAAGCTGAGCTCAATGTCAAACATGGTGGGTGAAAGCGGGGTGTCGAAGCGCAGCAGGAGCGGCAAGACTGGAGGCGTGTGAGATGGGGCAATGATGACAGCGTCCGTCCCCTTGCGCTGCGGACGTTCAGGCCCTTGCGTCCCGCGCTATGTGCGTCGCGAGGTGCGAGGCCTGTGCTTGTATGTGTGTGGGGAGTGGCTAGGGTGGTGGGTGCATTGACAACAAGTGGCAGCAGAGTGCAGACGTGTGTCGATTTTCAAATTCCAATTCTGTTCGTCAACCAACCTCCCCACCCCCTACCCCAAAACCAAAAGCCAAAAGCAAAAGAAGCAAGACAAAGTGCCACCGCAACACTTTCAGCAGCAGTCGTATGTGTGTACTTCATTTTTCATCTTATTCCCCAACCCTCATTTCCAGCAATCCCTTAACCACTGAGCTCCACAATGCCATGCTTTTTCTTGCCTGCACTCAGCATAATTTCCGGCTTGACAAAGCTCGCCGCCGTCACCACAAAGGTTTCGTCCTTGATCGCCTCCCCATCCAAGCGCGCCCCTCCTCCCTTAATAAGCCTTCGGGCCTCCGCCTTGGACTTTGCCATCTCCAGCCTCACAAAAAGCTCTGCTACTTGCAAGCCTGCCTCGCCCAGCTCCTCCTTCCCCACCACCACCCTCGGCAAGGCCGCCGTGTTATCCGAGCCCCCGCCCGAGAACAAATTAGCCACTGTCGCGTGAATCTCCGCAAGACACTCCTCGCCATGCAGCAATTTAGTCGCCTCGTCGGCCAAAATGACCTTGGCTTCATTGATTCCCGCCCCCTCAAACCGTGCCAATTCCTCAATCCTCTCCAAAGGCAACTCAGTAAACAACTTCAAAAACCGCATCACATCCGCGTCATTCGTATTCCGCCAAAACTGCCAGTACTCATACTCACTCAACAACTCCCTTTTCAGCCACACGGCTCCTGAGGCCGTCTTCCCCATCTTTTTGCCATCCGACGTCGTCATCAACGGCGCCGTCAACCCAAACAAATGCTTCCCATCCACCTTCCTCGCCAACTCCACCCCATTTATAATATTCCCCCACTGATCCGACCCGCCCAACTGCAACCTCGCATTATACCGCCTCGACAACTCCAAAAAGTCATACGCCTGCAGAATCATGTAATTAAACTCAAGAAACGACAGCGGACTCTCCCTCTCCAACCTCACCTTCACACTCTCGAAGTTCAACATCCGATTAATCGTAAAATGCTGCCCGTAATCCCTCAAAAAATCAAGATATCGAATAGGGGACAACCAATCATCATTATTCACCAAAACAGCATCCGTCGGCCCCTCCCCAAAGGTCAAAAAACGACGAAACACCGCAGAGATCGAGTCAATATTCCCTTGAATCATATCATACGTCATCAACTTCCTCGCCTCATCCTTCCCCGATGGATCCCCCACCTTGGTCGTTCCCCCCCCCATGAGCACCAAAGGCTTATGGCCCGATCTTTGCAGGTGGCGTAGAATCATGATTTGGAGCAAGCTGCCCACGTGGAGGCTGGGGGCAGTCGCATCAAAACCTAGATAAGCCGCAATGGGTTCCCCCGCCGCGCATGCCTCGTCCAAGGCCACAAAATCTGTGCATTGGTGGATGTAGCCCCGTGCACTCAGTGTTTGTAAGAAGGTGGATTTGAAGCTCGTGGGGATGACTTGGCCTTGGACGGAGATCTCAGTTTCGGGGGCAGGGGTACTGCTGCTGCTGCTTAGGCTTGTGGTGGTGCGCCTTGAGGGTGTGTGGGATTGGAGGGACGAGGCACTGGCCCGACGGAGCGTGCTGATGGCGGGAGATGCGGAGAAGAGGGATATTCGCCAGGCCGTCGTGGTCTTGCTGGCATAGGCGAGGAAGAGCATGGCAATGGCAAGCAAAGGGCTGCTGGTCCGGTGGCGGCGCTGGAAGGAGGATGATGATGATGGTGATGATGGTCGCGTTTGCTGTGATAGCAAGGACGTAGAAGACAATTTGGTCTGCTGCTTGTGCGCCACCAAGGATCTTCTCTCCTCCTCCATTTACGTGGTGGGTTGGGTCGGGCCGCGCGCGCCTGTGTGTTGTGTTTGTGTAGGATGATCGGAGGACTGAATGAGGGGCTGCCGGCGTGTGTACGTGGGGGTATCTTGAGTTTTGCTTGGCATTTGCAGTGAAAGCCCGTGCGAGAAGGGCGGCAGGACGGAGTAAGGGTAGTGTTTGTTGTCGTGGCTGTGGTGGTGTGTCAGTAGGATGCTCGTGGTATGTGTAGATGAGTTGGTCAGAGGGTTTGTGAAGCAATGTTGCAGCTGTTGCTGCCAACCTCCCACTCCTCCTGTACCCTCCCAAAAGCAAAAGCAAAGATGAAGCAAAAGCTTATTATTTCCCATATTAGCTTGACCGAGATTTGATTTTCTTTCTTTTTCTTCTCCTATTGTGTCGTCCTTTCTCCATTCACGTCTTTCCTGCCTCATTTCTGACCAGGGCAACCCGCTGCTGCTGCTGCTGCTGCTGCTGCTGCTACTACTACTTATGTATTGCACGTAGACGGACGGACGTAAGCAAAAACCCCAGATCAAGACAAACCAACCCCAAAAAAGACCTCTTCCCATCATCCTTCCCTCCCTTGCTTCCTCTACTTCCTAAACAACGATTGCAGCTCATTTAAGACACTCGTCACCTCCTTATCATTCGCATACTTCGAAATATTAGCCGGGTTCGCCATTACGTCTTGCAACGCCGCCATCACCTTCGGATTCTTCTGGGCCCGTTGAAACGCCGCTTGTGTCCTCGGATTAGACATTATCGACGTCAACATGCTCGGGTCAATCCCCCCCATCCCCGGCATCCCCCCAAACCCTCCCCCACCACCAAACGGGCTCCCTCC
>Ga0209390_10006151_pt1 | contig 16322 bp, 17 predicted proteins | sample BON01_FD_187212 | JGI IMG/M metagenome (GOLD analysis project Ga0209390, IMG submission 187212) | Freshwater microbial communities from Lake Bonney liftoff mats and glacier meltwater in Antarctica - BON-01 (SPAdes) (version 2) | ecosystem: Environmental > Aquatic > Freshwater > Ice > Glacier... | reverse complement strand
TTTCGCGAATCATACCCGCATCAAGAAGAGCCTTGATTTGGTGTGCCAATTCAGGCATGTGTTGAGGTGCCACTGGATAGTGGCGCATTGCCACTGGCCTTGCGTCTGCTGTTTCAGTGATATTCAGATCCAGCTGGCGCACTGGTGGCATCCGTGGCATTGTCCTCGTTTCAAACACTGTTTTTTCGAAACCCCCAAGTAGTGAGAGGATGTCTTCCACCTGCTGTACCGGCAAATGAGCAAGTTGAGTGCGGACCTCAGATGTGACAAAATCGAAGGAATGCTCAGGATTTGTAGACAACCCCGGAATGTCCGCGTCCAGAAAGTCCAATATTTCGGCATCCTCGGGCAGTTCTTTGCCCACATCACCCAGTCTGTGGACAGCTGCGAGGGAACTTTTTTTCCCCTCCTTTCAGTGGACTCGAGCGCAAGATGGAGATGGTGGCATCCACGTCCCTCCAAAATGCACTGTACGCAAATGAGGTTGTAACGGTGTGTTGAATATTAATTGTTGTCTCTCCAATTCTGTATATTGTGTCGGAGGAACGGGCCCGGGCAATTGCAACCATGGTTGTTGTACTAACCGACATCCTTCCGTGACCATTGCGGCCACATTCAGATCAACCGTATGTGAAACATAGGGTGTTGAAGACGGTTTCAGGCCAAGACAACTAAAGTCCCCTGGTGGTAGAATGTCAAATTTTAAAGGGACAGGGCCTGATGGAAGCAACTGCCACAATTGGTCATGGGCATAATCCATGATGCCTCTGTGATGGCGCAACCACAATTCACCCAGTATAATGTCATAATGTGATAAAGGGGCTGACAAGAATTTTTCCGTGATGGGCAAACCATTGATACACAATTCAAGGCTACCCACGTCCGACAATGGTAGAATGTCACTGTTGGCTTGTGTAGCCGCACTGACCACCTGACCCTCCAACCCCAACTGGGTGGCCATGCGTGTACTAATCAGAGGAGGATGTTCGCTCCCGGAGTCGATGAGCAACTCTATTTTCCCTCAATTATTTCTCTCTGTCGAGTGAGACCTTTAACCGTGATGTCCATTTGATCGCATTTCTTAGGAACAGTGGCATTTTCATGAGCGCTCGAAATGACAATCTTCAAGAGCAAAGCTAAGTTGCTCTCTAAAAACTGGAAGAAGTCGAAAGAGGATTTGATAAAGATGGACCTGATGGAGGCATACGAAGTGCAACTTTGGGAACATTGTGATCGCACCTACACCGAATGGCGTGTAGACAAGACTCGGAAACTGTCTTGGTGGTAAGGGTTGGTAAGGGAGATGGAGGAATGGTATTCCGCAGTCTCAGCGTGTCAACGGAGGAGAGGTACACATGGACTCCGAGTTGGGAGTGAGACAACACGGCCGACATCCGCATGACGACGCATTTTTGATTTGTATAGATATATACATATATAAATATGTGCATATACAAATATATGTATATATATATATATATATATATATGAGTATATCATAGTATATATAAATATATATATGTCACGGTTGTGCCGTGGTAGAGACGTGGAGGTCAATACCTGTCATAGGTTACAGATCAGACGAGCGTCCAGTGTCTGCTGATGGCAACCCACGCTCGGAGACAATTACATCACTTGATGTGTTGATTAAATTGATTTGTCTGAATAAAACATCCAAAACAAAAGCCCAATCAAGCGATTTATTTGTTTGATACAAACCATATAATATTTATTGAATTCAATTCAACATAGTTTGAAACACTGACAGAATTGTTTAGAAACTTGCAATTTATAGTACAAATTATACTATATTGATACATCAAACTATACTTAGGTTCAAAATTAGACAAACGATACTTTGGAGTATGTAATAAGCAAACTATATTTAGTATTTCTCAAACTCTAGACACATTGTTGATCCAATGCTAAACTATATTATTGAAATAATTACTTTTTCATAACATGGTATAGTTTGATATACCTTCAAATTCAAACTGTATTTCATACGAGTGGTAAACTATACTTTTTAGCATGTCTTTTTGTGATGGTCTACTCGCTGTGCTCTGTGGATCTTGCCTTCTCAAGACTTGCAAGCATATCATATCTTGTACTGAAATTTTCGTGCGTTGTACGTGAGCCTGAGGGTGCTGTTGAGGGGAAGCTGGAGTAGGTGGTGAAGGTGACACTCACACAGTATGATTTACGTATGCAACACACAAGCTTGCTTTCCCTCTTTTCTTGCTTCAGTCATGCTTTCAAATTTTCTGCAATTCAAAAATGAAAAAATTCCCGGGCACCAGAACTCATCGGTTCCCTCGACATTGACAAGTTAGACCAGGCGAGATCGGAGGCTGGTAAGTTGACCAATGGGTGTTAGAGCGGAAGAAATTCACAGGGCTTGCCATGGCAACTTGTATCCCCTGCATCCTTGGGATACCTACTATCAGTTTAGCGATAATTTTGAACACATATTGACGACACGCCAACAAACAAGATCTGCCGTCGCGCGCCACGTGCTGCCCAACAACGAGATCAGATCACGCACGAGATGGTTTCAAAGTAGTCTAACATGGTTTAGGATTCTTTTTTAGGTTCAAACAGTTCTTTTTAGTGCTTGCCAGTGCGTCTTAAAAGAGGAAAGAGCAGCGCAAAATTGGCTTACGAGTTTTAACTTAAATGAACCGTTCATTGCAATGTGTGGTTCAGCGATCCACACATTTCAAACCCACTGCTCGTCTTCAAGCGTCGACCTCATTCCCGGGCAGCGTTACTGCTAGTTTTCAATTAAGATCTTCCCTTACCGTGACATTGGTCTGTTGGTCTATTTCTTGTTCCTCTTCCTGCGCACCCCAGCGCGCTCGCACACTGGGCACGTTTAGGTGTTTGTGGTGTTGAGGTTCTCAGTCAGAAACTATGCTTACGAGAAAAGTTAATTACACCCGGCCCGGATAACAATTGATACGACCAACTTTTCAGAGTGCTGAGTTTTTTTGTGCCGGGTTTTCTGTGCCGGGGTTTTCTTCTTCTCGCCAGAGTGCCATCAGCATACCTGGCACTACCAGTTTTGGAATTAATTATGTCCGGACACCAATTCCGGCCTGGACACCAATTAATAGATATTTAATTTCCGGTTCCGACTCGGAATAGCTGCTGGTCTAATCCACCAAAGCGAAGGGTCAGTAGTTCTTCTTATCAAGATTGATGTCTTTTTTCCAACTTTTTACGAGTCTTGAAAATCCAAAAAGACGAAAGGCTTGCATTACGAAAATAATAGTAGGTCTCTTTTGCGCAACAGAAATCTTCAAAATCGGATTGGTTTCCTAGGGTTGTGCAAAAGAAGGTGGGGCGGGGAGGGAACCTGGGGAGGCGGATAGGGCGGTCTGCTTGCTTCGATGTGTGTCTCTTGCCTGTCCAAGACCTGCAAGCATTTCCTGTCTTGTACTTAGTCTTTCGTGCGTCACCAGGAAGCAGAAAATGCCTGAAAAGTGGAATTTCATGAATGTTTTGAGCAGTAGGAGGGCAAGGATGGTGAGGGAGGGGGTGGTGGAAAAAGATGTTGTCGTTAAGGAGATCTGTATGCCCTCATCCTCATCAGCCTCAGAGAGTTGCTGATTGGGACCTGCCTGACGAGGAGGAGTAGGAGACAGAGACAGTGGAGAGCGAGGGGGGAGACGAGGGGGAGGAAAAGGAGGCGGATCAGCAAGTTAGGAGAGGGATGGGAGAAAAAACTGGGAAGCCAAGAGGAAGAGGAGGGTTCAAGTAGGCGTAGGAGGACAAGTGTACGTGGGAGTGCTGTTGTGGGGGATTGGGAGGAGGGGGGGATGGCGACACTCGCAAAGTATGATCTTATCATGTCACAATTGACTGTTCGATCTCAAAAATACCCTATTCCTCTTGTATATATCATCCGAGTTCTTCTTTTGTCAGTTTCACAAATGCCAATGTCAGCTTTCTTTATCCAATCTGTGTTCATTTTCTTTCAGAATGCATCCAATCATCGCTGTACGGATTCATCACAAAACACAATTTTGACTCTCAAACCTGGAACGGACGCTCTGGAATAGGACAACCTCACCGTGACCGTCCGTTCCCATGTATGAGAGTCTGAGAGAATATTGACATGTCTGTGGGTCACAGCCAACTCGTAGAGGATGTTCAAGTTTGGGGACTTGGACAACCGTGGGATCCGAGTCCGCCCGACCCAATCAATCATGTATGTTCCCTTACAGGTAAATAGATTTCAGAAAAGTATTTTACTTATCGTTCAGTACAAATATTCAAAATCTTGTTCCGGAGATTTTTATTCTCCAGAATCTGATCCTCCGCACCAGATCATGCGGTACTGGTTTTATTACTCAATCTAGTTGGTTTTTTCATTTCCACCTGACCACGCTGGTCAGGTGGAAATGATTTGTACCACAGTTGTACCAGTTTCGAAGTGGCATCTCGGGGGGGCCAGCCCTTAAATATTTGTACATGATGTATAGGGGCGGGCGGACTGTTTGGCAGAATCTGAGCGAGGTTCTGGACACTTGTGCGTCTTGTCAGAGAAAGTTACAGGGACGAGTTATTTTTGAGATTCGATCATAATGATACGACAGCTTCTGTCCCTCTTTCCTTGATTGAGTCATACACGGAACGCGCGGCAAGTGGAGGGGCTGTACCCTGAAGTTGCCGCGCGCCACCTGCGTTCAGCCGCGGTCGATGCTGATTTTCAAAAGTTATCCTTTTTTTTCAAAAGTCACGGTCTCATTTTTCCGAGTTGAGCCTGGTTTTCTTCTCCTGGTTTATTAGGCCAAATTTGAAATTAACTCAAACAGTCGACCGCGACGACCAACCTTCGAATCTGGTCTAGCAAGCTCTATTCGATTTGTGCTTAAATCGCCTTTTTCGGTTTGTGGTGTGTCAAAAGAATATGTCAAGAGTCCGGCGGTTGTTCACAATCTTGCGGCCACCAAGTCGATTTTTGTTGTGAGAGTAGAGTTTTTATTGAAAAATGATGGTGGGTATCCCAAGGACACGGGGGTTACTTTATTCACCCTGGCAACCCCTGGGAATCCCCTCCGCTATAACACCCATCGGTCAGCTCCACCAGTCTCCGCCCTCGCCCATTCCAGGGGACCGGGCGCGCGGCAAGCGGAGGGGCTTTAGACCGGAGCCGCCGCGCGCCATTCGCAGCATGCCAGAGCCTATATGGACAGTCGAAGAAAATAAGCAATTTTTTTTCGTTTTTTGTTTTTGTGGCTCTCAACATTTTCCCCAAATTTTCAAGTTCCCCAATTCCTCCAAAACAACCCTTTTGTGATCTCCCCGGGCCAGCCTGAGCTTTCCCAGACTGGTCTGTTCCGACGATGCACGCCCGAGAAAGCGAGAACCTTTCACGATGCGCGCCCGAGAAAGCGTCTGTAAATTAAGAAAACTATCACGAGTCTCTTTGAATAGCTGGGTCAATGGTATTAACTTTACAATCCCAAACTTGGACCAACGACACAAACATTATTGAGAGGATCAAGAGGGCGCGGAAGGAGCGATAAAACATAGTGACGACACGCCCAAGAACAAGATCTTCCGTCGCGCGCCACGGGCCACCCACGAACGAGATGAAGTAGCCTAGACATGTAGACGGATTTTTTTTTGGTGAAACGTGCTTGTGCCGGCAAACCACGCATCGACCTCTCTCCGCCAACTGACCCCTTTGAACAAGGATGTCAACGAAAATGTTGTTGTACAACAACTTCTAAACTAGAAATTCTGTTCTAGATCTGGTCCATGTTATGAACAAGACCACTCGTAGTGATACCACAGCCTCAGGTTGGGTTTCTCACTGAAAGAAAGGCAGTCTCCAAGAGACACTTTTTGAAACTCAACAGAAGAGATGGGTAATAGTATCGTAACATTTATATTCAATCAGCGACTCAATGAAAATCCACCAGGTGCCTTCAAAGTGGGGATGAACAGGCAGAGACTTGGTGAGATGTACTCATCATAGCAAGGCATCAACGGCTGGCAGTTTGGGCACCAAACTTTGGTGCCCAAACTGGTGGTAGCACAACGATTGAGCCGCATGCGCGCTTGTCAAAGGGCAGAGTCAAAGGCGAGAGAATGTGTGATAGCTGCGGCTCGAGCGGAGGCGTATCGAGCTCCGTACTTGATGATGACGCTCGGCTGCACTGCCCAAACCTTCTTTTGCCAAGAAAAGATGTTTGACTGACCAGCCCTTGCGTGCGCACGAGACCAGCGACAGCAGCAGCCCGCTCGCTTTCTTGAGACAAGCCTGCCAACTGAGCGAGCATGCTCAGTGCGGCAGCACACTCAAGCTCTTCTGCCGCGGGGCCCGGCCTACAGCTGCCTGGAGCATCGCGAGGGCTGGCACTGCCAATGTCGTCAGTCAAGCACCGTCCTCCTTGCCACAAAGAATGGTTGGAGCTACAACGATTGGCACGGTCTGCCGCTGAGATGATGGGCGAGGACGACGGACTGCTTGCCTCCGATGCATGACCATCCAGTTTATCACCAGCGTTAGCACCTGACGAGCAGGAGATGCGCGTCTTTTCATCGCGAAGCGCCTTGAGACTTCGAGTGCATCCGTCTCTGTCGCCTGTGGTGTAGTTGAGCTCGGCCTTGAGGGCAGCAATTTTCTTATCAATGCCACGCAGCTGCCGGTGCGGCCACTTGGCGATGTTGTAGCGCCTGCACAGTTTCTTGAATGCTGTCGTGCAAATGCCAAACTTTTGTGCAGCAGTATGCAGCGGAAGGTAAAAGTGTTGACGCAGCTCACGCTCGCAGATTACCGATGACCCGGGCACCCCATCTGTTGCTGGTGTCTGGCATGGCATTTCTGTGGGGCAGTCCTCATCATTGGATTCCATTGCGTGTAGCTTCGCCGAAGGGGGCGGAGTATAATGCGCATCCTCATCTTCCTCCTTACCGTCTGTACTGGGCGAGCGCTCACGAATCTCTGAGTCGCTCACATCGCCCTCTGGCGATGACCACTGCATGACTCCTCGTGCGAGCTTCGACTTCTCTTCCTCTAGGCACGTAATGCCCAAGACATAATGTTGTCGGTCGCTTGTTGTAGCGTAATTCAGCTCTGCCTTTAGCGCTGCAATCTTCTTATCGATTCCGCGCAGCTGCCGGGAGAAGAGAAAACGACGTGGGAGTCATGAGCAATTTGCAAGTATACATTTATGTATATATATATATTGCCAACCCACATACTCGTGGATCTCCTTTCCCTTCAAGATTGAACAAAAATGAGTAAAACAAACCAACGTGCTACTCTTGATTCAGCTGAAGCGGGAGCCATGCATGCACGAAAAAACACATCACAAATTTGAGAACAACCTGGCGGTGGGGCCACTTCGCTATGCCAAGCCGGCGGCACATCTTCTTAAAGGCTGTTGTGCACATGCCAAACTTGACTGCCACAGTGTGCAGCGGCAAGTGAAAGTGGTCGCGCAGAGTTTGACAAGTGACTGCGGAAAGTGGCCGCCGTCCGCCGCCACCCTCTTTGAGATCGCTAATTTCGGCCAGACCCTCCACTCCCGATACTTCCGGTCCCGATCCCGACATCCTTCCACCCTGGCCAGTCGTGCGTCGTCAAAACACGTTTAGTGCGGAGTAAGTGCCAGAGTTTTCGAGCACGTTGCTAGTGTTTTGTCGTTTTTTGCAGCACGCTGTCTGCTGTGTCTCCTCACGTATTCGTCTGTAGGCTCACGTTTATGTAAGGTGCGAGCTCCTGTTGGGTGAGTGCTCGGCGGTAGTTGTGCTTTGGGATCTTAGACGTCCCCTCCCTCAAACAAAGGGCCAGCTCAAACCATATTCTGATTTTGGAGGCCGACTGATCCAATGGTCGGATCGCATTACGTACCACACGGCCCCCATCCATTTTACTATACAGAGTACACTTAAAATAAATGGCTTTACGATAAGGGAAACTGTCATAGAAATCCACTCTCAAGCCCTACCGCAATGCCGCAACTCTAGCTTGGGCTAGATCTGAGCAGAGATCTGAGAGTCTGCAGACACCAAAATGCTGGCACAGCGCCGAGCGAGCGGTGCCTGCGACGACGATGCAGAGGATTCAGACATTGAGCAGATGCTGCGGGTATCTGCAGCAAGGGTGGGGGTTTTGAGCCACACTCAGGCTGCCTCACATCGCCGGGCGAGCGCTGCTTGCGAAGACGACGCTGAAGACTCTGACTTGGAGGCTGCCTTGGCCTGGGCCAGCGGTGCGGGTTACAAGGCTGCCACCGGAAAACCTTCGCCGGTAGGCCTGTATATGGAAACAGAGGTGGAACATTTTTCTACGACAGACTCATGCTGGGTGTCTGCTGGGCTAGTCGACAAACATACTGGGGAGGGTCTGCGGGAAGTGTCCGAGACTGCTCGACGGCGTGAGCAGGCTGCCAAGGAAAAGGGTCCAAGGCCAGGCGATGACTGGAGCATGAAGAGACATGCCAGCACGTCCCAGTGCTGTCCATCGGGCACATATCGCTCCGCTCCGAGCGCAGGTGACTTATTCGATGATAGTGTGGACAGTGATGACACGGAGCCTGCCTACGCAGGCTTTCCCTTGCTGGTTGGCAGCCGCAGGCTGCACACAAATTCAGCATTGGTATTTTCGACGTTGATAACTGAGCCACTGCCGGGATCTACCGGGCTATGAGCCGTACAAGTGAATGGGAGTTGAGATGGGCAGTTACGGTCGCAGATCTGGAAAATACATTTTGGCATTAGAATCGGCTCAAGTCGCAGTAAGTCCGTGGAATAATGTGCTGCACGATGTGGGTGGCAAGCGGCGGCAATATAGCATTGAACCTCGCCTGCCTTGTTGACTCCTGGTCCATCGCCCGTGCGTTGGGGTAAAGGTATGGGCGCAAGGACACCTTGTGTCACAGTTTCTTTTGTGCTTACAATGCACAGTCTGCTTATTTTTCCTTTGTGCAGGGGCGTTTAATAGCACCTGGACGTTTGTGTTTCATCATGAATCAGTGTATCGGAATCATTTCACATTCCATTTGAGACTCTGAGGGTGTAGTTTTTATTGAAAAATGACAAGGGGTATTTATTTTTTATAATGAAAGATTACTGTGCATTAGACATTAATTGACTCAGAGGCCCCGCCTTGATTCAAATTTGTATGCATATGTATACATGAATATACTCGCATTCTTCTACAATTCGTACATGGTGATTTCACTTCTGGCGTTGGAGTGAACTTGATTAAATATCTACAGTTTGGCGCGCGGTAAGCGGAGGGGCTTCAGCCCCGCAGCCGCCGCGCGCCACAGGAGTTGGACCAGAGTTCCACGGATTTTGTCCTTTTCCGGATGGTTACAGTTGAGCGTGTCTCTTTTTGACCCTCTTTTTTCCCGTTTTTGAAATCGGACATCTCCTCATTTTGAAATCGGACTTCAATTCAATATCCGATTTCAGATTGGGGAGGAATCCAGGATCAAAACCTGGAAATACGGGTTCCCGACGCTCCAGAGGTGCGGGAAACGAAGTGCGAATTCAAAACAAATTGGAAAAAAAGGGGAAAATTGATGTCCAATTTCAGAAAAAATCGAACAAAATAAGATGTCCGATCTCAAAATAAACCAGATTCCAAGCTCAGACAGACGAGGTTGATGCCCTGTCCTCCACACTATTCACAACAATAATCAAATAAAAACAACCAAAATTAAAAAAAAATAAGGATGTCCGATTTCAATTTTTTTTGGAGATTTGATGACCAATCTCCAAGAATATGAAATTTGAAAGTCCAATATCATAACAAAACCCAAACAAAAAGCCAATCAACCCAATATGTGCAAACCCAATAGACAGAAACAACACATGACGGATGTACAGGTGACAACAAACCAACCAAAGACACAATGAGAGGTCAATTTTGGGGGGGGGTTTTGCTTAAAACGCACCGTTGCGCAATTCAGGAGTGATTTTGTGGTGCCAAATAGGGGGGGGTTGTCAATTGATCATCATTATTTTATGAGTCCCCCCGGTTCAACAAAACATGTTCCTCGGAATCGATTATGGTGTCATTGAACCGGGGGGGCCGCGGCTTGATTAACAATTGACAAACTTTGACTCGGAACAAAACAGGGGTGGGGGGTTTCATTGCAACACATCGATTTGCAGTTCGTGAGAGGTTTTGTTGTCCTGAATAGGGGTAATCTTGTCGACAAGGTAAGCGAGGATTAAGAAAACTTGTTCAAAATGTTTGTGTAGGATCTTAAGTTCGAAACTAAACTTTCTCATTCGTGACAAAATATTGTTCGCAGGCGCTCAGGCTAAGGTCAGGGCAGTGGCGCATGGCGGCAATTTTTTTCGTGGGCACTGTATTGCTCTACCCGATGATGCGCAATAGTGGGATCTTCAAGAGACAAATAATGGGTAAACCAACAAAGAATTATAGATGTGTAAATATGGTAAAGAATAAAATGAAATAGGCAAAAAATTATTACAAAAATCGCAGCGCTAACAAATAATAGCCTCCCACGCAACGTAGTAGGCGAGCGGCGAAAGGAGCATGACCAGTTGTGATCTGGCGGTGCCCGACAAACGCGGCAAACTCTTTGTGAGGGCGTCAACTACCATCTTGTGATTGCGCAAAGACATGAGTTCGAGAAATCCAGTTAGGACCAGTTCACGCAAAAAGTACTGACGAATGTCGATATGACGAGAGAACATTCAGCGCATCGGATTTTCGCTCATAGTAGGGTAAGGAAGGTTGGATTCGTAGAGAAGAGTGGTTTTAGTTTGGGAAAATCCAAATTCAGTTAACCTTTCACGCAGCCTCGGAAGTGGAAAGGGACACATCGTCTTGACCGTGACGCCGACTCTTCCAAGAGATGGGGCAGGCATGATACATTATGAAGATGTATCCCGTGCGTGATCGGCGGGTGTCAGTATCCCCAGCCTGATCTGCATCCACCTAACCCCACAAAACGTTGGGGTTTTCGTGGGAGTTACGAGAGTACAGTACTGATCCGGGACATAAAAACCACTTTCTTGGTCCAGCCAGCGAGTTTCTAAACACACACTGATGAAGCCAGAACCCAGCCTGCCAGTGTTGTTTCGGGCGCGCGGCAAGCGGAGTGGCTTTAGCCCCGGAGCTTCCGCGCGCCACAGGAGTCGGACCAGAGTTCCTCAGATTTTGACTTTTCTGGGCGTTTAGTTTTGAATTAGGAGTTTTCCCCCCGAATTTTTTCACTTTTTTGTGATCGGACTTCATTCATTGTCCGATCTCAAATCGGGGTGGAATATGACTTTCAAACTTGGATATTCGGGATCGCGACGCCCTGGAGACGCAACAAAACCTTGTCCGATCTCACAGAAAAGTGGAAAAAAAAGGAGAAAATGGGATGTCCGATTGCGATGGGTGATGTAGTTTTTCAAAAAAAAATCCGAAAAATGAGACGTAAGGTGCGGAAAAATGAGCGGAAACCAAATTGAAGAGACTATCAAGGTACACTGCACGACAGCGATTAATGGGCTTTGGGCACGATACGACGGGCATGAATCATGTCACACATATGATTGAGTCATGAGTGATTCCATAGGTATTGAAGCAGTTGGTAATGCAAGTACCACTGAGGCTAATGCGCCACGAATGATTCACGTCACAAAGTTTCTAAAACCATTAAATAACTTTCATCCAGCCAGCGGGGTTCTAAGGTATAGTGAAAGAAACCGGCCAAAAAAAATATTTCTATATTGAGGTTTCTTGTTGGATTTTTTAAGGGTGGACCTGAACCCTCGAATTTTGAAGATTGTGCCTCGTGAATGTCAGTGTGAAATCTTTCAGCAAAATATGCTTTGGTACCAGTAAAATCCAACTGAACTGAAATATTTGGAAACCATTGTTGAAGTCTTCACCTCTTGATTTCAGCGGGCAAAGGCTTGGGAACACGAGTTTGGTCGTGTTCCTTCGATTTCATTCATTTTCACTGGTAGTAAAATGGCCAGAATTTCGATGGTATGTTATACACATATTTGGAAAGTCAAATGTAAACACAGTTCAATGAATAGAAGTGGGCTCTTTTCCCGGAAGGTCGTTGGTTCGATTTCTGGATGGTACCATTTACATATATCTTTCTCCATCACGTAAGACTATTAACTCTTGGAAAAAATATCATCAAAAAGTTCTTGGTTGCAAAAAATACATGCTTTTACTGCGCTTCGAATGCGAGTCTTCTACTTTTCAAACCCTGAGCAACATCCACTAGGCAATTCAGTTGTATAACAACACTTGCAAAATGGTGGATCAATCAATTTTTTTTTTTGGGTTTTCTATCCCGACCATATCTTTTTGGTTGATTTGTACCAGAGACGTTGGGACCGGGGGTCAATGTGGGGTCATACCCTTTTCCTTTCGGAATTAAAATTTCTTTAGTATCCATGCGAAAACCTTTTTTTTAGTCGCTCGAGACCAAGCTTCGATTCCCGGTGTGAACCGTGTATTGTCCTCAAAAAAATTATGAATATTTTTTGTTTGCAAATGAAAATTCTCCGAGACACACACCTTTTTTTCTCGATCGTTTAAAACGGTTCTTAGTAGTACAAATTCTGGAAGTCACTGATTATAAAGAAAATGCAGAACATATACGTTTAATAAATTTTCACTGGCAAAGTGAGACAGTCGAAATGGGGGGCACTAGTTTGGGAGAGCAAAAATCGATACAGTCAAAAGTTGTATTCAAATCTTGAAAATTGTACTACTATACAGAGGACACCTCCACAAGGAATTGTGTCCAGGGATTTCCCGATATTCGAAGGAATGAACAAGTTTTACTAGAGACGTATTGCCAAAAAGTGCATAAAATACTCATTTGACTGCAGAGCCCATCTAAAAACAGAGCGCCGTTTATGTTTCCCAACCTCTGATTGCCTCGAAACCTGGCTCCTCCCCTCCGCACCGACCTGGTCTAGACAATATCACGAGTCAACCATGGTCTGACGCAAATTGCCCTCGTAGAACCTCTGATAGTGCTTACTTCCCCTTTGTCACGCTGTTTCAGTTGAAGACAACAAGACAAAGTACAAAAAGCGGTGGCACGGGGGCAAGTTGGGTCAGACCATGGTTGACTCGTGCTTTTGTCTAGACCGGGTCGTTCCGGAGAGGATGAGCCAGGTTTGGAGGCGATCAGAGGTCGGGAACCATAAACGGCGCTCACTTAACACCCGGCTATCTTCTAGCACTTCTGCAAACACTTCATGCAGGTCACGAAATGCACCTGGTAAGATGATACGGTAGGATTTGTTTTGGTACCGGAATAATCTAAAAATGAAATCAACCTATCGGGAAAAGAACCTTCTGGATTATTTGTTTGGAGGGTTCAGGTCCACTCTTCAGAGATTCTATTTGAATTTGAGATTTTGTGATTTTTTAAGAGATTTCATGTTTTTTTAAGAGATTTTATGTTGATTTTGAACTAGATTTAATGTTTTTTTTGAGAGATTTTATGTTTGAGAAGTTTCTACAAATTATTAAGAAACTGCCCAAATCGCTGCCAGCGGGTTTCTAAACCCTCAGTGAAGAAACCGGCACAATTCCAGCCTGCAGTTTCTATCTGCCAGTTTCTATGTCCCGGAACGACCCTATAGCGCATCATTTGATTCCAAATGCTGCTAAGGTAAGACAAAACGTGGTCAGCGGCAAGCATGTGGTACTTTCCTGGAAATTGTGCATACTTACTGAGCTCAGAATATGCCCAGGCAAGGTCTTGGCATGTCATTGTTACGAGTTATCCTAGTCTTCTGACAATGCCACGGTAGCGTCAATGGAAATCCGGAGCAGGATTTTCCTCACAATCATCGCTTTTGTTGAGGCGCCTGTTGGGATGCATTGGAGTAAGACGAGGAGTGGAATTCCAGAAATTGTTTGACCGTGAAAACAGTTGGCGAGGAAGCGGGGTAAGCTTGTCGACGAGGCAAGCGAGGATTAAAAACACTCTTTCAAAATGTTCAGTTAGCATCTAAAGTTCGAACATAGATTTTCTCATTCGTGACAAGATCTCGTTCGTAGGCGCTTAGGCTAAGGTCAGGCCAGTGTCACACGGTGGCAGATCTTGTTCATGGCACGCTTTATCATTCTCCCTATAACCAATACCAAGGCATGTATACGTATGTTGTTGGCAGCCTGCTCACACTGTCGAGCAGTTTAGTTTCGAAGTTTTGTTCCTAACCACAGAATCTTCAAATCTTCGGTTAGGAATCAAACTTCGAAACTAAACTTTCTCGTTCGTGATAAGATCTCGTTTGTAGGCGCTTAGGGTAAGGTCACGCCAGTGGCGCACGGCGGCAGATCTTGTTCGTAGGCGCGTTGTCGCTGCACACTCTGCGCGAGCACTTTCACTTGCCGATACACTCTGTGGAAGTCAAGTTTGGCATGTGCACAACAGCCTTTAAGAAGATGTGCTGCCGCTCGACATAGCGAAGTGGTCCCACCGCCAGGTTGTTTTCAGATTTGTGATGTGTCCTTACTCAGAAAAGAAGAGATCTAATCCGACTTCCTGTTTGTTGTATTTTATCTCAAATTCAGTAGATACTTGACATTGGTCACGATTATGGAATCCCAAATGGCTTTCTTGCCCGACAGCTGCCACATGAACTAGTCATGCTGCATGTCTCACATGAATGACTGACGTGTCAAATGGACGAGTCATGTCGCTTATGAATGAGTCATGTCTCACATTCACGCATGAACGAGGAATGTCGCAGGTCTCACATGAACGATTTATGTGTCAAATGGACGGCGAGTCAAGTCCTTTATGATTGAGTCATGTCTGACATTCACATATGAACGAGTCATGTCTGATACCCTCATCCATCCTACTACACAAAAACGACTAAGAAGACGATAGAAACGATTACAGAGCCGATTTAAAGGTTTACAAAGCTGATTAAAAAAACTACATCACCCATCGCAATCTGCACAACAATGATACTCCTCGGTTGGGTGCACGGCAGTGTGGGGTAAAAGGCCTCCAGATTTTTTCTTGGGGAACGCTCGCTCTTTTTAATCTTGCGAAAAATGGGCTGGACACGTGACTTGTTGCCCAAGACTGAAGGCCGTGCGCTTGCCTGCAATGCATCTTTCATAGACTACCCGGCCCCAGGAAGTTATTCGAGTAAAGTCGCCCTCGCGCACCCCTTCCCGCCAAGTGCCTTGGATTGTTTCACTCTCTCCCGAGACGCAATTGGTGAGGGTCACGAGACCGTGACCGTGTCGGACACCTTTGGACCACCCCCCACTATAGCGTTCTCCATTCCCATGAATCTCATTCGTGGCAGATGCAGCAACAAAGTCACCTTCCCCATGCATGAGACCATGCACAAAAAGCCCTTCATACCGCGATCCATCCTTGTAATCGTACTCACCGCACCCATGAAATTGGCCGTTCAGAAATGCGCCGGTATACTTGTCGCCATTGGATATGTGGAGCACACCGCTGCCCGTCTGCGTGCCGTCGCGGAAGTCGCCGGCGTAGCGAAAAGTTCTTTCATTTTCTTCGAATTCAAATGTGCCCTTGCCGTGCCGGACATTGTCGAGAAATGTGCCTTTGTACCGCGCGTTGTGCGGTACTGCGAAGTTGTACTCACCCTCTCCGTGCATCAAGCCTGCTTGCATCTCCCCGCTGTAGATATCGCCATTGGATAGATAGTAAACTCCACACCCTTCCATTTCGCCCTCCGAAAAGTGTCCCACGTACTTGTCGCCGTTTGGCAACACCAGTGACCCCTCGCCGTGTTTCAGACCGTCTTCCCACTCTCCTTTGTAGCTGCCGCCATCGCAGTATTGTCGACGCCCGCTGCCCGACATTTCGCCGTCCTTAAATTCTCCTTCGTAGACTCCGCTGTGGCACACTTGCTTGCCCCAGCCCTGCCGCTGCCCGCTCACGAGCGCACCCTCATAAACGGCGTTGCCAAACAGTGGGTAGCGGAAGGCGCCTTGACAGACAGCACCGCCCTTTCCGCGGAGGCCCTTCCACTGCCCATGCATGGCCTGGTGGTGTGTCAATGTCTCATAAAGTTAGGCGTTCCACGGGATGTGAGAGCTGTCGCAAGATTGCAAGCTTGCACTTGTCGCCGCAAGATTGATGTCGTCAGGTGCCGCGCGTCACCGAGAAGATCCAAACGCAGGGGACAAAAAAATCGGGGAGTTTGGCGCGCGGCGGCTGCCGTGCGCCACCCGAAGTTCCAAACCCCCCTCCACAACCCGTTCCTTCTGTTTCCGGGACCAGGAATTTGAGGTGCACAAATTTGAGGAGGTCAGCTGGGCGCTTGCAAGCGTGCAGAAAACGCCGCAAAACCCG
>Ga0209390_10006149_pt1 | contig 16327 bp, 16 predicted proteins | sample BON01_FD_187212 | JGI IMG/M metagenome (GOLD analysis project Ga0209390, IMG submission 187212) | Freshwater microbial communities from Lake Bonney liftoff mats and glacier meltwater in Antarctica - BON-01 (SPAdes) (version 2) | ecosystem: Environmental > Aquatic > Freshwater > Ice > Glacier... | reverse complement strand
AAACATAAAACCATTTTTTAGCTTACGCAAGCCTATTTAGACTTAATTAAAATAGGAGTTTTTATAGCATTGAAAACCAGTTCAATATTTAGTTTTAATTTTTAAGGTTAGAATATAAGAAGCAGACCAGAAATACATAATAAAATCATCAAAAACCTTTTAAATGCTTTTTCGTCAATCTTCTTAAAAGTGCGTTTTCCAAGAAATTGAGCAAATAGGAATACAGGAAAAACTATCAATGACATTTTTAAATGATTAAAATTTAATATGCCGCTTACTGCCAGTGCAGGAACCCTAGTGATGGTAACAAGTCCTAGGACTCCTATCATAGTAGCTCTAAAAGCTTTGACTTCCCTTACCGTATTTTCAATACACATCACATACAGCGGACCGCCAGTAGAAAAAACACCTGAAAAAAATCCAGCTAACACTCCAAAACTGATTATGCCGCCCTTGTTCAATTCTACTTTCTTTTTACCAAAAGACACATAGGCTACATAAATAAGTATAAATACCCCTAAAGCTTTTTTGAGTACAATAGGCTTTGAAAAAGTGAGTACCACAATCCCCAAAATAACGCCTATCACAGAGGTGATTGCAAGTTTCAATATTATAGTTTTATCGATGTTGTGCCACTCTTTCGTGATCAAGAATGCACTAGAAAACAGGTAAAAAATGGAAATATAGGCGATAGCATTTGGCAAATCCATTCCCAAAAGTAATATGGGTAACGCCATCAAAGACCCTGCAAAACCCACTACAGTCTGCACATAAAATCCAACAAATATTCCCAACGTGAGAATCAAAATAATAGTTACCTCCATAAAATCATCTGTATTTCATCTACAAAATTAAGTATCGAAACACTCAAGCTGAAATTGATTAATTGCTTTTGAATAGTTATTTACATGTAAAAGATGTATTTTAGAATTAAAATCAACGATTCCATGGTTAGTGATATAGATCTTAAAATAATCAACATTTTGAAAAAAAATGCTAGAGTTTCTTTTGCAGAAATTGGAAGAGAGATAGCGCTTTCACCGTCTTCTATAAGAGAACGAATACAAAAACTAGAAGATCTGGAAGTTATAAAGTCCTATAACATCAAGCTTGATCATGGCATGTTGGGAAATGTATTGGAAGTTTTTATTATGTTGAAGATATTTGATGGCAAACTCAAATTCATACTATCAGAAATTACCACCTACCCAGAAGTATTGGAAGTTTTTCGAATTACGGGTCCCTATAACATTCACATGAGAGTGGCTCTTCGCGATCAACTGCATCTGCAACAATTTATCGATAAGCTTATTATATACGGAAGTCCCACCACGCACCTCATACTTTCGGAACTTAAGCACATTGATTCATCTCATTAGTGATGAAATAATGAAATACTTATTTGCTTTTAAATCTACAGATCAGGTAGCTTGATTGAGATTTTTATGAGAAGACAAGTCTAAATAAGTATAATAAGCCCGCTTTTGCGAAAGCGGCCTTTTTCTATTTCTTAAAAAAGTTCGATGTATCAGAGAGCTCATGGAGCGTATTGCAACCTAAAGCAGGGTTGTTTTAAGTGTTGATAGGCAGACTGATAACCTACATCTTTTCAAATATCCGTTTCAACCATTTCTGCTCTAGCCCTACAACAGACGGGTAGAATACTTGTTAGAATACCTTTTTAGATTTAAAATTTTGATTAGGAGTCTTTGTTCCGGCATGTAAGATAGCTTCCACTGCCTTGTGGTTTGAATGGAGTAATAACTAAAATGTTATTTGTCCGTTGAGCGTTTGAGCCGAAAAGACCAGGCCTATGTTTAAGTTTCCCTTTTGTTTTCTCATTAAAACCAATCGTTTACTAAGCAGCCGAAAGACTTTTGTAGGTTCGTACATTTTAAATTTACCATAGTAACGTACCCATCCCCTGATCATTGGATCAATGTATTGTGCTACTCCTACAATGCTTTTAAAGGTAAGTTTATTTACATTGAGTTTTTCGAGCTTGTCAGCGATTCGTTTTCTTGAACTAATACTTATAGCGCAATCATACCCTATAAACAGCTTCCTCTTTTTCTTGGAGTAGGCAGTTCTAGTCTCAAAGGAATATCCTAAAAAGTTAAATTTGACCGTTGGATGATTTCCTTTTCTTTCGTAGTATCGGCAATAGACAATTTTTGCCTTTTGTGGATTAACTCCAGTTGGACTTTCAAAACTTAGAAAACGTTTGGGAAAGGGATAGTTTTTTCGGTTTGATATTATAAACACATTAACTACAAACAAACAATACCCTTTCGTCTGCAATTTAATCTCTAAGGGTTTAATTCCCAGATACGTTCATCGTTTTCCTTTTTTTTGAAATTTAAAATTTGTTTTTTAAGAATTTGATACATCCCATGCCTGTATTGATGTAGTTCCTTAATCTCATTAGTAATGATGATTCTAATTTTATTAAACTAGTTTAATGAGATTCCTATTAATTAATCCTAACTTGACCTCCTAAATCTTTAATTTAATTGTTATGGTCAATACGTATATAGAAATGGAAACCCTTAAATTTTTGTTGTTTAATGTTCACGATCTCAAAAGTGTATTAGAACAGGAACGGTTTTCGGAATACGATGAAGCGTCTATGGTCATGATGCTAGATGCTGTAAAGGATTTTTCAGATAAGGAGCTCTACCCCTATTTCCGGGAGATGGATGAAAACCCCGCACACTTTAAAGATGGAGAAATAATAGTACATCCACAGGTAAATAAATATATGAAAGCAGGGGGTGAAATGGGTTTTTTATCTGGACCATTCTCGTATGAAGCTGGAGGGATGCAAATGCCTTCGATGGCAATAAATGCTTCCGCCTTTATTCAGGAGGCAGCCAATAACCACTTACCAGGTTATATTGGATTGACCATTGGTGCTGCGGAATTGATTGTACATTTTGGAAATCAATTTCTTAGGGACACCTATGTACCCAAAATGATGCTCGGGGAATGGGGTGGTACCATGTGCCTCACCGAACCCCAGGCAGGAAGCTCGCTTTCAGATATTGTAACCACAGCTGTACCTGATGGAAATTCCTATAAAATAAACGGACAAAAAATATTTATCTCAGGAGGAGATTACAAGGGTGCTGAAAATATTGTACACCTTGTTCTGGCTCGAATCAAAGGAGCACCCGCTGGCACCAAGGGAATTTCACTTTTTGTAGTTCCCAAAAACCGACTCGACAAAGACGGTAATCTGGAAGATAATGATGTAGCTACGGTTGGTGATTTTCAAAAAATGGGTCAAAAAGGCTATTGTACCACACACTTGTTTTTTGGCGATAAAGAAGATTGCACTGGATGGTTAGTGGGTGAGCCCAATCAAGGCTTAAAGTATATGTTTTTGATGATGAACGGCGCAAGGATTGCCGTTGGTCGTGGAGCGGCGGCAATTGCTACGGGAGCTTATCATGCCTCCGTAAACTATGCCAAAGAAAGACCTCAAGGTAGGGAGCTTCAAGGGACAGGCAAAAAAGATGCGTCCCAAGAACAAACCCTCATCATCAATCATCCTGATGTACGCAGAATGTTGCTCTTGCAAAAGGTAATTACAGAGGGATCTTTAAGTTTAGTATTTTTAACTTCCCGATATCAAGATCTTTCGCAATCGCTACCAGATGCCGAAAGTAGAGAAAAATATAGGTTATTATTAGAGATTTTGACGCCAGTTGTTAAAACTTACCCGTCCGAAATGGGCATTACTTCTGTTAATAACGGGGTACAAGTACTTGGTGGTTATGGTTTCTGTTCTGATTATATTTTACAGCAGTATTTGCGCGATATCCGAATTTCTGCTATTTATGAAGGAACCACTGGCATACAATCCCAAGATCTTCTAGGAAGAAAAATTACCATGGAAAACGGTAAAGCACTGCAATTACTTTCTGAAGAAATGATGAACTCTATCAAAGAAAGTACGATGCATGAATCCTTAAGACCATTGGCAGAAAAATTAGGTAGTAAACTTGAACTAACTCAAAAAGTGCTGCAATCCCTTATGGGATATGCCACGAAAGGCGATTATCAAAGGTACTTGGCAGACGCAACGCCCTTTATGGAATTTTTTAGTACCATCGTCATGGCGTGGCAATGGTTGGATATTGGCCGTGAAGCACAAAAAGCATTGGTCACTGGGGATACTACTTTTAGTACCGAATTTTACGAAAATAAAATCCACGCTATGCAGTTTTATTTTAAATACGAACTCCCCAAAACTACAGGCCTTTCCGAAATATTAATGGATAAACAAGCATTGACATTGAATACTGAGATGCAGGTGTTTGCATAAATTAGAGCCAAGAGCCAAAAGCCAAAAGCTAAGAAAAAAGAGGAAAGAAAAAAGAGCCAAGAATTAGAGGAGAATAGATTTAAGAATTATCAACGAACAACGAGCAACGAATCAACCATCAACTAAAATGAATATAAAATCAAAATTCAACCTAACAGGAAAAGTGGCTATCGTCACGGGATCAAGCAAGGGGATAGGACTTTCTATAGCTAAAGGTCTTGCCGAGAACGGAGCCAAAGTAGTGATTAGTAGCAGAAAACAGGAGGCTGTTGATGAGGTGGCAAATGAGTTGAATGAAGCTGGTTTAGAAGCCATAGGAATCGAGTGTCATATTGGTGACGCAACTCAAAGGGAGCAACTAATTGCTAAAACGATGGAAGCTTATGGAAGAATAGATATTCTAGTCAACAACGCAGCCATAAATCCGTTTTATGGGCCATTAGAAGCTGCTGGGGAAGAAGTGTTTGATAAAATCATGAACGTAAATGTTAAGGCGCCTTGGATGCTTTCGAATTTGGCACAAGCGCACATGAAAGCCAATGGCGGTGGCAGTATTATCAATATTGCATCGGTTGAAGGTCTTCATCCTGGATTTCGATTGGGACTTTATAGTATGACGAAAGCTGCCTTAATTATGCTAACGAAAAATCAGGCAAAAGAATGGGGCCGATACGGCATCCGTTCCAATGCAGTTTGTCCAGGATTGATTAAAACAAAATTCAGCGAAAGCCTTTGGTCAGATGAAAAATTAGTGGCACAATATACCAGTATCGTTCCTTTAAAAAGAGTAGCAGAACCTGATGAAATGGCCGGGATAGTGATGTTGTTAGCGTCCGATGCTGGAGCTTACATGACGGGCGGCGTATATGCTGCGGATGGAGGTTATTTAATTTCAGGCTAATAAAAAAGGACTATGAACTTTGACTATAGTGATACATCAATAGCACTTCAAGAAAAATTGAAGGATTTTATGGAAAAACATGTACTTCCCATTGAAAAGGAAGTGGAGTTATTTCATCAAAATCCGAAAAATAATTGGAAACGTTGGCCTGGGATGGAAGCGCTAAAACAAAAGGCCAAAGATGCAGGACTCTGGAATGTTTTTCTTCCCGCTTCTTATGGAGCAATTAGTCCAGGGCTTTCGAATTTGGAATATGCCCCTTTGGCAGAAATCATGGGTCGTGTATTATGGTCGTCCGAAATCTTTAATTGTAGTGCTCCCGATACTGGAAATATGGAAGTGCTTGCCAAATATGGAACTCCAGAACAAAAAGAAAAATGGTTGAAGCCGCTAATGAATGGAGAAATTCGTTCGGCTTTTTTAATGACGGAGCCAGATGTTGCTTCTTCGGATGCCACCAATATTGAAACTGCTATTATTAGCGATGGAAATGACTATGTGATTAACGGTCGAAAATGGTGGTCCTCCGGTGCGATGGATCCCAATTGCAAAATTGCCATCGTTATGGGTAAGACAGATTTTGATGCCCCGAGACATGTGCAACAGAGCATGATTTTAGTACCTATGGATACGCCTGGCTTAAAGATTGAAAGAGCATTAAGCGTTTTCGGATATACCGATTCTCCCGAAGGTCATGCTGAAATTATTTTAGACAATGTTCGCGTTCCCAAAACCAATTTATTATTAGGAGAAGGCAGGGGATTTGAAATTGCCCAGGGACGTTTAGGTCCAGGCCGAATTCACCACTGTATGCGTTTGATTGGTATGGCGCAACGTTCCTTGGAAATTATGTCGGAACGTACCGTACAACGAAAACCTTTTGGAAGAACTTTGGACACTTTTAGTAGTGTACGACAAGATATTGCGCTTTCTGCCTGTGAAATAGAACAGACTCGTTTGTTGGTATTATCCGCGGCGGACAAAATGGACAAGGTAGGCAACAAAGAAGCTAAGGATTTAATCGCCATGATAAAGATAGTCACGCCCCAAATGGCTTTAAGGGTTATAGACAGAGCCATTCAAATTTTAGGTGGAAAAGGTGTTGGAAGCGATACCCCATTAGCACACTTTTTTGCCGCAGCAAGAACGCTGCGTTTGGCTGATGGTCCTGATGAAGTTCACATGAGTCAATTAGGGAAAAGCACGATAAATAAGTATGTAAAAGGTTCAAATGTCTAACGAAAAAAACTTAAAATCGGTTCGGGAAGGCGAGGAACTCAATAGAGATAGCCTTAAGGAGTTTTTGCTAGAACATTCCTTAATTACGCAGTTGAATTCGGATTTAATAGTGAAGCAATTCACTAATGGGTATTCCAACTTAACCTATCTTCTTCAAATTGAAAGTAAGGAATATGTGTTACGAAGACCGCCTTTTGCAGCACCAAAACGTGGACATGATATGGGACGCGAATTTAAGGTCTTACAGCATTTAAATCCCGTATATGATAAGAGTCCTAAGGTTTATGTCTTTAACGAAGAACCCAATATTATAGGAGCGCCATTTTATATGATGGAGAAGGTTAAAGGGGAGATTTTAACGGCTAAATCTGCGTTAGACAAACAAGTTTCTCCCGACGAATTTAAAACCATTTCCGATACTTGGGTCGATGCTTTTGCTGAATTTCACAATATCGATTATAAAACTGCAGGACTTTCAGAGTTGGGAAATCCCGAAGGCTATGTGGAACGTCAAGTGCATAATTGGGGCAAACAATATTTGGCTGCCGCTACCGATGAGGTGCCGGCAGCACAAAAGGTCATGACGTGGATGATTGAAAATCAACCTAAAAAATATGACCATACCCTTATTCACAACGATTTTAAATATGATAATGTAGTTTTTGAAAATGATAGTTGGAAGAAGATTTCGGCCGTTTTAGATTGGGAAATGTGTACATTAGGAGATCCTTTGATGGATTTAGGAACTTCTTTAGGGTATTGGACAACAGCAAATGATCCAGAGGTTATGAAGCAAGGACTTCCTTCTCCTACGGTGATGAAAGGCAATCCTTCAAGGACGGAAATTGTTCAAAAATATGCTTTAAAAAGTGGTAGAAATATCGATAATCTTACCTTTTACTATGCTTACGGACTTTTTAAGATTGCAGTAATTGCCCAACAGATTTATTATCGATACAAACATGGCCATACCAGTGATCCCAAATTTGCGAATTTAAATAAGGCTTCTGCTTTGTGTTGTAATACCGCATGGCAGGCCATCCAGAAAAATCAGATAGATAACTTGTATTAACTGTAGACGAGTGTTCAAAAAAAAATCTACCAAAAATAAAAAAATGAATTTAAAAGACAAAGTAGTCATTATTACGGGTGCGGGCAGTGGAATAGGAGCAGCCACAGCAAAACTTTTTGGGGTGCATAAGGCCATAGTCGTTGTCTCTGATATCCATCTCGAAAGTGCAGAAAAGGTGGCAAGTGAAATCCTAAATAATGGCGGAAAGGCGTCAGCCATAGCAACGGATGTAACTCAGTATGAACAAGTGGAGAAATTACTGAAAACTGCAATAGAAAAACAGGGTAGGATTGATGTTATGGTAAATAATGCTGGAATTGGCGGTAAACAACAAGCAAGGACGGCAGAACATTCCCTTGACGATTGGCATAATGTAATTGCGGTGAACCAAACGGGAGTCTTTTATTGCATGAAACTTGCGATAAAACAAATGCTAAAACAAGGACATGGTAACATTGTGAACGTTGCGTCTTTAGCAGGCTTAAAGGCTTCTGGAAATAACCTTTCGTATTCCGCTAGTAAATTTGCAGTCGTAGGAATGACAAAATCGGCAGCATTGGAATATGGTAGAAAAAATATCCGAATCAATGCAGTATGCCCTGGATTTACAAATTCCGCTTTATTAGAACAATTACTCGCTGTAAGTCCCGATATGGGTGATAAGCTAAAACGAATTATACCCATGGGCAGGTTTGGGGAGGCGGAGGAAATTGCGGAAGCTATTTGTTGGTTGGCCTCTGAAAATTCTAAATTCATTACGGGTCAGACGATAACCTTAGATGGAGGAACTTCGTTATAAAAATTATACTATGAATACGTTACTAATTACGGAAAAGGAAAACTATGCCATAGTTCAAATGAACCGTGGAAAGGTAAATGCCATAAACCTAGAAATGGTAAATGAGTTAAAGGCTGTTTTCAAAAAATCTGAAGAAGATCCAGCGGTGATGGGCGTAATTTTAACAGGTCAAGCTCATTATTTTTCTGCGGGATTAGATTTGATTGAAATGTACCAATATAATGAAAAGCAAATTCAGGAATTTTTTACTGCTTTTGGAGGGCTGTATCTACAATTGGTGCAGTTTAAAAAACCTTTTATTGCTGCTATCACTGGTCATTCCCCAGCTGGCGGCTGCGTTTTGGCGGTGACTAGCGATAATCGGTATATGGCGGAAGGTGATGCTTATGTGATTGGTCTAAACGAGGTGGCTGTAAATATTCAAATTAGTCAAAACCTCACGGAAATTTATGCTTTTTGGTTGGGTGATGGCTTAGCACATCGTTATATTTTAGAAGGGAAATTATTAAACGGAAAGGAAGCTTTAGCTGCTGGCTTGGTCGATGAACTGCTTCCCTTGGATGCGGTTTTGGAACGTTCCGAAAAACAGATGAAGCACTATTTGAAAGCCAATCAAGAAATCTTGTTGAATACTAAGACAAAACTTCGAAAGCATCTGTGGGATAGGCTCGATTTAAATCCGGAAAACGCCTTAAAAGAAGCAGCAATATTATGGTGGAAACCCGAAATTAGAACCAAGATGAAGGCTTATGTGGAGAGTTTCGCGAATAAAAATAGAAAATAGTTAAATAAAATAAGATGAACAAACAACAGATATTTGTAAAGAGACCAGTAGGAGCGGCAGACGCTACCACTTGGACTTTAGAAACTAACCCGATTCCAGAAGTGGAAGAAGGGCAAATTTTAATAAAAAATCATTTTATCTCTCTTGATCCTGCTATGCGTGGCTGGATGAACGAGGGAAAATCGTATATCGCACCAGTAGAAATTGGAGCTGTTATGCGGGCAGGCTCGGTAGGAGAAGTCATAAAAGTAAAAAATAACCCAAGGTTCAAGCAAGGAGATTTTGTTTCAGGCCATGGTGGCGTTCAACAATATGTGGCCACAGACGGAAAAGGATATTATAAAGTTGACCCAAAGTTAGCACCGCTACCCACTTATATTGGTACTTTGGGAATGCCCGGAATGACGGCTTATTTCGGAATTTTGGAAGTTGGTAAAATTAAGGAGGGAGATGTTGTCGTGGTTTCAGGGGCAGCTGGGGCAGTAGGTAGTATTGTTGGACAAATTGCCAAGATAAAAGGATGTACCGTAGTTGGTATAGCTGGTGGCGCCGATAAGTGTAAATATGTAGTTGAAAATTTAGGTTTTGATGCGTGCATCGATTATAGAAATGAAGATGTAAAAGAGCGATTAAAGCAAGAATGCCCCAAAGGATTAGACGTTTATTTTGATAATGTTGGAGGTGAAATTTTAGATGCAGCTTTGGGCAGATTACGAATGCACGCAAGAGTGGTAATTTGCGGAGCGATTTCTCAGTATAATAACAAAGTAAGTGTAAAAGGGCCAGCTAATTACCTTTCTTTATTGGTCAATAGAGCTACTATGCAAGGTATGGTTGTATTTGATTGGGCCGAAAGATACGGAGAAGCTAGTCAGCAAATGGGAAAATGGATGGCAGAAGGGAAGTTGAAAACCCGTGAAGATGTTTATGAAGGCATAGAGAACTTTCCAGAGACTTATAATAGACTTTTTTCTGGCGACAAATTAGGTAAACTGGTGTTGAAGGTTATGGAGGATTGATTTCTTAGATAGCGTTGAAATGAGTCAAAAGTCCAAAGTCGAAATTAGAAATACGAAATATAGTCGGGAGAGAACTTAAGAAAACCAAATTAGAAATTGTAAAATTAGTTTGAGGAATGAAAGCAATACAATGTAAAACTTATGGGCCACCTTCCAATTTAAATTTGGAAGAAATAACTTCTTTACATGCGGGACCAAAGGAAGTAGTGGTACAGGTAAAAGCTTGTGGACTAAATTTTCCAGATACACTCATAATTCAGGGGCTATATCAATTTAAACCAGAATTGCCATTTACGCCTGGGAGCGATATAGCTGGGGTCGTGAAGGAAATCGGAGAAGAGGTAAAACACCTGAAAATTGGCGATGAAGTTTTTGGTTTTGTAGCATACGGAGGCTTGGCAGAGGAAGTTATCGTACCAGCAAATGCTTGTTTTCCTAAACCACCCCAAATGGATTATCCAGTAGCGGCATCTTTTATGATGGCCTATGGTACTTCTTATCATGCACTAAAAGATAGGGCAAACTTAATGGAAGGGGAAACCTTGTTAGTCATGGGTGCCTCTGGAGGAGTTGGTCTAGCCGCCGTTGAACTAGGAAAATTAATGGGAGCTAAGGTAATTGCCGCTGCCTCAACTCAGGAAAAGCTAGAACTCTGTAAAGAATATGGTGCGGATGAACTCATCAATTACACCACCCAAGATTTGAAATCTGTTTTAAAAGAATTAACGAATGGAAAAGGCGTAGATGTAATTTACGATCCTGTTGGTGGCGACTTTTCCGAACAGGCGCTAAGAGGTATCGCCTGGAACGGTCGATATTTGGTTATAGGTTTCGCTGCTGGTGATATACCCAGTATACCACTAAATCTTCCCTTGTTGAAAGGAGCTTCGATAGTTGGCGTTTTCTGGGGTGGTTTCGCTATGAAATATCCTAAGGAAAATATGGTAAATACCATGACCTTGATGCAATGGCATGCAGAAGGAAAACTAAAACCCCATATTCATAAAATTTTCCCTTTAGAGGAAACAAAAGAAGCCTTAGAAGAAATGATGAACCGAAAGGTGAGAGGGAAAATGGTCGTAAAAATTTGACACAATAATAATCTATACTAATAAACAATATGAGATTAAAAAATAAAATAGCAATTGTAACAGGAGGTTCGCAAGGAATCGGAAAGGCGATTTGCGAACTTTTTGCAAAGGAAGGCGCAACGGTGATTATTATGGATTTACTTCCCAAGGGTCAAGAGGTCGCTGAAACTATAAATGCATCTGGTAGTAAAGCAGAATTCCATACTGTTTCGGTTAGCGATAAATCTGCTGTAGAAAAACTTTTTGAACAGGTAAATTCCAAATATGGAAAAATTGATATCCTCATTAACAATGCCGGAATAACTCGAGACCGTACTTTGGAAAAAATGAGTGAGGATGAATTTGACGCCGTTATCGAGGTCAACTTGAAAGGCGTTTTTATTTGTACGCAAGCGGTAGCACCCTACATGAAGGCAAACAACTATGGAAGAATTGTAAGTGCAGCATCCAATGTGGGATTGCGAGGTAATTTTGGTCAAACCAATTATGCGGCTACCAAAGCAGGTGTTATTGCCATGGCAAAGACCTGGACTATGGAATTGGGTAAGTATGGAATAACTGCCAATGCTATTGCTCCCGGCTTTACGATGACGGATATGGTGGACAAAATTCCAAAAGAACATGTGGAGGCAATTAAGGCCAGTATTCCCTTAAAGATAGCAGCAGAACCTATTGATATAGCCTATGGTTATTTATACCTAGCATCCGATGAGGCACGTTTTGTCTCTGGAATTTGTTTGACCATTGATGGTGGAACTTCACGATAAATTTCATAAAAAATGGCTAAACTAATTTTTGAAAACTTAGAGGAATTTAGAGCCTTCCAAGGTAAAACGTTTCCGTCAGGAGAATGGATAACCATTACTCAAGAAATGATAAACGATTTTGCCAAAGCTACCTCAGACTTTCAATGGATTCATACAGATGTAGAAAAGGCAACCCAATATTCACCATTCAAAAAACCAGTGGCACACGGTTTTCTGTCGTTATCCCTATTGTCTAAAATGCTAGGAGACCTTGTGCAGGTTAATTCTTTAAAAATGGGGGTAAATTACGGCTTGAATAAAGTTCGTTTTCCAAATGCCGTTTTGGTAGATAGCAAATTACGACTCAATGGAAAAGTTGAAGCCATTGAGGATTATTCTGAAAACGGAGTCAAAATCACATGGCAATGTTCCGTAGAAATTCAAGGTACTGGCAAACCAGCCTGTGTTGCAGAATTTATTAGTATTATGTTTGAATAATTTTTCTGCAATACCTTAATTACGCAGTTAAATTAATCTATTTTATTTTGTATATTCGAGGACATCAAAACAAACCAAACCAATGACAAGACTCTTCGATTTGCTCGACTATCAATTAAAAAATAATCCATTAGAAGCCTCCATTAGCGGAAGGAATAAAGATGGAAATTGGGAATCATATAGTACACGGAAATTAAAGGATACCGCGGAACAAGCGGCAGCCGGGCTATTAAAACTGGGTCTTTTGCCTGGCGATAAAGTCGCTATTGTTGCTTATAAAAATAGGCCAGAATGGACTGTAATGGACTACGCCGTGCAAATGGCGGGTATGATTAGCATTCCTTTATATCCAACGATAAGCGTTTCGGAATACGAATATATTTTAAATGAAGCGGAGGTAAAAGCGGTCTTCTGCGGAGGACTAGATTTGTTTGATAAACTTTCTAAAACACAAAAAGCAGTCCCTACCTTAAAACATATTTACACTTTTGACGGACTGAACGGTAGCCCTTTTTGGGAAACTATTTTTGATTCTATCGGTATTTCGAGTTTAGAAGGTATCCAATCCAAGATTAAAGCGGATGATTTAGTAACTATCATCTATACCTCTGGAACAACAGGTAACCCCAAAGGAGTTATGCTGAGCCATACCAATATTATGCATGTGGTTACAGCAACATCCCCATTATTGGTAGTAAAATCCGCAGAAAAAGTATTGAGCTTTCTTCCGATTTGCCATATTTATGAACGCGCCGTTTTCTTTTGTTATTGCTATAAAGGAGCCTCCGTATTTTTTTGTGGCACAGATAACCTAAGTGGGCCAAATGGAGATTTAGCAGCCGTTCGCCCAGTAGCTTTTACCACAGTACCTCGATTATTAGAAAAGATTTATGAGGCTATTTACAACAAAGGTTTGGCTTTGGAAGGCGTCAAGAGAAAACTATTTTTTTGGGCTTTAAATCTAACGGACCATTATAAGTTAGACTGGCAGTTATCTTTTCTTGAAGGCTTAAAATGGAAAGTGGCAGATAAATTAATCTTCAGTAAATGGAGGGCAGCTTTAGGCGGTAACGTTAAGCAAATTGTTACTGGTGCCGCTCCTTGTCCCGATAAGATATTACGTGTTTTTTGTGCAGCGGGTATCCCTATTCGCGAAGCTTATGGCTTAACAGAGACCTCGCCGACATTAACTGCAAATTCTTTAGAGCCAAATGGGGCTATGATTGGTACTGTTGGCTTTGCTATTGATGGTGTGGAGTTGTTTATTGATGCCAGCTCGGGTGAATATAAGGAAAATGAAGGTGAAATTATGGCTCACGGCCCTAATGTAATGTTAGGATACTATAAAAAACCAGAAATTAATGACGAGGTTTTCCAGACAATTGATGGTAAAAAATGGTTTCGTACAGGCGATATAGGAAAACTGATTAAAGGTATCGATGGAAAGCAGTTTCTTAAGATTACAGACAGAAAAAAGGAACTCTTGAAAACCTCAGGTGGAAAGTACGTTGCACCTGCACCTATAGAAAATAGGTTAAAAGAAGATTTTCTAATTGAACAAATGATGGTTATTGGGGATAATCAAAAGTTTGTATCTGCTTTGATTTTACCTTCGGTAGAAGCGCTAAAAAATTGGTGTCTGCACAAAAAAATGGAGTGGACTACTTTAGCCGAAATGATACAGCATGAAAGAGTAATTCGTAAATATCAGAAAGTAATCGATAAATACAACCCAGAATTTGGTCATATTGAACAAATAAAGAAATTTAAACTAATAGCCACACCTTGGCTGCCTATTCATGAGGACGGTTCTTTGGCAGAACTAACACCCACCTTAAAACTTAAAAGAAGGGTCATAAGAGAAAAGTATAGTGCGGAAATAGCTGATATTTATAAGTAAGTTTAAGTACTTTAATAATACCAGCGAGGTAACCCAGTTATTTATTACCACTGATGTTGTGAAGTACTGAAGAATAGTGTGTAATTGATGTATCAGTAATTATAAATGGATAGTTAAATTTAATTATCAAAAAAAAACGTAGCATACATAAGATTTATCGGCACTCATAAAGAATATGATAAACGAGCTATTGAAAGTCTTTAGCCTGTCGAAAATTAAATAATTCAAGATTTTTATGGAAATTAAATTAATTAATTCAGAAAAGTAAAACTAGCAGTATTCAAAATGGTTTAATGAAATTTTCGATGCCATAAAAGGAACGCCTGATTCAGACGAATTTGATTTATCACTCCTGGTTATTGAAAATATGAAGATAGGTTTTATCCAATAGTTATTGGCAAGCATTTACAAACTCACTGCAAAAAGAGAATTAATATTTTAATATTAAGTACAAACAACTTTTAAAACACAATGATTGACTTTAACCAAGAATATGTACTTGAAAACAAAATGGTTAGATTATCTCCACTTAAAGAAAGTGATTTGGATAATTTAATTCATTTTTCTATCAGCGAGCCAGAATTGTGGACATATTCTCCAATCCAAGCGAATACTCCTGAAAGAATGAAAGCCTATATTAACAAGGCAATTGAAGCACGAAAAAATAAAAACACTTATGCATTTACTGTCTACGACAAACGAATTAATAAATATGCAGGAAGTACAAGATTTTATGATATTAAAGCTAAAAACTCGACGCTACAACTAGGATTTACTTGGTATGGGCAAGATTTTCAAGGAACAGGAATAAATAAAAATTGCAAATATTTACTTTTAGAATTTGCATTTGGCATTTTGAAGATGGAAAGAGTAGAATTAAGAGCGGACAATGAAAACCAAAGAAGTATAAGCGCAATGAAAAGTATTGGCTGTATTGTGGAAGGTGTTTTAAGAAGTAACACCTATAAACCGAATGGTGGCAGACGTGACAGTATAGTCCTAAGTATCTTAAAAGAGGAATGGGATAATACAATAAAGAACAAACTGAAAGAATATGCTAACCACCAATAGCACCTGCAAAAAAAGGAGGTTGAGTGCTTAAATAAAGCTTTGAGCTTTGTCTTACGTTCTGTTTAGGCAGAAAATTTCTTTGCGGTAAAATCACCAACTTCTTGTGGTCCCAAAACTAAAGTGTAATTGTTTTAACTTAGCTCTTAATTTGCTTCTTGTTTTGTTTTTTGATGAGGTCAAAATTGCTTATTTAATTGTTTAGTGGAGACAAAATATAGTCTCTCAGAAAGAATAACATAAATGTATAATTTTTTAAAACATATCCTACCTAGCATCCTTCGGAATAAAAACAGACATAACCAATCCATTTCCGTTTAATATTAGTGCTGTAAAGTTTGCAAATCACGTAGCCTTTCCCACAACTCCTTTTACTTTTATCATCGGTGATAACGCCATTGATAAGTCAACCTTATTGGAGTCATTAGCTTTTAGATTACAACTTCCCCGCATGAATGGGTCAAGTTATAAAAAAAAAGTGGTTTTGAGGTCGATAGAGCCTTAGTGCCCTACCTAGAACTTAAATGGGACATAGACCGGACGGTAGGTTTTTTTTCAGAGCAGAAGACTTCGGGGACTTGATCAACAGCATTGACAGAGAAGATTCTAGAATTCACGAAACCCTTAGCGACTTGGTAGGCGAGATAGCAGATGAGGTGATTAAACAAATGAAAGAAAGTACTAACTTTTAATTCTATCACATAAAAAAGAACTACGGACAAGACTTACAGACTTTTTCACAAGGAGAAGCCTATTTAAAGATAATGAAAGATAAAAAGGGGTAAAGAGGTATTTTTCTTTTAGATGAACCCGAAGCAGCACTTTCGCCAGCAAAGGAACTATCTTTCATCTATTTTATTAAACAGCATTTAGAAACTAA
>Ga0209390_10006146_pt1 | contig 16330 bp, 8 predicted proteins | sample BON01_FD_187212 | JGI IMG/M metagenome (GOLD analysis project Ga0209390, IMG submission 187212) | Freshwater microbial communities from Lake Bonney liftoff mats and glacier meltwater in Antarctica - BON-01 (SPAdes) (version 2) | ecosystem: Environmental > Aquatic > Freshwater > Ice > Glacier... | reverse complement strand
CACAGCCGGGCGTCCAAAGATCCCTCTGTCATACCTCAGAAAATCCCATCCTTCCGCGTGGAACAATCACCAAAAAATTACAACCCCACAGGAAACAAAACACGATCAGAGCGTGGAAATTTCCAAAAAATCACCCGATATGAATTTGGTAATGCCATACGATGAGAATTTGGAAATTAACAATTCTTCCTACGCTTTCTTCGCTTTCTCAGCGCTCACAGACCCGCTCAAACACCCGCCACAATCCGCACGGAGCCGCGTTCTCCAGAACGCGAGCCCTCCCCCGCAACCGAGATTACCGGAAAACACGATTCCCCCCATCACCCGGCTTGTGCTTCCCATTCTCTTGGATACAGCACATTTCTGGTCTTTAGACTTTCCGCACATTCGCGTGAACGAGTCACGCCCCATAGATCCCACCAACGGATCATCGGGGCAGATTTTCGGGTTCGATTGACCTCAATCCAAACATCTACGGTGATCCTCCACTTAAAAGTATGCCAGGCAGTTTTTTCCCCATCAGCACCCAGGCGTGCACCCGCCAACCGGTCATCGTGCAAGCTTCAGACAGGGTGGCGAGGAAAAACCGGCGGTCGTCGTCGTCATGGAAAATCGTCTCCCGCCGGTTGCCGCGCGCCGTCACGTGGTAATAGGCACCGGGGAATTCAATACAGAGACTCCTTGGCATAAACGGAGCGTAGGGGAGCGGGGATTTCTGTCAAGATTTGCACCCTGACCCCATTTTTCCGTGGTAATAGGCACCGGGGAATTCAATACGGAGACTCCTTGGCATGAACGGAGCGTAGGGGAGCGGGGATTTCTGTTAAGTTTTTCACCCTGACCCCATTTTCCCTGACCCCATTTTCCGTCAAATCTGCCAGACCGATTCGGCTGATCAAGGTTTAATTTGTCTCAGGAATCAAGTTGCTGAGCCTGCTTGATCCCGGATTCAAACCATCGTTCTAAATTTTTATAGATCAAAAGAGTCTGATTCTGGACAGCTTCCTTGAAAACAATTCCCGATTTTCTTTTGTATAATATCGGATGAGCCGACCATCTCCAACCTCCAAGGCAGGTGATTTTCAGTTAATCAATTACCTCTTCGTTAACCTCGTCAAAACAATAAACAAGCACTAAAACATATCGACTCAAAAATCTTGGGAATTTTGTAATCCGCTTCTTCTTCAGATGATTCAGTAACCATCTAACATTATTATTGATCTGCTCAGAATTTAGTGATTCGCCATCAAGGATAAATGTTCCTGCGTATGTGTAAGAGAATGCCTTCCAGCCTTCTTCAAAGTTGGCGCTGTGCAGTAATGGAGAATGATCACCGGTCTTCATTTTATTATTTTTACTTCAGTCGTGAAGGAGCAGTTAGTAGCGCTGCTCCGCCCGCAGCGAGATCTGCTGTAGGGGTCAGACCGGTATTCCAAAGCTGCCAATCAATCCTAGTAGGTTGCTTTTAAAAACAGCAGCTAACACGAGTGAAGTTAATCCCCCCCCTAATATTATAGCCAGCCAGTTTAAAACAGGAGTATTATTGGTAAATGGCATTATCTTAAACCAAGTATATTTGTATAGTTTGGCCCAATTGACATGGCGGTTATTTTGATCCACCCATTGCCTGAAATATTCTATATCATCAGTGATCACATCAATGTCAAGATACTCTCCGATATTGAGATGTAATCTAAATGACTGCTTCCCTGACAGCGCCTGACTTGTGAGACTGCTGCTGATCGGCCTCTCCTGCGTCCAGTAAATTACGTCTGGAATTGACATAATATGAGCCAGTAGATGATACCTTGATCTAACGTGGTGGAGAGCTACTAAAGACATTCCAGCTAATAAGAAAGCAAATCCAATCCATACTCTTAAATGGGGGGCAATCACTCCAATTCCTCCAAATAGTAAAGCAACCAATGCAATTGCTGAGAAAAGGAAGCATCCTCTGATGCATCGACTTTTAAGAAGGATCAGACTCTTCGGCGATTCAATTCTTTGCATGAAAGTTTTTATACTACTTTAGCTTTCTATAAAGTTCAACAACCGATGGAATTGTAGAGCTTCCTATTGCAGCAGAAGCCCCGCCGCTTTGTGGCGTAGGTGCTGTTGCAAACCATTCCATAGCTGATCCCTTTCCCGATTGATACTTCCAGGCATTATCAGCCAGAGGATTCCATGAACGTGGAACTGTTTGGTGTCAGACTGACGGCTTCACCGGTTTTCAGCGCCGGAAGGCGCGTCAGGACGTCGGTGAGGTATTTGCGCACGTCGATTTTGAGGCGACGGCAGTTTTCTACGATGGTATAGAGGACGGCGCATTTGCGCCCGGACTGGCCGTTTCCTGTAAATTTGCTGGTCCGGTTAATTTTCATCTGTCACACGTTTGCCAGCCCAACCGATCCGATCAAGGTTTAACTCTCATTTCACTCCCCAATTTGCTGAGCCAGCTTGTCCTCGGCGTCATACCAACGCCCTAAATTCTTGTAGATAAGAAGGGTCAGACTGTGGCAGGTGGGATCATCGCTTCTTAGATTGTTGTAGCATGGTTATTCCAAGTTCAAAGCATTCATCCATCCGTGAAAAATACAGTAGGGTTTCGTTTTGAGCCGCTTCTCTAAACACAACCTTACTAGCACAAGTCTCATACAACACAAAATGAGCACTATACCTACCTCTCCTGACGCGAGCGCCCGTTACATAATCAACAACTTCAGGGTCGAACTGATCTGCCGAATAGATCAAAATTGATGCCGCTCTACTGAATATCCTAAAACGGTTCTTAAGGTCGACTTGGCGCATCTGTTCGCGTGCGTAATTTGAATCTTCGGTTATGCGCTCTAAAGTAAGATTTGTGCCATCCAGAACAAATATTGCAAAGTGCATGTGCCCGAAAGCAACCCAGCTTTCCTTATGAACTGAATCGCACAAAAGTGATGATCTTTTGGTAATTTGCATTTAGTTATTTTAATCTTGATGGTGCAGTCAAAACACTTACCCCACCCATCGCAAAATCCCCAGCGGGTGTTAGTCCAGTATTCCAGAGTTGAAGTGACTTCAGAGTTCTTTCTGCTGCTGTTGTCGTAAGAGGGAATCCGTTTTCGATTTGGATAGCTCTCTGGATGGGATTCGTTGCAAATTTTGAGAGGGCTGCAAAGTCAGCGTTATTCAGCGCTTGTGATCCAACTTCCCAAGCTTTAAATGCCTGACGCGTTGTCATGCCAGTTCCTTCCGCAGCTTTGATAATAGTCGAAGTTTTGCTAGCGCCAGAAATTAAGCCAGCTCCGCCTGCTGCAAGACCAAGTCCAGCATCAACCAAGTTTGCAGAATTACGAGACATCCCAGCAGATTGTAGTCCTTGTGAGGTAAATGTATCCACCTCTTCTCCAGACATGGCCTGCCGAATGCCTGCCTGAATAGTATCTATTCCGTGAGCGCCTAATACTACTCCCCCAACTGCTCCAATTCCTGTTGTGCTAATTGTGAGTGCAACCGCAACTTCGGCAACTCCGCCGATTGCTTTTACAACTCCCCAAGTTTGGCTCCAGCTCCAAAGCCCGAATGGATCGCTATTAGAAATCGGATTACCATCTGCGTAGGCAAACCAGTTAAGCCCTCCTGAAAAGCCGATGGGGTCAGCGTTGAGGAAGCGCATGAGATAGGGGCTGTAGTAGCGAGCGCGCATGTTGAGTAGGCCGTTGGCGTCCGTTTGGATGCCCCATTGGCCGTTATACTGGAAGGGAGTATTCATATCGCCCTGCTTCCAGAAGCAGATCCCGTAGGCGGAATACTCAGCTTTTCCGATCACTGCGCCGCTATCGTTGGTGCGGGCGATGGTGCTGCCGACTTGGTCGTAGTGATAGGTTTTGGTTTGCTCTGCTTGGTCCACTTCGTAGAGGAGACCTAAGCCATAGACGTAGTAGGTTTTGGTTCCGTCAGGATGATGCCTGATGAGTAAGCGACTCATCGCCGAGTTTGGATCTGTCACGTCCCGGGTAGTGCCGCTGGAAGTGGTGGTGGTGCGGCGCACTCCTTCGGCGTCATAGGCGTAGCTCAGGCCATCCGCACTGGTGAGTTGGTTGCGAGAGTTGTAGGTGAGGTTGAGGTGGCCAGAGTCTTGCCGGATTGGGCCGTTGGTCATGTTCCCGTCAGCATCGTGGGTGACGGCTTGGCCGTTGACGGTGGCGAGGCGATTGTCGTCATCGTAAGTGCCTGTGAAGGTGGGATGTTGCCAACCGCTTTGCACGAGGGGAGCGCGGAAGCGGCGGTCGATTTGACTGGCTGCATCAAAATCGAAACGCAAGTAGGAAATGAGTTTCCCACCGGAGGTTTCGCGGATGGAGGTGAGTTGATCTGCTGCATCTCGTGCCAAAGCGGCAGTTGTGCCGTTCGGGCGGGTGATGCCTATGAGTCTGCCGAGACGGTCGTATTGGTAGGTGGTGACACGGCCGTTCCAATCGGTGACGGTGGCGAGCAGGTTGCGGGCATTGTAGGTGTAGTTGACTTGCTTGCCGTCCGGATAGGTTATGCGGGTGAGGTCGTTGTTGGCGTTGTATTGGTATTGAAGAAGGTCGCCGTCCGCATTGGTGTAAGTCTTCAATCTACCACGCTCATCGTAGGTGCGGGTAATGATGGCACTGCCCTCGGTGACGATTTTTAGTAGCCCGCTGGTATCGTAGCCGTAGGTGATGGTTCCGGTGGGATCAGCTTTACTCGAAACGAGGTTCTTGCTGTTGTAGGCGAGCGTGGTTGTTTGGAGTGATGGCTCGGTGATGGTTTTGGCAAGGTTGTTGTTCCAATAGGCCATCGAGGTGACCTTGGCACTAGGTGTGGTGGTGGAGGTAGGGCGGCTGGAGTCGTCGAACGCGAAGGTGTAGTTCTTGGCTCGGCGGTTGCGGAGGAGGGTTTGATTGCCGTTTCCATCGAGGGTGGAGTTGGAGTAGTGGCTCAGCGCATTGGTGGTGCGGGTTTTCTCACCTCGAGCATTCCATGTGAATTGGGTAGTGCGGTTGAGTGGGTCTTTGACTTGTGTAGGCTGGCTGTTGGAATCAAAGGTTGTCTCGGTGATGCGGTTGAGCGGATCTGTTGTGGTGATGGGGCGTCGGGCGGCATCATATCCGGTGGTTACTGTGTGGCCTAAGGAATTACTAGCCGTGGTCGCCCAGTCGCGTAGGTCGTAGCCTGTGGTGATGACGTTGGTTCCGGCAGGTAGAGCGGGCTGCGTGCTGGTGCGATGTTTGCCCTCCGCGCGTGAAACCAAAGCAAGAAGGCAAAACAAAAACGTTAGGGAAATTTGAGACGAGCCTTTCACGATTTATCTTTAAGCCATGACTGAAATCTGATGTCATCAAAAACGTTCCGAGGAATAATTAGGTAGAACGGTTCAACGGTGAGTAAAGTAAAGCAACCAAAATAACCTTTCCGAATCTTCCAAATCCGGCCTTTTGGTAAGGCAAAGTCAGCCAATGTGTTTACTCCGTAACGAATTGTATTTTCATCAATGGTGATCTTAATTTCGTCACCTTCTTTGTATCCACATGGAGGAAAGTTGGTAAGTGACAGCCAATAACGAAAGTTGGAAACCACGAGCGAAAATCCCAAAATACATGCCATGATTGAAAACAATAAAGCACCAATCGTATCAATTGAATTAGTAATTCCTAATAAAAAAACGATAGTTGAAATAAAAATAATAAATATCCCAGCGACAGCGCTCCCCGGATTTGTTAATCGTTGTAATCGAGAAGGTTTGAATACCCAAGTCATGACATTCTTATTCATGGTCAGCAAAATGTAGTTCGATTTATTTGTAACGAGACGCAGCAGCTGCACCTCCAAAGAAAATATCTCCCAAAGGAGTTAGACCCCCTCCGGCGGAAGCAGGCTTAGGAAACAGCGTGAAGCCTTTTCCCAAGCCTTGAAGCATGTTTGTTGAAGTTTCAAAACCATTCGAAAGAGAGATTCCTTTTTCAACTGCTGAGGTGTTTCTTCCCCCTAATGCAATAAAATCATCAGTCAGAAGTGCAGAGGAGCCTTTTTCGTAGTAATAAGCAGTTCTTAGCGGATTGGTGACCCCAGCCGCCCTTCCCGTATTCAACATCTGAGGTATTCTTGAAGCTCCATTTGCTATTCCTCCAACACCTGAGGCAAGACCAAGCCCTGCATCAACAAGGTTCGAAGTGCTTCTTGAAACACCTGTTGACTGAATCGCCTGTGATGTGAGGGAGTCAACCTCGTTTCCAGTTATGGCCTGTCTGAACCCTGCTTGGATTGTATCAATACCATGTAGTGCCACGGCTCCCCCAGCGACGGCACCGACTCCAGTCCACGAAGTTGCAGCTCCTATTGAAACTCCCACAGCAACCTCCGCAATCCCTCCTAGCGCCTTCACAACTCCCCACGTCTGATTCCAACTCCACAATCCAAATGGATCGTTATTAGAAATCGGGTTCCCGTTTGCGTAGGCGAACCAGTTCGATCCACCGCTGAAGCCAATCGGATCGGCATTCAGGAAGCGCATTAGATATGGACTGTAGTAGCGGGCGCGCATGTTGAGCAGCCCATTCGCATCCGTTTGGATGCCCCATTGCCCGTTATATTGGAATGGGGTGGCCATGTCGCCCTGCTTCCAGAAGCAGATCCCGTAGGCGGAATACTCAGCTTTTCCGATCACTGCGCCGCTATCGTTGGTGCGGACGATGGTGCTGCCGACTTGGTCGTAGTGATATGTTTTGGTTTGTTCGGCTTGGTCCACTTCGTAAAGCAAGCCGAGGCCGTAAACGTAGTAGGTTTTACTGCCGTCTGGGTGATGCCTGACGAGTAAGCGACTCATCGCCGAGTTTGGATCTGTCACGTCCCGGGTAGTTCCGCTGGAAGTGGTGGTGGAAGTGGTGGTGGTGCGGCGCACTCCTTCGGCGCCATAAGTGTAGCTCAGGCCGTCTGCACTGGTGAGTTGGTTGCGGGAGTTGTAGGTGAGGTTGAGGTGGCCGGAGTCTTGGCGGATCGGGCCGTTGGTCATATTCCCGTCGGCATCGTGGGTGACGGCTTGGCCGTTGACGGTGGCGAGGCGATTGTCGTCATCGTAAGTGCCTGTGAAGGTGGGATGTTGCCAACCGCTTTGCACGAGGGGAGCGCGGAAGCGGCGGTCGATCTGACTGGCTGCATCAAAATCGAAACGCAGGTAGGAAATGAGTTTCTCGCCTGAGGTTTCACGAATTGAGTTAAGTTGATCTGCTGCATCTCGTGCCAAGGCGGCAGTGGTGCCGTTCGGGCGGGTGATGCCGATGAGTCTGCCGAGACGGTCGTATTGGTAGGTGGTGACGCGGTTGTTCCAATCGGTGACGGTGGCGATTAAAGGTATGAACTTTCTTGCTATAACATTCATCTCTAAAGTGGAACAGATTGGTAATCAACCTATCGGGAAAAGGCGCGGAATAAGATTACTATTACAATTAAAATTATGGTAACTATTCTAAAATAGTACCAAAATTTATTCTTTCTGATAAGACGAATTCGTCTCACTTCCCATAAATCGTAACACTCTTTGTCGTCATCATGTATGTAAGAATCACCACTGTTTTTATAAGACTCCAACTCATCACCTCGAGCGCGTCCATTCAGGCTATCTGCAAGGGAGGCAATGATTGGCATCGCCCACTCTTCAGGATTTTTGATCCAAATATCTCCGTTCTTCCAAAATACGCAAAACTGTCCATGTTTAGAATCGGTGTATTGAGCTATATTTCCAACCTCATTGAGCGAGAATCCCTTCATTGTGTCGCAGGCACGTCTGAAATCATGATTGGAAATAATCGAATCTTCATCTCTAGAACCTCTAATAATTCTGATGTGATACCCCATAATTTGTTTATTAGTCGAACCTGATCTTTTAACTTTGGAGATCAAGATACTGGTAGCATTTGCAAGAACAACACATCCTCCAAATCCTAATAAAGAACCCAAGAAATAACCTTTGAATCCATATCTACTACCCAAGTAGATACTTGTCAAAATGCCTATCGAAATGAAGAAGCATACAACCAACCTTTCTAAAAAAAATTTCATTTTCTTGTTGATGCTTTAGCGGAAATCTTGTCTGCAACATGAATACCGGCATTAATTGAGAGATAACCACCAGGGGTCAAACCAGTTGAAACAGTTTTGCCTAGATTTTCTCCTACATATTTCCATGATGTTCCAAGCGCAGTCTTAACTCCTCCAGCGATTCCTCCCCCATTCATTTCCACAAGTGCCGCGCCTCGCTGCACAGTAGTTAAGTGACTTATTCCTTTAAATACAGAAGTAGGTACAGTGGTGCTGCCGAGTTCATACATGATGGGGTTCTTTGTCCAAGTGCCTAAGTTAGGAACTACCGCTGCTAGAGCCGCATCTCGCGCGATACCACCCATAGCCTGTGAAAACCCAACTCCATCTTGATTTGCGTCGTAACTCCCAGAATTCTGAAATGGGTCAGCAAATGGGATGAAACCATCAGCAGTGGCCATTGCGCCAACTCCAATTGCATCAACAGTTCCTCTATCAAAATCGAAAAATCCCCCCCACCAGACAGCAGACGGAAACAGTCCGAAAGGATCGCTCAGGCTGATCGGATTCCCATCTGCGTAGGCATACCAGTTGCTTCCTCCGCCGAAGCCGATGGGGTCGGCGTTTAGGAAACGCATGAGGTAGGGGCTGTAGTATCTTGCCCGCATGTTGAGGAGACCGTTGGAGTCGGTTTGGACGCCGGCGTGGCCGTTGTAGAGGAATGGGGTTCCCATATCTCCGGTTTTCCAGAACAAAGTCCCGTAAGCGGAATATTCGGCTTGGCCGATCACGACACCGCTATCGTTGGTGCGAGCAATGGTGCTTCCAACTTGATCGAAATGATAGGTTTTTGTTTGACCGGCGGCATTGACTTCATAAAGCAGGCCAAGGCCATAAACATAGTAGGTTTTTACATTGCCGGGTGCGGTGCGTATGAGGAGTCTGCCGCTAGGGTCGATGGCATCGCGGGTGGTGCCACTTGCATCGGTGATACTGCGGCGAGTGCCCTCAGCATCGTAGGTGTAGCTCAATCCAGCAGCACTGGTTAGTTGATTGCGGGAGTTATAGGTGAGGTTGATGAAAACAGGCGGGACGCCTGCGCTCCCTTTGATGGGGCCGTAAGTCATGTTTCCATCATCGTCATGAACAACAGTGGATCCGTTGGCGGTTGAGAGACGGTTGTCGTCATCATAGGTGGCCGCGAACGTTGGATGTTGCCAGCCGGAATTAACAAGTGGGGCGCGGAACTTGTTCTTGATCTGGCTGGCATCGTCATATTGGAACGCCAAGTAGGAGATGAGTTTACCACCCGCGCTTTCTTTGATGGAGGTCAGTTGGCTGGCGGCATCATGGGCGAGGATGTTTGCGGTGCCGTTGGGGCGGGTGGTGCCGGTGAGCCTGCCGAGGCGGTCGTAGGTGTAGGTGGTGGTGCGGCCGGCCCAGTCGGTGACTGTTTCGAGGAGGTTGCGGGAGTTATAGGTATAGTTGACTTGCTTGCCGTCCGGGTAGGTGATGCGGGTCAGGTTGTTGTTGGCGTCGTATTGGTATTGGAGAAGGTCGCCATCGGCATTGGTGTAGGTTTTCAATCTACCACGTTCATCGTAGGTGCGGGCGATGACGGAGGTGCCTTCGGTTACGGTTTCCAATAAACCGCTGTCGTCGTAGCCGTAGGCAATACTTCCGGCAGGGTCAGTTTTACTCGAAACGAGGTTCTTGCCGTTGTAGGCGAGTGTGGTCATCTGGGTGGATGGCTCGGTGATGGTTTTGGCAAGGTTGTTGTTCCAATAGGCCATCGAGGTGACCTTCCCACTAGGTGTGGTGGTGGAGGTAGGGCGGCTGGAGTCGTCGAACGCGAAGGTGTAGTTCTTGGCTCGGCGGTTGCGGAGGAGGGTTTGATTGCCGTTTCCATCGAGGGTGGAGTTGGAGTAGTGGCTCAGCGCATTGGTGGTGCGGGTTTTCTCACCTCGAGCATTCCATGTGAATTGGGTAGTGCGGTTGAGTGGGTCTTTGACTTGTGTAGGCTGGCTGTTGGAATCAAAGGTTGTCTCGGTGATGCGGTTGAGCGGATCTGTTGTGGTGATGGGGCGTCGGGCGGCATCATATCCGGTGGTTACTGTGTGGCCTAAGGAATTACTAGCCGTGGTCGCCCAGTCGCGTAGGTCGTAGCCTGTGGTGATGACGTTGGTTCCGGCAGGTAGAGCGGGCTGCGTGCTCGTAAGATGCTTGCCCTCCGCGTTATAGGTATGGGTGGTGACGTTACCTTTGGCATCGGTGGTGCTTTGTAGATAGCCGCTGTTATCATAGGCATGGGTCATGATCGCTGCGGGGTCGCCTGGCACTGTTGGAAGGGTGCTAGTGAGCAGCTGGCGGCGCTTGTTGTAGGTGTTTGTTGTGGTGCGGCTTTCGGCGTCCGTCGCAGTGAGCGTGTCGCCACGAGCGTTGTTGGTGAAGGAGTGGAAGGTGCCGTCGTGAGAGGTGATTTTGTTTACATTGCCCCATGCGTCGTAGGCGGTGGTGGTGGTTTTGTTTTCTGCATCGGTGACGGTTTCCGGGAATCCATTCGGCTTGTAGCTGTAGCTGGTGAGATGCCCTAGCGGGCTGGTCACAGTTTGAAGCTGATGCTGAGTCGTGTAAGCGTAGAGGGTATCCTTGCCACGCTTGTCAGTCATGCGTTGGAGGCGAAGTGCTGTGTCGTAGTAATAATAGGCGTGAAAATTCCGCGCATCCCATTCTTCGATCAGGTTGTTATCCGCGTTGTAATACCAGTCGATGCGCTCGCTTTTCGGGGAGGTGTGAGCGGTGCGGCGGTCTTGTCCGTCAAACTCGGTGATGTCGGATTGTCCGAGGGCGTTCTTGGAGCCGATTGATCTTCCACGAGAATCATAGTAGTAGGAAATGGTTCCGCCGATCGGGTTTTCCTCAATGTTGCAGTATCCACTGTAATAGAGGTTGTAGGTTCGGGCCGCTTCCCCTTTGTTGCGCTGGACGATGACTCTGCCTTTGGAATCATAGTCGTTTTCCACGACGGTGCGGTTCTGCGGGTCTTTGACAGAGGTGACGCGGTGGGCTGCATCATATCCATAGGTGGTGGCCTTGCCTTCCGCATCCGTGACGGATGTGAGATCCTCGCCGGTGTAGCCGAAGCCTACTGAGCGGCTTGTGCTGTCCGATACCGAGGAAATTTTCGAGCCGCTCCAGTTGAATGTGAGGGTTCGTGCGAAAGCATCGGTGACGGTGGAAAGTTTTCCTGAGGAATAGGCAAATTGCTGGGTCTTTCCGAAGAGGTCTGTAATGCTGCCGATTTTTCCATCAGTAAGAAAGGTCATGGTAGAGCCATGCCGCTGGGTGAGGGTGAAGTGGGCATTGGCACCGCTGCCGTTGCGGGCGAGGGTTAGGTTCATGCCTGCGGGCGGCACGAAAGCTCCATTGGGCATTTCGATGAATTCGAGGGTCTTGTTGCCAATGGTGATCGCTACGGCTTTGTAGCGTAACTGATCTACAGCCCAGTTTATAGCGAGGGCGGCAGTGGCCCATTCCTTTGCAGTGGTGTGGTTTCGGCTGAGATCGGCGGCAACGGCGAGGGCGGCAAAGAAAGGTGCGGCCTGATATGAGGTGGTGGCACCGAGTCCTGCTTTCACACTGCTGCGGGTGGTGGCAGAGCTGTCATAGTTGTGAGTCCAGCCGAATCCGAGTCCAGAGGTGTTGTTGTATGCGGCGTTGGAGTTGTAGGAGCGGGTGAAGTTAATTCCCGCCGGATCACCACCGCCGAGGGTCAAGTCGGTCACATCGGAAACCCAAGCGCCGGTGGCGACATCCACGGGATCGCCGAAGGTATGGGCGGGAGTGGTGTGAGGTGTGGTGGGGATCGCTAAATTCGAGGTCGAAGACAGATAAGCAGGATTGCTTTTGAGCCATGCAAGAAGTTCAGATGTTGAGACGGCTCCGGGCTGACTATTGTAGCCGCCGTAGTTGGAGCCGATAAGCATGCTGATACGGGTCGGTTCCTCCAAGGCGTAGCCAAAGCCGGTGTATTGGTTGAGAACCAGCTTTCCGCTGTGGGGCATCAGGGCGCGGCTGTTGCTGTTGGCGTTGAGCGCGGATCCTACTGCGGTCTTAACATCCGAGGGCCAATCCGCTGAAAGTTCGGAATTAACGGTGGTCCAATTGGCACCGGTGGCGCGGTAGATGCGCTGGCCAGCTTGGTTAGCCAGATATGCCATTTTCACCGTGGAGGTGGCACCGAGTCCGGTTCCCTGCATCTGTTCGAGCACGCCGTGTTCCATGGCACTGGCGAAGGTAGTGGTGAGGCGGGAAGCATTATCAGCTTCCGAGAAATTTGTCGTGCGGTGGTTGCGAGCAGAGAAAGCCAAGCCAACGTCGATGTAGAAGGCTATAGAACCGGAAGAGAATGAGCGTTCTTGGCCGACCCTGCCGAACTGATGGTGGTTCAGCGGAATCGTATTGATGAGGCCGGTTATGACCTGTTCCGACAGGTGGCATTGGTGAAGCCAGTTGAGGCCCATGATATTGAGCGATTCTGTGCGCACACGCCAATCGTTGTCGGTCAATCCTGCCCTGCGGTAGGTATCGAGTTGTTCCTGCCTTGCGCGGGAAAGACGGTCGGGGTTTCCGAACGAGTAGATGATGGCGTAGGCGCAGTCGTCACCCTTGAGGTATTTCTTGGTTTCCGACTGATTTGTCTTGCCAGCTTTGGTAACTGTGTAGGTGCTACCGGATTTGACCAGCTCGTAATGGTTGTGAGTCACACCTAATCGAAGGTCAAATTGCGTGACTCCGGACGGTATGCTGAAGGTCGATCCGACGAGAGTTTCATCGAGATAAAAACGCCCCGTATTGCCCGTAAATGTCAGTGAAAGTTTCCTCCCACGCAGGCCGGAGAGATTGAGAGGAGTGGTGGGATTAAAGTAGGTGCTGGTCCATGATGTGCCGTTCCAGATGCCCGCCCGGATTTCGAGCTTGGACATGTGGACTATTGGGATGGCCGACCATGTCTCGAATGGAAGCCATTGAGAAGCGGCGTAGGAATCTGGATAGATCGACTTGATGCCGCCGGTGTTGCTGGTGGACCATGGATCGAGATTAGTGTAGCTCTCCATGTCGATGGTGGTCGATTCCGTGATCCGCTCGGAATGCCGCCAGTCATGGTTCGCCTTCACCGCCTGGATGAAGTTCTGGGTTTGGGTGGTGAGGCGGCTGGAGAGTGCTGAATAGTTCAAACCGCTCACCCAGCGAGCGCCGTCGCCAGAATTCACCGAGCCGCCTGCATCCGTGAGAATCTGGCTGCGCGTGTAGCCGGTGGCGGTCGCAAGATCCAAGCCGCTGCGGATCGTCTGGAATTTGTAGGACGGTGAGAGCTTTTTTCCGTTCAGTTCCACCCAGACATGCGGGATACTGAAAAAGTTCACACCCGATTGACTAAAACCGTCCACATAGGGATAGCCTCTCGGAGTCAGAAATTCGTAGATGGTCAGGTTTTGCCTGTGGGCAGCTGTGGGAAAACCACTCGGAGCACCGCCGCTTGGGAAATAGTAAGCGAGCAATTGTGCGTTAGTCCAATGAGAGAAAGGGCTGGTGGAGATACCGAGCCATTTCGCCATCTCGTTGTAGCTAAATCTGCAGGGGCCGTATTTATAACTCGGATTCAATCCCGCCGCACGGAGAAGTGATACGAGCAAGGCGCATTGATCGTGTTCGTTGCCGCTTCCTTCCAGCAGGGTGAGATGAGCACCCTTTTTCGATCCAAAATACGCTTCGAAGCGAATGAAGTTGTGAATGTATTCGAAGATTTTGACCGGATCGTTGCGTAAACCGCGAGCAAGAGCCTCAATCTCCGGCGTGACTTCGTCCGCTTCGTTACCGCCAGCCGTGTTACTCATGGGCGCGAAGGCAATCGGAGGCGATGCCTCCGCCTCGCTCAACGATTCAGCCGCCTCTTGGTCTGACAAAGGTTCGGCCTGTTCCTGCTCGTCCGTATTCACCGAACGGGATGCTCCCGGCTGTGCCAGCCATTCGGCGGCATTCTCCGGAGGGCCGCCGCCTTGGAGCCAGCCTGGGTTGTCTTCATTCTGGGCGTGAGCCGGAAGCACAGCCGTCAACAGAATGGCAAAGGAAAGGGAAAGATATTTCATGGAAATGGATGTCGGTTATTGGGCGTTGAGCAGGTTGCCTTCTTCGTCGGGTGTGTAGTCTCCAGCTCCGACGGGAGAGGTGACACCGGTGAGTCGGCCCACAGGATCATAGGCGTAGCTGGCGGGTTGGCTGGCGTTTGCAGCCGAGTAGTCGGTGTTCGGGTTCAGGCCGAGTTCCGCCTTGTCCTTGTTGGTCAAACCGTCCGGTTGTAAACTGGCATTCGGATTGGCGATGTTGAGGCCGCCGAAGTGGAAGAGTTCCCAGCCGTCTGGAAGCCCGTTAGAATTTGAATCCCCGCCCGCGCTGTTCTTGTCGAGCGGGTTCGTGAAAAGGTTTTCCACCTCGTAGTAGTTAGGGATGCCGTCGTTGTCGAAATCCGCGTCCCTTGCCTGTTGCAGGGTTGTGACGCCTGTGTCGTCAGCGTAGTGGAGCCTCACAAAGAATTTCTCCTCCCCTTGGGTGTTGATTCCGTAGCTTTTGAGTCCGGTTCCGAATTCTACCAACGGAGCGTAGTTCCAGCTGACCAGATCAAGGCTCCATTGAAGGAAGTATGTCCGCATGGTTACGCCTGACCAATCGGCGTTCCAGGTGCTACTGGCTCCCTCGGTGAACGACATCTGTGGCTGTGGTTCCGGGGTCGCGCCAATCATGTTAGACGCGGCGAGAATGAGGACGCTGTATCGGAAAAGTTGTCGTTTCATGGTTGCGCCCCTCCTTCAAGTGCTTGCACGCCTCTTGGCGATGGCGTGTTTCTTTTCCAGAACTGGATGGTGACATCATTGGGCTTCGGAGGATTCGCCAGCAGGTAGGCTTTACGCTCGGCGCGGGCTTTTACGCGGGCGTGGTAGGCTTCCTCCATTCTCGCGCCTTCCTTGCGGTAGAGGTCGTGGATTTGCTCCAAAGTATCCATCGCGGGACTTTCTGCGTCGCCATCAACGACGACGAAGGCGGGGCCACCTTCGGCAAAGTCGGGCATTTCCGGGATTTTCGGGATTTTCGGCCCTTTGTATTCTATGCCCCGCGCTTCGGCCATTTCCCTCCAGCGGCGGGTGTCGATGCCGCCGATTCCCATCAGAAGACCGCAATCGTAAAGAGTGCCGTCTTCGGCGTCCTTCACCCGATAGGTGGAAAAGCCGCTGAAATGGTTGAAGTCGAGATTGCTCCAAGCGGTGACTTCATCGCCGACTTTTCCATTCGGATAGATTCGGAGAAATGTGCGGTTGTGGTCATAGACCGTCGCGGACAGAAACACGAGTTCGGTGCCCCGATACTTTTCTCTCAGTTCCGCCAATCTAGCCAAAACTGCCGGATCGTCAGGTGGCAGCGTGGGAAGCGGCGGGGGTGGATCGGGGAGGTTCGGATCTTCGACGACCTGCACAGTGACGTTGATCGTGCCGGTGATGGGTGGAAGATCGTGCATTTCCGGGGCTTCCGTCACGTCCATGCGGGTGGTGCGGGAACTCAGGATTTTCAGGTCGAGAGGCTCAGGCTTCGGAATCGGGGCGGAGGGCGTCCCGTCGGTGATCGGAACGGGAATCTCAACGTCCCATTTGGTGGCGATTTCCTGGGCGTTCAGGCTCGTGAACCAGAGGCAGATGGAAAGAACCGGAGCAATTCTTGATGATGGTTTCATAGGAAGACTGGATGAGTCCTTCCTGGTGGACGGGGAGCTTGAAAGTCGCAGCTAGACGACCGCGATGGCCTTTGGCCACCTCCCCGAAGGCAGGCGGCTTGGACATGCGCCACCGCCTCCCCGGCCGTTTGGTCGGTTTGGTCGGTTTGGCGGCATCGTTGCGGTCGATGCCGACCGCTAGCTGCGAGGTTTCAAGGTCTCCATCCACCGAAGTGGTCAACTGAAACTCAATGTAAAGTGGGCGGAGTTGGCAAGTGAAATTTTAGTAAAATTGGCACAATTTTCCTACGCCCCGTTCTCGCAGGTCTGAAATTCGCTAAAATGGGGTCAGCGAAAATGGGGCCAGTGCGCAAATCTTGACAAAATGCTTGGTAACAGTTTAGCTGATTTTCCTCACGTTCGATCAGGGAAAATTTGAGCGTGAGCCTTGGTCGCGTTTCCTCCGAATAGCGCTTGGAATAGGTCGATTACAGTGCCCTTCTGCAACTTCGCGGTCTC
>Ga0209390_10006144_pt1 | contig 16333 bp, 19 predicted proteins | sample BON01_FD_187212 | JGI IMG/M metagenome (GOLD analysis project Ga0209390, IMG submission 187212) | Freshwater microbial communities from Lake Bonney liftoff mats and glacier meltwater in Antarctica - BON-01 (SPAdes) (version 2) | ecosystem: Environmental > Aquatic > Freshwater > Ice > Glacier... | reverse complement strand
TATGGGCCTGGAAGGTTGTTTGCTCTGGAGGTGGACACGAAGGAGGCGGTGGAAGAGTTCAAGAGCGTGTTGCAGGGCTTGGGAGGGGGGAAGAAGGGAGGGAAGAAGAGGAAGAAGAAGGGGGGGTTGATGGGGCAGTTGGAACTTGGGGAATTTGCGGATGTTCTTGAGTCGGCCCCGCCCGGGACGGATGAGCTGGTGGCGTTGGCACGAGTGTTGAAACTGCTGAAGGAGGGGACGCCGGGGGAGGGGAGGAAGTTTGATCGGATTATCATTGATACGGCACCGACGGGGCATACTTTGAGGTTGTTGAGTTTTCCGGAGTTTTTGGAGGGGTTTATAGAGAGGGTGATGGCGATTAGGGAGAGGCTGAAGGGCGCGAGTAGTCTGATGAATATGTTTGGGGGGTTGGGGGGTGGAGGGGGGGAGGAGGACGACGACGGCGAGGAAGAGGAAGAGGAGGAGATGGTGGTGGAGGAGGAGGGACCACCGAGGGACAGATTGAGGGAGTTTCAGTTGAAAATGATTGAGTTGGATGATTTGCTTCATGACCCTGCTAGGTCGGAGTTTGTGGCGGTGACTATCCCTACTGAGATGGCCGTGGCGGAAACCGAGCGATTGGTCGAGGCGTTGAAGGAGCAAGATGTCGCCGTGCGTCGCTTAGTTGTGAATCAGGTCCTGGCCGAGCATGTCAAAGACGGGTATTGGAGTCGCTTGCGGGCGGGGCAGCAAGTGGCGTTGGCGGACGTGGGCAAGGTGGCGGCGGCGGCGGGGGTGCAATTGACGGAGGTGCCGTATTTTGACACGGAGATGCGGACTGTGTATGCTTTGAGGGTGTTGGCTGATGTGTTGACCAAGCCCAAGGGGACAAAGTCATGAGAGAGGTGGAGGGGCGTAGGGTAGGGAGGTGAGGTGAACGAAAAGGGGAAGACAGCGTGTGTCTGTCTGCCGTGGGAGGTTTTAGTTAGCTAGGAAAACGAAACACTGCGTCTACTGATGTAAAAAAAATGACAAGAGGTAAAAACAAAACACAAAGAGATATTATTGAATAAGAGCAAAAGTACTTAGATGGGTCTTTCTTTAACATGTCTTTCCCCTATTATTAATCCTCATCTTCCTCGTCTTCCAACCACTCTCCCTCCTCACTCTCGCTCTCGGTCTCACTCCCACTTTCCTCCTCCTCCTCCTCCCCCTCCTCCCCTTCCTCGCTCCCTTCCTCCTCACTGCCACTCTCCTCTTTCTCCTCCTCCTCTTCTTCCTCCTCGCTTTGCTCCTCCTCCTCCTCCTCTTCCTCCTCTTCCTTCTCTTCCATAACCGACGGCTGAAAAATGCCCCACATACTCCGCGCCTCCTGCACACCAGCAGCAGTCCGTCGTCGAGGAGGAGGAGGAGGAGGAGGAGCAGCAGCAGCCACCGATGTCGGGTACTGCGTCGGGTCCAAGCGAGTATAAGCCCTATCCCCAAAGGTGTTGCTGCTAGTAGACGTCGTCCTTCTCCCTCTCAATGTCGAATTCCCTCCTACGGCTACTGCTGCTGCTGCTGCTGCTGCTGCTGCTGCTGCTGCTGCTGCGCGGACCCCTCGTCCTCCCGATCCTCCCCCTCTTCCTTTCCGTAGCCATCCACCTCCACCTATACCACCACCTCCTCCTCCTCCTCCCTCCTCCCCCTCGCTCAAGCCCACCGCCGTCCTTGCCACCGTCTGACCAGGATAGACATCCACGCTCCCCAACGTAAAATCCATCCCCTTCTTGCTCTCCTCCTCCCCCACCTCCCCCTCCTTCCTCCCTCTCCTTTCCTTCCGTCCCGCCTTTGCCCCAGTCCTTCCTCCTGCTGCTGCTGCTGCTGCTGCTGCTGCTGAAGTGGTCATCGCCGTGGCTTGCATGGCCACACGGGTCACCTCGTACAGCTCTTGTAAGTCCGCCAGTCGCTTTTCTAGCAACGCTTGCTCCTCTGCAGACTGCACGGGAAAATCGAGGGTGGGCATCGGGAAGAGTTGAGGAAGGGAACGTGGGTCTTCCTCCTCCTCCTCCTCCTTGTCCTCGCGGCGGCGGCCAGCAGCAGCTTTGTAGGGACTGCTTGTCGTCTTTTGCTGTTCATAAGGGGTATGGCGGCTGGAAGGGTGGGTGGTGGAGGAGGCAGCAGCGGGGGTTTGATTGGAGGGGAAAGGCCGTCGTGAGAAGGAGGAGGTTGAGGTTGATTGAAGCCGCGCCGAGGAGGAGTGCGGTCGACCGGAAGAAGGGGGGCCTGGGCGCAAGAAGGAGGTTTGCTGTTGTTGCTGCTCCTGCTGCTGCTGCTGTTGCTGTTGCTGTTGCTGTTGCTGCTGCTGCTCTCGTTGTGCTTCCAGTGCCTCTACCCGAGCTTTCCAAGCGGCAACTTCGCCTTCGTGGGCCCAACGCAACCGTGTCAATTCCTGTTCGTGTGCCATCTTTTGCAAGGTCAATGAATCGGTGCCTTCCGACTTGGCCTGACGGGCCGCCGCGCGTGCCGTTGCGGCAAACGCATTCACTTGTGTCTTGAGCTCCTGCTGCTCCTTGTGTGCACGTCGCTTCATCTCGGCCATCTCCGCCCGTAGCTTCTCTAGTTCCGCGGTCTGGGCATCCAATTGCTCGCGTACTTGTAGCGGGGTGGGACCGCCCAAAATACTGCGGGGGTCATCGGGCTCATAGAGGTCGCTGCCTGGACCAAAGCTACGGTTCCACTCCTCGACGATTTGGGCGGTGCTGTAGGAGGCAGGGGCATAGGCACCGGTAGTGCCTCTGTGTATGGAGGAGGCAAAGGACGAGGAGAAGCGCGTGGTGCTGGCGTCGTGGCCGGTGCGTTGCCGTCTTGTTGCGGCCATGGCTGGCCTGTTGGGGGGCAGGAGGGAGGAGGGAGGGGAAGAGGTGGAGAGTGTTGTGTGTGAGAGGACGCAAGCACAAGCAACGGAGAGGAAAGATGAGCTATGGGAGAAGCAGTGTGATGGTGGGCAGCTTTGGTGCCTGCAGTGGCAGCTCTATGGAGTCCCACAGTCACACACAAGCACCCCTCATGTGTGGTCTCCTTAGGAGCGGGGAAACGGTTATTAGGCGGCCTTCTGGCCGGCATATGATGATGAGTCGACGCCCCCTCGATTTCCTTCTTCCACGCCACGCCCTCTCACACCCTGACCACACCTCACATACTCCCCACGCACAACACAGGCAAGGGTATGGTCCCTCCTCCCCCGTCTCCTCCACCACCAGGGCGTTTACTGCCGTCGTCACGACCGCCGCCTCCGCCTCCTCCAGCACCATCGAACAACAAGCCCAAGACAAAGCCTCCTCCCCCTCCTCCTCCCCCGCGTCATCCTCCTCCTCCTCCTCCTCCTTTGAAGCGACCAATTGTTGCCGGAGGACGTGGCAACGAGCCGCCCTTGAAAAAGGTGCCACCACCACCGCCGCCTCGCGCGGCGCCACCACCACCACCTCGGTCCGTGCAGCAGCAACAGGCCAACGACAAACCGATGTCGTCTGCGTCCTTTCCCATTGCCTCAAATCGACCAGGCATGTCCGCACCCGTCCCCGCACCTGCTCCTGTGGCGCTTCCCACGCTACCCAGCCTCCCGACGTCGGTGGTGGGGGCCACAGACATGGCGTCGAAGTACGAGATGTTGGAGCAGATTGGCAGTGGCACCTACGGCTACGTGTTCCGGGCCCGCGTGCGGGGCACGGACAAGATGGTGGCCTTGAAAAGGATCAAGATGGACGATCCGCGGCCTGACGCACAACGGGATGGGGTACGTTTCTGTAACAAAAGCCTGTTATTCTTCAATGTATTTCCCTTCTCTTGCCTCCTGCTCTTGCCCCTCAACCTATAAACCCACTCTTCTTCCTACCCCCTACCCCTAATCCAGTTCCCCATCACCGCCCTCCGTGAAATCAAGCTCCTCAGCTGCATGTCCCACGAGAACGTCGTCCGCCTCGAGGAAATCGCCACCTCTACCTCCTCCTCCTGCTCCTCCTCCTCCCAATCCTCCTCCCAGTCCTCCTTTCAAGGAGAAACAAACGACCCCGAGCCCGTCTCACACGTCCCCTCCTCCATCTACATGGTCTTCGAATACTGCGAAGGCGACCTGCTCGACGTGCTCAAAGCCGCGCGCAAGCAAACCCTCTACCTCACCAAAGACCATCTCCGCTCCTTCACCCGGCAACTCCTAGAAGGCATGTTCTACATCCACAAAAACCGCATCTTACACCGTGACATCAAGGCCGCCAATATCTTCGTCACCCGCGATTGTCGTCTCAAAATAGGTGATTGGGGCCTCGCTCGCTCCTGGCGTCCACCCCCCTATCCTGCTCCAACAGCAGCGGAAGATCACGGAAGCGTCCGAACGAATGGTGGGGGAGGGGAGAGGGAGAAAGCGAGTCGGTACACTGATAATGTGGTCACGCTTTGGTATCGTGCTCCGGAGCTGCTGATGGGGGTGGCGAGCTATACGACCGCTATTGACATCTGGTCGATTGGCTGCTTGATTGCCGAGTTGTTTTTGCTACGCACTCTTTTTCAAGGCAGGGATGAGCTGGAGCAACTTAACCTGATCTTTAATTTGTGTGGGACTCCTACCCCTGAGACTTGGCCTGCTCCCGGGCGAGCGCAAGCTCCTCCTCTTTCACCCTCCCACCCTCTTCACCCCTCCTATCGTCCGCGGGTTGTGAAGCAACAATTAAGGAATACGCAGGGGGGGAGGGAAGGAGCTGATTTGGTAGATAAGCTCTTGGCTCTCAATCCCAACAGCAGGTGGAGTGCGAAGCAAGCGTTAGACCATGATTATCTGTGGATGGATGACCCAAAGGAGCCGGGGGAGTTGCCGCCGATTGTGCATTTGAGGAGGGCGCAGCCCAGTGCGGGGGGGAAGGGGTGAGGGGTGAGGGGTGAGAGGAAAGGAAAGAGGAAACAATGAGTGACTGGTTGTGTTTTTATTTTTGTTACTCGCAGGCGGCAGGGTTGTGTTGTTTCTTTTGTTTTCGGTTTTGGCTTTTGGATTTCTGGCAGCAGGCTTTTGATTTTGGTTTTGGTGCTGGTGCTTGCTTGCTTGCTTAACTTTGAGATTGAGGGTGTTGCTGCTGGTGACGTGACTAAAATGTGTAATGTGATTGTCGGTCTCCGCGCTCTCTCTTCCCCTTTTTTACTCCTTGTCGTGCTACCCAGCTTGCTCTCTCTCTCTTTTGCCTGCCGTCAAAGAAGCGTCCCTATCATTTTTTGAGTTCTTGCTCTGCCTCCTCCTCTCCCTTCATTATTACAATCACTTAGATTGCTAGTTCATTTCTGGCTTTTTTCGATTCTATCTGATTTGTTTTTGTTTTGTTCGTGCTTACGTGTTTTCTTTTTGTTGGCGGTGGTGATAATTTGTTTTGAAGGTGTCTTCCATGGGTGCTCTTCCTTTGCTTGCTCTCTAAACGTGTGGAAACTTGCGCGTTTCTCACTGGCTTCCCGCGTTTCTTCTCCTGGAAAAATCGTCAAAAAATTATTGCTCTCCCTTCCTTCCTTCCTTTTCGCTTTCCGCTTTCGATCGATCTAAGCCATACACTCTCTCAGACTCCCACACTGACAAACACCTATCATTTCCCCTATAGACTCACTCCTCCTCCCTCCCTCCCTCTCTCCCTCCCTCCCTCCCTATCGCCTCTTCACATTCCACTCATGCAGATCACTCATGTCCACCCCCGCTCTAAACGAAACCAACCTCGGCAACGACGCGGGGTCCTCATTCGGCGCATGGAAATTCCCCGCCTCGTCCGGCGACCAAAAATAGTCATCATCAGCCGCCGCGTCCGCCGACGGCCTCTTCTTCGGATCCACATCCAACAGTTGCTCGGCTAACGCAATGGCCTTCTCATCCCTCACCCCCCTCCTCCTCAACTCCTCCGCGAGCCTCGGCGTCCTCTTAACAAATCTCGGTCCCGAGTACTGACCATCATAGTGGGGGGTGCCACAGATATCGAATACCTTCGCCAATTGATCCAATTCATCCCGTCCCTCGACAAACGGCTTCCCCGTTAGCAACTCCACAAAAATTGCGCCTGTCGACCACATGTCAATCGCCTTCCCATACCTCGCCGTGCCCAACAACAGCTCCGGCGCGCGATACCACAGGGTCACAACCGGGTTCGTCAGCCGTGCCCGTTCCCTCTCGGGCTCCCAACGACACAACCCCCAATCCGCAATCTTGACGACATGATCCTTGGTCACTAACACATTGGCCGTCTTTAAATCACGATGCAACAAACCATGTCTCTGTATGTAAGCAAGCCCCGCGAGGATCTGATACATATAACTACGAATGTGCAACCCGAGCAACGAACACGTCCTCACCACCCCACTCAAATCCGACTCACAATACTCAAGCACAAGGTAGATCTCCCTAGGGATACGATGACGCCCCTCCTCCGTCACCACCTCCTTCAAAGCCACCACATTCTTGTGCCGGAGCTTCTGTAAGACTTTCAACTCCCGCAACGCCGTGATCGCCAACCCCTCCTTCTGGTTCGCCTCGCCCGGCAGCGTCAAACTCATCTTCTTCAACGCCACCGTCTCCCCCGTCTCCTTATCAACCGCGCGCGAGACCTCGCCATAAGTGCCTTTACCAATCATCTGCCGATCCCGAAACGAGGCCACGCTTCGGCCATACTGTGGTGGAGGGCCAAGCAACGGCGGCAAAGGCGCCATTTTATCAGGGGGCAACAACAAGCTACCACCACCTCCCGGCGGTGGTTTGCTACTGCTGCTGCTGCTGGTGGCACCCAGCGAGGCGCGTGGTGGAGGAGGAGGAGGAGGAGGGGGTCGTGCTGTGGGCCGGGGGGGCCGACTTTGGGAGGCGGACGAGAAGGCGAGGGGAGGAGGAGGGGGTGGAGGAGGTGGTGGAGCTTTTTTACGTGCAGAGGGAGGAGGGGGGGGAGGAGGAGCAATGGCCGCGCTGCTGCTGCTGCTACTGACGTTGACGTCGGTGTCTTCCATCTCTTTATCTTCCAACTCGCCTTCCTCTAGCTCTCCTTCCTCCTTTTGAATGGGTGGTGGTGGTGGTGGTGGTATTGATGGTGGTGGCGGAGGCGGTGGCGGCGGCTTCTTGGCTCCTCCTCCACCGTTCACTTCCTTTGCAGGAGCTCCAGGTGGCAAGGACGGCGGGGGTGGTGTGGGAGGAGGAGGAGGAGGAGGAGGAGGGGGTGGTCGTATGCTTTGCCGCTTGGGTGCTGCTGTGTCGTCGGCCAAGTCCATCCATTCCCGCTGCGATTGTGGTTGCGACCCCCCTGCAGCCTCGGGAGGCCGCAACCGCTTCCCCAGCTGCTGCAGATCCACGCCACTGCCCACGGCATCGTCCTCGAGCAAGCGCTGGGTGAATGCATGAAGGGCAAGCGGGGGTTGTGAGGCCACGACGCACTCATTTGCCTTCAAGAGAAAAGAGCCCTGCACCTCCTCGCCCTTCCGACATACCTTGACGCCACTTGCCAGAGAAGAGTTCGGTGGTGGTGGTGGTGGTGGTGGGCGCGGCGGAGACGGTGGGGGAGGAGGGGGAGGAGGACCCGTCGAAGACGACGAAGAAGGCGCAGAGGTACTCATGCTTTCAGATCAGTGCTACTTGCGCCGGCCCCAAGGGGGCGGAGGAGGCGAGGACACGCCCCTCCTCCTCACACTCCGCGCGTTTGGTTGGTCAGGCGAAACAAGGACGGGCCACGGCAGTCGTGGGAAGAGGGAAGAGGGGTGTGATGCCGGCCAACAACAAGCCAAGGCTCCACACGTTCGTTTGGGTTTCTTTATGGATTAGCACCAAGAGAGAGGGTGGCAAATGAGCACAAGCACACCAAGAGACACACGCACAACACACACAGATAGAGGGGAGGAGGAGGGACACCAAGCCAAGGCAGAGTGGGGGTGGGAAGGCAAGGAAAATCATGCATCATGAGGCCCTCCCCCGCCCATCCACCCCACCACTTGCTCTCTCACCTTTGCCTCGTCCTTGAGTGAAGCCTGCAGAGCATGACCCAGCGGACGGAGACCTGCCTTCAAGGAAAAGAGCTAGAAGGAACAAGGGCAAAGGGAGCGTGATGCATGGTGTGCCTTGTGACCACAAACAAACAACACTCCAAAAGCGTGATGAGCCGCAGGCGTCATTTCGGCCGAGAGGTGCCTTCCTTCTTCTTCCCCCAACCGACGCGTTGCTTCTCCCGGTCTAACAACCACACACCCACACACACCACACACACAGCCCAGTAGGACGACAAGGCCCGTAAGCAGCAGCCGGGTACGACGCGGCGCAACCGACTAGGCAGCAGCGCTTCGTTCTCCTCCACCTCGTCCACTAAGCCAATCACTCCCCACACGACGCACATTCGTCCGCCCCGTCCTCTTTCCGTCTCTCCTTCACAAACCAAAGCAACCATGACCACCAAGCCCTTCACGCTGCACCTCTTCGACGACCGGGTGGCCCTGGAGCGCACCGACTCGGGGGCGGCCCTGGTCATCTCCCGCAGTGTCCCCGAGGCCCCCCTGGAAGCCTACGTGGACGAGCGGGGCAAGGTCCTGAAAGAAGTCTCGGGCGGCCAGCTTATTCCCGTGGACGCCCTCTTTGGGATCTATCACCTGCTGTCGGGGCCGTACATGGTGTTGGTGACGGATTCGGAGGTGGCGGTGGGCTTGGCCGGGGGGGTGGAGTTTCGGAAAGTGACCAAGGCGGCTATCATCCCCCTCATCAAGTCGGGCGTGCCTCTGTCGGACGAGAAGCAAGCGGACGAAGACCGGTACCTGGAGCTGCTGCACCTCGCCATTTCGAGCCACCATTTTTACTTTAGTTACACGCACGACGTGACGCATACCTTGCAGCGGGTTGCGCGCATGACGGCCGAGGACAGGGCCAAGAAGCCTCTGTGGCAACGGGCGGACGACCGTTTCTTCTGGAATCGCGACGTGGTGGGGGAGCTGGTTACGGCCAAGGCACACGATTGGATTGTGCCGATGATGAATGCGTATGTGGACCTCCGTCAGAATTGCGGGGCGGGGGCGCATCGTTTTCAGATGTTGTTTGTGTCGCGTCGGTCCAGGTTTAGGCAGGGGTGTCGGTTTACTATGCGTGGGGCGGATGATGAGGGGCATGTGGCTAATTTCGTGGAGACGGAGCAGGCCTTATTGCACGAGGATGGGCGTCAGACGGCGTTGGTACAGATTAGGGGGTCAATTCCCTTGCAGTGGCATTCACCGGTGTGTCTTAAGTATACCCCACGAGTTTATTTTGGGGACGCGGCCAAGGGGCAGGCGGCGGCGAAGAAGCACGTGGAGGAGCTGGTGGAGCATTATGGGCCGGAGGGGGTGGTGTTTGTGAATTTGGTGAATATGAAGAAGGATGAGCAGGCGTTGGGGATTCGATTCAAGCAGGCCATTGATGAATTGGCGGATAAGGCACTGAGGTATGTGTGGTTTGATTTCCACCATGAGTGCAAGAAGATGAAGTATGGGAATTTGGCGAAGTTGCTGCAGGAGATCGAGGTGGAGTTTGGGAAGCACGCGTATTTTGCCCGGGCGGCGGATGGGACGATTATGCAGGTGCAGCAGGGGGTGGTGAGGACGAATTGTTTGGATAATCTCGATAGGACCAATGTGGTGCAGAGTATTATTGGGCGGCGGTCGTTGTTGATGCAGTTGGGGGAGAGTAAGGCCTTGGCGCTTGATGGGGCGCATGTGTTGGAGGCGCCTTTTCCCTCGTTTGAGAAGGTGTTTAAGGATGTGTGGGGGAATAATGCTGATGCTATCTCGGTGCTTTATTCAGGCACTGGGGCGCTCAAGACGGATTTTACCCGTACCGGCAAGAGGACCATCCGTGGGGCTTTGCAAGATGGCGTTAACTCTGTCATGCGGTTCTACAAGAACAACTTTTTCGACGCCACGCGCCAGGATGCGTTGGACTTGATGCTGGGTCGCTTCCGCCCTGACCCTGCTAACCCCTCCCCCTTCCTCCACCCGCCCGCGGACCAAGAGGCCTTCTCCTCCTTCATGACCAAGGTCTTTGTCATCCTCGTGGCGACCTTCTCTCTAGCCATGCTTCTCAAGCCTCAAGAGGAGGCGTTGCCCCAGCTCTTCCTCCTCTCCCTCCTCGTCACCTTCCTCATTCTTGCCCTTATGGCCCGGCACGTCCTGACTAATGGGGGGAAGATTGGCAAAGGCCTCGTCGCCAAACCCCGGCTGGTCCCCGAGCCGTATGTCTACGCCTTCTACTCTGCCTCGGGGTAAAATTGAGGATAGAATGGAATAGGGGAAGGGTGGGGTTGTGGAGAGGATGGTGGGAGGAGTAGAAGGAAGGAGGAGAGGGGGGGTGGGGAGGTTGGAGTAGGGGGAGGGGGAGCTGGATCAGCTCTTAGAAGTAAAGGCACGCACTTGTTAGTTTGGAATTGAAAGGTAACTATCGTCTTTGGCTTCTTTGTATTGTAAAAGAAGAAAGAAACTCAATCACCAGCCTGTTTGGCATTCAACAAAAACGATCGAAAATTGCTGCCGTGCGGTGCGGAAACGCATGTTCGCAGACGTTGCTCGCCTCGCCATATGCTCTGATCACGCCTCATTTGCATGTCCATTAACGCGCATTGTCTTATTACAACTAGCAGGTCGCGTAGCAGGCATGCGGGCCCTCCTACAGCAAAAGTGCCGGCCGTTGGCGCTTGTCCAGGTAATGTGTTTGTGTGTGTGGAGGAGGGGGAGGGGAGGAGGGGGTTGCATGATGGAGGAAGATAGAGCTACGCCACACCAACCCAAGCACGAAGACGCAAGACTCACAGATTCACACCGCACCCACGTCGCAGGCAAAGGCACGATGGCTGTCGACGGCCACAGGGGCAGGAGAAGCGACGACGGCATCAGCAACTTCCTCCTCGTCCACGTCCTCGTCCTCGTCCTCAACCAGCCCTCCCACAACGACCCGCGTCTTCACCTGGGGCCAGGGCACCGAGGGGCAGCTAGGCCACTTCCCCATCCAAAAAAGTGGCATTACGGGTGCTTACGTCGAGCTGTCGCCACGGGAGTTGCGCAAGGAAAGCAGCAAAGACGAGCTAGTGAAGCAGCAGCATAACCCCTGGGGCTTCGTGGACCTGGCGATGGGGCTCAATTACTCGGCGGGCGTGACAGCGGATGGGAAGCTCTACACATGGGGGGAAGGCAACTACCACAAGCTTGGTCATGGGGATGTTAAGCCTGTGCTTCGGCCTAAGTTGGTGGAGGCGCTCAAGGACGTCAAGATCGTCAAGGTGGCTTGCGGGTACGTGCGTTGAGGGAGGAAGGGTTGGGGTGAATGATAGAAGTAAGACGAGAGGTATATTTTGGAATTTTTGTTTGTTGTGTATGCGCGCAGATTCTCGATTTTATAAATGATATTTAATGCAGTCTTATTTCTTTTCTCCTCCCTCCCCTCCCTCCCTCCTTCCTTCCAGTGACTTCCACACAGCAGCTGTCGACGCCGAGGGGCAACTCTGGACCTGGGGCTGGGGCGGCTCGCTCTTCGGTGGCATCGGCGGCTTGGGGCACGGCGATGAAACGGAGCAACCGCGGCCTAAATTGGTGAAGAGCCTGTTGGACTACGGGTGTCGTGTTGGGAGTGTGGCGTGTGGGGAGAAGCATACGTTGATTCTGACGGATGATGGCGAGGTGCTGACGGCGGGGAATGGGGAGTATGGACGATTGGGCAATGGAGGGAGCAGTGATCACCCAACACCGGAGCCGGTGGAGTTTTTTGACGAGAAGTGAGTATTTGGGAGGGAGGGGGAGGAGGAGGAGGAGAGGAGGGTACGTCTGATGGGACATAGAATTGATATTGATATAGTCTTTAATCCCATTTTTGAAATCCACTCATTTCTTGAAACTAGGAATTGATTTTTTAGTTGTATATTGATCAAGCAATATAATTCATATTATTCGTAATCATAGGACGGACATTGTGCAAGTAGCGGCGGGGCACGCCTTCAATCTGGTGCTGACGCGGGAGGGCAAGATCTTCACCTGGGGCCGGAACGAGCAAGGCCAGGTAAGGACGATGGGAGGGAGGCGAGGCGGGAGGGTTGAAACAGATTAAATAATTAAAGAGGATTATTTTTAATATGAGAAATAAACCTTGCATGTCAATAAAATGTGCCAAGTGTGCCATTCATCGACTTACTTTTAAAAACTCTTCAAACTCTTATCTCACTCGTTTCTCCCTCCCCTCCTCCCACACACCCTCCCTCCCTCCCCTACCAGCTCGGCCTCGGCGGTGGCATCAGCATGGACGTCTACTCCATGGAAGCCGTCCCCCTTATCATCGAAGCACTGCAAGACAAGAAGGTCGTCCTCATCGCCGCCGGGCACTCCCACTCCGCCGCCGTCACCGAGGCAGGCGAGCTGTACATGTGGGGAATGAAGGTCTACCTCGAGCCCCATCACCTCAAGGTCGGCGAGACAGGGATGGAGAAAGTGGGCTTGGTGAGTTGCGGGGGCAGCCATACGGCGGTTGTGACGGAGGGGGCGGGGCAGCTGCATACGTTTGGGAAGGGGTCCTCGCTTTGTTTGGGGCATGGGGGGAAGAGCTACACGCCGCACCCAAAGCTGGTGGCGGATTGTTTGGCGGGGCGGAGAGTGTTGAAGGTTGCGAGTGGGCATAGACATATGGGGATGATAACAGACTAGCTTGAGAGAGGAGGAAGTTGAGAGTGGGAGCGTGGTTGTGTGGATTGGAAAGAGGAAGAATGGAGAGAGGAGAGAGTGATGTGGGGCGCTTGCAACCAAAGAATGAAAAATAAAATCACTCAGGAAATAATGCTTTTCCTTTGATGTAAAATTTAGAGATTGCCTCTTGCTAATTTGCGTGTGATTATTTCCTGCTGATGGTGGTGAGAAACAAAGGGGGCTCAGCCTGGCAAAAGTACCTGCGGTTGGTACAAACGATTTTCTCGACCGTCCGGCGCCTGAGGGCCAGGATGACGATTTCTCGGCTTGCTATGTATACTTCGCCTTCCATAGGGCTTCGCATGATGCAATGCCATTTACCTCGCGTCGCCACGATGTAGGGTTTGCGAGCTTTCCCTTGTCCGAAAGCACTTGCAGCCCTCAAATGATTTCGTGCGGTGATGGGCACGGTGCCTTATCCAGGGCTCGTAGAGGGGTAGAGACCAAACAGCGTGAAGAAATATAGCCAAGAGGCAAAAGAAGCATGCACAACATAGAGACAAGAACAGATTAGAACTAAAGTGAAAAAAAGTCATCCGAAGGCAATTTGTTTTCAACGTTACAAGATTGACATTTCTTTTCGGCATTTATTATGCTATCCCATTCTTTTACCAAGTTTGCGCCTATTATTTTACTTGCTGGTTCCGCCGATGCCAGGCAAGCAGCTCTACATAGTCGGCAAACCCCAACGCCGGAGTCACCACCTCCTCCCACTTCTTCCGCATCGCCTCTTGCAAGTCCGGCGTCATCACAGCTCCCGCCGCACCCACTACTCCTTGCTTCAGCTTGCTATTTCCTCGCCCCGCCTCCCGCGGCAAGCCCATCACCTCGTTTCGGGCGTCTTTGGTCAAATGCTCATCGAATTTCTTTTGGTGCTCCTGCATAAACGCAAGGGTGGAATGGGCTGTCGCTACCCTTACACGCTCCTCATAATCGACTGACCCAGGCACATACCCCAAAAATGTCGCAATCCGCCTTATTTGCCCTTCCAAGTCCTCCTTCAAATCTTCGAATGCCACGAGGAGTACCTCCTCCTCCCTTTCGCCCTCCTCCTCCCCCTTTTCCTTCAACCAGCTCACCAAATGATGCCAATACGACGCATTCTGCATCGGGCTTTCCGGCTTTCCTCTCCGCAAAAAAAACTCCTGAGCGAAAGTCACAAACGATACGCTCCCCTCGGGATAAATAAACCACCCATCAAAAAACCGAAAGAAGCTGAAAACCACGTCCTCCGGATCCCGAAAACAGACCATATAACGCCCACCTTTAGGAATGTCAGGTCTCCAGGCATGCGTCTTGTACAGCCGTGGCGGCGCCCCGGGCTGCTCTGCTTGTAAATCTTGGCCCAAATCATGCGCTAGCTCTATCCAAGGGACCACTTCCGAGACTTCACCAAAATTCATATTGCCCTTTGTTCGCAATTGGTGGCATATATGCTGCAGCCAGGTCGTGCCTGCCTTGGGGGAGGTGACGATGAAGACATCGTCGGAAGGACGAGGCTTGAATGCGAACCCTGCGAGTCTTCCTTGCTCCGTTTCAAATTTGGAAAGGCGGGCCTTCATGCGCACGATGGCGGCGTCCTCGGTTGGATCAGTGACGGCTTCAAACGGCATGTTTGTAGAGCTGTGAGTGGATGGTGGGTGGGGAAGGGTAGGGTGGTGTGAGGGAGTTGCTTTGGGCGTGGCTTTTGATGCTGCTGCACCAAGGAATGAGGAGCTAGGTGCTGCGGAGAAACATGCGAACGCACTTCCGAGGCGTCGAGGGCAAAGGCATGGTCATGCCTAAATCAAAAAGCGTAGAATTGCCCGAACATCACAAGCAGTGCTTGGGCCTTGTAGGCTTGGGGAGGCGATGACGTTGAGGGGGGGCAAGGGGGTGGGTGGGGCCAGTGGAGCCGTCGCGGAGGGCAGAAGCGGGAGCAGTCCACGTCTTGATGCTGAAAATTAAAATTTTGTCAAGCGCCGGATTCACCATGCCACCTTACATCCAGGAACACGACGTTCCACGGGGGAGGTCTTGATGACGATGGCGACGAGAGGCCGAGAAATCACGTCGTACACTAACGCCAGCAGCAAAGCAGTGTGGCGGCGGGCTTTGTCATGTTGTCCGCCTTGTCTACAGCTAGTGTTGGTCCTGTAGTGTGTTTGTGTGGTGTGTAGATGTGTATTAGAGGAAAGGAAAGCTCGTCCTTCCCACCCTCGTTCGTGCACACACGATTTTGAATGCCCTGCCCTGCCCCTTTCCACCCCACACACTCCCTGCAGCCTGCAGCACACCACACCCTCTCCGACTACAATCCTGACCTTTGTGCACTCGCGTCCAAGTCATTTGTACCTAATGCCGCTCATTGTCGCTCACTCTTTTCCCGTTCCAACAGACACACTGCCTTCAAAAAGGCCATCATCCTTCGGCATTCCACCCACGCCCACAGCACACAAGCACAGTGCGCGCGCACACACCACGGCACCATGCAGTTGAGACGGGGTTCTTTGTTCGGACGGGTAAGTCAGGGCTTGTGAGACTTTTGTTTGCGGGTTCTTCTGCGACGACTCGGGAGAAGTGATCGGGTCCCCCCTCTTCCTCCGTGTGCCCCCTCCTCTTCCTCACACGACACACATGCGCTGACATATGCACATACTTCTCGTCATCACATCTACACAGCTGCCCATCCTGGCCGTCCTGCTCTTCTCCACGTTGTGCCTCTTCCTGGTGGCTGAGGCCAAGGACTTGTACAAGGTACGGCGGGGTTTGAATTTGTATGCGCTTGGGAGGGGAGGGCTTCCATTTCCAAGCAAGAGCAGGGCAAGGCACTCAAGCGCAAGCGACTCATCCATTCTCTCTACTTCTTCATATGTAAACAGATCCTGGGCGTCAAGAAAACCGCGACGGAAGCACAGCTCAAGAAGCAATACCGCAAGGTACGTTTTTGTGTCTCTCTATGTGTATACGTTGGCTTTGCGTGTGCCCACCTCTTTATCACCTACTGCTTTACTCTTCCGGCATCTGGCTACATTTGTATTTTCACTATTTTTGAGCCATTTGCCATCCACCACCAGCCCCTCTGCTCATCCTCCTTCTCACCGCTTCCTCCCCTCCCCTCCTCCCCCTCCATATAGCTGGCCATGAAACACCACCCGGACAAGCACCCAGAAGCCGAGAAAGAAGCCGCTACGGAGCGTTTCGCCGGAGTGGCAGAGGCGTATGAGACCCTCTCCGATCCGGACAAGCGCCGTATTTATGATCAAGTTGGTTATGAGGGCATGAAGAACGCGGGGCAGGTAAGAGACAAGAGGAAGGGAGGGAGAGCTGATTTGACTGACCTGTTTGCTTGGCTTATTTTTTCTCCATGTACATATGTTTGTGTTTGCGTAGACGCACGTATAATACACACACACTCTTTATATACCCTCCTCTTCTCTTTCCATACACACACAAATATTAACTTTTCCCCTTTATCTCTCTCTCTCTCTCTCTCACACACACACACACACAGCCTGGTGGAGGCCCGGGCGGGTTCCCCGGTGGTTTCGGCTTCCCAGGAGGCGACGGCGGAGGAGGGGAAGGCATGCACTTCGAATTCGGCGACGCCTTCAAATTGTTCGAGCAGATGTTTGGTGGTGGTGGAGGAGGGGGAGGAGGAGGA
>Ga0209390_10006143_pt1 | contig 16336 bp, 15 predicted proteins | sample BON01_FD_187212 | JGI IMG/M metagenome (GOLD analysis project Ga0209390, IMG submission 187212) | Freshwater microbial communities from Lake Bonney liftoff mats and glacier meltwater in Antarctica - BON-01 (SPAdes) (version 2) | ecosystem: Environmental > Aquatic > Freshwater > Ice > Glacier... | reverse complement strand
ACTTGGTACAATTTAGATCGATCGTAAGTAAGGATCCTACTTTCGCATAATCTCTAATATTTGCGCCGTATTTTCAGAAGTCTTAATCGCAGTAACTAGAGATTATCACCCGATCCTAATCGTGATGACGAAGTTATAGTTGCAGGAATCCGAGGCTTTTTGCCGAAGATCGTCGAATTACTTTCTTGATAACTAGTGTAGCGAGAAAAAATATCTATCTCTTGATGGATGAACTTATCGTCCTAAACATCAGAAACTGAGGCTAGATTAGACAGCTAAATACCGATCCAAACCTACTCCAGAAATTGGTTAGACTCAGCTAAATTCCGATTTTGAGCATCTATAATGGTTAGCAGTGCAACATCAAGTGTAGAGTAAGTAGTGATTCAGGCAGAGACGTTAGAGTTATTAGAATGGTCGCGATTGTGTCAGCAGGTAGCAACATTCGCAGCGACTAAGTTGGGGACAATTGCTGCGAGAAATTTAGTCATCCCTAAGCATATTAGTGTCAGTCTGAATCTACTGGCGCAGACAAAAGAGGTGTATGACTTAGAAACCCGCTTGACTGGTGGTTTGTCGCTCGACGGGATCGAAGATTTTGGGGATGCACTCGAACGCGCTGCGGTGCAAGGGATGTTGTCAGGGAAGGAGCTGCACGAGATTGCTACTACCTTGGCGGGAATGCGGAAACTCCGCCGGACGATCGAGAGTGCTGAAAATATCCCTGTGTTGCAGGGATTGGTAGCCGACGTGCGGACGTATCCTGAATTAGAGCAAGATATCTACCACTGTATCGACGATCGCGGTGATGTAACCGATCGATCGAGTGAGAAATTAGCCGATGTGCGAGTCAAGCTCAAAGGACTACGCGATCGGATCTACAAGCTACTCAATAGTCTGATCCAACGTCAAGCTAATGCGATCCAACAGCCATTAATTACTCAACGGAGCGATCGATTCGTCATCCCAGTCAAAGCTTCCCACAAAGATGCAATTCCTGGCGTAGTTCACGATACTTCTGGGAGTGGCTCGACGCTCTACATCGAACCCCATCAGATTATCAATCTCGGCAATCAACTGCGCCAACTCCAACGCCAGGAACAGCGGGAAATTGAAATAGTACTGACGGATCTCACCGCTAAGGTGACGGAAGTTGTAGACGATTTAGAACATCTGCTGGTAGTCGCTACAACGATCGATCTTGCCACTGCTAGAGCCAGATATAGTCTATGGTTGGAAGCCAATCCCCCCAGATTTATCGATCGAGCAGCCACTGAATATATTAACCTCCGCCAACTTCGCCACCCCTTACTACTGTGGAAGCATCGTCATGAGGAAGGTGCTGAGGTTGTGCCGATCGACCTATCGATCCGTCCAGATATCCGCGTAGTGACCATTACCGGCCCCAATACCGGCGGTAAAACCGTTACCCTCAAAACTCTCGCGATCGTCGCTTTGATGGCAAAGGTGGGGCTATTTATCCCCGCTCGTGAGCCAGTCGAGATTCCCTGGTTCGACCTCATTCTCGCCGATATCGGCGACGAGCAATCGCTGCAACAAAGTCTATCTACCTTTTCGGGACATATTCGCCGCATCGGGAGGATCTTGGATGCCATCGGCGAAGAGGAGACGGGGAGCGCGGAGCGGGGAGAAGGAGAAGAAGAAATCCCACATCCCCAATCCCAAATCCCCAATCTTTCCTCCCTAATTCTCCTCGATGAAGTCGGAGCTGGAACAGATCCTGCTGAGGGCAGCGCATTAGCGATCGCCCTATTGCAATATTTAGCCGATCGAGCGATGCTGACGATCGCCAGTACTCACTATGGCGAGTTAAAAGCTCTCAAATATCAAGACAGCCGATTTGAAAATGCTTCGGTCGAGTTTGATGATGTCAAACTTGCGCCCACTTATCGCTTATTATGGGGGATTCCTGGTCGATCGAATGCCCTATCGATCGCTCAGAGACTGGGTTTGAATCCAGAAGTAATCAAGAATGCTAAATCTCAGGTAGTCTTGGGTGCAAATCAAGCAGTAAATGAAACGATCGCGGGATTAGAAGCACAGCGACGCAGCCAGGAAACCAAAGCCAATCAAGCGGCGGCACTCCTGAGACAGGCAGAAGCATTCTATCTAGAAGTTTCTCAAGCCGCCGCTCAGTTGCAAGCGCGAGAACAGGAACTCAAACTAAATCAGGAACGCGCCATTCAAGCCGCAATTACTGGAGCCAAAGGTGAAATCGCCCAGGTAATTCGCCAACTCCAGCAAGGGCCACAAACCGCTCAGGCTGCCCAGCAAGCCACCTCCGCCCTAGATGGACTAAACAATCGTCATTTACCAGCTAAATCGATACCCAAGCCACCCCCAGGCTTCAATCCGCAGGTTGGCGATCGCATCCGCATCCCTAAATTAGGACAAACTGCTGAAGTCCTCACCAAGGTAGATGATAGCGGCAATCTCAGTGTCAAATTCGGCATCATGAAAATGAATGTCGCTCTAGTTGATATCGAGTCCTTGACAGGCGAAAAAGCTGCACCACCGCCGAAAAAATCCGCAGCAGCCAAAGTTCCAGGTAAGGCTACTCCAGCGGCTGCCGTAGTCACAATTCGGACATCTAAAAATACGGTAGATGTGCGGGGGCAAAGAGTGATGAATGCTGAAACTGAAATCGAACGCGCGATCGGTCAAGCATATCAATCGGGTATCATGTGGGTGATTCATGGTAAAGGTACTGGCAAACTCCGTGAAGGAGTCCAAGAATTTTTATCCCATCATCCCCAAGTCGATCGATTTGAATTGGCTGGTGAAAAAGATGGTGGCGGCGGTGTGACGATTGCTTATCTAAAATAGCGGCGTGAGGTTATCTCACCATTCACACTATGCCTACGGCAGGCGTAGCCAACAGTGCAAGCCATCCACCATCTTAGCCCCATTGCTCGTAAGCGAACGACGAGTATCTAACAGTCCAACTTTCCCAATTTGCTCGAAGCAAAAGCTCTATGAATTCTTAGCAGTCGCTCAATTAGATGAAGTAGAAGCTGAGGCTAATCTCCGCCAGTGGATAAAATCTCAGTCTTGAATATCCTCAAAAAGATAACTCGATCCCCCTAATCCAGATCTGATGATTACAACTACCAAACCGACTATTAATGCTTTGTGTCAACCCACCTCAGCCGCTTGGCTCGAACAAGCTTTGGGTAATATCGATACCATCTTGCTCGATCACTCTCATTGCGAGCGCAAAGCAGCAGGAACCGCTGTAAATATGATGTTCCGCTATCCATCTAGCCAGAAACTAGTTCGTCAATTAACGGCAATTGCGCGAGAAGAGTTAGAGCATTTCGAGCAAGTCAATCAAATTCTCGAACAGCGCGGTATTCCGCTCGCACCGCTGAATGCGCCACCTTATGGGAAGGGATTGATGAGTCAGATCCGCACTCAAGAACCGCACCGAATGTTAGATTCACTGTTAATTTGCGGGTTGATTGAAGCGCGTTCTCACGAGCGATTAGGATTGCTCGGTACCCATCTCCCCGATCCGAAATTAGCCGCATTCTATCGGAGTTTGATGGCATCAGAAGCTCGTCACTTTGGGATCTATTGGTTACTTGCAGATACCTATTACGATCGATCGATCGTCCAATCCCGTCTCGCCGAACTCGCGATCGTTGAAAGTGAGTTACTCTCTACACTCTATCCCGAACCAAGAATTCACAGTTAAGTTCGGAGTTAGGATTTATGTTCAAACAATATCAACATTATACGATCCGCTCGTGGCAACCTGAAGATCGGCTAGTTGCCGCAACAGTCATCGAGATCGCCTTGGCTGAATATGGATTAGGTTGGGAGCCGACTGGCGCAGATCGAGATGTATTAGCAGTAGAGGAATATTATCTCGATCGCGGGGGTGAATTTTGGGTAGTTGAGGAACAGGGTGATATTGTTGGTACGAGTGCTTATTATCCCTGCTCGATCGACGCATCTGAGCTAAATCTTGGCGGCAAGAAAGCCGTGGAAATTCGGAAAATGTACTTACACCCGAAAGCCAGAGGACAAGGCTTAGGCAAGTATTTATTAGGGCAATTAGAACAGGCGATCGTCGATCGAGGTTATCGAGAGATTCGGATCGAAACCGCTAGTATCCTCACAGCAGCGGTGAAACTATATGAGTCGAATGGTTATCAACCAATCGCAGAAGTAGAGACATCTAGATGCGATCGAGCATATATTAAGCAGTTGATAGTTGACAGTTGATAGTTGACAGTTGATAGTTGACAGCGATTCAAAATTTGGCGTTGCTGGATTGAGGTATGAAACCTTGGGTAGGGGCAATTCATGAATTGCCCCTACCCAAGGTTGTAGCGATCGCATAATTGATGAATCATACCCAGAATCAGTAACGCCCAAAATTCTTTAGTGGGATATTTTCAATCTTAACTAACGTTAGTCCCAGTAGGGTGGGCACTACCCACCAGCTCAGGTTTAGGCGATTTTTATCTAATAAATATTTGCGCCCAGCTATTTAGTCAATACTAATATACCCATCATCCCACCGGCGATCGGGTAATGAGTTGCCTGACTAAATCCAGCCATCAGCCCTAATTTTATCTGTTCTGTACCATTAGGAAAACGGTCTAGACTAGGGTTTAGATATGCATACTCAGCCATCATCCCCAATTCGGTTGCTTTGGGGACAACGATCGCATCTAGATACCATTGCTGAAAGCGACGAATTAAATCATTATCGGGGCGATGAAAATCGAGAATTGCTACCTTAGTATCAGTCTTTAAAACTCGGTGCAACTCTGCTAGGCATTTAGGAATATCTGTGACATTCCGCAAGCCATAACCCATTGTCGCTGCATCAAAATAATTATCTGCAAATGGTAAATCTAGTGCGTCGGCTTCTACCCAGTCAATTCGATTTAGCGGCGGATAAATATTAGCAATCCTTACTGCGGCATTTTCTAGTTGCGCGGGGGCAAAATCAGCACCAATCACTGTCCCCATAGTTCCGACTTGTTTTGCCATCAGTTGGGTGATATCGCCACTACCACAACAGATATCTAAGCAAGTATCTCCAGATCTGGCTCCACTCCAGGATACTGTCATCTGTTTCCATACCCAATGAATACCCAAGCTCAGATCGTTATTCATGCGATCGTATACTGGTGCAATTCGATTAAAGATTGCTTGAATATCTGTAGATGTATAATTTGATTTAACTAACATTAATAAGTATATATCAATAGAAATATTCTACTCTAGATTCAGTTATCTCGCAATCCTAAAGCAGTTAGGTGAATGTAACTGTAGGATGTGTTAGGCGTAAGCCATAACCCGCCATTACCCGATCTCTGGGATCGGAGTTAGGATCGATCGAGAGACGTTATTAATAATGTCTCTATTATTTATTTAATTTAGCGGATTGAAAGCTACACACCAATTTCCGAAATAGAAGTTTCGACTGATGCTACCTTTTCAGCATCCAGTCTACGCTTACGGGCATAGAGTTGAATTGATGTAGCCATTAGCACTACCAATCCCACGATTGCATAACCAGTTAAATCCGTGGGTAAACTATCTTTAAAGATTGCCAATAGGACGATTGCAACTAAAAATAGCGTAGGTAATTCATTAAGTCCGCGTAACTGTTGACTGCTCCATTTACACTCATTTACTGTAAGTTTTATCATCAAACTTCTACAGTAGAAGTGATAGCCGATTAATAAGGCTACCAACCCCAGTTTAATATGCAGCCAACGTTGATAAATAATCTCCGGCTCTGTCGAAATAATGCCAATCGCCATCGCGATCGTCACCAACATCCCAGGCGTGGTAATAATACTATAAAGCCGCTTTTCCATGATTTGGTACTGCTCTTTGAGAATGCTACGTGCAGGTTCTGGCTGCTCATTTGCCTCAACATGATAAATAAACAACCGCACTAGATAAAACAATCCTGCAAACCAAACTGTAAACCCGACAATATGAAAAGATTTAAACCACTGATATGCCATAGGGAGGGGAGAGTTAGGTATTAGGTGTGAGGTGTGAGGGAAGAGTGATAGGATTTAACTTTCAACTTTTAACTTTTGCTTGGCAATAGCGCGAACAACTTTTAACTCGTCTTCATCTAGGTTAGGCAAAAAGGCTAACGGTTGCTACCGCCATCGAGATAAGCTTAATATTATGCAATATCAGTAGGAGTTGATGTGCCCTTCGATTTGATGCTCGTGCTGGGTGGTTTGGTATCTGGGATATTAGCTGGAATCCTGGGGATTGGTGGTGGATCGGTAGTGGTACCATTGATGGTGGCTCTAGGCTTTACGCCCATCAATGCGATCGGTACTAGCAGCCTAGCAATTTTGCTGACTTCGCTGTCAGGGAGTATCCAAAACTGGCGGATGGGACATATCGATTGGCGAAAAATTAGCTCGCTCGGATTACCTGCATTACTCACAGCTCAACTCGGCGCAGCCATCGCACCATACATTCCTGCTGCTTGGCTGTTATTTGGGTTTGCGGCACTGATGCTGACAAATATCTATTTAGTCGGGTTGAAACAGCGATCGATCGCGATGGAATCGAGCCTACCAGCCACGACAAGGCAGAAACTATTATCAAGTATCCTGACAGGCTGTTCGGCTGGCTTTGTGGCTGGTTTAGTGGGGGTTGGTGGTGGAGCAATTTTAGTACCTTTACAGATGCTGCTACTGGGAGAGACAATTAAGGTAGCAATTCAGACTAGTCTAGGGGTGGTTTTTCTTACCGCTGTTTCGGCAACGATCGGACATAGTATCAATGGTCATGTCTTATTTAGTCAAGGTATAATTCTAGGGATTGGTGGCTTATTAGGCGCGCAATTTGGCACTCGCTATTTACCAAAAATACCCGATCGGATTGTTAACAATCTATTTCGCTTCACCCTACTGCTAATTTCTATTTATACTTTTATTCAAGGGATAAGTCAGTTGACCAAACATTAGGGGTTTAGAGCTTTCTGCCCAAAGATATGATAGTTGTTATTAGTCTGTTTTAAATCTCCCCGATCACAACTTAGCTCTCTCGATTTGCTGTCTTGTCTTGATTCGCTGTCTTGTCGTTTTTTTATTCGGGGGAAACCCCCGAATAAAAACGCCGCTAAACCCTCTCTGCAAGACGCTGCGCGTTGGCAGAGCCTGCGCTTTGCGCTTACGGGGAACCCTCCGGCGAGCCGCTAAACCCTCATCTAGGCAGGTGACAAAAGCCAGTGGGGAACTCCACTGCAAGAGCGAATCGCTGTCAACTGCTTGAAGTCGATCGTTAATACCACGGCTCGCGCTGAGTCCCAGAAGTTGAATTCCATCACTATTCAATATAGCCTAACATGTCTAGTTCCATCGTTGAAATACTTTCTGCTGATGAAATCCGGAGAACGATCGTGAGGTTAGCTTCAGAGATTAACGAACGCTGTCGAGATTTGTCGCAGATAGTACTAGTCGGAATTCAAAAAAAAGGTGTTCCCCTAACAAGAATGTTGGCAAAACAGATCGAAGTATTGGAAGGGATCAAAGTACCTGAAGCGGCTTTAGATATTACTTTCTATCGTGACGATCTCGATCTAATTGCCGTGCGAACGCCAGGTAAAACTGAGATTCCGGTAGACTTGAATGGTAAGACAGTAATTTTAGTAGATGATGTAATCTTTCAAGGTCGAACTATCCGCGCAGCAATGAATGCTATCAATGAGTATGGTAGACCTAAACACATTTTACTAGCAGTATTAATCGATCGAGGCCATCGGCAAGTCCCGATTCATCCCGATTTTGTCGGGAAGAGGCTACCTACTGCGCGGGACGAACAAATCAAGGTCTATTTTCAAGAATCTGACGGCAGAGATGCTGTAGAGTTGATTCGGGTAACAACTCTGGTATAGACTACCAAAGCTGTATTTTGTCGCTACTTTTAATCGACGAGCGTTAGCTACCTAGCATGGTAATAATGCCTTGCTGTCCGACCAAAACTTCCCGAATTAAACTCACAATTCCTACCCAGACAATCGGGGTAATATCCACTCCACCAATTGGCGGAATTAGCTTGCGAGAAGGAGCTAAAAAAGGCTCTGTAGGTGCAATCACTAGACTAAATGGCAACTTTTGACTCTCTACCTGCGGATACCACGTTAGCACGATCCGAAAGATAAATAAAAATGTCATTACTACCAAGATCAGGCTAATCGCGATGTTAATTAATTGAATGTTATTAGTAGTCATTTCGATTTTGGATTTTGCGACTGAAATCACGCGGAGGGAACCTCCGCATGTGTTTCAGTTAAGACAGGATTTTGGATTTGCAATCCAGAGCCAGAGGTTTTTTTATCTGGATTGCAACAACTAAGATGATGAATGGATATGTCTAATTGCTACAGCTCTCTAGGAGGGCTAGGGGGATCTTCTAGGATTTGCGAGTACTTTTCTATTCGGATCCATTCATCCTCTAAGATGACCCCTTTACGCAAAAACTCGATGTTGGAGCGAGGGCATTTGAGCGCGCGCACGAGCTAGAAGAATGGGATCGATTTCGGCGAGCGCGACTCCAGGTAGCTCGCCAGCATCCGCTAAAATGATTCCCCAAGGGCTAATAATCATCGCGTGTCCGTGAGTTTGGCGCATAGCGTAATGGGTGCCAGTTTGAGCCGGAGCGATGACATAACAGCTATTTTCGATCGCGCGTGCTTGGAGTAACACTTGCCAGTGATCTTTGCCAGTGTAAGCGGTAAAAGCCGCAGGTACAAACAACACATCGGCACCTAATTTTGATAGATGGCGATATAACTCAGGAAACCGCACATCATAGCAAACAGATAAACCGATGCCACCTAATTGGGGCGAGTGATAGACATCGGGTAGCTTTACCCCAGCCATGACTGTACTCGATTCATGATAAGTATTGCCATCGGGGAGATCCACATCAAATAAATGTGCCTTCTCGTATCTACTGAGTTCCTCGCCGTTGGGGCCGACCAGTAGCGCGGTATTATAAACCTTACCTTCAGTACCAACCGGAACCGGAAAACCACCGCCGACTAGAGTAACTTGAAATTTTTGAGCGGTGGTTTTGAGAAATTTTTCAGTTTGAGTGGCGATTACTTCAGCATGACTGACTTTATCCTCTTCCGTACCCAAAAAGGCAAAATTTTCCGGCAGACTAACTAATTCAGCACCCTGACGAACGGCTAATTCGATTAATTCTTCCGCCTGAGCTAGATTTTTGGCTAGATCCGGTAGACTCGTCATTTGCACCGCAGCAGCGAGGTAGGATTTCATGTGTGAGAAAAGTAGTAAAATGAATAGGATTGGAAGTATTGACTAGCCACCATTGACTAGTCGTTAGTCCCTAAAGTACTTTGGCAAACTTTAGTCCAAAGAACAGACCCATCGCAATGCCGAACATCAAGCCGATAAAACCTAGATAAGCGATCGCACCAGACATATATTTATCCTTTACAAGTACTATTCAATTACTATTAAATCACTGACTGGAACCTAGAAGATAGCAGCCGATCGAATTAAAGATCTGATATTCGCCTTCGACCTCTACAATTTAAGTTAGGATCGGGCTTTGGGCTTTGAGGCTCTAGGAATGGAGCCTCACATACCTATTGTCTGCGATGAGATCCCCCTTTACCCATCATCCCTAAATTTATGGAATCGATCGCAGTTGATCTAGCCCAAAAAACTTATGAAATCTCGATCGCCCCTGGAAATCTAGAGCGATTGGGGGAAAAATGTCGTGCGCTGGGATTGGGGGAAAAGATCATGGTTGTATCCAATCCAGCCGTATTTGGACTCTATGGGGCGCGGACGATCGCCGCGCTGGCGCAGGCCAACTTTCAGGTATCATACTGTGAATTGCCAGATGGCGAACGATACAAAACACTCAAATCGATCGAGAGCATCCACGATCTTGCGCTAGAGAATGGATTAGATCGCTCGTCAACCCTAGTTGCTTTGGGTGGTGGCGTGATTGGAGATATGACGGGTTTTGCGGCGGCTACGTGGCTGCGGGGGATTAATGTCGTTCAGGTGCCGACGACTTTACTCGCGATGGTGGATTCCTCAATTGGGGGTAAAACTGGTGTCAATCATCCCAAGGGGAAAAATCTGATCGGTGCATTTCATCAACCGCGTTTGGTGCTGACAGATCCTCAAGTTTTAGCAACATTACCAGAGCGAGAATTTCGCGCGGGCATGGCTGAAGTCATCAAGTATGCAATTATCGGCGATCCTGAGCTATTCGATCGACTCGAACAAGCCAATGGATTAAAACAGCATCAGGTCAATCCCGAACTCCTGTCTACTATTTTAACGCGATCGGCTAGAGCAAAGGCGGATGTGGTGAGTAAAGATGAGCATGAATTAACTGGGTTGCGGGCAACTCTCAATTATGGACATACGATCGGTCATGCGATCGAAAGTGTCACTAAGTATGTAGTAGTCAATCATGGCGAAGCTGTTGCCATTGGCATGGTGGCAGCCGGACAACTAGCGGTGAAGTTACAGCTATGGACGACAGCCGCAGCACAACGTCAGAATGACGTAATTCACAGCGCAGATTTAGCCACCAAACTACCAACAGGGATCGATTTAGACGAGATAATTAAAACCCTAAAATCTGATAAAAAAGTTAAAGCTGGTAAAGGTGTATTTATTCTCCCCACGAGGATCGGTAATACCAAAACGATCGGCTATGAGGTCGCAAATCTTACCGCCGATCTAGTTTCAGATTCACTAATTACGCAAGTTCTAACAGCTATGTTGCCGATTACAAACACTTAGATTGCAGGTATTCTAGTTGAAACTAGGATAATTCATAATTATTACACAGCTTGTCAAAGTGAAAAGCGCTTCATTTTCGATCGAGTCACCGTAAATGTCCCCTAGTCCTGCTGCTGACTCCCGATCTCAATGACAGTAACAGAATGGCACCAGTAACCATCTACCGCAGTCACCGATCTTGAAATATCTTACTCGATTCACCAATTTTTCGGCACGGATCCCAGAACATCTGCGATCTGCGTGGCGGTGGTTGCCAGGTCCCGTCGCTGCGGCGATGGCGATTGGATTAGTGCAACTTGGGGCAACTGCGCCAGTAGATGATTTTGCCTACAATCGGTTGACAGAACTACGTGGGGAGAGGGCTTGGGACGATCGAGTCGTTGTCGTCGAAGTTGACGATGAAAGTGCCGCTCAATTTAAAGACTTGCCGCTCAATCGCTCGGCTTACACAAAATTAGTCAGACTGCTGACTGATTATAATGCTAGTACGATCGTCTTCGAGCAGATATTTAGCGATACTTCCCTCACTGACAATGAATTTATCAAAGCAATTAATGACCACAAAGCAGTAGTTCTCGCCCAAAGTTGGGACGAAAAAAATAGCCCAATCTCACCAGCGCGGAGGTTGAAAGCCTCTGTCCAAGCAATCGGACACATCGACAAAATTAAAAGTCGCGATGGGGTGATCCGCCAGATCCAATTATACAAAAATCGGGTATATTCTCTAGCCTGGATGGCGATCGAAGGGCACAATCTTACCAATCCTGAAATCCAACGACCACCAAATGATGGCAATTTTTGGATTAATTGGCCCGGTAAAGTTGCCAAAGCCAACCACTACTCTTTGAGCGCGATCCTCCAGCCTCAAAATGAGCGAGATCGGCAACTGCTCGAAAAAGCATTTAATAACAAAATTGTCTTAGTCGGGGTAACGGGGAATAATGCTCAGCGGATCGACACGCCATTCGATCGAGTTGAAGGTGCTGCTAGTATTTATCTACATGCGGCAGTTGTGGATAATCTCCTCCAACGCGCTCAACTTCAGATTATGCCTAATGAATGGCTACTGCTAGTGCTATTGGGAGTCAGTCCACTATTGAGCTATCAGCTCAGTCGGCTGACTCACGGGCAACGATTACTAGCACTTTTGGGCATCGGTAGTGGCTGGATTGCGATCGTCACAGTGGCTTTAGCAAATAATTATTGGTTACCAGTTGCCGCACCAATTACTGTATTACTCCTCACCACTATCGGTATAGCTTATTGCGAACGGCAATATACAGATTTTCTAGTTCAGCGCGAGATCGATAAGCTTTGGCAAACCCATCAGATCGATTTAGTTGCTCACCCACCCCGCTTTGGAGATAAGCAACTTCTGCCACCAATTCCAGTTGGTAAAGTGGCGAAATTAGCGACCATTACGGCTGAATTGGGACGCGCACAATCTGCTCAGACAGCGATCGCTCATAGTTTATCGATGGGATTATTAGCAACAGAATTAGATGGTACAGTCTGGTTTTGTAATTCAGTTGCTTCTCAACTATTAAGCATCAATATTGGCGATAAAATCGAACACTGTCTGATTCCTAATTGGTTAACCGCTCGTGAGTGGAAAGAACGTCTAAGTAATCTACACACCTATCAAAGTTTACCTGTTAAAGAAGTCGAGCATAACCATAAGTTTTTCAAACTTAAATTGGAAGCATTATTTAATTGGCAAGAGATCCAACGAGATATCATTGATGGTAAGAAAATTGAAGAAATTGCCGTAGTTTCAGGATTTTTATTAGTAATTGAAGATATCACGGCATCAAAGCAACTTCAGTCATTACTACTCGAGCGAGAATGTCAGAGTCGCCAAGAGTTAAGAAAAGAAAATATCGACTTAGAAAAAGCCCGTCAATTTGCTGAATCTACGGGTAGGATGAAGAGTGTATTTCTGGCAAATATGAGCCATGAAATTCGGACACCGCTGAATGGGATAGTTAGTTTTACAGAGCTATTATTGGATACAAAGCTGAATGAAGAACAGCGGAACTTTATTGAAATAATTCGGGGTAGCTCTGATAACTTATTAAATATTATTAATGAAATTCTAGATTTTTCTAAAATAGAAGCTGGTGAACTGCAATTAGAAGAGATTGACTTTAACTTGACAAATTCGGTAGAACAAACGCTCGAAGTATTAGCAAATAACGCTTATTCCAAAGGAGTCGAATTGAGCTGTCGGATCGAACCAACAATCCCTAATAATTTACAAGGCGATCCGACAAGATTGAGTCAAATCTTATTTAACTTAATCGGTAATGCGATCAAATTTACCGATCGAGGTGGAGTATCGCTCGATATTAGCGCGATCGCCACTACCGATCGGCAGACAACTCTCTATTTCCAAGTCCAAGATACAGGTATCGGTATCGATTCGGATAGTCAAGACAAAATTTTTCAGTCCTTTTCTCAAGCTGATTCCTCCACCACTCGGCAATATGGCGGTACGGGGTTAGGCTTGGCAATCTCCAAGCGGTTAATTGAAATGATGGGTGGTGAAATTGGCGTAATTAGTACCCCAGGTGCAGGTTCGATTTTTTGGTTCACCCTGACTTGCCGTCGTGCTAGTCTCACCCCAGCAATTAACGAAGAATTGCTACTCACTCGTCAACTAGCCCAAGCACTCCAGGGACAGCAGATCCTTATTGCTAGTAATTGGGATCACAGTCGCCATGCGATCGCTTCTGCGGCTGAATATTACGGTGCGATTGTCACAACGACTACAACTAGCACCGCAGCCATGAATCTTCTCCTAGCTGCGGCAGTAGTAGGCAGACCATTTCAGATGCTAATTACCGATCTCTCGTTCCCAGATAGCCCTAACACCACGCTCCCAGAACAAATCAGTCACTATCCCGAACTCAAAAATCTGCGGATAATTGCGACAATTGCCTTTAATGAATGCGATCGCGCATCAAAACTCCAGCAGCAATCGACGATCGCCCAATACGCCTTCAAACCAGCCAAGCCGCTCAATTTGCTCCACAGATGTATCGAGACACTGTTAAGTGCCTCACTCGAGCAGAGGTCATTCGAGAGCATTACCGATCCCAAACCTCCCCAGCCCCAAATCTTGACCCAGCCATCCAGTGCTAATTTGCGGATCTTGGTAGCAGAAGATAATAAAGTCAATCAAAAAGTTGCCCTCAATCAACTCAAAAATTTGGGTTACGCCGCCGATCTTGCCTGTGATGGGGAAGAAGTACTTGCCAAAATTGCCAACCAAGATTACGACGCGATTTTGATGGATTGTCACATGCCTCGGCTCGATGGCTATGCCGCTACTAGAGAAATTCGCGTCCGTGAAGGTCAAGTGCGCCATACAATTATCATCGCCCTCACCGCCAGTGCGATGAAGGAAGATCGAGAATTAGCTATGTCAGCGGGGATGGATGACTTTTTGTCTAAACCCGTTCGCAAAGACGAACTATCCGCCAAAATCGCCCACTGGATGCAGCAAGTATCGTCGCTCCCGTCTCCGAGCGATCCAGTTGACGAGCAGCTCCGCCCATAAGTCCACAACTCCCCAGCAGATCCAGGGCTGATTCATCCCTGCAAATACGGGAGGTTTCCTCCCGTATCGCCTACCTTCTCTACCTAGAAGGAAGAGGATTGGAGTAATGAATAGTCTGATTTTATTTTCTCGCCTTGAGGGAAGAGGCTTTAAACCAATTCTTTCTAGTCATCACTAACGCGATCGCCAATAATCATTTGTAGATCTAAACAATCTCGATCGAGCGAGAATATGTGCTATGGTAAAGATTGATTCGGCCCCACGCGGTCGTAACGCCCAAACCTTGTCAGGACTGGAAGGTAGCAGCAACATGGGATGCTTATAACAGGCGTGGAATCCGGATCTTCAAAGTATTTGTCCAAAATGCATATTGTCGTAACCCGCTATACAACGGCAAACCGCACCCATCATTTCTAGCATTAGATTCGATCGAGCCTCTAAAATAGAAACTAGATCGAAGATATTTATCATTACCTTAGAACTTAACTATGGCTGGTCTAGGCGATATCGTTCAAAAAGCATTTTATCTTGGTGTCGGACTGGCGACTGCGGCTGGAGAACAAGCTGGTGAGAAACTTTCATCCATCGGTGTTCAGGCCCAAAAGCTCGCTGATGAAATGGTAGCCAAGGGTGAAATTACCACTGAAGAAGCCCGAAAACTGGTGGACGATATGATAAAGTCTGCCCAACAACAAAATTTAAACCAAGTTCCAACTAGCAATCCCGAACGCCCTAAGAAAAGCACCGAGCCACGGCGGATTGAAATCGTCTCTGACGGCGAAACCAAATCTCCTGAAGATGTCAGTCAGATGCGGAAGCAAGTAGAAGCCCTGCAAGAAGAACTCAAACGGATGAAAAACTCCTAGACTTTGCCTCGATCTTCATTATCAGAAATTTCATTCAATAACACCCTCATCTTTTAGCTGGTTTGCTAGCAATAGTTGGGGTATTTTAATAGCTCGGCATATTACTGATAGACTAGCTCTGATTCCTCACGATCGATCGCAACTTCAAACCATTGTAATCGATCGATTACAATCCCAAACAGATTAGTCTCTAATCTTCATCAAACATTTTTTCTAACAACTCATCTTTTGTTAAACTGAAATGTTCGCTAATACTACGCAAGATAGAGTTTAAAGTCCCTATTTTAAGTGGATTGTGAGCAGGGATAGTGATGTGGTGTTGTCCGTTTTCTTGAGTAGTTAGACGAATGTGGCTGCCTGTTTGACGAGTATTTTCGTAACCAAAATTTGCCAGAAGTTGAATTAATTGCCCACTCGATAAGTTTCTGGGAACCTTCATGCAGCAAAAACCTCATCTCTGACGATGTGTAGTCTAATGATTTTTGGACGATCTGCTGGTGTGTCAAAATGACAATGCACGGCATCCTTAACCATAACTTTCAAGGTTTCCAAATCTTCAGCTTCTGTGAAAATTGATTCCTGTAAAGCTTGCGCTGTATAGCCTCCTTCAGGATCTTGTTCTACTAGAAAAATGATTTCTGTGGCTGACATAACTTATTCTTTATTGAATGTTGTGGTGAGTTAATGGCTACTGTGTATAAATAATTAGAAACTAGCTTCGTTTTAGTTTGATTTACCCCACAACCCCCCGAGGATGCGGTGGGGCTTTTCTTGCTCCCTCCCCTTGAAAGGGGAGGGCTGGGGTGGGGTAAAATCTACGCAGCAACTCAGAGATCCTAAGCAGTTTGTTGTAGCTCGGCATATTGCCAATAGACTATCCCTGCATCTTCACGATCGATTACAACTCCAAACCATTCTAATCGATCGAGATTTTCACCGATCGCCTCTAGTTTCTTCTGAGTATTTTTCCCGGTAAATTGGTTGGCGATTTGCAATACCGTCCATTCGCCGCTACTGGTGCGTAAGAGGTCGCGGATGGCGGCGAGTTGGGCTTTTGGTTGGGTTGGCCATTTTTGCTGTTCGACGGGGGT
>Ga0209390_10006142_pt1 | contig 16336 bp, 31 predicted proteins | sample BON01_FD_187212 | JGI IMG/M metagenome (GOLD analysis project Ga0209390, IMG submission 187212) | Freshwater microbial communities from Lake Bonney liftoff mats and glacier meltwater in Antarctica - BON-01 (SPAdes) (version 2) | ecosystem: Environmental > Aquatic > Freshwater > Ice > Glacier... | reverse complement strand
ATACTTCCCTTGTATTCGATTACATCCCGATAAACCTTTACAACCCTTGAGAGAGTTGGATTATCAATCACTTGTTGTCTAGCTTCGCCAAACACGATCCTTGCCTGTGCGCGATCTGAAGCCGCTGAGTATACCTGTGCGCCTTCGGGTCCGTGAATCAAGTGCTCTAGGGCAATCGCGGTTCCCAATAAACTCTTGCCGTTTTTACGCGGAAGTCCAATTATGGCTCTGCGATACCTAAGCAATCCAGTTTCGGGTGTTACTTCTAGCAAGCGATCCATAAGCCATCGCTGCCAATCGGTAAACTCTAGGGGTTCGCCAGCTCTAAAGCCACGCGAAGCCTTTAGCAATAAAGCTGCGAAGTCTGTAACATCTTCGCCTCTTGTTCGATCAGAGTATGACGGAACGGAGTAGGTAGGTGCCCAAGATTCGTGCGGCTCTGGCAACATTACTTGCCTGTAATTTCGCTACTCGAATTACCCTTGTTTACTTCTGCTCTTTTCTCTGCCGATTTAGCAGAATAGCTTTCTGGAACTGCGCGCTCTAGCCACCAAGCTGCTGCTTTCCATTCGCCGCTAGCAGCGGCTTGCTGTATTTGTGCAACATTTCGCACAATCGCTTCTGCTCTAGCGATAGTAAGATCTAACCAAAACTTGACTTCGGGATCTAAGCTCTCGTCAGCTTTCTCGTCACCGTTGCGTCGATCATTCTCTATCTTGCCTAGCTCTAGCCAGCGATACACTTCTTGAACGCTCAACCCAGCGTAGTGGGCGGAAGTATCTAAGTCTGTTCCAGCTTTTATAGCCGTAAGCAAACGCTCTAGTTTCTGATCAGTAGCTTTCATGCTGATCCTTAGTAGTTCGCTATGTGCTTCGCTTTGTTGTATTCGGTAGAGTCGGCAATCATAAGGTTCAAGAAATCTTCGCGACTAAAGTTAGATAGCCTAAATACTTCTTCTTTCTTCATGCCCGTTTCTTTAGAGATCTCATCAAGAGATTTACCAGAATCTAGTAAGCCTTGCACGATAACCTTCATTGGCTCAAGAAGATGTGTTCCACGCGCTCTGTTGTGGGTAATAGTTCCGTAGACATTTGCAGCGCCATCTTTGTGATCGACTACAACTACTGGAACTTTGCCACCAAGCTTCGTTAGAAGTGGCTCTCTGCCCGATACAGTCCAGCGGTGGAATCCGTCGATAATTGTGTAATCGGGTCTAACTACAATCGGAAGTGTCCAGCCATTGCTAAGAATTGATTGTGTTAGCAGCTTGAGATTTTCTTCCGAAACCTTGTTCGGGTTGTAGTCGTTAGCCTTTAGCTTTCCTCGATCAACGAAGTGAAGCCTAGTAAGGGGATCGAATAGATCTTTTGTTTCAGCTTTTGCGGTCATTTACGTTTCTGTCCCAATCGTTCTTGTGGAGATCGAGTTGCAGCGCACGAATCGTTCTATCTTTTGGATCTCCTGCAACTAGCACGTCATACATTCTCTTGTAATCTTTTGCATGAACATCTATGCCAAACTTCAGTATAAGGTTTCTTATTGAAGAAACATTGCTTATTCGCACCTTACTTGTCAGATTGTCCAAGTTGTTGATGAACTCTATAACCTTCGAACGGTAATCTATTTCAGTATCTAGATCTTCCGAATCAGGCTTTTTCTTGATGGACTTGCTCCTGCGAAAGAGCTCTGAATCCCAATAGAGCGAAGCTAGGTAAGCGTTAGGTTCGCGCTTGGTAATTTTCTCCATTAGATCAGGATAGAACTCGCCCATTTTTACCAAGATCTTGCTTGTGTCAATAGAAAAGAATTGGCTGATCCTCATGTCTCTGCGGCTACTGCCCGTTTGATACATGTATTGGTAGACAACTGGGTAGTTTAAGTTTCGCTCTTTGATGTATCTCCATACATCTGAATCTTGCCAATCGTAAATTGGGTAGAGCTTGTTCGAAGTAGCGGCGTTGTGCTTAGAAACCGCGTAAAGTCTCTGAACACTCTCTGCGGTTCTTAGCCCTACTATGTGCATTACATCTTGAAAGTTAGAAGTAAAGAACTGCTGGTAAGTTTGCTTTCTTGCCTTTAGCTTAGGGTGGCTAGTTATAGCAAAGCTAGGTATTGATCGCACCCAGTTATTCGCCATAGTGCGATCCCAAGTTATAAAGCTCTCGTCATTAGTCAGCTGATTGAAGCAGTTGAAGTGTTTGAACTCCATGCACCACCAGTTGAACTTGACGCCTAACTCCATAAATTTCATTCGCCATTCTCTGACGATTACATCAACATCATCAAACACAGCTTCTTCGTCAACGAAGTGAACTACTAAAAGTTTGGTATCTATCTTCTCCTGTAGAGCTAGATCATAAACCAAGCTAGCTAGGCAGATAGAATCTTTGCCACCACTTAGAGATAGGTGAACTTGTAGCCCGTTCTTGAAAATCCGAATAATGCGATCACTAGCTGCCTCGACCACATTCTGTTCTAGATCTCTCTGGACTAGGACCATACTTTTTGCCCACAGCTTTCGCAGGTCGTAAAGTGCGTAGAGTTTTGCTGCGCTTCCATAGCTTCTAAGGCGCGATCTTTCTCTAGTCCTTCGGCGGCTACTATCGCGGCTTTCAATTGAACCTGATCCCTAAAGCTTTGATCTACAACCCCATAGGAATCGCCAATCTCTTTGAGCTGTGCAGGTGCGGCAACCAGAGATCTCAGAACCTCATCATCGAATCCTGGAATGTTTAGGTTGTCGCGTAGTTCAAAGATCAGTTCTTCTATTACCGAATAATCGTCAGAACCAAGGGCGGCTACTTTGTTATCTGCCAAGATCAAGCGCTTTTTATCATCTTCGCTTAGATCTCTAACAACATAGGCTTCTGCCTTAGTCCAACTTAGTTCTTTTAGTGCAATCAAAAGCCCGTTACCAGCGAGAACATTATTGCCCTCGTCAACCACCATCGGTCTAATCTGACCGAACATTTCTATTGATCGCTTTAGCTCAGCAATCTGTAAGTTGGAATGTTTTCTAGGGTTACGCTCTAGGGCTTTTAGGGTGCTTAGGGTTACTGTAGTTGTTTTCATTTAGACGGCCACCTTAGTGTTATCATCTCTCTTGACCCAGCTTGTTGCAGCGTAGGCTATTACGCCAGCGATTGTAGCAGTGAAGATAGATCCCCATAGCTTGACTTCGCCGACATTGTTGAGATTTCCATAAAGGAAGATTGGAAAGCCAATCCCGATAGCAACCGATAAGCCTGCGACTACTGAGTTGGCACCAAGCTTGACGTTTGCCAAAGTTAGAACCGTAATACTAAATGTTGAAGCCCTTAGAGTTCCGTAAACCAAGAACATAAATAGAACTGAGTTGCCCGGAATGTTTGCAATTATCAAAGCTAATACAGCTCCTACAATCATTACTGAGCGTTGCTTTTTTAGATCCTTGCTGTAATCGGTTGTTATAGATCCAAGCGCTAGCAACTGTGAGTCAATCGTAGACAATAGCCCTGAAAGCAGCATGATCAAGAATGGTGCAGCTACCCAAAATGGAAAGATCCCCATAATAATTTCTAGGTTTACAAATCCTGCGTTTTCGATTTTTGCGTTTGATCCAGCAGCGATAAACCCAAATACAGACATTAGAAGTGGGACAAGTCCGAAGGCTAGTGCAGCTAGGGCAAAGCTCTTGCCGATTTTAGCTTTCTCTATTGAGAACACTCTCTGCCAGAAGCTCTGATCACCAATCGGTCCAGCGATCAATCCGATAGCTGAGATAATTCCGAAGCTAACCGCTACGCCAATTCCTGAGCTAGTAAATAAGCCGTCAACATTGTTGATTCCATTTAGTCCACCTACTAGCGAATCCCAACCCTTGTTTGCAATAGCCGCTGGTGCGAATAGCAAAAGTGCGCCAAGGATCATTACCATCTGAACTGCGTCAGTTACAAAGCTTGCCTTGATACCACCGCGCCAAATGTATAGAAAGACAACACCCATCATCATGATCGATGAAGCTATAAGTGGTAATCCCGTGAGGATCGTAATAACAGCGCCACCAGCCAAAGTGTTTACAGACATTGAAAGAACGCTAAGCGTTCCAGTTTCGAACTGATAAAGTTTCTGAACCTTTGAGTTGTAGCGTGAACCCATATAACCCGAAATCGTAAAGCCATCGGGGTAACTCTCGCGCAATCTTTTTGCGAAAGGAATAATAAAAAATAGTGTCGCAACATTGGGGACTAAGAACCAAAATAGTCCAACCCAACCATTGTTGTATGCCTGAGTAGATCCAACGAATAGAGCAGGTGCCCAGATCCAAGTAGCGGCTATAGATAGCGCCGATTGAATCGTTCCGTTCTTGCGATCTCCAACTGTGTAGTATTCGGTGTCTTGGTGTTTCTTGACAAACCGCGAAGTAAGCCAAGCCATTCCCAATCCGTAAAGAATAAGCGTAGTTATTCCAATAATCATTTCCAAGTGTTTTCCTTCGTTAGCTTGATTGTTTCATGCGTTCGGTTCTTCTTCGCTCTAGTTCATCTAGTGCGTCGTTTTCCCTAACTTCCGTGAGTCCGAGTCTTGCCCTATCTGTAGGACTAAACCCTAAGCTTGAAAGCCACGCAGTGATCTGAGTTCTTAGATCTTTTAGTTGGTTTACCATTGGGTGAGTAACTTGCTGCCCGTTTGGTAAAACATAAAATCTTCGAACTTCTCCAACCGCTAACGCTCTACGAATCTGCTCTGCTTCATCGTGAGCTTGACACAACATCAAGGTCATTGAGAAATCACTCTTGGGGCTAAGCCATTTCTGACCAGCGTTCCAAACTTGATCCCAAAGACCTATCCCATCTTTTCCAAGTGGGGGCGGTGTCGGTATCGTGCTTGCACTAGGTAAGCCTTCGCCTACATCTGGTGCATCTGGTAATGGTCGCTTTCCTGGGTTGCCAAGCATGCGCTTAACTTCCGTTGGTTTCGGCGGCCTACCATTAGGTCTACCTGTTGCCACCATGCGGTGATCTCCTTTTGACCCTGCGGTCTGCCATGCGGCTCTCTGCCTATCGGCAAAGTGTAAATCTGAATAAGGGGTATACCCCCCTGTGGGTTTCGCGTATGCCTATACTAGCTACTCGCCGCCGAGGAACGCAGCGGGGGGAGGGGGGGACTACTCCCTACCCCTACTACATCTAGGTAATACTGCATACTTTGACACTACATCTAGTTATAGTCGTTTTATTGCTCATTTAGGGGGCTTCCAGTAGGGATTTGGTGGTGTTCCTTTATTTGGCTTGAGCTTTGCTTCGTGCCCCTCGGCGCTACTCTTGTATTTGTGGCAGTATGGCGGCACTTTATCGTGAACAGGTCGCAGATTGTCTAAGCTGTGATCATCCCCAGCTATGACGTGATCTACTCCATCTGCTCCTGCTTGGTTGCATAGGTGGCAAATAGCTTTATGAGTGCTTAGGACTATCCTGCGCCTAGTCTGCCAGTCGGTGGGGAGTCTTGATGCTCTACCCGACCCCTTCCACGGGGGGGGCTGATGTTTTTCGCACTTACCCCGATAGCTTGCAAGGGATACGCACCCTATTTGAGCGCAAGGTGTAGGTGCTAGCGCCATAATGCTTGACTATGGCTGGTATTGGCACTAAGCGTAACCCACCACCGCCCCTCAACGCTTGCCACCTGATACAAGCGGAGACTACTTAGTGCATGCACAACCTTAGTAAAGGGGTTTTGTAGCACCAGAACGAACTTTTGGAGCGATTTATTTAGAATGGTGGCTCTTGATCGGGTAAAAACTCAGGAATACTGTCCATAATCTGCTCTACTGTTACCCCTAGATCCTTCAAGAAGGCTTGTCCAGCGCAATTATCGGTCATTATGACCCCAAAGAGCAGGTGAACGGTAGTAACAGGCGAGTTTTGCAGCATCGCATACTCTATACCACTCTGAATAGCCTTAGTAGTCGATGATCCGACTGGCACCATGTCGAAGTTATAGCCCTCTGGCGATTCTTCCAAGAGATTTCACCCTTCTGTGGGGAGCTTTTGGATCACTTTTGGCGATCTCTCGAAGGTGTATTTCGCCTAATAGCTCTTGAAAGGCTTTTCTAGCGTCTGTAGTTAGTGACCCTTGTAGATACATCCCAGCAAGCAGCAACTTTGATCCTGATCCGCTCAGCGACCCCATAATCCTCTCTAAAGCGACTAAAGAAGTGGTTATTTGCGCTGTGTCACGCGTTAGATCGTGTTTTTCTGCTAACAAAGCGGTGCGCGAAGGTGGATTTAGCTCTAGGTTTGTCCAAAACTCAGCTGCGGTTCTCATGTTCGTTCGTTGACGATCTCTATGATCGCCCTAACAACAGGAGCAGCACACTTACTAGGGTTACACCCGTCGAAACAGACTTCTGGATCGCATTTTGCCATCGCGACTAAAAGCGAAACCGCTCTTTGATGTTCCATACGCCGACCCTGCTCAAGCCCACTATTGTAAGCATTTATTGAACTGGTAGCGATTACTTCTTGTAGGTCACTCATTTTAGTCTCCAAATAATTGCGTTTCTACCGCTGGGGAGCTTTTCCCTAGCTCCTGAATCTATCACCTTGCCACTCTGAACCAGCTCTGAGCGCCTTGATCGTATGCCACTCTCGCTAGCCCATAGAACCTGCCTATTTACCGACTTGTAAAAGGTTTCAATAAGCTCTACATCTGTCATTGGCTTAGCTAGAAGGTGGAGTATTACCTTGTGGGTATCCGTGACCCCCCTAACACTTGCAGCAGCTTGGTGTGAAGTCTCTGGATCGGTGTTTCTAGCTCTTGGCTTAGTTGCAATCATTATTTTCCCCATCCTCTGATCGATCAATCATTATTTGAACCGAATCATCAAGCGCGATCCAGATTTCTAGCCCTTCTACTTGCACTTCCAGTAGGTCTGGGTTGCCGTTCCAATGCTTTCTGACGCCGCTAATTTGCCCATAAACCGTGAGATCTCTAAACCCCAGACCTCTGGTTTTGTGAATCGCTACATTTGTGCCTATTGTGATTTCGTTATTCTGCATCTTTCTGCTCCTCATTCGATTTGTCTAGCTCCATTACCCACCACATTGCTTTAGTTTGAGCATCTTCTACTCCTAAAGCTCCGTAGCTTGTCATTATGTCGATCTCAACCCACTTATATGGGTAGATCTCTCGCCTTAAGTAGAAGGTTGCTTCTTGGTCCCAAGTAACCCTAAACTCATTGTCTCGATAGACCTCAATTATCATCTGCAATCTGCCCCTCTGCTTCCAGTAGCGCTTCGATGTAGCTTGACACATCTTGGGGGTTGGTTGACCAGCTAATTAGAGCTAAACCCATCTGATAAGCGCTTTCGTAGTCGATCTCGAATAATGGGTTGTTGAGCTTTGCGCCCATCTCCTCAGTTGTCCACCCGATTAGATCCAAGAACTCTAAGAAGGGTCTGCCCGAATCGTAATCGTAATTCGTCGACCAGTTGTAGAGATCCCTGACCGTTTCTCCACATAGCGGTGGGTTTTCTAACAGCGTTTCTAAGCTACTCATCGTTTCTCTCCCTTTTCCTTTAGTGTTACATACGCTAATGAGCTAAGCAGTATCAATACCGCTGCCCAGTTAGCTTTTGTGGTGTCGATCTCCTGCGCCATACCAACGAGCGTGATGTATCCAGCTACATTAGCTGCTGCGATAATCGGTTTCCTTAGCTTGTATCTCATTTGTCTCTCCCTTCGATCCGCGGTGGATCTAAAAAAAGACTATCCCGAATCGATTACTTTGTATAGTCAAACGCTGTCTGTTAGTAAATCGTTACAAAGCGGTGCAAAAGGTAGCTTAGGAAGGGTGCAAATCGTATGGAGTTTGTCGCAGTTTTCATAGTCAAGATCCGTGACGGTGTTTTCTTAGTCATTGTCTCTGCCCTCAATCCAGTTAATGACCGCCTGAAGTGTGCCTACGTCATAGCCCTCTTTGTATGCCAAAACATCACATTGCAAGTCTCTTAGGTAGTCAATGGTGCTTTCACGCTCTAGCTCAACCCCAGCTTGAAACCCCTCTGAGTGACCCTCGCCCCAATCGCACTGAGAATGATTTGTCTTAGTCATCTTGTGCCTCTCTAATTATGTCTTCTAGCTCTTGAGCCGTATAAGGGTATTCCAACGCCTCGATTATGGTTCGCTTAGCTTCTTTAGCGCGAAACACTTTGATTATGCGCTCACGCTCTGCTTCGATGCCAGCCTCGCGTCCTTTAGTCCAAAGTATTTTGCCGCTCATGTCTTTCATGTCTATCATTTGGCTTCTTTCTCTTTTTGGCTTAACTCTAAAGTATAGCTTTCTAGTTGATGAGATCTATCGAGCGTGTTGCGGCGCTATCCAGAGCACGCTGAAAGCCCCACCAGCAGGATTCTATGCGTCTGAGGTGTAACTACACGGTGCAAAAGAAAACCCCATCTCTCGACGGGGCTTCTTTCGGGTTTACACTCTCCAGAGTATGAATCCTCTTTCGGTATAGTAGCTGTCTTTCAGGACCGCTGGGCTATACCCGTTTTCGATCAGCTTGGCTCTGCGGTTATCTATCGAGCCATTTATCTTAGCCGTCTCCTGCTCCGTAGCCTCGAACTCTGCCACTAGTGCTGGGATAGCCTCGAACTCTTTCCTAAGCGCTGTTCTCCAAATCGATCTCCTGATCTCATCTCGATTTTTCCTGATGGGATCTTTGTCTTTCTCTAGATCCATAATCTCAGCGAATAAGCCTTGAGCGATTTTTAGACTAATCATGTGTCTCTCCCTATTTAGTTACCAAGTGCTAACGAGATTTCTCGCTTGCGTTAGTAGACTATCAAAGGCGTTTTCTACAAAAAGTTTTTTGGCTTTTAGCGTCTCCACACCCTAGTAACTGTGGCACGACTCGCCCGAAATGATGGTCCATTAGGTGACTAATTTAGGTGGTTCGGGGATCTAACGCTTTCGATGATCACATGAGCGCCAGTTATACCATCTGTTGTCCAGACCTTTTGCGGATGTGCTCTAACGATCAAGGAATCGTCACGCCATACATTTGCGATTGTTAGAGCGTCATAAATCCCACGCTCCAGCTTGTCTAAATCTGGTGGGACAATCGGGTAATCGCTCTTGTTGCTTTTGGGCTTAGGAAGTATGAAGCGCACCCAGATCTCGACGGCTTCATCAAAATAGATCTCGCCCGTTTCTTCTAAGCGCTTCTGCGCGGCTTTGATTACCGCTTCACGCCAAGGCTTTAGGTTCTTGCTAGCTTCGATAAGAACCCCGTTGCCCACATGACGCTTAGAGCCTTGTGGGGCAGGGAGTCCGACAACGAACATAGTCCAACTTTTAGAAAGGTGCGTCACCATCGACGGCTACCTTGTCTACCCAAGAATTGTCACTAGGGGCTATGTATGTGCTGCGCTTGGTTACTAGCCCGATAGCTGTTGGAGACACTATGTTGTTTTTGTAGACTTTTCCATCAGCGCCGTTGTTGTCTTCGGTTTTGAATCTGCCCGAAACCTCAACCAGCTGACCTTCAGCAAGTTCGAAACCGACTTCTACATAGCCAGTCCAGACTTGATACTTTGTGCGCCCAGTAGTGACGTAGTTTTCGCCATCTTTTTTCTGATGGTTCTCACTCACAAGCACGAAGCTTGGAAACACTCGATCTACGAATCCCTTGAAACTAATTTCTGCCATTTGATACTCCTTCTATTTGTCGTTGATTCTAGCACATAGCTTGCAGATAACCGCAACTGTGTTGTGCTCACACAGCTTCGGTGGATCTAGTTGAGCTTTATCCTTAGCATCTTGGAACTCTGCTAGCACCTTGTCGTTGTCTCGCACCGCTAGCGCGGATCTTCTAACCGATTCGGCTTTAGCTTTCGATTCCTTTTCTTCCCTAGATAGCTCTCGCTCTGGGTATGACTCATCCAACCAGCCTTGGCGATTGATCCAAGTAGCTGGGTATGGAACGAATTGCAAGGAAGGCAGATTGCGATCCTCTGCCAATCGAGATGCTCCGACGATAGATAGCTCCCGATCTTCCTGCTCTAGGCTTACAAACGCCTTGAGAGCTGTCCCACGACCTACTCTGCGTGGATACTGTGTCCAGAAAGCTTCGAACTGAGCGTTAACTTCTTTTAGATCATTATTCTTATCTATGTTCTTCTTAGGGTGCGGATTATCCGTTGACGGTTTAGCCGTTGACGGTTTAGCCGTTGACGGTTGATTCGGGTCTTGGGTAATCCATAGGTTTCCTGATAAGCGCCCCGAAGGATCTCGCTGTTGCTCTCGTCTAAGATAGCCAAAGATCTCTAGCTCTTGGATCGCGCTACCAATAGCATCTCTGCCGTCTACGCCGTTGTTAGCGATCCTAGCAATGCTTACTTCCCAACCTACGGTGTGAGTTAGTAGCTCTGATAGCAAACCCCTAGCCTTGTAAGTTAGCCTGTTGTCTCGCAGCCAATCGTTTGGTATCTGCGTAAAGTGCGAATCAAAGCTGTGTTCTCCCCTGATTATCGGCATCTATCTCCTCTGTAGCTGTTCGGTTGTAGTCGCTATCTAACACGAACCAGCTCTGAGATGCAAAGTTGTAGACGGGCGTTTCTTGCGTGTCTTGCCAACTCTCTAGTTTCCAACCGTTTTCTCTAGCCGTTTTTGCTAGGTATGGATCGCTTTCAATTAGCCCGTTAGCCTCTGAGCAAAACACAATAATGTTGCTTGGCGTATGGCGCTTTTTACTCCCACCCATTCCCCTGTTCGAACGATGCTGTGGGACTAGGGTTTCGCCAGATGCTCCACAGTGATAGCACTCAAACTTGTCTCTGGCTAGGTAGCGATCAAACTCTTTTTTATTCATCTGTTTCTTGGTAACTAAACCCTATGGAAAACTCTGGCTCATCATCTGGGGCAAGCTCAGAATCTACACCAAGCGTGCTGTGCTTATCAGGCTCAGTAGGGCAGGTGTGATCTAGCTTCCATTCTCTCCATAGCGCCGTTGCTTTTATACTGTTTGCGCCAAACTGTGCACCACAAGCACAGGTAGCACTAACGCTGGGTAACACCCGAAGTCCTATAGGTAAGCTCTACCAGCTTGGCTTGAGTTTGAACGCTCATCTGCGAAAGCTCTAACTGCTTTAGCTTTATTTTGACGCGGTTGTATTCGGCTTTAGTCACAGCGTGATCGAGAGATTCCTGCTCAGTAATTATCGTGACCTTGGCATTCCGTTCGCCTATAGATCCATCTGCATTTAGGTAAGCGATAGCCTCTGCCTTGTCCATAGCCAGCTCAGCACGAAGCATCTTTAGCTCAGAGTGATACAGAACTTCAACGCCTCTTGCGGCGTTTTCGCGGATCTCTATTAGCTCATTGATAATCTGGTCTGGCGTGATTATCTTCATCTTGCCCTTCTATGTTGTTATACAAGCGCCAGAGAATCCTCTTGTTGTCTAGCTCAACCGAACGACTATCTTGTCCGTTAGCCCTCAACCAGAGAATTAGCTCTGACACTTGCATCATTGCTGCGATAAGTATTTGTCTATTTGGGTTCTCCATCAAGCTTTGTAGCCAGATCCTTTATCTTGTTCAGAGTTTGCTTGTCTGCTCCGCTGCTCTGTGCCTTGAGATACATCTCTCGAAGCTCATCTACTGACTTGCCTTCGAGTGTCTCGCTAGCCCCAAGCTCATAACTAAATGTGTCGGGGTCAGGCTCGTCGGTTGGTAGAGCAAGCAGTTGGATCAGAAAGGTTCTTAGCGCTACGCTCATAGCTTTAGCTGTTGCCTTATCGCCACTATCGAAAGCTTCCGAAGCTACTATCCCAGTAACGCCTTCCCCTTCGATCCCCATAATGGTATAAGCCACAGTTAGGCGAACTACATTGAGCGCTCCACCGTTCTTTGCTAGCACGGTTTCGGCTTCCTTTTCTACTATCTCTGGGACAATAAATCCGCCGTGCTTCCTGATCGATGGTCCAACTGCATTTAGAACTGCATCAATGCCTCTAAAGTTGAACCCTTGTGCTGTATTTTTATTGAGCTTAGCGACACCCTGAACATCCTGCATCACCGCTACAATTATCTCTCTTGCGTTAGCCATTTTTTACTCCTCGTTTGTTGACTAGAAACGGTGGGTTGCCGCCTCTGCCAGATTGTCTGGTAACGATTACTCTATCGCCTATTGCCCCAGATTTTGCTTTCCCCATGCGATCTAGCACTTGGCTTTTTATCTGGTTGATCTCACCTTGAGCGAACTCAAAATCCGAAAGCGTTTCAAGGTATTGCTCACCCATCTCTGCGAGATCTATAACGCTATCCTCGATGTTGGGATTCATCTTTCTTATCACCTCATAGGTTGCCTCAGCGCCATCAAAATCTGGCTTAGTATCCTCTAGCAAGTGCTTTCTAAATAGGTTGACCCTAGCTAAATTGGCATCTTGCTCAAAGCTATCCGCTGTAATCCGTTGCTCTATGTATTCTCTGCCACCTATTAGCGCTGCGATCCACGCCTCTTTTGCTCCAAAGACTTGTAGATACCATTGGACTTGCGCCATGTAACTTAGCGGAACTTTTAGCTCACCCGTGTAGGGATCTACCCAATCGTCTTTGTAAGAAGCTGTCTTGATCTCTAGCACCCCATACTCACCTGATTCGGTTAGATACAAAGCATCAGGATTTGCGATCTGCCAGTCTCGCTCTGAGTGCTTCCACATTCCTACATCTTTGAGCATCGTTAGCTCTGGGTGCTCATCTTCGAACTTCTGGATGACTACAGGCTCTAAGCGGTTACCCCACTCCATAGCTGCATTCTCTGTGCGATCCTTTTCGACCTTTCCCGTTTTCACAGCCCATAGAGACATCGGGCTTTCCCAGCGAGAGTAGCCACAGATAATCCCAACATGAGATCCACCTATGCCCTTTGCGCGGATCTCATGCCAGTTAGCGTTTCGCTCATTGCTCTTAGAGATCTGCACCGCGCTGTTTATTGTTTCGGGAATTGCATTAGTCCGCGTTTTGCGAACCTTTTGTGCTACAGTTACATCAACCAAGTGATACTCCTCATTCGTTTGGTGAGATCGCCTCTAGCCAAAAGCTAGGGGCTTTCTCTTTGCTTAGACTATCCATAGTGTCCGACATTTTATAAGCGGTTGAACACTTGTTTTATAGCTGCCCTAAATCCCTTTTCTTTAGCAAGGATTTTATAGAGCTTTAGCTGATCCGTAAGCTCCTGAAGCTCTTGGTTTAGGTCGGGGATCTCGAACTCATCATCTGCGATTACAGCGATCCCGTCAATCTTTGCCATCAGAGCATCGACACCTAGTTCCCGATCATCTGCCCACTCTTGAATTATGACCTTGATGCGGTGTCTCTCTCGCTCAGCCGTTTCCATTTTTACTACTTTCAAGAATCGTTAGCTGGCTTTCTATTTTTAGAAGTGCTTTCTCAATAGCCGCTGGCTTTAGCCCCCTCTTTTCGGAAGGACTCATAGCCGCTATTGATTTTCTGATCTGATCTATAGTCTCTTGTCTCTGATCTTGCATTGTGTCTCCAATTATTATTCGCTGTTTTATGTAATCAGGTGCATCGTAGATACCCACGATTAGTTAACCATTAGCTTTGCTTCGTAAACCGAATTGATCGCTAACTCTACCGAAGCCATTGATTTAATAATTTCGCTAGGGTTATTGCTACTCATTGATAGCGCTTTGATTCGCTTTAGCTCCTCAGACAATAAAGCCAAGATAAAGCTTTTCGGATAGGGGGCATTAGCATCAACCAGATACGCTTCTAGATCAGATAGATAGACAAACTCACCTATCTCATTAGTGCAAGCTATCTCTTTGCAGATCGCTAAAATACGCAACTGCTCATCTTTGACACCATCGGCGTAGAATGAAGCCATAGCGGTGTTTTTTATCTCTCCCATGTTATCCCCTTAGATAATAGGCGGTTCGCCCCCTAAGTTATCGTGAAGTCTTTCTAAGGCGCGCTTGATTCTTTTCTCTGCGCCTCTATCCGATAACCCAAGCAACTCTCCAATCTCGCTTTGAGATAATTCAAGCCTATACCTAATTTCGAGCAGCGATCTATCTTCTTTTGATAGCGAATAAAACGCAGAGCGCACATCTGTAACCAGCGTGATCGCCACATTTGTGTCTTGGGGCAACCTAGCGTGGCTATCGGATTCAGGAATGATCTCCCACAGATAAGGAATTATGTTTATGAGCTGATTCATCGTGTAGTAATTGTCAGATTCGATAGGTCTGATCGAGTGCTTTTGTGTCTCTCTGGCACAATACTTTGCCGCTTCACGCTTGAGCGTTACATAGAGCTTGCCTTCACCCTTAGGGTCGGTTCGCCACTCGTCAATAATCTTGTAATGCTGATAAGCCCAGAGCATAAGCTCACTATTTAGATCATCAAGTTCGATCTTCTTCCAGCGGTTGCTGAAGTATCTGGCTATCGCCCGAATTATCCTAAACTCATCAGTCGTTAGGTTCATTTATCTTCCGCGATTCAGGTAGATTGAGCGGCCAGAATCGTGGAGATAGTGTTTCTATAGGGGCTTCGGTAGTCATAGTTCCACACCAGACGTGAGGGGCAGAGACAAGCCCAGCAGATTGACTAAAAAAGTCTGACCTATCGCAGAGTGCTCCACCTTGTAGCCAATGCGTTTGCCCCACTAGCTGTTGGTATCGAGCGTGGTGGTAATGCCCAGTAAATAGAAGATCGCTATCGCCAATAGGATCTCTAGCGGCAGACATGCTCTTGAACCAAGAGAGTATTCGCCCCTCAACACCAGTTCCACCCCTAGCTATGTGACCGTGTGTTAGTCCAACTATCCACCCAAGTATTTCAACAGTTAGGGATAGCCTGTTTCGCTGTGGGAAACTCCATGTGATCGCGTGATCTGGCTCTGCAAAGGTTAGAGCTTCAGCGACTTGCTCAACAACCGCAACATCATCGTTGTCATTTAGCGTTGTGAAGGCTTTGCCATTAGCGCGGTTCTCACCGTGATTTCCTGGGACTACAGCAACATGAATCGGTAGCCCTATCTTGCTAATCTCTGCTAGATATTCAAGCAGCAGTCGGCGCACTATCTTTACTTGGTCGCGGCGGTCCAGCTGAACGCTAAAAGTCTGCATCTCATACCAGCCATTTATGCCTTCGACTAGATCCCCAGTTATAGGAATAAAGATTAGATCGACGGGCTTACCTAGCTTCTTCATAGCCGCGATGTCTTGTTTGGCAAAGCTAGCAAGCTGCATAACTTTCTCAACCATGCCTTGAACGCCTTCGCCATCTGATTGACCAGCTTGCAAATCGGTGATCTGCTGGAAGTAAGCTCGTTCGGGGTCGGCAGTTTTGATCTTACCTTTTGTAATGCTGAGCTTCTTTGCAGCAACAATTAGCTCATCGAGATCTACGCCCGTTCCAACATCCAAGCGCTTGATCTTAGCTTTGAAATAGTAGAGCCTCTTGGTGCCGCCCTCACCATCTCCTGTGTCCCACGCACGAACTTCTATCGGATAGCGCTCGTCAACATTGAATTTAGTTTTATCGAAACTCTCTGGGAGTAGGTTGTCTAGTAGATCTCCCCAATCCTCTGGTTCATCTGCCAAGGGATCAGTAATCAGGAATCCACCTGTGCTATGAAGCTCAAGTCTAGGTTCCCAACCAGCAGGATGCCCAGCTTGACGGTCACGGCGAACTTCTACTGCTCCACCGCTCACACCTATTGCAAGTAAATCTTCTAAATTAGCCATGTTTGGAGGCTAGCACGGAAACAGGAAAAGCCTCGCCATTTCTGACGAGGCTTCCTGCTCACTAACTTGGGAGAGAGTGACCTATTCGGACTTGATTTTAGAATCTACCCAAAGCTGCGCTGCCTTGTAGTAATCTCCTAGCCCGTGAACTCCTACTTTACCACCTCGATCACGATACTCATCTCTAAGCGCGTGATTGAATTTAGATCCATCATCATCGATTGCTTCTTGAACTCTGCTTGCCCCCAGCTCAACAAATAGCTGAGTAAAAATAGGATCTAGTAGCAATCTTTCCTGCGCTTGACGATACTTTTCGCTCTCGATAATTATTACTTTATCAATGTTACTCATTTTGCTCTCTCCCTAATGATCCAATTTGGATCTGATAAAAGACTATACCCGTCAGCCGTGCTGTCAAATGCAAAAAAAACCCCACAAGAGACTAATCAAAGTCTTTCGTGAGGCTCTTTATTGGTGTAGCAAGAGACGACCCCACCACGCCATTACACGGTGATGGGGTGTTAATAATTTAGGCGCTAGATTTAGCCACTATCGAAGTCAGTATAGATAGCAACG
>Ga0209390_10006140_pt1 | contig 16342 bp, 15 predicted proteins | sample BON01_FD_187212 | JGI IMG/M metagenome (GOLD analysis project Ga0209390, IMG submission 187212) | Freshwater microbial communities from Lake Bonney liftoff mats and glacier meltwater in Antarctica - BON-01 (SPAdes) (version 2) | ecosystem: Environmental > Aquatic > Freshwater > Ice > Glacier... | reverse complement strand
ACTGCGCCATGTTATCTTACTCTTTGTTTACGCTGTCAATTTCAATATTTTTCAATGAACGTAATCTAATTTAAATAATCAATCTTATCAATCGATACCTTAACTAAATCTTCGTAGAAATACTAGACTCGAACTAGCAACACCTTACTCTGTGATTTCCAAAATTTCTTATTTTTTGAAGAACTTAATCTTCTGAACGTTTTGCCGTTTTTGTTAGCGGATGCAAACCTAAAACCTTTTTTTAACTTGACCAAAAAAAAATTTGATTTTTTTGATTATTTTTTTAGTGGGATTCTTACTTGCAAAATTTTAAAGATCTTACCGCCGAAACGGACGGCAAAGATACACTCTTTTTTAACTCTTAAACAAATTAAAATAGAAAAAAATTTATCTTTTTTTTACGCTTTTAAAATCATATAAATCAATCTAAAAACCGTAAAATAAAAACTCCCCTTTCAATGAACTTCGCTACGCATATTGCTTAGCGGGTGCAAATATAAAAACCTTTTCTATTCTGACAATATCTTTTTTGAAGTTTTTTTAAAGAAAATTATACATTAATTTTAAATGGTTTTTATTCAATACTTTATATCTCAAAATAATTTTGAAATTATTAGCAATGAAAGTGTTTTTGGTTTTAGAATTGTTCTTTTTGCTTTAAACCTTTTAGATTATGTTCGTTTTTGAAATTTGATAATATAGTCTAAAATGTAGAATAAACCACTATGGACTCGAAGTCCATAGTTTTAAAATCTGACTAAAGTCAGCAGTCCGTGATTACTCGAATGAAAATCGAATAGGAAAAACCAACTTCAAATTCAATTTTCGTCAAAGAGGACTGAATAAATATTTTTAGAAGCTAAAGCGAGATGCACTAAAGTACATAGTTTTAACTTCATTTGAGACCAATAAACCCTTGTTAGGGATTGAAGCAACTGCTTGAGCTCTTTTTGAGGAACAAAAAAAAGCGAGTGCGGAAAGCCCGACCACGCCTTTTGCGAAGGAACACACAAAAAAATCTTATTTAATAAGTACCTATATATATTGTGTAAAAAATTGTTTTCTAATATCTTTGCATCTCAATTAAAACAATATTAATGATTCATATTACATTACCAGATGGAAGCGTTAAGGAATTCGAACAAAATTCGACTCCTATGGAAGTTGCAAAAAGCATAAGTGAAGGATTTGCTAGAAATGTTATATCCGCAAATTTTAACGGTAAAACTGTTGAAACCTCTACTCCACTTACCACTGATGGATCTTTAATCTTACACACGTTTGATACCGATGCTGGTAAAAAAACCTTTTGGCATTCTTCTGCTCACGTTTTAGCACAAGCAATCTTGCATTTTTATCCGCAGGCAAAACTAACTATAGGTCCAGCAATAGATAATGGTTTCTATTATGATGTTGATTTGGGCAAAGAAGTATTATCCGAAAAAGACTTTAAACAGATTGAAGATAAATTTCTTGAATTTGCCAGAGGAAAATATGATTTTAAATTAAGATCTGTTTCCAAATCAGATGCACTGACCTATTATAAGGAAGAGAACAATCCATATAAAGTTGAGTTAATAGAGAATTTAGAAGACGGAGAGATTACATTTTGTGATCATGCAGACTTTACTGATTTATGTCGTGGTGGACACATTCCGAATACTGGAATCATCAAAGCTGTAAAAATAATGAATGTTTCGGGTTCTTATTGGCGTGGAGATGAAAATAATAATCAGCTAACGAGAGTTTACGGAATTACTTTCCCGAAACAAAAAATGTTGACTGAATATTTAGAATTATTAGAAGAAGCGAAAAAACGTGATCATAGAAAGCTAGGAAAAGAACTTGAATTATTTACATTCTCACAAAAAGTTGGCGCAGGACTACCCTTATGGTTGCCAAAAGGAGCTGCTTTACGTGCGCGGTTGGAAGATTTTTTAAAGAAAGCACAAAAGAAAGCAGGTTATGAAATGGTGATGACGCCACATATTGGACAGAAAGAACTCTACGTAACGTCTGGACATTATGAAAAATATGGTGCTGATAGTTTCCAGACAATAAAAACTCCAAAAATGGATGAAGAGTTTTTGTTGAAACCCATGAATTGTCCGCATCACTGTGAAATTTATAATTTTAAACCACATTCATATAAAGATTTACCAAAACGTTATGCAGAGTTTGGTACCGTATATAGATATGAGCAAAGTGGTGAGTTGCATGGATTAACAAGAGTTAGAGGTTTCACCCAAGATGATGCACATATTTTCTGTACGCCAGAACAATTAGATCAAGAATTTAAAGAAGTTATTGATTTAGTATTGTATGTTTTTGGTTCTTTAGGATTTGAAAATTTCACATCACAGGTTTCTATTAGAGATAAAAAAAATCCTGATAAATATATTGGAGATGTTGAAACTTGGGATATCGCAGAGAATGCAATTATAAATGCAGCAACAGATAAAGGTTTAGATTTTGTTATTGTAGAAGGCGAAGCGGCTTTTTATGGTCCAAAATTAGACTTTATGGTTAAGGATGCTTTAGGGAGAAGTTGGCAGCTAGGTACTATACAAGTTGATTATAATTTACCAAAACGTTTTGAATTAACTTATAAGGGAGCAGACAATCAAGAGCATCAACCGGTGATGATTCACAGAGCGCCCTTTGGCTCTATGGAACGTTTTATTGCTGTATTATTAGAACATACAGGTGGTAATTTCCCATTATGGTTAACACCAGAACAAGTTATTATTTTACCTATTAGTGAAAAGTTCCAAAAATATTCTGAAAAAGTTTTAGAACTATTAGAAAAGTCCGAAATTCGAACGCTTATAGATGAGCGAAATGAAAAAACAGGACGAAAAATTAGAGATGCAGAAGTAAGTAAGATTCCGTTTATGTTAATCGTTGGAGAAAAAGAAGAAGAAAATGGCACAGTTTCTATAAGAAAACATGGCGAAGGTGATCTTGGGACGTTTACAATTGAAGAATTTATATCTATTATAAAAGAAGAAGTTGAAAAAACATTAATTCCGTTTTAAAAATATATCTTTGCAAAATAAAATAATTAGTTTAATTTAAATTTAGCAGTCATAGCAATCAGAAGGAGCAGGTCCAGAAGACCATTAAGAGTAATCAAAGAAGATCAACACAGAATTAACGACAAAATAAAATACGTTGATGAAGTTCGTCTTGTAGGAGATAATGTAGAAGTTGGTGTATATCCATTGGCTAAAGCAAGAGAATTAGCTGAAGAACAAGAGTTAGATTTGGTGGAAATTTCACCAAAAGCTAAACCGCCAGTTTGTAAAATTATTGATTACAAAAAGTTCTTATATGAGCAGAAAAAACGTGAAAAAGTATTAAAAGCAAAAGCAACGAAAGTTACTATTAAAGAAATACGTTTTGGGCCGCAAACAGATGAGCATGATTACGAATTTAAAAAGAAACACGCTATAAAATTCTTACAAGAAGGTGCGAAACTAAAAGCATTTGTTTTCTTTAAAGGTAGAAGTATTATTTTTAAAGAACAAGGGCAAATTTTACTTTTAAAATTAGCGCAAGAATTAGAAGAATTTGGTAAAGTTGAGCAACTGCCAAAATTAGAAGGTAAACGTATGATTATGTTTATTGCTCCAAAAAAATAAAAATCCCACCCTAGCCCTCCCGAAGGGAGGGAAGGAATTATAATGAAAATAATAATATATTCTATAATAAATATTAGAATTAACGTCTTATAAGCAAGACAAAAACGAAGGAGAAATGCCTAAACAGAAAACAAAATCTAGTGCCAAAAAACGTTTCAAGTTAACTGGTTCTGGTAAAATTAAAAGAAAGCACGCGTTTAAAAGTCATATCTTAACAAAGAAGTCTAAAAAACGTAAATTAAGGTTAACGCATGATACTTTGGTTCACAAATCAGATGAGTCTAACGTTAAGTTAATGCTAAACTTAAAGTAAGTTTACAAAGGGAATTTAAACATTAACCATGGAGTGTGGCTAGAAAAAGAGTTATAAGTTATAAGTTATAAGTTATAAGTTTTCTGTTCAAAAGACTAAAAACTATTAACTAAAGACTAACCACTAAACAAACCGCCCACTACAAAAACAATTAAAATTATGCCAAGATCAGTAAATTCAGTAGCCTCAAGAAAAAGAAGAAAAAAAATCTTGAAGGCAGCAAAAGGTTACTTCGGACGTAGAAAAAACGTTTACACAGTAGCAAAAAATGCGGTTGAAAAAGCAATGTTATATGCTTATAGAGACCGTAAAAACAATAAGAGAAATTTCCGTTCATTATGGATTATGCGTATCAACGCAGCAGCCAGATTAAATGGTATGTCTTACTCACAGTTTATGGGGAAAGTTAAAGTGAATAACATCGAATTAAACCGTAAGGTCTTAGCCGATTTAGCTGTAAACAATCCAGACGCTTTTAAGGCAGTTGTAGATACAATAAAATAATTAATAATGCTTGCTTATAATACAAACCCAAACAGAAATGTTTGGGTTTTTTTATATATATTTAAACTTTAAAATTAACATTACAATGAAAGCTATTTTTTCAATCCTATTTATTGCATTTTTTTCTTTACATTTAGTTGCACAAGAAGAAATAGAAGAAGCAAACACTTTAGAAAATCAGTTTGATAGGATGTATAGAACATCTACATCTTTCCAGACTTATAAAGTAATACCTCAAGATGGTTTTTTAAAATTAAAAAAAGATGTTTTGGACTCTATAAATCTTGCCAAAAATACAATCGCAGATAAAAATATTCAGTTAAAGTCTCAAAACGAAACAATAATTAGCTTGAATGAAAATGCAGATTCTACAAAGACAAAACTAGAAAATGCACTTTCAAAAGAAGAAAACATTTCATTATTTGGTCTACAATTGAACAAAACAACTTACAGTCTAATTGTTTGGAGTATAATTATTGTATTAACTATTGGGTTGTTTTTTTATCTTTATAAATATAGAAACAGTCATGTATTTACAAAAGAAGCAAAGGAAAGATTAGAAGAAGTAGAACTAGATTTTGAGGAGTACAGAAAGAAAACTCTAATTAAAGATCAAAAATTGCGTCGTCAGCTTCAAGATGAAATCAATAAACAAAAATAGTACTCTTTACTAGTTTCAATTGTTCTATCAAATTAAAATTCACTTGTTATTAAGATCAACCTAGAAACCTATCATATACATGTTAAATCAAAGTAGAATTGTAATTGAAAATATTAAACCGCTAATTAATTGTGGTGCTGTTTTTATAAAACGTGTTGTAGATGAAACGGTAAATGTTAGCGCAACTGTTTTGGTTGATGGACATGATATTTTACAAGCTAGTGTTTTGGTTAAGCAACAAAGTGAAAAAACTTGGAATGAGATTAGAATGATATCTTCTGGAAATGATGAGTGGAAAGCAAGTTTTAAAGTTTCTGAACAGGGTTTCTACACTTATAAATTACAAGGTTGGGTAGATTATTTGCTGAATTGGCAATATGGAATAGGCAGAAAGATTGATGACAAGCAACATGTAAAATCAGAATTATTAGAAGGGATTGAGTTATTGAAACCTTTATTGAAAAAGGTTATAGCTGATGAAAAAAAGTATTTAAATCATCTTATTACTATTTTTAAAAATAAAGATACTTATGACGAGTCTATCCACGAAGCAAGAAGCAAGCGATTAAGTGAAATCTTAACAAAATATCCTATCAAATTATTGGTTCATGAATCTAAAAAATTAAAAGTTTATGTAGATCGTAAGAAAGCAAGATTTAGTACTTGGTACGAATTTTTTCCCCGTTCTGCTTCACAAAAAGAAGGTGAACATGGAACATTTAAAGATTGTGAACGATTACTTCCTAGAATTGAAGCAATGGGATTTGATACGTTGTATTTTCCACCAATTCATCCTATTGGAGAAGTAAACAGAAAAGGAAAAAATAATACTACCGAAGCAAAAGAAGGCGATGTTGGTTCTGCTTGGGGAATTGGTTCAAAAGATGGAGGACACAAAGATATTCATCTGCAATTAGGAACAATTGAAGATTTTAAAAACCTAATTAAAAAAGCGAAAGAACACAATATAGAAATTGCAATGGATTATGCTTTGCAAGCTGCGCCAGATAATCCTTGGGTTAAAGATCATCCAGATTGGTTTAAATGGAGACCAGACGGAACTGTGCAATATGCAGAGAATCCGCCGAAAAAATACCAAGATATTTTACCAATTTATTGGGAAAGTAAAGATTATAAAAACTTGTGGCAAGAATGTTTAGACACGCTTTTTTATTGGATTGATTGCGGAATTGAAATTTTTCGAGTTGATAATCCGCATACAAAACCATACAATTTTTGGGAATGGGTTATTGCAGAAGTGAAAAAGAAAAATCCGAATGTTTTGTTTTTAGCAGAAGCTTTTACCAAACCAAAAGTGATGCAACAATTGGGTAAGAAAGGATTTACACAATCGTATACGTATTTTACTTGGAGAAATTCTAAAAACGAGTTCATAGAATATATGAACGAGTTAACGCAAACAGATCAGCGTGAATTTATGCGACCTAATTTTTGGCCAAATACGCCAGATATTAATCCGTATCATTTGCAAGATGCTAACGAATCGAAATATTTGCAACGTTACGCTTTAGCAGCAACATTGAGTTCTAATATTGGAATTTACGGGCCTGTTTTTGAGCAAATGATTGATGAAGCAATTCCTGGAAAAGAGGAATATTATATGTCAGAGAAATTCCAAATTTATAATTATGATTGGTCGAAAGAAAATAAGGTAACTCGTTTAATTTCAAGTATTAATCAGATTAGACAAGAACATGAATCTTATCAGCAAACAAATAATATTCAGTTTTGTGAAATCCATAATGATAATTTAATCGCTTTTTACAAATGGAATGATGATAAAACAGATGAAACGTTAACAATCATAAGTTTAGACAATCATTACTCACAATCTGCAACTATTAAAATTCCGTTGGCTAGTTTAGGTTTGCGCAACGGTCAACGATTTGAAGTGCAAGATTTAATTACTGGAAATAGTTACCAATGGGAAACAGAATGGAATTATATAGAAATTCACGCTGCATTACCCTTTCATATTTTCAAAATTAAAAAATAATGGCGAAAACTGTTTTACCAACATCAGATTCTTTGTTATTCAGCTCCAAAAGTAATTGGGAAGAGTTGATTGATAATAAAGAATTTGTGTCTGTTTTTTTGTCTGATGTTCTTCAAGAATATATAAAAAAACAGCGTTGGTTTGCAGGAAAGTCTAGCAAGGTAAAATACATAGAATTAAGTGAATACTTTAAAATCCAACAAGATGGAGAAGTCTATTTTGGACTGATTTTAGAAGTCAATTTTGACGAAGCATTTTATCATCATTATTTTTTACCCATCGCATTTGTTTCTGATGAATCTTTTGCAGAAGAAAACAGAATTCTACCAATTGAACTTAAAAATCAGAAAGGTTTTATTATTGATGCAATGCATTTGGAAGCATTCAGAAAACTAGTTTACCAAAGAATTAGTACTGCTTTGCCAATTGATAAAACACCTGTACAATATCATAAATCAGAAGTTTTTAAATTTCCAGAATACAAATCATCACGATTTATAGGTATTGAACAAAGCAACACATCTATTGTTTATAATGACGCTTTTATTTTAAAGTTTTTCCGAAGGATTTATGCTGATAAAAATCCTGATTATGAAATGAGTCGGTTTTTATCAAATAAAAAAGATTTTAAAAATACGCCGCCGTATTTGGGAAGTATTAATATTATCGATTCAGAAAACATTAATGTTACTATTGGGCTGATGCAAAAATTAGTTCCAAATAAAGGTGATGCCTGGGAGTATTTCTTGAAAGAAATTCATGCTATTTACAAAACAATAGACAAAAAAAATATTCAGTTTGGTAAGTTACCAAACATCAAATTATTCGAAAGACGAAAAATCACGGATATTTCGCCACAAATAATTGATTGGGTTGGATTAAATATTTTATCTAAAGTAAAATTATTAGCCCAAAGAACAGCAGAAATACACGCTACTTTAGGTTCTGAATTTGAAGAAACTGCATTTACACCAACACGCTATAATGATGATTATTCGGTTTGGCTAAAAAATAGGTTAACCTATCAGTTTCAAAACAGATTAAATCTAGCCGAAAATAATTTACATAAATTGGACGGTTATGCGTTAGATTTGGCGAAAGAATTTTCAGAAAATAAAAATATCATCAGAAAAAAATTGGTGAATTTTGATTGGACAAAACTAAAAGGCGAACGAATTAGAATTCATGGAGATTATCATTTAGTACAAATTTTAGTTCAAAAAGATGATTTTTGTATTTTAGATTTTGAAGGAGAACCAGAAAGCACAATACGAGATCGTAAAGTAAAACAACCGCCTCTAAAGGATGTTGCTGGTTTATTTCGTTCTTTTCATTATGCAATATATTCCACAATTTTCACAAATGCAAATCACTATAAAAAATCACAAGAAGAATTATTTGAATTTGGTTAACTTTTATATCGGTATTTAGTTTTCGTATTTTTAGAAACATATATTAAAACAACACAAAATAATAACCTTAATTTAGGTTATAATAAAGAAAGAATTTTTTTATTAAAATACTGTTTGCTAGAAAAAGCAATCTATGAATTGGGTTATGAACTCAACTCCAGACCAAAATGGACGGTAATTCCGTTAAAAGGAATTTCTAATATTCTCAACTCATAAACTATGGCAAAAACACAAGTACACAGTTTGTTTAGCGATTTTGATATTGATTTATTTAAAGCAGGGAAACATTACAAGCTGTATGAAAAATTTGGTTCGCACTTAATTACTGTTGATGGCGTAGCTGGAACTTATTTTGCAGTTTGGGCGCCAAGTGCAAAAAATGTTTCTGTAATTGGCGATTTTAATTTCTGGATTGAAGGAGAACATCAGCTAAATGTGCGTTGGGATGACAGTGGAATTTGGGAAGGTTTTATTCCAAATGTTACAAAAGGAACAATTTACAAGTACAAAATACAAAGTGTAAATGGTCATATAAAAACAGAAAAAGCAGATCCGTTTGCCAAGAGTTGTGAACATCCACCAAAAACTGCTTCTGTAGTTTGGGAAGATGATTATTCTTGGAAAGATGCAAAATGGATGAAAAACAGAAAGAAGAATAATGCACTAGATGCACCTTATTCTGTTTATGAAGTTCATTTGGGTTCTTGGAAAAGAAATAAAAACGGCCATTTTTTAACCTATCAAGAATTCGCCAAGGATTTAGTTACTTATGTGAAAGAAATGAATTTTACGCATGTAGAATTTATGCCGGTTATGGAATATCCCTACGATCCAAGTTGGGGCTATCAGCTAACAGGCTACTTCGCTCCTACTTCTCGTTTTGGAACGCCAGACGGATTCAAGTTATTAGTAGATGAATTTCATAAAAACGGAATCGGAGTAATTTTAGATTGGGTTCCGTCACATTTTCCTTCGGATGATCATGGATTAGGATTTTTTGATGGATCTCATTTGTATGAACATCCAGATAGAAGAAAAGGATATCATCAAGATTGGAAAAGTTTGATTTTCAATTATGGACGGAATGAAATTAAATCGTTTTTAATTAGTAATGCGCTATTTTGGTTAGATCAATATCATGCAGACGGATTAAGAGTAGATGCAGTTGCGTCGATGTTATTTTTAGATTATTCTAGAAAAGATGGCGAGTGGCAACCAAATGAATTCGGCGGAAGAGAAAATTTAGATGCAATTAATTTTATCAAAGAAATGAATACTGCAGTTTACGAACATTTTCCTGATACACAAACAATTGCAGAAGAGTCCACATCTTTCCCGATGGTTTCTCGTCCTATTTATTTAGGCGGATTAGGATTCGGAATGAAATGGATGATGGGCTGGATGCATGATACTTTAGAATTTTTTGCAAAAGAACCTATTTATAGACAACACCATCAAAATGATTTAACATTTAGTTTAAATTATGCGTTTACAGAAAACTTTATGTTGCCGCTTTCTCATGATGAAGTAGTTTACGGAAAAAAATCCATTTTAAGCAAAATGCCTGGAGATGAATGGCAGAAATTCGCCAATTTACGTTTATTGTATAGCTTTATGTTTACACATCCTGGAACGAAGTTATTGTTTCAAGGAAATGAATTCGGACAAGGTGCTGAATGGAATTTTGAGCAAAGTTTAGATTGGCACTTGTTAGAATATGAGTTTCATAAAGGGGGTCAAGAATTGGTAAAAGGTTTAAATAAACTCTATAAAACAGAACCTGCTTTACATCAAAAGCAATTTTCTGGAGATGGTTTTGAATGGATAGATCATGGAGATCATAAAAATTCAGTTTTGTCTTACATCAGAAAAGGAGAAAAAGAGAAAGACAACGTGATTGTTGTTTTGAATTTAACTCCAATTCCAAGAGAAAATTACAGAATTGGTTTATCAAAAGCAGGTAAATTAAAAGAAATTTTCAGCAGTGACACAACTGAATTTTATGGAACAGGAAATTACTCAAACAATAGTATGATTTCTGATGTTAAGGAATGGAATAATAGAGAAAATTCTGTTGAAGTAAATCTACCACCATTAGGAATGATTGCCCTTAAATACACTAAATAATTTTTATGAAATTTATTACGATTTTGTTTATTTATTTCTAACAAAACAGCAAAAAACATATTAAATCATAGTATTATTTGTTTAAAATACGATATTCATAAACAATAACGAAATAGTTAATTACAACCCTGAAAACCTTTACTATATGTGAAAAAATACGTTTTTTTGCATGTTTTTTAAAATAACATTTTACATGATTGTTAATACAGAATTAGAACAAAAAGGGAACCTTTTTCCTTCAAAAATAAAGAAATATAAAAAAGATGTAGATACACTCTATTTTACTACAGAGAACAATGTAATTCTACAAGTTACTGTGGTTAGAGATAGCGTTATCCGTTTTAGATATGCTACTACTGGTAAATTCGAAAAAGATTTTTCTTACGGAATAACAGAACATGCTTCTAGAGGTTACAGCTTTTTAGAAATTACAGAAGAAGAAACTCATTATACAATTACAACTTCAAAATTAATTTGTAAAGTAGAAAAGTTAAGTCTTCAAGTTAGGATATTTGATGCATTAGATTTAAAAATAATCAACCAAGATGAAATTGGTTTTCATTGGGAAGAAAGTTATGAGTATGGCGGAGACATTGTAAAAATGAGTAAAACGTGCCAAAAATCAGAAAGTTTTTATGGTTTAGGAGATAAACCTGTAGATGTAAATTTAAAAGGAAAGCGTTTTGAAAACTGGGCAACAGATTCTTACGCATTTGGTAAAAACGCAGATCCTATTTATAAGGCAATTCCATTTTATACAGCAATTCAGGACAACAAAGCTTACGGTATTTTCTTTGACAATACGTTTAAAACACATTTCGATTTTGCACACGAAAGGAGAAATGTAACCAGTTTTTGGGCGCAAGGTGGTGAGATGAATTATTATTTCATTTACGGTCCACAAATGGCAGATGTTGTTAAAAATTATACAGATTTAACAGGAAAACCACACGCATTACCTCCATTATGGGCTTTAGGTTTTCACCAATGTAAATGGAGTTATTATCCAGAAAGCAACGTAAAAGAAGTAACACGAACTTTTAGAGATTTACAAATTCCTTGTGATGCTATTTATTTAGACATTGATTATATGGATGGTTTCCGTTGTTTTACTTGGGATAAAAATCACTTTCCAGATCCAAAAAGAATGGTAAAAGAATTGGAAGCTGATGGATTTAAAACAGTCGTAATTATTGATCCAGGAATTAAAATCGATGAAGATTATACTGTTTTTAAAGAAGCATTAGACAAAGATTATTTTTGCAAAAGAGCAGATGGTCCTTACATGAAAGGTAAAGTTTGGCCTGGAGAATGTTATTTTCCAGATTATACAAAACCAGAAGTTCGCGAATGGTGGGCTGGATTATTTAAAGAATTAATTGAAGACATTGGTGTAAAAGGAGTTTGGAATGATATGAACGAGCCAGCAGTTATGGACGTTCCCAACAAAACTTTTCCAAATGATGTTCGTCATGATTATGATGGAAATCCATGTTCACATAGAAAAGCACACAACATTTATGGAACACAAATGGCACGTGCAACGTATCATGGTTTAAAAAAATACGCCTATCCAAAAAGACCTTTTGTAATTACAAGATCTGCTTATTCTGGGGCACAACGTTATACATCCACTTGGATGGGAGATAATGTTGCTACTTGGGAACATTTAGCAATTGCGAATAATCAAGCGCAAAGAATGGCTATGTCTGGTTTCTCTTTTGCTGGATCTGATATTGGTGGATTTGCAGAACAACCACAAGGCGAATTATTTGCACGTTGGATTCAATTAGGAGTCTTTCATGCTTTTTGTAGAGTACATTCTTCTGGGGATCATGGAGATCAAGAACCTTGGGTTTTTGGAGATGAAATTACAAATATTGTAAGAAAATTCGTTGAAATTAGATACCAATTATTACCGTATTTATATACTGCTTTTTGGCAATATATAAATGACGGAACACCAATTTTAAAATCTTTAGTTTTATACGATCAAGAAGATAGTGCTACACATTATAGAAGCGATGAATTTATTTATGGTGATCAAATTTTGATTTGCCCAATTTTAGAACCAAATGCCAAAGGAAGACGAATGTATGTTCCGAAAGGAAAATGGTATAATTTCTGGACCGATGAAGTAGTTGAAGGAGGAAAAGAAATGTGGGTAGATGCAGATATAGATAGTATGCCAATTTTTATTAAAGAAGGCGCTGTAATTCCTAAATATCCTGTGCAACAATATGTTGACGAAAAGAAATTTGATGAAATTACTTTAGATGTTTACTATAAAGAAGGGAAAGAATCATCAAAGTTATATGATGATGCGCACGACGGTTACGATTATAAAAAAGGAAGGTTCAGTTTACGAACATTTAAATTAACAGGGAAAAAGAAAGAACTCATTTTACAACAACACAAACGTGGCGATTTTAATGCCGGTTATACTAAATTCAATATTGTGTTCCATAATTTGCCTTTTGAAATTACATCTGTACAGATAGATAATGAAGAAATTAATATATCAAGTATTGATTTAGAAACTCAATCTTTATTGGTAGAGAAAGAATTTACAGAAATTCATTTGCTTGGGGAATAAACATTGTTGTATCTATTTTAAAATAAATACTAAAAAAGCGATTCAAAATTAATTTTGAATCGCTTTTTGTTTTTGTAAAAACTGAATTTATTCTTTATTGATATTTTTGTTTAATTTTTTAGTTTGTAATTTATTTTTAGTTTGATTATAAACAAAAGCGACAATTGCAATTTCCAATAATAATAATAAAGCAATTTTAAATTTTTTATTTTTAGTAGTTGAATAAGCTACACTTAATATTCTAGTTATAAACATGATTTTAATTTTTCTAAAGATATACTATAATATAAATATCTATTAATACAAATTAAAAATAGTTCAAATAAAAAACTTCAAAACAGCAGTGCCATTTTGAAGTTTATATTAATTAAGAAAGCAATTGTTTATATCGCCTCACCAATTTCTTTTAGCTTCACCATATTTTCAGCCAATTCTAATTCGTCGATAATTCTCTGAATATCTCCATTTACAATATTAGATAAATCATACAAAGACAAACCAATTCTATGATCTGTAACTCGTCCTTGCGCATAATTGTAAGTTCTAATCTTCGCACTTCTGTCTCCAGAAGAAACCATGGATCCACGTCTTGCTGCGTCTTCAGCATTTTTCTTTGCCAATTCCATATCATACAATCTAGAACGCAATACTTTAAAAGCTTTTTCCTTATTTTTATGTTGCGATTTTTGATCTTGACATTGCGCCACCAAACCAGTTGGAATATGTGTTAAACGAACAGCAGAATAGGTTGTGTTTACCGACTGACCTCCAGGACCAGAAGAACAGAAAAAATCTATTCTTACTTCTTTCGGATTTATTACTACATCAAATTCTTCCGCTTCTGGAAACACCATACATGTTGCTGCAGAAGTATGCACTCGACCTTGTGTTTCTGTTTGCGGAACACGTTGTACACGATGAACTCCAGCTTCAAACTTTAATGTTCCGTAAACATCGCCACCAGTAACTTCAAACTGTATTTCTTTAAATCCGCCATTTGTACCTTCACTATAATCGACAACATCAACTTTCCAGCCTCTATTTTCGCAATATTTAGAATACATTCTAAACAAATCTCCAGCAAAAATACTTGCTTCATCTCCTCCAGTTCCTGCACGCAATTCTACCACTGCATTTTTAGAATCTTCTGGATCTTTTGGAATCAGCATAAAGCGAATTTCATCTTCTAGAATCGGAATTTTTGTGTTTGCATCATCTAATTGCATTTTTGCCATTTCTGTCATTTCTGCATCAGAACCATCAGCTATAATTTCATTTGCTTCTTCAATATTTCCTACTAATTCGGTATATTCTTCGCCCTTTTTAACAACATCGCCTAACTCTTTGTATTCCTTACTTAATTGCACGTAACGCTTTTGATCAGAAATAATATCTGGCTGAATAATCAAATCAGATATTTCATCAAAACGTTGTTTTATAATTCTTATTTTATCTATCATATTCGCTCCTCTTGGAGTGCGAATTTACGTTTTTTTATCTAAAAGTTAATTAATTGAATTTAACTATATTTGAATTATATGAAAATAATTAAGGTGTTTTTTGAATTTTATAAAAGAAGTTTACTATTAACTTTGTTAATTCCTTTTTTACTACTCCTTTTTACTAAAAATACATTTTTAGCCTTTATAACCTGCATATCGTTGAGTATTTTTTCTTGGTTTTTTAGTACTTATTTAGATGATCCTAAAAGAAAGAAATTAATTTTCTTTTTCAATTTCGGATTTTCAGAAATCCAATTGTATGGATTTTCATTCATTATAAATATTATTTTACTCCTTCTCTCTTTAAAAATAATTAAATGAATATATTAGAAGTTGATAATGTAACATTGTTCTACAACCATAAAGAAATTTTAAAAGGGATTTATTTAAAGGCAGAAAAAGGAAAAATTACTGGAATATTAGGAAAAAATGGTTGCGGCAAAACATCTCTTTTAGGCATAATTTTTGGACAATTAAAACCTAAAAATAAATTAATTCGGATTGATAATATACCAATTATAAAGCCGCTATTTCTAACAAAGAATATTAGTTATTTACCACAATTCAATATCATTCCGTCATCTTTTACCATCAAAAAAGCTTTTCATCTTTATAATGTTGATTTGAATAATTTCTATATTGATTTTCCTGATTTTAAAAATTTTCTAAATTTCGATTCAGCAAAATTTAAAACTTTGTCAGGCGGAGAAAAAAGAGTAATTGAAATCTATTTGACATTACTTTCTAAAAGCAAAATTATACTTTTAGATGAGCCTTTTTCTCATGTTGCACCAATTTATATTGAAAAAATAAAATCTATTTTAAATTCAATAAAAAAAGACAAAATAATTATATTAACAGATCATCTATATACAGAAGTTTTATCTTTAACAGACTCATTATATTTAATTAAAGATGGTTACACTAAGTTAATTGAAAATTATAATGACTTAATTCTTAATAAATACGTTAATCAATTATGAAAAAAATAATCTTATTTTTTATTTTTCTATGCTGATTTCCTGCAAAGAAGAAGTTACTAAATTAGATAAACCAAATTTTATAATTGAAAATTGTATTAAAACAAATAACAAACAGAATCAAGCTAAATAGGTAATATGAAAAAAAAAATCTTTGGATTAGGTTTTACATTACAAGAAAATAACACCATTTTTAAAGAAAATTTTGAAATTATCAATAAAAACAATTCTTTATTTTTAAAAGATTCTGGCATAAATGAAAGTCAAGTTTTATTTCTATTTACAAAAGAAACGGATGCTTCTTTTATTTATAAAATTTGAAGAATCAGTTTCCACAAAAAATATATTATTATTTAGAAAATAATCAACTCAAGTTTCGCACCTCCAAAGAATTCAAAAACATTGAGCTTTAGATTTTTTTTGAGTGCCTATAAATAGGGCTAAACAGTTGATAATCATAAGGTTCTTTCTTTTGTTCCAAAATGGACTTTTCAAGCTACTTTTCGGTTAGTTTCTAAGTTAGGATCTGGTTCAAAAATTCTTTTGATCCTTTCAAAATAATTAGAATCATTCAGCATCCTAGCCA
>Ga0209390_10006136_pt1 | contig 16345 bp, 13 predicted proteins | sample BON01_FD_187212 | JGI IMG/M metagenome (GOLD analysis project Ga0209390, IMG submission 187212) | Freshwater microbial communities from Lake Bonney liftoff mats and glacier meltwater in Antarctica - BON-01 (SPAdes) (version 2) | ecosystem: Environmental > Aquatic > Freshwater > Ice > Glacier... | reverse complement strand
GGGGGGGGGGGGGGGGGGGGGGGGGGGGGGTGCGGGTATATTGCGCAATAGTCGTGTAATCGCATTGCAATCGTGTAGGAAACGCAGGTGGGCGGGGACAATAAAAAGATGATTGTATCCCCTTCTATCAGGAGCAAGGGGGCCAATGCGGTATGGGCCGCGGCTGCGTGCAGCCGCTTGGCCTTTACACGATATTGTGATAGCCAACATTGTATGGTGTATGGCATACACAAGGCCTGCCGAGAGGGGGGTCTTATATTGCCCAATAGTCGAGCAATAGTATTGCAACAGTATGGGTAATGCAGGTGGGCGGGAGGAATAAAAGGACGATTGATTCGTGCACAAACGACTCGAGGTGAACGAATCTCTTGTAAAGGTCAAGCGGCCACGCACATGCATCAGTAGGCGGCGGGCAGTGGAGGTAGAGCAGCAGCGTGGCGTACATATATATATATATATATATAAACATATATAGTGCGGCCGCGCACATGCATCCGTAGGCGGCGGGCGGCTCGAGGTAGAGCAGCAGCGTGGCGGCGACGAGGGCGGCGTGCTCGCCCAGCGCCGGCCCGCCGTGTCGCGCCGTCGTCTCGAGCGCCGCCAGCAGCGCCAGCAGCGCCGTCTGGAGAGAGTGCTCGGCGGTGTAGAGGTTAAACTCGGCAGGCACACCCGGCTGGCCGAGTGGCGGCGGCGCTGCGGCGACGCGGCGCGCCATGGGGTCGCCAACCTCGCGCCGCAGCCGCTCTAGCGCGGCGGCACGGTCCAGCGGCCGCGTCTCTGCGCGCGCCCACTCGTAGCCGCGGCTGCCGGCGGCGGGCTCGCCGATGGCCAGGCGCCAGACCTGCGTGCGCACGCCCGAGGGGATGCCCTCCCACCAGAGCATTCGCGTCCTAGGCTCGAGGCGCGCCGCCTCCCAGCAGGGCAAGATCTCGCGCGACCAGATCTCGGAGGCGGTCAGCAGGAACGCCTCGCGCGGCTGGCCGCGCAGCGCGACGCGCCGCGCGTGCTGCTCGAGGCGCGAGCGCTCGACGATCTGCTGGAAGAAGTGGGTCCAGATCTCTAGCTCCTCGGCCGTCGCCGCCTGCAGGTCGAGCGTGCGGCCGCCGCAGACGAGCGAGAAGCATCCGCTCGCCTCCGCACCCTTGGCGCCCAGCCCGTTGCGCCGGAAGACATCCGAGGCGGGGCCCACCAGCACGCCCTCGATGTACGAGAGCGGGATGCTCTTCTCCTTCTTGCCGCGCGCGGCCAGGTTCTGGTAGCGCAGCTCGTCGTCGGCGATCCAGAGGCGGCAGCGGTGCGAGCGGTCCGCCGCCAGCCGCGCGTGGTTGTACTTTAGAAAGGCCGAGCCCTGCCTGAAAAAGTCGAAGAGCTCGGCCTCGCCCATGTCGTCGTGCGACATGCCTGAGGGGGGCGTGGGTGGCGCGGGGTGGGGTGATGCACGGGGCCGCAGGGGGCCTTTACAAGATATTCGTTCACTCCAAAGCTTTCTGGCTCTAGCCAATCACCCTTTGATTGCCCCCTCCATCTACATCGCTCATGCTATTGCAATACCATTGCACGACGAATGCGCAATATGCGACCCCCACCCAACTCCCCTTGTGTATGCCATACACCATACAATATTGGCAATGGCAATATCGTGTGAAGGCCAAGGCCGCAGGGGACAGGGGGGGGGGCAGCCCGCAGTGCAGGGTGAGCAGCAGCTGGGGCGTGAGTTGGCCTTTACACGATATTGCCATCCCCAATATTGTATGGTGAATGGCATACAAAGAGAGGGTCGATGGCGGGGCGTATATTGCGCAATAGTCGTGCAATAGTATTGCAATAGGGTAGGCAGTGCAGGTGGGGGGGGGGAGATACAAGGAAGAGACTCCCACAATAAAGCTATAAAGGCTGAAACAATCTCTTGTAAAGGCTAAGGCGTGAGACGCACCAGTGCGGATCTCGTCGTTGACAATGTCGTCATAGACCGCCTCGAGCAGTTCGGCCGGCAGGTCCGTCCCGGAGTCGATGCCGCGGTTGTTGCGCACGAAGTCCGCCTTGCTCATCCGGTTCTTCTGCTTGATCTGGACAGAGTGCGCATCCGTGTTGAGCATGATGGCCGAGAAGCCCAGCACGTAGGCCGTGTCGGCGCTAGAGAAGACGCCCGGCCGCTGGCTCGCGTAGTGCGCCGCGAACTCACACATGATGCGGTCGATCTTCTGGGCCTCGCCCGGCAGGCGGAAGGGAGAGAGGAAGGCGCGGATCGCCTCTACGAAGGAGAGAGAAGAGAAGTCGAAGAGCCGGACGTAGTCTGCGAGCACGCTCTCGAATGGCTCTCCGCGCTCGCCCAGGTAGTCGCCCAGCTTGCGCTTGGAGAGGCCCTTGGTCGAGCGCAGGAAGTGGGCCATGGAGGGCGCGTCGCGACGCAAAAAGCCGCGTTGCTGCAGGTAGGCGACGCCTTCCTTGGGTTTCACGTTGAACTTGCGCACCGCGACGAGCAGCTCCTGCTCGTAGGACGCCACCGGCCCCGCCACCGACGCGCAGCGCGATCTCGCGTCGGGCGACAGGCAGTCGCTGCCGGCGAGCAACTCGCACCCCAAGGGCGTGCTGCGGCCAGAGCAGGCGCGCGCCTCGCCCGCGCCGCCCGCGCCACCGCCCGCGCTGTCGCCGCTGGCCGCGCTTGCGCGGTCCACCGAGCTGCCGTCGCGGCTGCGGATGAGCGGCGGTTCGCGCTCGGGGTCCGAGAAGGAGGTCTCTCGGCGCACGCCGGCGCGCGGAAGCTTAGCCGGCGGCGGCTGAACGTTCTTGACGTCGGCGTCGCCGAGCAGGCTCTCCTCCTTGCGCCGCCGGGGCGGGCCCGAGGCGCGCCGCGGGTGGCCTACCGCCGCGTTGTCGGAGGGGTTTGGCGTGGCGGAGAAGAAGAAGGTCGCCGGGTCGTTGTCGGGCGACTCGGGCGGGTCGTCAGAGTCCAAGCTGCTCGCCACGGCGCTGCCGCGTGGACGCTGCAGTAGACCCGCGTGCTCGCCCCCGTGGGGCCGCCGCTCACCGGCGGCCGGCGGCGAGGTGGGGTCCGACGACGACGCCGCCGTGCCCACCAGCGGCGTGCCCACCAGCGGCACGCAGCGCGCGTGCTTGCTCCTCGCTCCCACGCGGCGCGGGGGCGCGTCGCTCGCGCCGCTGAGCATCGGCCGGAGCTCCGCGCTGGAGGAGACCGGCGACGTCACAAACAGCCCGTCGCCGCCGCACGCGTCCTCTCCAACCAGCGCCAGCGGCGGCGGTACGGCCGTCGCCGCTCCCTGGGCGTGCGGGTGTGCAGCAGGGAGCGGCGACGGCCACACCGCCGACGCCGACGCTGGCTGGAGAGGACGCGTGCGGCGCCGCTCGGGAGGTGGCGGCTTGGCGAGGCTCGACGGCGTGTCGGAGCGGTGCGTCGCCTCGCCCACCCAGCCCGCCGCGGCCGTCACGGGCGCGCGGTCGCCCTCCGAAGCCCACGCCGGCGAAGGGAACGGATCCACCACGCCCTCCTCGTCGGCAAACGCGTCGCCCAGCAAGTCGTCCACCTGGCTCTGCACCTGGCCGCTCCGGCTCCAGGCCGGCGCCGCGTGCGCCGCCGACGTCGACGCGCAGGAGCAGCTGGCAGCGCAATCGGCCGGTCGCGTCGCATCCGCGGCTGCTCCTCTACTCGACATCTGCCCACGTAACCGCGCGCGCTGCAAGCGCTCCTGCACACGAGCTGACGCCGCCTCGCCCCCGCAGCCAGACTCCACACACGACGAACACGCGCCCGCCGCTGCGGCGCCCCAGTTCTCTTCAGCCGTCACCCAGTGGCCCGCATCGGCGGCCGCGACCCTCGCGCAGCATGCTTGACGCGTCGGGTGACCCTGCGCCGCCCCCGCCTCGCCAAGCTCGCCGGCCACGCCGCCAGACGGGGCGGAAGAGTCACCCAACAGAGCGCCAACGCCGGCGGGAGGCTGGAAGGCGCGGAACGGGTCGCCGGACGCGGCTGCCGCGTCGAGGACCGGAGCGGCGATTGAGTCGAATGCCGGAGGCGCCTCAAACACAAAGGGATCGTCGTCGACAGCAGCAGTGGGAGAGCACACGTCGCCCGTGCCCGCGAGTGCCGCCCCAAACGGCGATGCTGCATACCGGCCCGTGGACGGCTGATCCGCGAAAGGGTCCGACGAGGTTTCCGACAGCCGCGAAGTGCTCTGTCGAGCAGGCGTGGAAGGCGGCGCGGCGTCCAGCGCGGCGAGCGCAGCAACAGGCGGAGGAGGCGGGCATGCCTCCACGTAGCCATCGCCCTGCGGCTCGTAGTCGCCCTGCGGCAAAGGCAAAACGGCCGGCGCCAGCATCGCCATTCCTTGGATCTAACAGCCAGCGACGGGTCGCCCCTGCCGGTATTTCAAGCTGTTTCAGACAAATTTTCAGATCCCGCGGTATTTCTCTGTTGTTGGTCAGTCCGATAGTTTCCGTCAAGCTCGCCTCAAGCAAGCGGCCAGGTCGACACAGGCGCGATGCCCGCGATGACAGTGCCTCGGCTCTTCGGCGCAGCCGGCGCCGTGGGTGGCGCGTGGTTCGCCCAGCTAAAATATGTCGATTGGTGCGCGTCGCTCCCGGTGGTGGAGCCGCACGAAGGGACGCTCTTTGCGACGGCGGCGGCGACGCACCGGGCGGGCTCATGCGCGATTTGTATGGGCGTTCCGGCCCATCTGCTGCTTCCGGCCGACGCGGCGTCGCTGCCGGTTTCCCGGCGCGGGAACTACGCCACCATCGAAGCGAGCCTCCTTCAGCACACGCTGGACCGCCTGGTGCGCAAGCTCGGCTCTGAGCTGCCAGTGGACCCTGCACCGCTGACCGACTTTGGAGCGGAGCGGCTCCTCGGCCCGGAAGACGCTCCTACGTGGGTCGGCGCGAGCGTGCGCGGGCCCCGATGGGTGGGCGATGACCAGCTCGTCCTTCTGTGCTCGGGGCGAGTGCGCGAGGCGCCGACGTTTGTAACTGTGCACAGCGAGCGGAGGAAGCTGCACGCTGCCGTCGCGGCGATCACCGCCGACTTGCAAGCCAGCCGGGCGCGTTGACACACAGCGGCCGGCGCTGCTGGCGGCGGCGCCCGCGCGCTTGTTGAATAGGATAGGCACGGCGCCGAGTGGGAGGTTGTGCGTTGTGCGCGATATATGTATCATCGTGTTGTTCGAGAGTGAAGAAGCGACGACTGTCGTTTTATAATTTCGTCGAGTGTTCGGCCTGGGCGGCGAGTGCGCTGCTGGAGGGGGGGTGGGTGGGGGAGGGGTGGAGCTTGTCGGTGCCGGGATGTACATTTCAAAGTTTATAAGTTGAGCTTACGGCCTTGAGTTTTTCTTTCCCTGTGCCTGTGCCCTGTGCCTGTGCGCCTGTCTCTGTCTCGGTGTCTGTGTGCAAGGAACAAGTACACGTACACAAGTATATGTATATATATGTATATATTACGGTTACGGTATGTTACGGTGTGCGTATAGTGTATGTGTATGTGTGTCTGTGTGTGTTGTAGTTTGTTGTGTGTTGTGTGGCGTGTGGCACGTGCGCACGTGGCACGGTCGTAGTCGTGTAATGATGTATGTTTTATATATTAGATATAATAATATTTATTATATATTACTATATGTTATTATTATCATTATTATTGCTTATATATATTTATATAGAGAAAACTGCGAGCACACATATACGCTAAACGAGAAAATAAAAATAAAAAGAGCAGACGTATAGATGCTCGTACTTGCTTACTCGTAACGGCTCGCCCCGCACACGGCACATTCCGGCTTCACGAAGGCGAAGGGCTAGCGTCTTCCTTCCGCGCGAGCCCGTCTTCCCCCTCTCTCTCTCGTGCCTCTCGCACTCTGCACTTGGCTGGCTCCGCTCGACGATGAACGGATGAACTCTGCTTCGTCGGAACTCTTCAAGGCTCGGGGTTTACCGCACAAGCCACAAGCCCACACGCGGCGCGGAAAACATCCTGCCCAGAGACGACGACAGCGCGGAGGAGGTGCAAGCGGCCTACGCTCATCGCCAAAGCATAGAGTGCGGCGTTGGAGAACGAATGGGCCGTAGACAACACCGCGCCGTGGTCTCTCCCCCCTCCTGCGGATGTACGTGTGTGGGTGAACAGGCGCGGCTGCTACGCGCGCACTCTCGAGAAGGTGCGGAGGTAGCCGCTGGCGCAGGCGGTGAGGAGCACGCTCCTCCCGTAGAGCAGACCGCTGACGGGCTGCGGGTGGACTGCCGTGGTGGAGAGCGGCGCAATCAGCGGCACGGCGCGGAAGCCCGGTGCGGCCACCGCCTGCGCCGCGCCGGCGCCCTCGGCGTTGGTGGCGCCGGGGGGGTCGGGGAGGACTCCGAGGAGGTCCTTGGGCTGAAACTCCCAAAAACAGAGGAGGCCGTCAGCGCCCACAGACGCAAATGTGTAGGTGGCGGGGTCGGCCCCGGCCTTGGCGTCGGCGTCCCTCGGCGTGGGCTGCGGCTGGAATGCGAGCTGGCGTACCCACGAGCGGTGTCCCTTCGCCCTGCCGACCAGCGCTCGCTGCTCGGCACATACAATCGAGATCAGGTCGTCCTCCCCACCCGCAACCAGCCAGTGGCCGTTGCCCGACCAGGCCACGCAGTGCAGTCCGCCGAAGTAGGAGCGCAGGCGGAAGAGCAGGCTTAGCCGCTCGGCGCCTGGCGAAGAGGTGACGGGGCTCCCGCTGGAGACGCTCCCGCAGCAAGTGGGGCTGTCGCTGCTGCCCACACCGCCGGCCAGTCCGTTGCTCGCAGCGCTGGATCCGCCCTGGCTCAGCCTGGCCGTGGCCGCGGCGGGGGCGCCTCCGTTGGCGCTCCCAATGGCGTACGCGACAATGTGGCCATCCGCAGTCACGGCGGCGAGCCTGGTTCCGTCAGCGCTGAAGGCGAGCGCGACGACGGCGACGCCAGACTGCGAGACCTGCACAACGCCCGCCGAGGCGAAGCCACGCTCCGTGGCGCGGCTGAGTGTGGCGGTGGCTTCCCGCTTCAGCGCCGCCGCGCCCCTCGCCGAGCCGCTCCGCTTGGGCGACTCGCGCGCGGGTGACGACGGCTCGTCGGGTTTGCGGGAGTACAGCACAAGCCGACCGCTGGTTCCAGCCACTGCGACGCAGATGGAGCCCGGGGCCGGATCCGGCCGCCACTTGACGCAGAGCGCCGAACCCTCACCACCGCCCGCGATGCCCGGGGAAAGGCCACGCGCAGCTTCTCGGCGGGAGAGCGGGTGCCAGAGCATGAGCTCGCCGCTGCTCATGCCGATGAGAGCTTCCAAAGGGGCGCCGCTCGCGCCGGCGCCAACAGGACCCCAGTGCAAGTCGTGGCACGTGACCGGATGCCGCAGCTAAAACCGGGGACGAGGGGGGTGTCAGACGAGCAAACCAGGGCGGTCCTGGGCGTCACCCTCGCAGCACTCACCTGCAACTGGTCCGCCGAGCTGTGCCGTGACGGCGAGCCCTTTTGGTCGAAAAACACTACCGTATCGCCCACGTGGAAGAGCAGGAACCCCGCGTCTGTAACCGCGGTGCCGATCACGTTGGGACCGCGCACCGCCGGAGCCCAAGAAAAGCTCGGGCCGGAGGCTCTCTGCGCAGCTCGCGCGGCGGGCTCGCGTTCCGAGCTGAGCTGGAAGTACCCGCCCCCGGGAGCCTACGCGGAGGGCCCGTGGGTGTGTCGGAGGGTGCACTCGTCGCGGTGCAAGTGGGTGTGTCGGATGGTGCACGCGGCGCGGGTGGGTGTGTCGGATGGTGCACTCGGGTGGGTCGGCACCTCAAATTCTAAGGTCATGCCGAACTGTTGCTGGAACTCGTTGCGCGCCTTGTTCCCATAAATAGCAAGCGTGATAGAAACTTATTTCCGGACACTAGTTCTAATAGAAACGAATACCGTTGGGGCCTCGATAATCGAAACGTTACACTTTGCGCCTTCGCGCGCCACGCGTGGAAGCTAACCCATAGTGCGGGCACGGCCCTACCCACCCCACGCCTTAGCATGGCACCCCACACCCACCGCTCCCCTTCTGCAGTGCCTATGCCGGGCCGGCCCGACATGCTCGCTGGCAGCGAGCCAGCGGCCGACGCCGACGAACTCCTGGACCGCCTGAAGAAGGCGGTCTTTCGGTCGCGTGCTCGCGTAGCGGATTTGTTCCGCGACTTTGACCCGCTGCGCACTGGCTTCTGCGCCCAGTCCAAGTTCTGCACTGCGCTCACAATGCTAAACGCCATCCCCTTGAACGAGACGGAGATGCAGGTGGGTTGCCGTCCCTGGGGTGAAACGGGTCTCTGCTTCAACTGGCGGCTCACGTGTGCATCATTGTACAGGCACTCGCGGCGCGGTACGCCGGCACACACGGCCGTGTTGACTATCGTGCGATGCTTGCGGAGCTCGAGTCGGTCTTCACGACCTCCGGAATGGAGCGCGACCCAGCGTCCACCACGTCGGACTTCACCTCGAGCCTCAGGCGGCCAGAGAACCAGATGCCGCCCCACATGGAGCATGCCTGTGACGAGCTGATCCAGCGGCTGGCGCGCACGGTGCGCACGCGGCGGCCGCGCGTGTCGTGGTGCAGCGGGGCCGGCTTCGAGCCACGCTCGGAGCCGCAGGCCGAGGACCGGGGCTGCGGCGGGCGGTGCGAGTCGGCGCGGCGGGGTTCCACCGATCGTGTCGAGGGCGCATCGCGACGGCGCCACTTCCAACCCGAGCCTAACCCCCCCACCCCCTCTCCCCGCTGCGACAGGTGATGGTGCGCGGTCTCGAGGTGCGCCGGCCGTTCGTGGACTATTTCCGCTCGGTCAACAGCCCGCGCGTTGTGGACCAAGTGACCAAGGACCAGTTCGTGGGCGGGCTCACACAGCTGGGACTTGACGCGAGCGGCGTCGAGGTTGCGCTGCTTGCGGCACGTTTCGCGGGCGAGCCGGGCTTCGTCAACTTCAACTCGTTCGCGTGCGCCGTCGACCCGGCGCTCAACACCTTCTCCGCGCGCGAGCCGCGCTCCGACCTGATGGAGGGCGCCGTCTTCCAGAGCGGATTCCGCGCGCCGACGGTGCTCGGGCTGGGCCCGGGCCAGCCGGGCCGGCCGCCCACGGGCAGCGACTTCCCGCGGCTGCCGCGCGAGGCGTCGTCGAGCGAGGTGGAGGGGCTGATCCGGCGGATGCAGGACAAGGCGCTGCAGTACCGCGTGCGCGTGGGCGAGGCGCTCAAGGACTTCGACAAGCACCACGACGGCACCGTGACGCAGCCGCAGTTCGCGCAGGCGCTCTGGCAGACGTTCGGCCCGCTGCACCTCTCGCTGACCGAGGCGGAGCGCGCGATGCTCGTCGACAAGTACGCGACGCTCATGGGCCACGGCGCGGTGCACGTCAACTGGCGCGCCTTCGTCAAGGACGTGGAGGCGGTCTTCACGGGAGACGGGCCGCAGCTCGAGCGCAGTCCGACGGGCAAGCCGGCGCAGCGCTACCTCGAGCACCCGCCGGTATCGCTCGAGGCCGCCGACGAGGCGGCGGTGCAGGCGCTGCTGCGCGACATCAAGCGGCGGGTCGAGGTGCGGCGCGCGCTGGTCAAGCCCATGTTCGCCGATTACGAGAAGCAGGTCAACTCGGCCAAGGCGGTCGACCACGTGACGCGCTCGCAGATGGTGCAGGCCTTGTCGCGCCTCGGCATCGACCTGCCCGTCGAGCACCAGCGGCTGCTGCACGCGCGCTACGACACGCACGCCAACGGCCTGGTCAACTACGTGGCGCTCGTGCGCGACATCGACCCGCTCGAGGCCTTCTCCAACCGCAAGAACACGCACCACGTCTTCCCGCAGGACGCCGACTTTGGGAGGGTGAGCAACGGCGCGCCGCCCGGCGGCTTCTTCAAGAGCAAGGTGAGCTCGGGCTCGCCACAGCCGGGCCGCCCCGCGCCGCGAAACGAGGGCGTGACGGGGCACCTCGACCTGGGCGGGCTGGAGGCGGTGCTGTCGCGGCTCGCTGACGCGGCAAAGGCGAACCGGCTCAAGACGGACCTCGCGTTCAAAGAGTTCGACATGGCCTCGCGCAACCAGCTCACGACGCCGCAGTTCGTGCGCGTGGTGGACATGCTCTTTGGCAAGTTCGTCACGCTCAGCCAGGACGACACGGCGTCGCTCGTCGCGGCCTTCGCCACGCCGCTCAAGGGAGGCGGCGTGGGCGTCGCGTGGAAGGACTTCGTCGCCGCCGTCGACGGGATGCCGCCGCCCGCCAAGGGGGTGCGTCTGCCGTCGCTCTCGCCGACGGAGGAGAGCCTCGCCGCCGAGTGCTGCGCGCGGCTGCGCCACGTGGCCTACACGCGCCGGCTGCTGATCCGTCCCTTCTTCACCGATATGGAGAAGGCGCGGCGCGCGATGAACCACGTCGACCACGTGACGCGGAGCCAGTTCGCCGAGTGCCTCTCTAGCCTCGGCCTCCAGTGCTCGGCGGCCGAGCTGGAGGCGCTCAACCGCAAGTTCGACGACAAGGCGGACGGCTGGGTCAACTTCGTCGCCTTCCAGGTGGCCATCGACCCCGAGCAGGCCGTCTTTCTCGCGCGGGACGGCCGCGGCAACCCGGACGACACGCGCCGCTATGCAGAGACGGGCGGATGGCGCACCACCAACACCGTCGTCGCAGGGCAGCCGGGGCGCCCGCCCGTCGTCGCCGAGTTTGCGAGGCTCAACCTGTGCGCCTGCCCGCCCCCGCCTCCCCTGCTGGTGAGGCCTGCTACTATCCCCTCGCAAACGGCTGACCGCTGCTCCCCCAACCACAGGACCACGCGTGTGTATGTCGGTGTCGGGGGTGTTGTTGTCTGTCGGTCTTGTCGTGTGCGTGTGTGTGTCGGTGTCGGGGGTGTTGTTCTCTGTCGGTGTGTGTGTGTGTGTGACCTGTTGATCTTTTTACAGGACCAAGCCGTCGGCCGGCTCGCTCGACGAGCTGCTGGCGCGGCTGCGCTCGCGCTGCGCGACGTACCAGATCGGGCTGGGAGACTTCTTCTACGACTTCGACCGGCACAACCTCGGCCTGGTCTCGCCAGCCCAGCTGCGCCAGGGGCTCAACTCGGCCCTCGGCGCGGCCTACATCAAGGCGGACCTCTCGTCGGCCGAGGTGTCGGCGCTCGAGCGCGCCTTCAGCAAGACCACCAACGACGGCGTCCAGGGCGTCGACTACCGCTCCTTGGTCCGCGCGGTGAGCGGCGTGCCAAACCTCGAGTACGACCCCAGCTCGGTCCCGCCGCAGCCGCGCGACGAGACGCCGCCGCTGCGCCAGCTGGGCGAGGCCGAGGAGGCCGCGCTGCGCGTGCTGCTCAAGGTGCTGCGCGAGCGCTTCGCCACGCGCCAGATCTATGTCAAGGCGCCCTTCACCGACTTCGCAAAGTCGACCAACTCGCCAATGGTGGTTGCGCACGTGACGCGCGACCAGTTCGTCAAGGCGCTCGCGCGCCACGACGTGATGCTCTCGTTCGAGCAGGTGGCGCTCCTCACGCGCAAGTTCGACGACCTGGACGACGGCACGGTCAACTACGAGGCCTTCTGCGAAGCCGTCGAGAGCTACAAGTCGGCCTCGGGCGTCCACCTCCACGGGGGGTTTAAGCAGAAGCGCTACACCCTCGACTGAGAGCGGCGGAGCCGAATCGACTGTTGGATCCGGCAGCTATGCGATGGGGGGCGTGGGCGCTTGGAGCTTTCCCACGGTGTTGGATCGATGGCTTCTCTCTGGCCCAGCTTGCGATGCTTGCGGCGCGGAGGAGGAAGGGTGTTTGTGGGAGCGAATGGAGGCGATGGGCGAGGGCTCCGCTGGCTGTATGGCTGCCGGTCTTCGATCCGCGAGTGCCGTGCCGTGGTGCCGTGTCTATAATTTGCCGCGGCCGTGTCGCATGCCCGTGTGTGTGATTGAATGATTGATGTTGATGTTGATGTTGATTTGTCTGCTTTTCACTCCTCACTGTCACTGCACTGCGCCTTCGTGCGATTGCAATTTGCGACATTCAATTTCATGAACACACACACAAATCACAAACAATTTACAAATCAAACACACAAACAACGACCTCAAACACAAATACAAAATACACTACCACTACCGCTCACAACTACATAGCATACAATATACAATATAAACAACTAGCAACTGAACAACTAGAACACAGCACACAGCTCACACTCGCACCACTGCCAGCACTGACACCATACCCCCACACCTAACACCTAGACACTATAACACCTTCGTGAGTGAGACGCCCCGAGACTCTGAGGTGGGCTCAGAGACCCGCGAAGGCGACCCTGACGTCATGGAATAAGACATATACATATACACACACATAAACAGAGACGGTTGACAGACCTGTTGCTGTCGCTAGACATTGCACGGCCCCGCGCCCCGAAAGATAGTCCGCGCACGGGCTGATGAAGGCGAGGCCCTGTCGGCTGCCCCTTCATCAATAACAATGTATCTGCTCTCGCGCTGAGCGTGCAGCGCGCTCAGCGGCGCGTCGGCGCAGAGCTAGTTGTGGCAGGAAACCTCACGACTACGCGACGACCCGCCGGTTGCAGCATCGCATCTTCGCAATCGCCTGCGTCAATGTTCTCCACCCGCGGCGCTTCTGCCACGAGCGGGTAGCCGGAGCCGCAAGTCCAGCCAGGCTGGCTGCAGCTGTCGGCTCAACATCGCCTCGTCCCGAGGGCAAAGCTCATTCGTCGTCGTCCTCGCCGCCCGCCGAGCCAGCCTCGCCCTCACTCTCCTCGTCGTCGTCCTCACCTTCCTCCTCATCCTCCTCATCCTCATCCTCAAACTGGAGGACGCCCTGCAGGAACTGGAGGTGCGAGCGGCTGCGAGCGGAGGGGGTGGAGTTGGGGTGGGGGTTGGGGGGGGTCAGGGTGGCTGCAGTGGTGGAGAGGAACTGGGGGTGCGAGCGGTTGCGCTCGGCGGGCGTTGCAAGGGGGGGGGTCAGGGTGTCTGCAGTGTGAAGACGTCCATGCGCCGTTGTTTGGGCGCAGCGCACGTCATCTTGCCCGCCAGCGTCTGGATGTACGTGTACTGGTCATCCTCCTCGAGCCCGGCAAACTCCTCAGCCCACTTGTCAGCCAGGTCTGCAGTCGGGTTGGCGTCCGCTGCTCCCCGAACACGCTTGTTGCCCTGCGGCAGGGAGGAAGGTTGGACCGCGTCAGACACGTCCCGCGGTGCGTAGGGGTGCACGTGCGCGCCCCGGCGCGCGAAGCGCGTGTGGGGTCGCCCGTACCGACATGCCGATGCCGAAGTTGGCCGAAGTTTTGAACCCGGAGGAACCGAATCAGAAGGCTTTGTCGTTACCCCGGCGGTATTCCGCCTTGTTCGGAATGCCCCTGGCGGTATTCCAGTTTTTTTTTTTTTTTTTTTTTTTTTTTTTGAAGCTAGAAGAAGCGCGGCGGCGCGGCAAACCGCAAGCCGCATATGGAGTCGGCCAGCTCTGGGGCCGGTTCGTCGGAGGCCGACCTGCTGGCCTCGCTACCGCCGGTGCGTGCAGCACAGCGCCTGCGCGGCGTGGTTGCCAGGACGCTGCGGGCGTCGCGCTCACCTTCTCACCGCTTGCGCAGGAGTTCTTCACGCCGCCCGACTCGTTCGACGCGGTGCAGCACATGCTCGAGTGCCTGCCGGACGAAGTTAGCGAGGCTTTCATAGAGAGCCAGGCCGCACAGACCCAGCTGGTCCTCGAGGCGGTTAATTCGAAGCTCTCGGCGCGCGTGATGCGCAGCTACGGCGCGTTTGTGCACGGCATGGCGCAGGTGCAGCAGCTCAAGTCGGACCTGACGCTCACGGCGATTCAGTGCCGCTCAGCGCGCAAGCACCTCGGGCGGGTGCGGACGGAGACGGTGGAGCCGGGGCTCACCATTCTGGCCAAGCTTCGGCGCAAGCGGGCGCTGGCGGGGCTACTCCGGATGGTGGTCGGCGTGAAAGCTCTGCAGAGCGATTCGCTCGAGGTGGCGTCGCGGCTCCGCGCGGCGGCGGCGGGCGGCAAGGGCAAGCCTCCTCCGCCGCAGCTCGACCTGCTGCGCTGCGCCGAGCTGCAGCGCTCGTGCGAGCGGCGGCTGGCGTCGCTCTCTCGGCTCAAGCCGGTGAAGCGGATGGAGGCGCGCGTGGCCAACGCCGCCGAGGCGCTGCACGACGCGATGCACGCCGAGCTGCGCCGCGCCTCGGCCGAATTCGACGAAGCGACGTACGCGGCGGCCATCGGCTGCGCACTGGAGCTGGACCGGATCGATGAGTTGGTCAACCGCGTGCACGTCAACTTCGCAGAGGCGATCAAGTGCTCGACCAAGGAAGTGCTCCACAACCACGTCCTCCTCTCGCTAGGCACCGTCACCGACGCGCAGGTTCGACGCCCGCTGCTCCCCGGCCCGGGGGCGTGTTGCTCACAGCTGCGCGCCAGCGGTGCGCTGCAACCGTGCTGTTGCGCTCAGCCCGTTTGCCCTGCGCTGCCCGCAGGAGGATTCTATCGAGCGCGGAAAGTACAAGGACGTCTGCGCCATGCTGCGCGAGGAGTACTTCGACTCGTGCCTCGCGCAGAACTTCACGGTGAGTGACGCTCTCCCACCAGCGGACGCCACACTGCTTCCGGTTTGTGGGGCTAAGCCCGGACCTCCTCTGCCGGGCGCAGGTGCTGCTGCGGGTGCTGCACAGCCACGACCGCATGCTGCGCTACCTCTGCCGCGCAGACGCCCAGGCGCACGCAGAGGCCGAGGGCGCACGCAGCCAGTGGGAAGAAGCAAAGGCGGTAGTAGCTGCCGCAGCCGTAGCGGCAGCGGCAGCGGCGGCGCCGCAGCCGCCGCCACCGCCGCCGCCGGCGACCAAGAATGCCGTTGCCACCGCCACACCGCCGCCGCCGCCGCCCCGCCCTCCTCCTCCCCCTCCGCCGCCTCCAGACGAGAAGGCGACGGCGGTGGCGGAGAAGGCGAGTGCTCTCAAGGCATGCGAGTGGCGCGCGTCTCGGCTGCGGTTACTGCGGACGATGCTGGGGGAGTCGCGCCCTACCATCTGGGACCTCATGCAGGTGTGAACAGCGGCCAGACACACCTCCACCACGAGACGGAGCGCTAGTCACCCACCACATGCAAATATCACCTCCGCCAAGTGACCGCAGCGCTAGGCCCTGCAGCAACAGAGCGTATGTGCCACCTCTCGAAGCACCTGCTGACGGGCCCCTCCCTCTGCCTGCAGCGGCGCGTGGCCGTCTTCCTTGGCTCGGCTCCCTTCTCGGGCGCCTCCCTCGACGAGTTCCTCGACGTCTCCGCCGGCGCACTCGCCCTGATGCGGCTGGGAGAGGCCTTCGCAGGCACAGAGTCGCACGGCCTCCGCGCGGCGCTCGCGGCCAAGGGGCGGCTCTTCTACTCTCACTTCCACCGCGAGCGCCTCGACGAGATGCGGATGCGGCTCGAGACGGAGATGTGGGTGGCCTTGCCCTTGGACGCCGGTTGGCGGCTGGGCGAAATTCGGGAGCTCCAGCCCACCGACGCGACTGCGCATGCGCTCCAGTGCCGAGCGCTCTTCACGCTGCTCTCCGCTCCAGCTGTGAATGGGAACGGCGCAGCCTCATCCGTGAGCCACGCTGCGGAGGGAGAGGAGGCGGCGGCCCTCTTTTCTGGGCGGTATGCGAGAGCGTCTGTGTTTTTCGACGCCATGGACGCAGGGCGGCTGCCGACACCGTCGCGCGCGCCCTCGAGCGACAAAGGCAGCAGCCGGGTCGACGGCGGCGCGGAGGGGTTCGGAGTCGGGGACAGGGGAAGGGAGACGGGCGGCGGCGGCCTCCTCTGCTCAACGGCGCTCAACACGGCGCGCTTCGTCGGGCGCTACTTTAAGCTGATGCGCGAGTCGGCGCCGCTGGCGGCCGAGGCGCTGCGCGGGCTGCTTGGCGTGGTGCAGCTTTACGTCCTGACCGTCTTCAGCGTTTTTTGGACGGGCCCCGCGCCGGGCACCGCCGGCTTCGACGAGCACGACGCCGGCATGCCGACCGGCCTGCGCCGCTTCCTCCGATCGCTGCACGCGGCGACGCACGCCGCCGTGGGCGAGGGACACGAGCACGAGGACGCGGCGGAGCGACAGACAGACCTCGCGCAGGCGGCCGCCGCCATCTCGCTGGCCAGGTTGCGAGCGCCGCTTGAGAGCCAGGACATGTTTGCGCTGCCGCAGGTGCGGGCCGGCCTGCGCCTCTAGCCCATATACATACATACATACATATATATATATATATTTATATGAATATATATTTATATATGTATATTTATTTATATATATATATATATATATATATGTATATATATATATATGTATACATATATATATATATATATATATATATATATATATAT
>Ga0209390_10006135_pt1 | contig 16349 bp, 13 predicted proteins | sample BON01_FD_187212 | JGI IMG/M metagenome (GOLD analysis project Ga0209390, IMG submission 187212) | Freshwater microbial communities from Lake Bonney liftoff mats and glacier meltwater in Antarctica - BON-01 (SPAdes) (version 2) | ecosystem: Environmental > Aquatic > Freshwater > Ice > Glacier... | reverse complement strand
ACCAAGAATTACATCAAATATAATTTTATCAATGTTTTTTAATTGGAAATCTATTTGTAACTTTGATAGTACATCTTCAATAAAGATATCTCTGTTGAAATTACATGGGTTTCTAGAAGGGCTTATACAATTTTTGAATTTTTCGCACATTTTATTTATTACACTACCACTTTATACATTTTCATATAAAATATTTATCATTTCAATTTTCATTTCTATTTCTTGCAAAATATTAGCCATAAAACTTACTAAATTATCACATTTCTTTGATATAATGATTACTCATAATTTTTTATGATTCAATTTGATTGATTTCATCATTTGCTTAATAAAAATACCCCAAAATTGATATTAACAAGTTTTGGGGCATTTCACACAAACTTATAACTTTTTTACATTTACCTATACAAGCGTCCAAACTTTAAAAAAGCCCAAATAGTCTTTATAGAGTATTTGGGCTTTTGGTTTCTTTTTTATTTTCTTTTTTATTTTCTTTTTTATTTATTTTTTTTATTTATTTTTTATTTATTTTCTTTTTTATTTATATTTATTTTTTATTTCTTTACATTATATACTTCTCATGTTCGGAATCAATTAACGCATCTGAAGTCGCTGACGCCGCCCCAAAGAATTTTCCCTGCCTGTCAACTAATACCCGGATCTTCACACCCATCTTCATCTTTTTTAATAATACGTTTTGAATTTTCATTTTGACGTATAAGGGGTCTCTCGTAGAAAATTCTATTTTAGTCCAAACAATTTTATATTGCATATTTTTCATCAAATCTTCCGTAAATTCTTCGTCAATATTCATATTCTCACTATCATTTTTTAGAGTGGTTTGTTCTTGGAAAGTAGACATTGCGAATAAGGTAGTTCTTTCAAATGTCATTTAACATTCATTTTTTTGTGTATCATAAGGAGGCATAAAATAAACTATCCATGAAAACAAAAAATCTCAAGGTGGCATTAAATTGACGTGCCAGTATTTTAATGTAGTTGATAAGAAGACACACACAGAATTTGATTAATATATTTATCATTTTATCAATTTTTAATACAAAATGTTTTACATTTATAATCTGTATTTTTCTAATGGAAATTTTAATTCTATTGTTATATAAAATACTCAGGATTCTATTTTCATACAAAATCTTTAGTTTATTAGTTTTCATTGACAGCTTAGCTAGTTACTTAAAAAATTTATAGAGAAACTCTTTAACAAGCTCTTAAAAAATATATGAAAGAAATAAAAAATGATTTTTTTTCATATATTAATATTAATAATGACTAATCAACTTGGACAATTCTTTACAAAAAACATTGTTCTAAAAGAAAAATTATATGATTTTATATTTAATAATCCAACACACATTTTAGAACCATCTATAGGACAAGGAGATCTTGTTTCATTTGTTCTACAAAAAAATAAAAATATAATTTTTGATATGTATGAAATAGATAGCAATATTGAATTATTAAATAATATTGAAAAAAATAAAATTATTTATGGTGACTTTCTAACACAATCAATAGAGAAAACTTATATTACTATAATTGGAAATCCACCTTATATAAGAACAAAAACTGGAAATTTATATATAGATTTTACTCAAAAATGTTATGATTTACTTGATAATAATGGTGAATTAATATTTATTGTACCATCTGATTTTTTCAAATTGACAAGTGCTTCTAAATTATTGAATATTATGATGAAAAATGGAACATTTACTCATATTTTTCATCCACATAATGAAAAAATGTTTGATAATGCTTCAATTGATGTTATTATATTTAGATATTGTAAAAACAATTTGCTTGAAAAAAAAGTTATATATAATGAAAAATTACTTTATATTACTAATAGTAATGGTTTAATTGTATTTCAAGAAAAAATAAATGATAGTAATGTTAAATTTAATGATATTTTTGATATTTATGTTGGTTTTGTAAGTGGTAAAGAATCAGTTTATAAAAATAATATTTTAGGAAATATTGAGATTTTAAATTCTGAAAATAAAATAGACAAATATATTTATATAGAAAACTTTCCAAGTACAGATGAAAAAATAAATGAATATTTATTAGATCATAAAAAAGAACTTCTTCAAAGACGTATGAAAAAATTCAATGAAAATAATTGGTTTGAATGGGGTGCTTTGAGAAATAAAAAAACAATTGTTTCAAACTTAGATAAAGATTGTATTTATATCTCACTTCTTACAAGAAAAAAAAATGTTTCATTTTTAGGGAAAATAGGTTATTTTGGTGGTGGTTTAATAATGCTTAAACCCAAAAAAGAAGATTTGAATTTAAATAAGACAATATCCTATCTAAATAGTGATTTGTTTAAAAATAATTTTATATTTTCAGGAAGATTTAAAATCGGACATCGGCAGTTATGTAATTCTTTTATTCCACTTGAGTTTTTAGATAGTTCTTATATTTAACATAAAATTTTCTTGCCAACTCGGAATTGGTTTTTGAAAACATTTTACTAATAATCTTGTTTTTATTTTTATATTTTCATATGTAAATAATTTATTATTACTCCACTTTATTTGAAATGGTAAATTATTTGAATTGGCTGTCAAATAATTTAATCCCTTTACACTATTTATAATTATATCACTTGCATCTGTTTTATTTAGAACTAAAAAATAATAATCTTTCTTAGAACTTTTATTTAGTTTGTTTTTTTTTAATTTATTTATAAGTATATTACTCATCTCTCCATTTTTATAAGATTTCTCAAGATCTATCAGTATAAGCATATACACACATAGCCAAATTTCCAGTATTGTCATTTGTTAGAGTTGTTGTTGTTTTTATATTTACTGGAATCCATCCATACATATAATCAAATACAAGTATATCATCCTGATTTTTGCTACTTTAATATTAACACCAAACTTTTTGACAAGTAATTTAATGATATTTTCTTCATCAACACAACTATTAATTCTACCATCTTTATTATCAGTTGAAAATTCAAATGAACTTGAACAAATATATTTCCTTATTTTGTACATTATTAATGGCATAGTCTTCAATCTTAATAAAATTCCTCTAAACCAACTTTGTATTTTAATTATTTTTATTTCGTAAGAAGTTTTGTAAAAACTTAATTTATCATCAAAACCACCTGACATATTATAAAATATAATAAATATATACTCATTTTTTTATGAATAATAACAAGTATTAGTGGGCTTTTAATATAGGTCATAAAGACCTAAATACATTTCTTTATAAAAACGCACACAGCATTTTTATAAATTTTCATAGAAAATACATTTCTTTATAAAAACGCACATAGCATTTTTTATAAATTTTCATAGAAATACATTCTTTTATAAATTTTCATAGAAATACATTCTTTTATAAATTTTCATAGAAATACATTCTTTTATAAATTTTCATAGAAATACATTCTTTTATAAATTTTCATAGAAATACATTATTTTATAAATTTTCATAGAAATACATTCTTTTATAAATTTTCATAGAAATACATTCTTTTATAAATTTTCATAGAAATACATTATTTTAACGCTAGAGAATATAAATGTTTAATTTCTTAAAATTTTTATATATAGATTTAATATATGGATAGAATAATATCTTTACATGAACTTTCATTATTAGGTAATTTGGAAATTGTTAAATTATATTTAGAAAAACATAATCCAAGTATAGAAGAAAAAAATAAAAGTCTTAAAAAAAGTGTTAAAAAAGGATTTTTAAATATATTCAAATATTTAATAGAAAATGGAGCCGATATTCATACAGATAATGATTACGCTTTTAAAAAAAGTGTTAAAAAAGGTTATTTTAACATATTCAAATATTTAATAGAAAATGGAGTTGATATTCATACAGATAATGATTACGCTTTAAGAACAAGTGTAAAGAAAGGTCGTGGTAAATTTATAGAATACTTGTCTAATAATGGCGTTAAAGTAGAACAAGATAAACAAATAAATTTTTGTTTCCTTAGACACGGTATAAGCTGTCAACAATTTGCTCGTTCTAATACAAAAGGACCTGAATTTAGTAAATTATTTAAAAAGTTTATGGACCCAACCATTTCAGATTTGGGTGTTGAAAATAGTATAAAAGCAGGTAAAGATCTCGAAAAAATACTTACAATAGGTAAATTTCAAAACACAGATTTTACACCAATAGAATCATTCGATATTATTGGTAGCTCACCTATGTTACGTGCTATAGAAACCGCACATTTTATAACAAGTGAAACTTACAAACCAAATGATATATTTGTATTTCCATATTTGAGAGAATGTTACATTTGTAATAATAAAGATACTGTTGATTTCCTAGATAACAGTTGGCCTATGAAATCTATTGAAAAACAAAAAAAATATCTAAATGATATCAAGATAAATAATATCAATTTTAAATATGTAGAAAATGATCTCAAAGGTAGAGAAGACCCAGGTGATATACCAACTTTTATAAAATGGTTTTCAAAAAATGTAAAACTACCAAATAAAAATATAGTTAATGTATTAGTTCTTATTCATTCAGGTGTCATAAATGCAATTTCAGAAGTAGGACATAGAAATAACGCCGGATTTGTTATGACTACAAATTATAATCCCACAACACAAAAAATAAAATATGATAAAAAAAATATAATGGGCGTGTGGCCTACAAATATCTCAAAGGAAATCAAATGCCCAAGTGTTAGATGTGAAGGAGTTTGCTAATCACTTAATAAACAAATTTCATTTTCAAAGTCGTTTTCAAAGTCAGTTTCACTATCACTATCAAATAAACATATAGTATTATTCTGTTTCTCAATAAATTTTTTATTTTTTTTTAAATAGATAACATTTTCATACTCGCTTGCTAAAATAGGATTTTCTTGTAAATTTCTAAAAAATAAATGCGTATCTTTAAGAATAGGAATTATCGTATTTATCCAATCTGGTAATATTTTTACAAGAATTATATTCCATTTAGTTATAGTATAATATATTGGTATTGCATTTATTTTTACAACACCTAGTTCTAATATACAATTATTGCTCCAATTAATAAAATCATTAGTAGTAACTAGACGGTCCGGCGGATATATATATTTAGATTCAGAATTATTCTCTTTATCTGTTAAATTAATCATAATACCTTTTTGTTGCCAATGACCTGGATGAAATTCAACGCAATTATAATTAATGAATGAATCCACGTCTTCTAATTCCGTTATTTCACACTCTAAAAAATCACACTCTTCTAATTCCGCACAAAACATTTGTAATTGCATCTGTTGAAAATAATGGAAAGGCACAATACCATTTATTTTCCTTGAATATGGACATTTTATCTCTAACATCTTACCATCTGGGGTTATACCATCTGGTGAAGCTCTAAGCCAATTTAAAGTTGGATGTTCTATTGAACCAAATTCTAATATAGCCGTATTACAATATTGTCTATAAAAACGAGTCGCAATCTCTTCGTATTTTTTACCCCATAATGTAAAAACTGAATCTTTAAAAACGTTTATACCATTAAATGTTTTACATTTATTTATTATAAAATCCTCCTTGGTATCAAAATGACTACAACATTTATTATCAATTTTAAAATTCTCAATATTAAATTCATTTATATATGGCCTACAGATTTCTTCCGTGTTTGTAAGACAAGACGCAATCTCACTAGCAGATATAGCAATATTTCTTAATTCAAACCACTCAGGACTCCTTTGTAAAATAGGATTCGTCTTATGTTGATCTAAAAGATATTTTACTCTATTTTGTAATATCTCTGTTTTTTTTGATAGATTCATTTATAGCGTAGCGTAGATATTTATTATTCATTTTTAAATTAATTCAATAAATGTTTATTTACAAACTCAAAGTACAGTTTCTAAATAAAATTCGGTAATAATTTGGTTTGCATTTAATGTACCTATACCATACTCTTTTACCACATTCGTAAATTGGAGTTACATAGACATTGCCACTGTCATTTACGACTTTAGCAATTTAATCGTAATTAAAGTTATATTAGTATTTTAATTTAAAAGTAATAATAATATAATCAATATTAATGTCAATTAGTTTAAATAATCTTAAACAAGAATCAAACGAATTAAAGAATTTATACGATTTATCACAGGATGAATTAAAGTTAACAGGAATTTTAAGTGAACATCTTAATAAAAAATATATTGAATGTTTAACAAAATCTTCTGAAATTATTAAATTTTGCGATACATTAAATCCTTTTGAAGTAAATAGATATAAAGATCAAATAAAAAGTACTTATTATATTAGTGCTGAGGTATTAGCTAGAACAGTAGGATTACATTCAAATAGAGATAACTTTACAGACCAAGAGAAAAGTATTTTATATACTTGTATAGCACATATTCAAAAGGTATTAAATATAGAACCTTTTAATAAAGAAGCAAAGGAATTGTACAAAATTATATTTATATATTTAACTATTTATAATGGAAATGCTGAAGAAAATATCAAATTACTAAATAATGTTTTAATGGTGGACCCAAGTGATTATCAATTACAATATAATTTAGGTTTCATGTATCATCGTATTAATAAACTCGAAGAAAGTTTACAACATTATAAATTATCAGTTGGATTAATTGACGAATTGCTAAAGACGAATCAATTAGAAATATTAGTGGACAAATATGAAGAATTTATAAAAGAAACGTCAGAATTACCTACATTTTCTGTTCCCATTTCTAAAGTTAATTTAGAAAATATTAAAAACGCACTCGAACAATTCAAGGTAAAATGTTTAAATGGTATAGGAGGTATTTATTTCTCTATTCAAGATCGTGAATTGGCAAACTATTACTTTTACCAGGCTTTAGAAATTATGCCTGATGACCCTGATGTAAATAATCAAATAGGTGTTGTATATACAGAATTACGTTTTACAGATAAAGCTATAAAACATTATAAACACGGTATAGATAATGCTGATAAAGCTCATATAAGCACAGATCGTAATATGTTATTAGCAAGCATGTATATGAATATGGGATTAGCATATTGTTATGAAATCAATTACCCTGAGGCTATTAATTGCTATAACAAAGCTTTAGAATATAAACCTAGATTATCCTTAGCTTATCAAAACAAATTATTAGATTTGAATTATATATCACATTTAATAGAGGACCCAATGTATATTGCAAAGTTACATAAAAATATTAACAAAATATATCCCAAAGTAGTAAATAATTGGAAAGAGTCTTTACCAAACTACAAAGTTAAAAAATTCACAGACAAAAATGATATTCTAAAAAAATCAATTAAAATTAATATTGGTTTCGTATCAGGTGACTTTATATGCCACCCAGTAAGTTACTTTTTATCATGTATATTAAAATATATAAATTATGATATTTTCAATGTTTTCTGTTATTCATTAAAATTTGTTAGTTTGGCCGATATATATCCTAATGCAAATTTCAGACTAGTAAAGGGTAGTAGTCCTGAAGAGTTGAAAAATATTATATCTTTAGATTCAATTGATATATTATTCGATATGTCTAGTCAAACCGGTGATAATAAATTAGATACATTTGTTTTGAAACCAGCTCCTATTCAAATTAGTTATTGTGGATATCCAAATACTTCAGGATTAAGTAATATGGATTATCATATAGTTGATTATTTCACTGATTCTGATGGTATAACAAAAGGACCCGCAGGAATTATTAGACCAAGCACTCAAAAATATTATACTGAAAAATTATTATTTATGGATAATTGTTTCCTATCATATACACCTTCAATTGGTATAGATAATTTACCATTATTATCATCTACACAACCTTGTAATACAAATAAATATCTTACTATAGGCTCATTTAATAGATATAATAAACTAAATGATAATGTAATTGAAGTATGGGAAGAAATCTTGGAAAAATGCCCAAATGTTCAGTTTATTATAAAAACAAAAGAATTCTTAACACCTAAATTAAAAACACAATTCTTAAAAACATGGAAAAATCAAAATTTATTGACACGGATTAAAATCCTTGATTATAGCGACCTTTATCAACAACATTTAATTGATTATAATTTAATGGATATAGCCCTTGATTCCTTCCCTTATAGCGGAACTACAACTAGTTGTGAAGCTTTAATGATGGGAGTTCCAATTCTAACATTATTTGATGACAATAGACAATATCACTGCCAAAATGTAACAAGTTCATTAATGATTAATAGTGGATTAGAAGAATATGTCGTATATACTAAAGAACAATATATAAACAAAATAGTTGATTTAAGTCGTAATTTAGACAAATTAAATTGTCTAAAACAAAATGTAAGAGAAAGTTTTATAAAAGGACCTTTATGTAATTATAAAGTATTTGTAGAAGAATTAGAAGATAAACTCGTAAATGTATATAAAAATCACTTTTAATATATATACAATCCATCTTTAATCGTTTATTCCTCTATGAATAATATATAAAAAAAGAAGAATAAAATAGTTATTTTGAGATTCTTTATATTCATGTATAAAATTGATAAAATAATTAGTATCTTTATTAATGGATTATCAAATATATGTTGTTTACGATTATAAACATCAGTAATTAATTGCCTACTCCCAACAAATGACACAAGTGCTGTAAAATTCACCAAAATTTGTGTAAAATTAATATTGTTATCCATTGATTATTATAAACCGGTAAAAAAATTTTATAATAATATGAATTAATTAAAGTTTTTTTATTTATTTATTTATATTACCATGAGTTATTCATATGTTAAAACTGTCTTTCCTGAATATGAATATTCTCAAGTATATGATGATAAACTTTATAATAATTTAAATAATACTAAATCTAATGATTCGCTTTTTAAAAAAAATAACTCTGCTATCGAAAATAACTCTGCTATCGAAAATAACTCTGCTATCGGAAATAACTCTGCTATCGGAAATTACTCTGTTGTCGAAAATAACTCTGTTGCCGAAAATAACTCTGTTATCGAAATAGAAAAAGGTTTAATTGAAAATTTTGATAATAATAATATTATATATAATAGAGTTGAACAAAAAATTGTACCTCCATCTGGTAATAATTTTATAAATAATTTGGATAAAGGTAATCATGACATATCTCACGCATTAAATTGCGTTTCGTGTAAAAAGCTTTTGATGATGCAATTAAATATAGAAAGTGATAGAATACGTAATAGTGAAATCATTGAATTAATTAGTTATATAATGTTTGGTGTTTTTATATTAATATTATTAGATAAAATGAAAAGAAATTGATGAAAAAATTTATTAGATAAATGAAAAAAAATTTGAGAAAGAAATTGATGAAAAAAAATTTGAGAAAAAAAATTGAGTTTAAAAATATAATTAATATAATTAATATACTTTATATTAATTAGATATGAATAGTGATTCGAATGATTTATTATCAACAAATGTTTTTATAAGAGAACCTGATGTAAATATGAATGTACCAAAAGATTCTATAGATGAATTTAGAAAATATTATGAAAATAAAGTCGAAAAGGAAGAGATCATTAAATTAAATAATATAGTACAATTAGATGAACAAAGTGATAGTACAAATTTATTGAGCACAAATTTGTTTAAAAAGGTAGATGTAAAATCACCTGAATTTAACAGGTCAATGAGAAATATAAAAACGTTAGTGAGTATAGATTCTAGGGACCGTGATAAAATAACTTATTTAAAACCGAATAAATTCAAAATATATTTAGGTAAAGATTTTCTTAATGTCAGAACTATTAAATTAGTCAGTGTAGAATTCCCAAATACAGATGCAGTCATTAATAGTTCAAATAATTATGTTTATTGGAGAAATGAAGAAGATATTAATAATGATTTTACTAGTATTAAAGACAATAATATAACATATCCTATATATAATACGGAATTACGTATTGGTAGTTATATTGCGTCTACATTAAAAAATGAGATGATGTCTAAAATAAATCATACAAGAAGAAAACAAGGAGAATCAAATGGTAATTCATTTGTTGGTGATTATCATTATTTTGTAATTTCACTAGATATAGATACTGATATTGTTACATTTACTTCATTGATATTATCTCAATTACCTAACAATCCATTTGCAACAACTCAAAGTAGTGGTGTTATTTTAGTAAATTCACCAAGTCATGGATTGGACAACAATGCTCAAATATATATTTTGGGTTCAAATAGTATATCTGGTATAGATTCAGGTATTATAAATACATTTCATTATATTACAAAAATTAATTTAAATTCTTTTACTATCGAAGTAAATGTAAATTCCGCAGCAACGGTTGTAGGTGGTGGAAATTTAGTCAAGAGTGGTATATTAGCTCCATTCCAATTACTTTGGGGACAAGAAAATAATACAATAGCTCAAAATATTGGATACCCTTTAGAAAATAGTTCAACATTAATTTATACAAATATAAATAATTTAAATAATGTATTTCAAATGGTAATATCTACTACTATTTTACATAATATAAAAAAAACATATGATTATATAGGAAAGTTAGTAAAAATCGGATACTTTAATAATTTTAATACTTTTATAGTTTATAGAACATATTTAATTTTTGATGTGATTGATATTAATAATATATTAGTTGAAATATCTGATAATACTATTCCTGATAGTTTAAATGATAATATACAAGCGTTATATATAAAATTTGAATTATTAGATGCAATACCTGTAACATTATACTCTAATTATATTCAATCATCTTTTATGGTCACAACAGATACACCTCACGGATACAATCTATTAGATATTACTAAACGAATTACATTATATAATACGTCTGACCCCAGTGTACCTAATGATACAAATTACGATGGGTCATATAATATATTACAAGTCCCCAGTGCAAATACAATAATTCTACCAGGTTCATTGGCAAATATTAATATACATAGCTCAGGTTTATATGGTAATATTCCATCATTGGACATTTTAAAAACACATACAGTTAATATTTCAAATATATATCCTAATTTCTATACAAATGGGCTATTTAAATTTACTAAAATTTCTTGTGTATCAAACCATAATTTATTAACAGGGGATAGTGTCGTTTTTTATAATATTATTAGCACTCCTATACTTAATAAAAGTTATAAAATATCATCTATAATTGATTCTTTTTCATTCTATATTCAATTAGATATGACTGCTTTAAATACTGATAATATTATCAATGGAACAAGTTTTATTGGAACTGGATTGGTTACTATGACCTTTCCAAAACACTCATTCAATAAAATATTAAATATATCGAATGGATCAAACGGGGTTGTAATTATACAGACAATTGTAAACCATAATTTTATTTCTGGTAATAAAATGCGTATTATGGATTCCACTACTAGTCCATCTATTGACGGAGGTGGTTACGAAGTTACATATATTTCAGAAGATACATTTTCTATAACAAGAGACCCTATTCCTTTCACAACTTTGTCAATACCAACTATAATCACAGGAATTATAGGTATGTCGAATGATTTTTTCTTATACGGATTAACAAGTAATACAAATATAATAGGGGGTATATTAATTAATGACTTGAATGGTGTTCAATTTAAAGTCAGAGACGTCATAAATATTAATACATTTACTTTTATGGTAACAAATAGCTTTTCTTCAACTACTACTATAGGAGGTGGTAATAATATATATATAAGTAGTTTGAAACATGGCTATTCTGGTATTCAAACAAATACAAAAAATAAATTATTAAATAGATCGATTAATTTAGAAGGCGAAAATTATACTTTTTTAACTTGCCCTCAATTAAACACAATGAAAAATACAGGTAATGTTGATAATATATTCGCAAGAATATCATTGAATCAAGCACCTGGTTATATCTGCTTTGATTTTCTAAGTGAACCTAAACAATTTAATACAGTTCCTCTAGACAAATTATCAGAATTAGAATTTTCTGTAATGAATTATAATAATACACCATATGAATTTAATGACCTAGATTATAGCTTCTGTTTAGAAATCACTGAAGTAATTGATTCTATAGAACAATTTAATCATTCTTCTAGAAGAGGTATTATTGATATTAGTTAAATTAAAAATGAAATATTTCTTTTTTTATTGTTTATAATAAAATGAGTTATTTGAGTAAAAGAGGTTATGTTATCAAAAAAGAATCTTTCTCTGAAGATGAATTATTATCATTAAAAAAAGAATTGAGAGGAAGACCTCTCACTGATACTAAATTTACTATTAATTCAGTAGATAATAGTTACCCTATTTACATCGAAACTAAAAATAAATTATATATACCCAAAATGTATGGTATTCAAAAATATGGATTTCCTAAATCCATTTTAGAAAATTATATTGGTAAAGAAATCGGACAAAATATTGAATATAATGGCTCTTTATATGATAGTCAACTTAAACCAGTTGAAGCTTTATTTAATGCTTGTATAAATGAAGGGGGTGGTATTTTAGAATCAGGAACTGGCACTGGTAAATGCTTCTCTATCAACACACCCATTCTTATGTTTAATGGAACAATTAATATGGTTCAAAATATAAAAGTAGGAGATCTTATTATGGGAGATGACTCAACTCCTCGTACAGTATTATCTTTAGCCACAGGCACAGATGACTTGTATAATATTATTCAACAAAATGGTGATTTATATACCGTAAATAAAGAACACTTATTGTGTTTAAAAGTTATCAATACACCTTTAATAAAAAAATTTAATAAAAGATTTTTTATTAATTGGTTTTACAAAAACAAATATATTAAAAAAACTTTTAATACATACTTTGAAGCAAAATCATTTTTACAATTCCTTAAATATCAAAAAATCATTGAAATCTCAGTTACTGATTTTATCAAATTGCCACATAATATAAAAAAAAAACTTAGAGGATTTAAAAACAGTGTTACATTTTCTAAAAAATATATATATATGGACCCATATCTGATGGGATTATCTTTAAATGATGGTAATATACCATTAGATTATAAATGTAATTCTCGCAAAAATCGTTTACAATTACTCGCAGGATTAATAGATAATATGGCCATCTTCTCAAATAACCATTATCAATTTAATATACTAAATAACATTGATATAATATATTTAACTAGATCATTAGGGTTTAAATGTATTACAAAAAATACAGGTTCTATATATATATCAGGCAATTTAAATATTATTCCTACAAAAAAATACAAAGATATGTTCTCTAAAACGTTCTACAATATTACAAATAATAGATCAACTCGTATTAAAGTAAAATATGTTGGTAAAGGTAATTATTATGGATTCATGACGAATAATAATGAAAGATTTATTTTAGGAGATTTTACTGTCACTCATAATTCGAGAATGGCTTTATATATTGTTTCAAAATTGAAATCTAGAACAATAATCGTCGTTAATAAAATTACTTTATTAAATCAGTGGAAAAAAGAAATACAAGATGTCTTACCTGACGCATCTATCGGTATTATACAAGGACAAAAAAATATAGATACAATTGATAAAGATATTACTATCGCTATGTTACAAAGTTTAAGTCGTATAGATTATCCTGATGAATTATTTAAAGATAATCAATGTGTGATTTTTGACGAAATACATAATATTGCAAGCACTTCCTTCTCAAAAGTTCTGTTTAAATTAACTTGCAAATATACAATTGGTTTATCGGCAACACCTACACGGTCAGATGGTTGCGAATATGTTTTTAAATGGCATATTGGTGAAGTCGTTTATAAAACATTTGTTGAAAGAACTGGTAAACCACCTATTATAAAATTATTAAAAATTAATACATCAGAATATAAAGAAATTTCATCTATTAATAAAATAACAGGACAAAAACAAATTCAGTATTCTAGTATGTTATCTGATTTAATTCAAATGCAAAAAAGAAACGCTTTGATTATATCCATTGTAAAAAAATGCATATTAGAAAAACGGAAAATTCTTCTTTTAAGTGATCGTAGAAATCATCTTGTTGAATTAAAAAATTTATTAGATAAAGACACTTCCATTACTTTTACTTACGGATTATTCATAGGTTCTATGAAAATAGAAAATCTTGATAAATCTAAAGCATGCAATCTTATTTTAGCTACTGTAGCCGCATTTTCTGAAGGAGTCTCTGAAAAAGACCTTGATACATTAATTATCACAACTCCCAAAAAATTTATAGGACATTTGAAAAATTCCGTTAAAAATGAATCCGGTAAAATGAATCAGCTAGTCGGGAGAATCTTCCGTAAATCACATATTGACAATAACCCAATGATTATTGACCTTCAAGACAATTTCTCAATATATAAAAATCAAAGCTCAGGTAGAAATGCATTCTACAAAGATCATTTCAAAAATGCTATCGTAGAAAACCAAACAATAAATTTAGATGACTTCTTAATTCAAGATATTTCAACTAAATGTATTGTTATTAAAAAAATTATAAATAAAAATCAAACACAAACACAAAATAATACTAATAATTTAATGCAATTTTGTATGTTGGATGATTAATTTACAATGATGCAGAAGGGGCTGGGGCATAATCTTCAAATGAAAATACACCACCTATACTTGGCATCACTTTACTCATATCATATTCTCTCATTGGATAACATGATTGAATAGCAACTTTTGTTACTTCTACTACTTTCTCATCAACTCCAGCAACAGCAATTACAGCTTGTTCAGATAACTTATTAACAGCTTCTGCACCAATCTTACTCGTCACATTCATTAAAGCAACCTTCGCAACATCTGCTACAGCAACTTTATCGGATGCAGCTGTTGATACTGCAGCTTTCCCTAATGTCATTATGGCCTGGACTGACTCTTCAGGTGTAACAGGCTTAGGCTGACTTATCGTTGTAACTGATGGGGTTATTAAAACTTGCTTACCATCTGATGATGTTACTAGAGCAGGACTAATTACAACACTCGGATTTACTACAACCGGACCAGTTGGAGTGTTCACAATTGATGGAGTTATTACCATTGTATTAGGATTCTGGGTAACGTTTGATACAACAGGAGTTGCACTCTTTTGTGTATTTAATAAAGTATTTGCAGCCTGAATAGCAATATCAGATGTCGGTGCAGTCGGCACTAATTGAGTATTTGGGGTAGGAGTAGGAGTAGGACCAACATTTTCTAACATCTCCCAAATTTTACCGGTTGTTGTATAATTAATAGTAATCATAAAGGCCAAGGCCATTAAAATTGAAGTAGATGGACTTATCTGCGCAGTCCATAAAATCACACTAAAAATAAATAATTTGAAATAAACATTATCAAATAATTTTAATACGGCTTTAGGAGGTGTGGGAGCAAGTCTTGCCGAATATAACATTAATGCCAAATACACAAATCCACGTATAATTGTAGGTTTATTTACATAATTTTCTAAAATTTTCTGAAGATTAGAATCAAAAGCAGCAATCGCATCCATTATTATAATATTATATAATAAAATAAATTTAATAAATAATACTTTAATTAATATTTAATTAATATTTAATTAAATATTTATATTATTTGACGCATCAATATTCACGATTAACGTTTTCCCTTATTTCTTTGCTGATCTTTTTGATTTCTTTGCTGATCTTTTTGATTTCTTTGCTGATCTTTTTGATTTCTTTGCTGATCTTTTTGATTTCTTTGCTGATTTCATTGATTTCTTTGCTGATCTTTTTGATTTCTTTGCCGATCTCTTTGTTGATCTTTTTGATTTCTTTGCGGATTTCATTGATTTCTTTGCTGATTTCATTGATTTCTTTGCCGATTTCTTTGCCGATTTCTTTGCCGATCTCTTTGCCGATCTCTTTGCCGATTTCTTTGCCGATTTCTTTGCCGATTTCTTTGCCGATTTCTTTGCCGATTTCTTTGCCGATTTCTTTGATTTCTTTGCTGATCTTTTTGATTTCTTTGCCGATTTCATTGATTTCTTTGCTGATCTTTTTGATTTCTTTGCCGATCTCTTTGTTGATCTTTTTGATTTCTTTGCTGATTTCATTGATTTCTTTGCTGATCTTTTTGATTTCTTTGCTGATTTCATTGATTTCTTTGCTGATTTCATTGATTTCTTTGCCGATTTCATTGATTTCTTTGCTGATTTCATTGATTTCTTTGCCGATCTCTTTGCCGATTTCTTTGCCGATTTCTTTGATTTCTTTGCTGAACGCTTCTTTGTAGATTTCTTTGTAGATTTCTTTGCTGATTTCTTTGCTGATTTCTTTGCAGATTTCTTTGCTGATTTCTTTGCTGATTTCTTT
>Ga0209390_10006134_pt1 | contig 16349 bp, 11 predicted proteins | sample BON01_FD_187212 | JGI IMG/M metagenome (GOLD analysis project Ga0209390, IMG submission 187212) | Freshwater microbial communities from Lake Bonney liftoff mats and glacier meltwater in Antarctica - BON-01 (SPAdes) (version 2) | ecosystem: Environmental > Aquatic > Freshwater > Ice > Glacier... | reverse complement strand
GGCTCCCGCTCTCCAGATCTTCTCAGCCACCACCACCAGCCCCGCCCACTGGATGTGTTTGTCCAGCTCCACCAAGCGGTCTCCATGCTGCGTCAACGACTCCAGCGCGAAGTGATCTCCAAAGAAGGTATATTGATTTTGGCTCATCGAGATACAGCTTATACACAATCTATAGTCTTGTCAATCAACGATATGCTAAATTTAGGAGTTCCCTAAGATGACCCCGCCACGTTTGTCTGGTCAGCATCTGGCACATTGAGCAGCGGCCGCTATGCCCATACCGTGACGTTGTTGCCGAATGGCAAGGTGCTGGTTGCGGGTGGTTTCTCCACCACCTTTCTGGCCAGTGCGGAGCTGTATGATGCCGGTTTGGGCTTCAGTGCGTCTTGGCAACCGCAGATCACCACCTTCACCTCTCCCCTGGGGTTGGGCGGGAACCTGATACTGACCGGTTCGGGTTTTCGGGGAATTTCCGGAGCATCAAGTGGCAATACTCAGAACTCATCAGGTGATTATCCGGTGGTGCAACTGCGCAGCATGGAAAACGGCCAGACCCTGTTTCTTCACACCGCGAGCTGGCCCGCGACTTCCTACATTTCCGGGGCGGTGAGCGGATTGTCGCCAGGCTGGGCGATGGCAACGATGTTCGTCAACGGCATCCCGGGGCCGGCGGGCATTCTGAATCTCAGAACCGGTGCCACGGTGACCTTGGGCAGCCTGAACCAGCCCTACGACGGTTCGCCGAAGAACGCGACCGCGACCACCTCGCCGTTCGGGCTGACAGTGAACTTTACCTACGACGGCTCGGCCACGGCGCCCACCGCCGCGGGCAGCTACACCGTGGTCGGGACGATCAGCGATACGAACTATGTGGGCAATGGCACGGGCACGCTAGTGATCACTCTGGCAGCACTGCCGGCAGGGGTTTGGACTTCGGTGGCCCCGATGACTGCGCCAAGATGGGGCTCAGCCTCCGGTGAAATCAACGGGAAGATTTACATCGCGGGCGGTTACAATGGGAGCCACACGACGACGGTCGATGCCTACGACCCGGTGGCCAACACGTGGTCTGCCCTGCCGAACCTGTCCGGTGTGCATACCGGCTCGGCGTTCGGGGTGATTGACGGCAAGCTCTATCTGGCGGCGGGCACGGGCAGCAGCACGTTTACCGGCACGGTCGAGGCCTACGATCCGGTGAGCAATACTTGGAGTGCCAAGGCATCGATTCCGACCCAGCGCGGATCGGGGGCCGGTGGAGTGCTCAACGGTCTGCTTTACGTGGCGGGTGGCTACAACGGCGGTGGCACCTTGAGCACGGTCGAGGCTTACAATCCGGTGACGAATACTTGGAGTGCGAAAGCGTCGATGTCTGGTCCCCGGCAGAGTTTCGGGCTGGGCGCGGTCAATGGAATCCTATACGCGATTGGTGGCTATGACCAGGGCACTGGGCAGGCGCTGAACACCGTCGAAGCCTATGACCCCGTGGCCAATACTTGGACGGCCCGGACCCCGATGCCGTCGGCGCGCATCGGTGTGGCGGTTACGGTGTTGAACGGCACGCTCTATGTGATTGGCGGCGCGGACCCGACGAATGCCACGGTATACGCGACGGTCGAGGCTTATGATCCCGTGCTGAACGTCTGGACAACCCTCGCGCCGTTGAACGTGGCCGCCGTTGTTCCTAACGCAGTCACGGTGAATGACCGCATCTACGTTTCGGGTGGCTACACCAGCGGGGGGGCCAGTCCGGTCTCGACCACTGAATACTTTACCTCGCCGGTGAGCACCGGGATCGCGGACCAAGCGACCACCAACTCGGCCACCCTGCATGGATCCATCAGTCCGGCGGGCAATACGGTGCCGACCCATTTTGAATATGGCACGACCTCGGCCTACGGGAGCAGCGTGGGGGGCAAAATGTCAGCGGCTTTGGCGTCAGTCCAATCTCACAGGCACTGAGTGGGCTTACCCCGGGCACGACCTATCACTATGCGGTGATCGGATACTTTTTGGGGGTGGGCATCCGCGGTTCGGACCAAACCTTTACCACCGCACAGCCGGCGACCAGTTTCACGTCTTGGGCGGAAATCTACTTCACACCGACCGAACTGCAGGATGCGAATGTTAGCGGCCCCAATGCGATCTTTGGTTCCGACGGACTGACCAACTTGATCAAATACGCGCTCGGACTGGATCCCACTTTGGACGCGGTCTCGGGGCTGCCTGAGACCTCCGTCGTGGCGACCGACTGGGTCTATACTTACACCCGGCCGGCGGATCGGCCCGACCTCTCATATGCCGTCGAGGTATCAACGAACCTGACTTCTTGGACGACAACCGGAGTCGCCATGGAATTGGTCACCTCTTCCGGTGCCAACGAAACCTGGCGGGCAAAGTATCCGTTGGCCTCGGCGGCGAATGTCTTCTTCCGGCTCAAGGTGACGCAGAATTGAAAATGAGCGCAAAGCTGCAAAGGAAGTAAAGTTCGATGGTCTTATGGAGCGGCCCAAGGTCCGGCCTTACAAACTTCTGGAAATGTGGCCAGTCTTTTGCTGCAGATTGGCAATGCGTGGGAGACTGACAGGTGCGATTATTTCAGCAACGGGTTGAGCCACTTGCCCCTTTTCAGTCGGGTGAAATCCATGTCGGCAGTGTGCGCCGTGGCTCCATTCTCCATGGTGATGACGGCGAATGGATGCTGAATGCGTTCCGGTGCCGGGTTTCGCTACGGCGACCAAAGACGCTTGATGCCGTAGGTGTCAAAAACGGGGTCGCGACTCATGAGAGTGATTTTTGCTGCATGCGATGGACCGCCTGCAGGTGGTCGAAGGGGTCGGGGTGGGGTGGAGGCAGTTTCGGCCACGCCAAGCGCATGAGATCGTGCGATGGGCAGATGGGTAAACCCCTTGCCAATAATGAAACAGTCAACCCAGCGCACAAGTTCACGGTCGAGGGTCAGTTTGCCCAGACTCGTCTTGATCGCGAGTTCCCAGATGCGGGCGTCATTAACCAAAACCTCCTGGGTCTGAATGGCCAACTTGACCTGAGCCTTGCCGGACAAAGCGGGATCGCTGTTAGCAAACCAGAGGAGCGCGTGGGTATCAAGCAGCAGCTTCGCGGGTTATCCTCCCTAAACTCGTCCAAGGACGCGTCGAAATCCGGTGCCATCGGGAGCACCGAGCTCTTGCCGCTACCGAATTTACGCTTCGGTTTGCGCAACGTGACCGGTTTGATCTCGGCCACACGGAAACCGTGCCGGGTAATGTAAAAGCTCCTGCCCATATCCACCTGGGCGAGAAGAGATGACAACTTGGGTTTGGCCTCGAAAGCGCCGATTTCCTTGATGGAGTCGTTCACGCGAAAAAACTGGTTGAACTATCAATGTGGGGGCCTGCAGGCGGTGGGATCGACTACATTCCTGGGGACACGGTTCAAGATCCAGTCCAATGGCAAAGCAGGTCAGTTTGAGACAACCGACCCTACCTAAATCCCCAAGTTTTGAAGACAGAGTGTTTTCTTCGCGGTCTCAGTGTGCTCCTGTTCAATGGATCGAATATGCTCCGATAGGGCGCCCCTTGAAGCACGTTGGGATCATTTGGGAGGAGGTTCTGGCATTCATTCGGCCGATGTTATAAATATTGACCGTGGGGTAACCTTAGGTCTGGAGTGGACGTCCTTTACTCAATGGACCGTCCTTGGCGCGTAGTTTTTTTCATCGCATTTCTGATGACGTCGATGTCAGGGCAGCCGGTGCAGCCCAGCACTTCGCTCAGCCTGGATGAACAAGCGTCGAGGTTTCTCGCCCAAGCGACCTTTGGTCCATCGCCGGAGGCGATCGCCGAGTTGCGCGGTCTCGGTTACAATTACAATGCTTGGATCGATCGCGAAGTGGCCAAATCTCCCACGCTGGCCGCCCCGTTGGTGGTGGCCGCGTTTGCCGCCGGCCAATTCGAGCAGATAAATAACACTCAGAACCGCCGTTTTCGCAATCAGGTCATGCTTTCAGGCGACGACCAACTGCGGCAGCGGGTTGCCTATGCCCTGAGCCAGATATTCGTCATTTCCGATAACACGGCGACGATCAGCAATGCGTTGGAGGGCTCCAGTAGTTATTACGACATGTTGCTGCAAAGAAGCTTTGGGAGTTTCCGCCAGTTGTTGCTCGAAGTGACCAGGCATCCCATGATGGGGCGTTTCCTCACGCATTACCAGAACCGCAAGGCCAACTTGGAGACGGGCACCCGGTCTGACGAGAACTACGCCCGTGAAGTGATGCAGCTTTTCACGATCGGTCTCTATCTGCTGAATCAGGATGGCACCTATCAATCTGTGACCAACGGTCGCGCTGCGGAATCCTACACCAACGATCAGATTACTGAATTCGCCCGCGTTTACACCGGCTTCACGGATGAGGACAATAACCCGGGTGCAGTCGGCACAGGAACAGGACGCACGGATTTCCCCCGGGTCAGACCTCAGAATTACACGCAGCCGATGAAGATGTGGGATCTCCAGCATGACCCGGGGGTGAAATTCCTCCTCAATTATCCGGGTGTGCGCAAACCGGTGCTCCCTGCCGGTCAGACCGGTCTGCAGGATGTCAATGATGCCATCGACAACCTCGTCGAACACCCCAACACCGGCCCGTTTATCAGTCGTCTTCTCATCCAACGCCTGGTGACTTCGAACCCCTCCAATGGCTACGTCGGCCGCGTTGCAGCTGTGTTTGCGAACAACGGCCAGGGCCAGCGCGGTGACTTGTTGGCGATCATCAAGGCCATCCTGCTCGACCAAGAGGCCCGCAGTTTGGCTTATCTGGTGGACCCCGAGCACGGTAAACTACGAGAGCCCTTTCTGCGGATCACCCATCTGCTCCGCGCCTTTCGCTACAATCCCTCCGTCAACCTTCCGGCCTACAATTTGGGAACCGTGAATAGTGATGCGCTGGGACAATTCCCCCTTTCGGCACCCTCGGTGTTCAACTTCTATTCGCCCGATTACGAGCCTCCAGGCCCGATTGGCGACGCCGGTCTGGTGGGACCCGAGTTTCAGATTCTGAACTCTGTCTTCGGCATCAATACGCCCAATAGGATCTACGCCCTGATCTATACTGCGAGTGTCGGTAGTTTCAGTCTCGATCTTTCACCGCAAGCGGCGCTGGCCAGTAACACGAACGCACTGGTGGACAATATCGATTTGCTGCTGACCCACGGCACGCTCAGTGCGGAAACCCGCGCCAAGGTGGTTGCGGCGATCGACAGCGTGACCAATGCCATGGTGCCATCCGGCGATACCCTTGGGCTCACCAGGGCCCGTTTGGCGGTTTACCTCATCTCCATGTCGCCGGATTACACGGTGCTCAAGTAAACCTCCCATGAGTTTATCAAATGATCCCAGTTTGATTAGCCGCCGCGAATTCATCGGCCAGGCGAGTTGTGCCGGTGTCGGTTCCACTGCGTTATTTTCGACGCTGCTTACCCTGCGGCTGGCAAACTCATTGGCCGCGCAGACGGTTTCTGCCAGCAATGACTACCGCGCACTGGTCTGTCTTTTTCTCGCCGGGGGCAACGATTCCTTCAACATGCTCGTGCCCACGACCAACGGTGAATACGAGGCTTACGCCAAGGTGCGCGGCAATCTGGCCCTCGGGAAGGACACCTTGCTTCAGATCACCCCGGGCAACCTCGGCGGTCGCACTCTGGGTATCCATCCGTCGATGACAGAGGTCCGTGACCTTTTCACCGCGGGCAAACTGGCCTTCGTGTCCAACGTTGGTTCGCTGGTCCGACCGATGTCGCTGACCGATTACAAGGCCGGCCGCTATTTGCCCGTCTCGCTCTACTCGCATGCCGACCAGATCAAGCAGTGGCAGACCTGTGTTCCCGACCAGCGCACCGCCATCGGTTGGGGCGGGCGAGCGGCCGACATTATCAAGTCTCTGAACAGCCCGAGTCTGGTGTCGATGAACATCTCGCTCTCGGGCCAGAGTGTGTTTCTCACCGGGCAGCAGGCCTTCACCTATGCCGTCGGTTCCACCGGGGCCACGGCCCTCACGGGTTACAATCCCAATGCGGTCAATAACCTGACCGCGACGCGATCCGCGGGCGTGAACAACATCGTGGATCAGACCTTCCGGAGCCTCTTCGAGAAAACCTACGCCAACAGCACGCGCGAGGCGATTGATTCCTATTACGAATTAACCGCTGCACTCACCGGGATCGAACTGAGCACAGCAATCCCCGCGGGTAATTCACTCGCCGGGAGTCTGGCCATGGTGGCCAAGATCATCGCCGCCAACGCCAAGCTTGGGGCCAAGCGGCAGATTTTCTTCATTCAGGTCGGCGGCTGGGATCATCACGATGAGGTCATCAACAACCAGCTTGCGATGCTGCGCACGGTGAGCCAAGGGATGGGGTTCTTCTCCACGGCGCTCAACGAAATTGGCATGGCCGACAAGGCCACGCTTTTTACGGCCTCTGATTTTGGCCGCACGTTGACCTCCAACGGCAATGGCTCCGATCACGCTTGGGGTGGCAATCATATGGTCATGGGCGGTGCGGTCGGCGGCGGCAAAGTTTACGGCGATGCGACCAGCGGCTACTACCCTGATCTGCAGAATCTCGCGGCGATCGATACCGGTCAAGGCCGGCTTATTCCCGGGGTAGCCGTGGATGAATATGCCCGCGATCTGCTTACTTGGTTTGGGGTCGCCGGTAGCGATTTGGATTACGTGCTCCCGGCCTTCAGCAGCCGCTTTGGTGGGCGCCCTAGTCTTGGACTGTTTTCCAGCCCTAATATATCCAGCTCCGGCACCCCTTCGAGCACGCCATCGCCAACCCCATCGCCAAGTCAATCACCGGTGGTTACTTCCGCAGCATCATCGGGAGGCGGAGGCGGAGGTGCGCTGAGCCCTGTTGCGATGGGCGCGTTGGGAGCGATGGCATTAATGCGACTGCGCCAAAAGCGCATGGCCCGGCGCAAGAACAAGCCAGAGACCTAACAGCAGGAGCGGAACAGTTGGCTGCCCCAATGTCCGTCCTTCGCCGCATCAGTATTGGTAGGGCCGGCCCTTGCGGCCGCGCCGTAATTATTTCCGACCGAGATTCGCAAGGTCGACTCGCGCCTGATGGCACTGCATGCCTGTGAAAACGACCGGGGTTTGCCGGGCGCGGGCAGCACGCCGTGGAGCGAAATCCGTGCCTCAGTCCGCGAAATCCCGGCGCAGTCTATCGAGTTCGAGAGCTACAACACCTCGTTCGGTGACTTCGGCTGGCAGCGCGGCATGTTCCAAAACCATGTCCCGACGGCGACGACTTCGTGCGCCGCAGTTTGGAGTTTGTGCGCCCGCTGATGGGTTAATTCACGGATTTAACATTGGGTTGGAGTATGGATAGGCTTGCCAGTATAACAGTGCTAAGAAAGGGTAGATCACGGCTGTCCAGTTATGACCAGTTGATTTCCAACTGGTTAGGAATATCGAGATCCTGATATCTTGTATCAGATTTCACAAATAGTTCTTCCAGGGATATTTGCTCAAGCGACGAAACGCTGACGACTTGCAAAATTTCATACAGTGACGGGGTGAGAGGCTTTTTCTGTTTGGCAATTGCCACGAGCAGAGAGGTGCACAGGGCCGCCCAGATTTGCACGCGCACACCATTGGGCGAGTTGCTGAAGAATCCGCGGAGCCGCAGGTGCTGTTTGATCCAGCGCCAAAACAATTCGATGGCCCACCGGCGGCGGTAGATCTTGGCGACAAGCAGGGCCTCCAGTGCAAAGCAATTGGTCAGGAAAACGAGCCTCTTGCCGTCGTCCGGGTCGACGTAGCTGATTCGTCGCAGCGGATCGGGGTAGTGCTTCCGGCCCTGCCGCGAATTGAGCTTGATGGTCTGATCGCAACGCAGCCCAAGGGTTTCGTCCACCGGCCGCGACTCGGCGACGTAGTCGCGGATGCCTGCTTTGAGCCGGGTGACAAAGAACGCCCCGGCCAGATGGAGCCGATGCAGGCGGACGAAATCGAGATACCCGCGATTGATCGCGTAATCCGCTCCGAGATACACCGGAATATTGTCCAGCGATGCCACCTCGTGCCGATTCCCCTCGTGGAGACTGGCAAATACCGGGAGGTCGTCGCGCAAATCCAACAGCACATTGAGCTTCACCGAAGCGTGGTCCTTCTTCCAGCGCGCCCACGGAAACAACGCCAGGCTCAATTCGATCGTGGTCGCATCTAAGGCAAAAAGATCCGCTTCCAGACCCAGCTCGAACGGCGTGTCGGCATAAAGCCGTCGGGCCCGTCGCATCAACACCACCGCAACGTCGGCAAAGACTTGCCAGTCGCGATGCTCGTTGGCGTAGGCCAGGTTCGTGCGAGTCACCTGCCCGCTGATACCCATGTGATAAGCCCGCGCCGAACGCGCTCGCAGACAGGCTTCGATATCGCGCAGACTCTCCCGATAGGTCAGATGGGCGAACCCCAGGGCCGCGAAGTGATCGTGGACCGTGAGCGAGCGGGGGGGAGGCTCGCGGCATCGGAAATTTCGCCGCAGCGCGCGCCAACTCCATGCGATTCAACCCAGCGAGAATTTGAGCGAAGACGGTCGGGCCTGGATTCATTTTCGAGCCACAATGACCCGAATTCCGACTTTCCAAACCATATCCGTAACACGTCCATTTTTATGTTACTTGCCGTGGTTCCGGTTCATACAAGATCCAACTACGCCCTTAACTGGACAGCCGTGTGCCGCGGTTAACCCCGACTGACTGGAACATGGATCCGCGCTCCTCCCCATGACGATAATTCCCGCAGCCAAGTCAGACACGTCTATACGGCGAATCACGGTTAGCCGAATGTCGTGTTGCTCAAACGCGGCACTTATCGCGATCTCAGCTGTGCTTGAGCCGGGGCGAAGGCGTGGTCGCGTTGCCGCAGAATTCCAATTTTAACTTGTAGTCATTATATGAATAGGAATTATTCATGCTATGAAAAATATTCAATCGCGTTGGTTGGAGCCGCTGTTGGCCGAAGCCTTGCGGGCGATGCCGGTGGTGGTGGTGACCGGAGCGCGGCAGACGGGTAAAACCACGTTGGCTAACACTTTAGGACCCGGCCGCAGATACCTGAGCTTTGACGATCTTGACGTGCTGGAGCAGGCGGAGCGTGATCCGGAGAGCCTCTTGGTTGAGTTGCCGGTGACGCTCGATGAAGTGCAGCGCGCCCCAGATGTGCTGCTCGCGGTGAAGCGCCGGGTGGACAAGGCGCGGGAGCCTGGATCCGTGTTGCTAACAGGTTCGGCTAATCTGGCCTTGATGCACCGGGTGTCCGAATCGCTGGCGGGGCGCGCGCTCTATCTTGACCTGCCGCCATTTTGTCCCGCCGAGTGGCGGGGAGACGGAGTGGAATCAACCGGAATAGATGCCCTGTTTAAGGAGGAATTCTCCACCGCCGACTGGCCGCGGGGTGAAATTGACTGGGCAAACTGGGTTTCCCTCGGTGGCTTTCCCGATGTTCTCAAAGCATCGAATGACACAGCGCGAGATCTCTGGTTCGCGGGGTATGTGCAGACTTATCTGGAGCGGGATTTACGCCAATTGAGCAACGTGGGAAGCTTGGTTGATTTTCAACGTCTCATGCGATTGTTGGCGGCGCAGACCGCCCGGGTGCTGAATCAGTCGAATCTGGCCCGGGATGTGGGTTTGCCGCAACCGACCACCCATCGCTATCTCAATTTATTGGAGACGGGCTGCTTGATCACACGGCTGCAAAACTATCAACGCAGTGCCGGCAAATCCACAGCCAAGGCGCGCAAGGTAATGTGGCGCGACACCGGTCTAGCCGCTTGGCTGGCGGGCGTGCACGGGCGGAACGTGGCGGAACGTGCGGACGCGGGATTCTGGTTGGAACAGGTGGTGTTTCAAACTTTGCAGAGTTGGGCGGCGCTGGATGTCACCAGAAGGGTGCATTTCTGGCGGCAGGGTGACGCGGAGATTGATTTCGTGCTGGAGCAACGCGGCGAAATCGTGGGAGTCGAAATCAAGACGACTCGTCGGATCGGCTCCGACGACCTGCGCGGGACGCGGGCATTTCAGGCTGCGTTTAAGCGCGGGAGTTCCGTGCCGCGCGCAGTGGTGCTGCACTTGGGTGGGGAAGCGCGTTTTTTGGGTGGCAATGCCTGGATGCTTGGTCTGGGTGCACTGCTACCGAAGTGACGACTACGATTGTGGCCGATAGGTCTTTTGCTGCAGGTCGGCGGCGAGGAGGTGGCGGAAGGTTTTGAGGTCCTTGACGGCCTTGAGGGCGATGAGCTGGCGAGCGATGTTGCCGACCGCCGTGCCTTCGAGACTGAACGACACGACGGGAAGGCCGGAAGCATTCGCGGTCGCTTGGCAAAGGAGTTGATTCTTCGAACCGCCGCCGACCATGAGGATGCGCTTGAAGGTTTTGGTCGTCATTCCTTCGAAGGCCCGAATGGCGTCGGCGTGGCCTTGGCCGATCGAGTCGCAGATGAGGCGGGCGTAGCCCGCGAGCGTCACGGGCCGCTTGAGCTTACGTTTCTTCAACTGAGCATCGATCGCTGCTTTCATTGAGTCCGGACTGGTGAAGGCCGGATCGGTGAGCGTGAGCAGATCTTTCGGAGCCGGGAGTTTTTCAGCGGCGCGGATGAGGGCGGCCCACGCGCGATCGTTCGCGGGGCGCTGTTTGAAGTCGGCCATGATCTGCTCCAGAAGAAACAGGCCGACCACATTGGTGAGCGGGCGGTAGCCGCCGTTGCCGGTGCGTTCGTTGGCGACGCGCGCTTTTTCGGCGGCCTCGCCGAGCACGGGGCTATCACTTTCAAAGCCCACCAGCGACCACGTGCCGGAGCTGAGGAAGATGTCGTTGCCATCTTCGGCGGCGGGCATGGCATCGTAGGCGCAGGCAGTGTCGTGACCGGGCACGGCGATGACACTGGTGCCCGCGAGTTCAGGGAAACCGCGCACCTTGCCGAGCTTGGTGCCGGCGAGCTTGGGTTTCGAGAACCACTCAGGCGGAAGATGGAAATGCGTCAACGCGGTGCGTGACCAGTCGCGGGTCTTGACGTCGAGCAGTTGCGAGGTGCTGGCGACGGTGAGTTCATTGGCCATTTTGCCACTCAACAGATAGTTGAAGTAATCCGACAAGAAGAGGCAGCGGGAGGCGAGATCGGTGATGGCGGGGCACTGGGTAACCGATTCCGCGAGCTGGAGACTCGTGTTGTAGAAAACATTGGGAATCCCAGTGGCAGCGTAGATGCGATCGGCGCCGTTTTTGGCGAGCGCCTTGAGCCCCGCTTGAGTGCGATCATCGCGGTAGGCATGCGGTGGGAAGACGAGGCGACCAGCATCGTTGAGGAGCACGTGATCACAGCCCCAAGTATCGACGCCTACGGAGGCGAGTTTCGCGCCGCGGGGAAGGAGCTCGATGACTTTGCGCAAACCGGTCTGCACTTCTGCCCAAAACGTGCCGAGTTCCCAATAGGCGTTTTTCCCCAGCTCGCGGTAAGCGTTGGGAAAGCGATGCGCTTCGGTGAGCGTGAGTTTGTTTTGCGACCATGCGCCGAGAATGACGCGGCCGCTGGTAGCACCGAGATCGACGGCGGCGGTGTAGATGGTTTTTGGCATGGGAAAATTGAGGGGGATATTTTTAACCACTAATGGACGCGAATTCACACGAATGGATTCCCGAATTTTTCAACCACGGATGGGCACAGATGCACACGGATAAAATCCGGTTCGAGATCCATGTCTATCCGTGGTTAAATTTGGGGTTCAATCGAGTTGCAGGTTCTTTCGCGCTTGAGCGTGGACTTGATTAAAGAAATCAGCGTGCTGCGGCTGTTTGAGATCGAGATCGTAGGTGGGGATCATCGCCTTCATCCGCGCTTGGCCCTCGGCGGATTTGAGGAGCTGAGGGAAACAGGATTTGACGACTTCGAGGACGATGTTGACGGAGACGGAGGCTCCGGGCGAAGCGCCGAGGAGGGCGGAGATCGTCTTCTCCGGATCGGTGATGACCTCCGTGCCGTAGTGGACAATGCCAGCTTCGCCGTCGGTCCGCTTGATGGCCTGGACGCGAATGCCCGCGTCGATGAGTTTCCAATCCTCCGCCTTCGCGCCAGGATGGAAAACGTGCAGCACGTCCATCCGGTCCTCCATACTCTGGGTGCCCTGTTGCACGAGGTAGCGAACGAGCGGGACATTCGTCACGCCGATCTTGAGGAGGGTGGAGAGATTGTGCGGACGGATGGAGCCGGGCAGGTCCCACCAACTGCCCTTCTTGTGGAGAAATTTGGTCGTCCACGCAGCGAAGGGACCGAAGAGGAGTGTGCGTTTGCCATCGAGCACGCGGGTGTCGAGATGCGGCACGGCCATGGTCGGGGCGGCTTCGAGGGCTTGGCCGTAAACCTTGGCGCGGTGTTGGTTCACCAAGTCGGGGTTATCACACACGAGCCACTGTCCGCCGATCGGAAAACCGCCGATACCCTTGCCCTCCTCGATGCCCGATTTCTGGAGCAACCGCAGGCTGCCCCCGCCGGCCCCGATGAAGACGAACTTGGCGGTGTTGGTCCGCACTTGATCGGTCGCGAGATCCTTGACGCTGACCTCCCAACGCTGGCCAGTCTTCTCGAGATCGAGCACGCGGTGTCCGCTGGCGATGCCGCAACCGTCTTGGCGACCGAGCCAGCCGAGGAGCTTGCGCGAGATCGAGCCGAAGTTCACGTCGGTGCCCTCGTCCATCTTGGTCGCGGCAATCGGCACGTCGCCGCGTTGATCGAGGAGCAGGGGGGCCCAACCGGCGATCTGGTCGCGGTCAGTCGTGTATTCCATGGCCCGAAAGAAATGATGGGCGGACATGCCCGCGTGGCGGGACTTGAGGAAATCGACCTGCTCCTGGCCATGAACGAAACTGAGATGGGGGACCGGATTGATGAAATCGCGGGGCGTGTCGATCATGCCCTCCGCGACGGCGTGGCCCCAGAATTGGAGCGACTGTTCGAACTGTTCGAAGATCTTGATCGCGTTGGCCACGTCGACTTCGCCGTCGGGGCCGCGATTGGGCGTGTAGCTCAGTTCGCAGATGCCGGCGTGGCCGGTGCCCGCGTTGTTCCAGCCGTGGGAGGCTTCTTGCGCAAGCTCATCGGTCGCTTCGTAAAGTTGAATCCGCAGGCTGGGCTCAAGGCGTTTGAGCATCGCCCCGAGATTCGAGGACATGATGCCACTGCCGATGAGGATGACGTCTGGATTTTCAACGTGCGAGGAGTGCTTCATGCAGGGGGAAATTCGTAAGGCGGCGCGAGAGAGCGTCAAGCAAGGGGGGAGTTGAGGACAGTCATATAACCAACACGGTCGGACCGGACCCCGTCGAGCGCCAGCGATTCGCGGATTGAACCGACCGGCAATGTCATAATAGTCGCGGCTTCCCATGCCTACCCCGCACCCCCCCAAAATCGAACCGTTCATTCCCGCGGAAACAGCGATGAAAGAATTCACGGGCCGCGCCGTGTTGACGGGAGCGTTGCTCGGACTCGTTTTCGGGGCGTCATCGCTCTATCTTGTGCTCAAGGTCGGCTTGACGGTGAGTGCGTCAATTCCGGTGGCCGTCATCTCGCTGGCGATGTTTCGCGGCTGGTCGAAGGTCGGAGGACGCGACGCGACGATTCTCGAGAATAACATCACGCAGACGGCGGGGTCGTCGGGCGAGTCGTTGGCGTTTGGCATCGGCGTGACGATGCCGGCGATCTTGATCCTCGGCTTTGATCTCGAGCTCACCCGTGTGATGTTGGTGGCGATCCTCGGTGGGCTCTTGGGCATCCTGATGATGATTCCGTTGCGGCGGGCGCTGATTGTGCAGGAGCACGGCACGCTCAAATATCCGGAGGGCACGGCTTGTGCGGCGGTGCTCAAGGCCGGGGCGAGCGCGGCGGATCGCGCGGCGGCCTCGCCCGCGGCCCAAGCCGAGATCAAGGCGGCGGCCGCTGCGAATCTCGGTTCCTCGCCGGGGGCGAAAGTGATCTTCACCGGGTTTGCGATGGGCCTGATCTACAAGACGCTCAATGTGGCCTTGAAGGGGTGGAAGGATGCGCCAGAGAAAATTCTCGGCGCGCCGCTCAAAGGTGGCTCGGTGAGTGCGGAGGTGTCGCCAGAGTTGCTCGGAGTCGGCTACATCATCGGACCGCGGATTGCTTCAATCATGTGTGCGGGTGGCGTGATGAGCTATTTGTTGATGATCCCGCTGATCAAGTTTTTTGGCGAAGGCGCGCCTGATGCTTTGGCGCCGGGCACGATCCCCATCTCGGAAATGGGGCCGCATGAAATCCGCAGCGCCTATATCTTGTATATCGGCGCGGGGGCGGTCGCGGCGGGGGGCATCATCAGCTTGGGGCAATCGTTGCCGACCATTTGGAGCGGGATCGTGGGAGGATTGCGCGGATTTGGCCGGAAGGGTGATCGCGCGGCGAAGGGCGCGGAAGTGCCGCGCACGGACCGCGATCTTTCGATGAAATTTGTGGCCGTTGGAATCATCGTGCTGATCGGGCTGGTGATGCTGGCGCCGTCGTTGCACATGAACCTGCTCGGGGCGCTCCTTATCGTGGTGTTTGGCTTTCTCTTTGTGACGGTGTCGTCGCGCCTGACGGGCGAGATCGGTTCGTCGTCGAACCCGATTTCGGGCATGACGGTGGCGACGCTGTTGTTCACCTGCTTGGTGTTTTTGATGGTTGGTTGGACGGGAGGCACGCACTACGTGACGGCTCTTTCGGTGGGCGCGATCGTCTGCATCGCGGCGGCGAATGGCGGCACGACTTCGCAGGATCTCAAGACGGGCTTCTTGCTGGGCGCGACGCCGAAGTATCAGCAGATCGCCATCCTCGCGGGGGCGCTCTTGTCGGCCCTGCTCCTGGGACCGATTTTACTGAAACTGAATGCGGTGGGCACAGTTTACATGCCGGTCGCCCAAGTGGCGTCGGCGGGGCTGCACACGGACGTTTCCCCACTCAAGAAGACCGAGTCACTCAGGGGGCCCCAGGCGCGCGATGATGCGAACAGCTACCATGTGTGGCAGAAGCCTGACGATGTGGGCGGGCCGGCGGGCCGTTACTTCGTCGATGATCGCGGGGAGGCGGTGTGGTTTGTCGATCCCGGGATCAACGGGGCCTACAAAGAGCGGCCGGACGGATCGCGAGTGACGAACAAGTTCGATGCTCCGAAAGCGGTGCTGATGTCCTACATCATCAAGGGCATTCTCGATCACAAGCTGCCGTGGGCGCTGGTCCTGCTGGGGGTGATGATCGCGGTGGTGCTCGAAATGTCGTTGGTGCCGGCCCTGGCGTTTGCGGTGGGCGTCTACCTGCCGCTGTCGTCCTCGTCTCCCATCTTCATCGGCGGATTGATTCGGTGGCTGGTTGATCGGCGCGGTCGGAAGCAGGCAGATCGAGCGCATCTGACCGAGGAGGAGCATATCGCGGAAGGAGACAAGAGCCCGGGCGTGTTGTTGGCCTCGGGCTACATCGCGGGCGGCGCGATCGCGGGCATCGGCATCGCGTTTTTAGCCGGGTTCTTCGATCGCTACGATGCCGCTCTTTTCCGCTGGTCGAGTGCGCACAATCCGTTCTTCAATGGGCCCTATGCCGATGCCCTCTCGATGCTGCCGTTTATCGCGCTGATGGTCGTCCTGTATTTTGTCGGGCGCGAGAAATGGCTGAGCCCGGGTCGGCCGGCCTCGGGCGGGTCGTGAGCGCTATTAGAATTTCAATCTTCTTCCGGACGGTTGGCTGAGCCGGCTGTCCGGGACGGTGCTCGCGGGCGAACTGAGGCGCTGCTGTTCTAACCAGCTCATGATCAATTTTTTGCCCAGTGCCATTCGTGGCTAAATCAACCGGGGCCATTGAACGAGGAGGGGTGAAAATGTTTGCCGATCTGCAATCGACGGTATCTCGCTGACCGGTGCAATAAGACGCTCTTCAAGCTGAGTTGGCGCCGACTTGGAGATGGAACTGGCGGGCTTGGAGGGCTATACTATTTGTTCATGATGAAAACAATGCGTGCGTGGATTGCCCTCGCGGCAACAGTGGCGGCGATCGATGCGGCCGCCCAGACAGTGGAGTTCGTGATTGTCGAACAGCAGCAGTCCTACACTCAAACGGATAACTCAACCGTTCAACTCAGGGCCAATCCTTGGGTCTTTCGGGTTGCGATTGATGGGTCCAACCTGTCGGGCATGGCGGCCCCCACGATGACCAGCCCGGGAGGGACTGGGGCGACCACGCTCACTTACGGATTCGACGTCGACACTTCTTGGGGTCGGCAGAGTGACTTCAGTTCACAGGCTGCCT
>Ga0209390_10006132_pt1 | contig 16351 bp, 12 predicted proteins | sample BON01_FD_187212 | JGI IMG/M metagenome (GOLD analysis project Ga0209390, IMG submission 187212) | Freshwater microbial communities from Lake Bonney liftoff mats and glacier meltwater in Antarctica - BON-01 (SPAdes) (version 2) | ecosystem: Environmental > Aquatic > Freshwater > Ice > Glacier... | reverse complement strand
CCTGATGGGGTCACAATCAAAGCTAAAAGCCCCATTCCTATTTGGTTTGGGGCTTTTTTTGGGACTTACCCCAAGCGGAAGACTTTTAGGGGAATTGGTGCTTCTAACCCTTTATTCTATTGTGTTTGACGGAAATTCTGAAAGTTAGAACTTTTTGTCAAACGGCAATTAAGTGTTTTTATTGAATTAATTGAATTTTTACGTGTTTTTTATCTCTATTAAATGAAATTCATTTATCTTTCGCTCAAGTAAATTTTAATTATAACAATGAAAATTAAGCGTTTTTCACTGCAATTAAGTATTTTTCATGGTAGAACAGTGCCCGAAGACGGAGTTATAGTAGGATATGGTGCTATTCTAGAAGTGTTTAAATTAGCTGTTCCTATACCGAAAAAACTCTCATTTGTTAGTTCAAAAAACAGAAAATTTGAAAATGATGAATGGAAAGTGTATCCTGCCAGCTATCTTCCTGATGAAAATCTTTATAAACAATTAATTTTCGCATTAAAATATGAAGGAGTTGACCTACTTCTTTTTAAGAAATTGTTTGAGGTACTCTCGTCTGTAGAAATGGAAGAGATGATTCAGCAAGAAAATCTTGGGCAATATAGTAGAAGAATTTGGTTCATATATGAATGGTTGACGAAAAAAAAATTAAATATCCCAGACCTAAAAACGGGGAATTTGGTACCAGTTATTGATGAAAGATTACAATATGCAATTGATGGCGTAAGTTCACCTCGACATAAAGTAATTAATAATCTTCCAGGAAATCAGGACTTTTGTCCACTTATACGCAAAACAGAAAAGCTTGAGCAATATATTGAATCTAATATTCGTCAAAAAAAAAGTAATTACTTAAATCGGGTTCATAAGGATATTTTACAAAGAGCTTCCTCATTTCTACTTCTAAAAGATTCAAAAGCATCATTTTCAATTGAGGGGGAAAATCCAAGAAACAATCGTGCTGCCCGTTGGGGAACAGCAATTGGTCAGGCGGGTAAAAATGAACTGTCAATAGCTGAATTGAATCACTTGCAACAATTGGTAATTGAAAATGACCGGTTTGTCAAAATGGGAATCAGAAGTCAGCAAGGGTTTATTGGCGATAGAGACCGTGAAACGCAAGAACCAATTCCCGATCATATTTCTGCAAAGTATGAAGATCTTGAACAACTCATGGCTGGCTGGTTACAAACACAAAAAGTGCTCACGGAATCGCGAATGGACCCCGTATTGGTGGCCGCAAAAATCGCATTTGGTTTTGTTTTTATTCATCCTTTTGTTGATGGTAACGGACGATTGCATCGCTATATCATTCATCATATTTTATCACAAACAGGTTATACCGAACAAGGAATTATATTCCCGGTTTCAGCATCTATTCTAACGCATATTAAGGATTATGCAAAAACCTTAGAATCCCATTCACATCCAATTTTGAATTTCATTGAATGGAAAGCATCAGAAAATAATAATGTTGAAATATTAAATGATACCTTAGACTATTACCGCTATTTTGATGCCACAGCACAAGCTGAATTTCTTTTTTATTGTGTAAACGACACTTTGGTTAATATCATTCCCAATGAAGTTGAATATTTAAAGAAGTATGATGCATTCAAACAATTCCTCGACAATAAATATGAAATGCCTGATAATATGATATCTCTTATTGTTGGCTTTTTAGAACAAGGAAATGGAAAGCTTTCAGTAAGAGCAAGAAAGAAAGAATTTTCGGCATTAACACAAAAAGAAGTTAAAGAAATAGAAACAACATTCATGGAAATCTTTGATTCATAATTTTGTGTAGTAAACACCCCATCCATTAGGGTATTATAATCTTTATAAAAAGATGAATTTAGTGCTTCAAAAACTTTTTGAAATCCTCTAAAAAGTTTGAACTATTTCCTGATGCGATCACATTTACAGAAGCCAAATTATTAGTTAATAGCGGTTTGACTTTTTTGTTGTGCTTATTTTTATCTATAACTGTCTATCATAATATATCATGACTCTTGAAATCTTAAAAGAACTCGTGTCCACAAATCCCGAAGCATACTATTGGTAAACGGTTTTAAAATTGTTAACTTCACTATCGAAACGATGAAACAAGCGAAACTTATATTATTGCTATTCATAGCGACCATGCTTTGGTCAAGCGTTAGCATATATAAATATGAAGTTGTTTTATTGGCTTCAACTTCTTGTTGTGGTGCTTCATCCGAAAAAAATCAATCCTGTTGTTCTAAAGCAGAAGAAAGTCTTTCTTGTTGTTCTAAATCAAATGAAAAAGAACAGCGCAAATCGTGCAATGGCAATTGCAAAGGTAAATCTTGTAAATGCGTAACGCACTTAGTGAGTTCGTTTGTTTTTAAAGAGGCTATACGTATTCCTGAAATTGTTTATTTTGCAGCTATCAAAAAATTCACTACTAAAAATGAATTCTCTATTTCTTTAGATTATTCTTTTATTTGGGCTCCTCCGAAAATAGCTTAAAACAAGAATCTTGTATTCCAAGTTATGTCCAATCGTGACATGATAATCTTTGTTTTTAAAATCAAAAAAATAGAATAATGAAATCAACAATCAATATATTGATGTGTTGCCTGTTCGTGATTAGTTTCACTTCATGTGCAAGCATACCAAAAAACCAAAAAACTGAATCCTACAATATTAGCGGCAATTGTGGCATGTGCGAAGAAACTATTGAAACTGCTGGAAGTGTAAAAGGTATTTCAGAAGTGGATTGGGATAGAAACACAAAAAAAGCAAGTATTTCTTATGATGCCAAGAAAACAAGTTCACAAGAAATTTTGAAGAAAATTGCTCTCGCAGGATATGACAACGAAGCTTTCATAGCGCCAGATGCAAGCTATTCAAAACTTCCAGGATGTTGCCAATATCCGCGGAAGTTCGGCAACAATAAAACTGTGCCTGCTGATAACAATATGGCGTCAGCAATAGAAAAAGAAGAGCTAAATGAATCTAAAGTTCAGGAAAGTCAAAATCCTTCCCGTCAACTTCAAGCTTTGTTCGACAATTATATTTTGCTGAAAGATGCTTTAGTAAATTCTGACGGAGCACAAGCCTCGTTGGCTTCAAAGTTGTTGCTTGAAAATGTAAATTCAATAAAGATGAGTACATTATCTGAAGCTGAACACCGTGTTTGGATGAAAATTACAAATGACTTAAAAAAGGATGTCGAATTAATAGCAAAAACTACCAATGTTGAACGTCAACGTGCGCAATTTGGGGCTTTATCAGATACTATGTTTGAACTAATAAAAGTTGCCAAACTCAATGGCACAATATATTATCAACATTGTCCAATGGCGAACGACGGTGAAGGTTCTAATTGGTTAAGCACAGAGTCGACCATTAAAAACCCATTTTATGGCGCTAAGATGCTGAGCTGCGGGAAAACTATTGAAACTATTGAAAATTGAAACTGCACATAAGAAATATGGTATGCAATCGCTGTAAGTTAGCGGTGAAGTCTGAGTTAGAAAAACTCGGACTTCACGCACTTTCGGTTGAATTAGGAGAGGTAGAGATTTTGGAAACTAATTTTGAAACAAAAAAAATTGCTTTAGCGCAAAATTTAAAATCACTTGGATTTGAATTAATAGATGACAAAAAAAGTGTGCTAATCGAAAGGATAAAGAACCTTATTGTTTTGTTGGTTCATGAGCAAAAAAATGACATTAAAACAAATTTATCCGATTACTTATCTGATCAACTTTCTTACGATTACCAGATCTTAAGCACACTATTCTCCTCGGTTGAAAATAACACGATTGAGAATTATTTTATTGTTCAAAGAATCGAAAAAGTAAAAGAACTAATCATGTATGACGAACTGAATTTTAGCGAAATTGCATTTTACATGAAATTTAGTAATGTTGCCCATTTAAGTGCTCAATTTAAAAAAGTCACAGGTTTTACGCCGAGCTTTTTCAAACAATTGAAGAATAAAAAGCGCAAACAAATAGATGAATTATAAATCTTATAACAGATAGTGAAAATAGTATAAAGTAAATGGAGCTCCAGTTCGTGAACTTTGCACAAACAGAATTTCAATTATATGAACAGCATTAAGCAAACATATCAAATATCTGGAATGACCTGCGGTGGTTGTCGAAATCATGTACAAGAAGATTTATCTCTCGTTATGGGCGTACTCTCGGTAGAAGTCAATCTGGAAGAAAAAACAGCAATCGTTGAAATGGAGGAAAACATTCCAATTGATAAATTCAAATCTGCTCTTGAGCAAGCTGGCGGCAGATATTCTATTGGAATGCCCAGCGAAAATATACACGAAAAACCCAAAGACAAAAACGCAAAAGCGAAGAACATTCAAGGTACTTTCTATTGCCCAATGCATTGTGAAGGCGATAAAATCTATACCCGTTCTGGCGACTGTCCCGTTTGTGGAATGGATCTTGTTAAGGAAGCAAGTTCTGCAGCGCCGAGCAACTACACTTGTCCTATGCATCCAGAAATAATTGAGGATAAGCCTGGAGATTGTCCGATTTGCGGAATGGATTTAGTTCCTATTGTTCCTGACGATGAGGAAAGTAAAACCTACCAGAAATTGCTCAAAAAGTTTAAAATCGCAGTAGGATTTACCCTTCCCATTTTAATTGTTGTCATGGTTGAAATGATACCCAACAACCCAATTACAAAATATTTAAATGTTGATCTTAAGAATTGGGGACAACTTGTTTTATCCATTCCTGTGGTCTTCTACGCTTGTAGGATGTTTTTCGAAAGAGCTTGGATTTCTTTCAAAACTTGGAATCTAAACATGTTTAGTCTGATTGGTCTTGGAGCAGGTGCCGCATTTGTTTTCAGTATTGTTGCTTTATTATTTCCATCCATCTTCCCTGATCAATTCAAAAATATGGACGGAAGTGTTCATATTTATTTTGAGGCGGTAACTGTCATTCTTACTTTAGTTTTATTGGGACAAGTCTTAGAAGCTAGGGCGCATAGTCAGACAAGTGGCGCCATAAAAGAACTTTTAAAATTAGCCCCAACACAGGCTATTTTAGTTAAAAATGGGAAAGAGAAAACCATTGCAATTCACGCTATAGAAGTTGGTGATTTACTGCGCGTAAAACCTGGTGATAAAATTCCAGTTGACGGTAGTATTGTGGAAGGCAACAGCAGTATTGACGAAAGTATGATTACTGGCGAACCGATTCCTGTGGATAAAACTAAAGATGACAAAGTAAGTTCAGGTACAATAAACGGCAACAAATCATTTGTAATGCAAGCCGAAAAAGTAGGTGATGAAACATTGCTTGCCCAAATAATAAAAATGGTAAACGATGCCAGCCGAAGTAAGGCGCCCATTCAGAAACTAGCTGATACTATCGCAAAATACTTCGTTCCTACAGTTATAATCGCTTCAGTAATTACATTTATAATATGGAAATTTTTCGGACCAGAACCTTCCTATGTGTTTGCTTTTGTAAATGCATTGGCGGTGTTAATCATAGCCTGTCCATGTGCACTAGGATTAGCCACACCGATGAGCGTAATGGTTGGCGTTGGAAAAGGAGCCCAAAGTGGTGTTCTCATTAAAAATGCCGAAGCTTTAGAAAAAATGAACAAAATAGATGTGCTTATAACAGATAAAACGGGTACGATAACAGAGGGGAGGCCGTCCTTGGAAAAAATTTATTCATTTCATAACTATCAAGAAAATGAATTATTACAAATGGCAGCTTCTATTAATGCTCAAAGTGAGCATCCTTTGGCTGAAGCAATTGTAAACAAAGCAAAAAAAGAAAGTGTAGAACTGAAGTCTATTTTACAATTTGAGACAATTTCTGGAAAAGGGGTCGTTGGTGAATTTGAAAATCAAAAAATAGCGATTGGAAATGATAAATTAATGCAAGACGCAAATGTTGTCATTGCTGAAAGTCAATTAAAAAAAGTTATTTCAGAGCAGAAAAAAGGAAAAACGGTTTCCTACCTTTCTGTTGAAGGAAATTTAGAGGGAATGTTAGTTATTTCTGATGCAATAAAAAGTACCAGTAAAATAGCTATACAAAGATTAATGGATGATGGAGTTGAAGTCATCATGCTTACTGGAGACAATCAAAATACGGCACAGGCTGTCGCAGAGGAATTAAATCTGAGCAATTTCAAGGCGGAGTGTTTACCGCAAGATAAGTTGGAAGTAATTAAAAAACTTCAAGCCAAAGGCAGAATAGTTGCCATGGCTGGAGACGGCATTAATGACGCTCCGGCATTAGCACAAGCAGATATAGGAATTGCCATGGGAACAGGAACTGATGTTGCCATTGAAAGTGCAAAAATCACCTTGCTCAAAGGAGATTTACAAGGAATAATTAAGGCAAAAAGCCTTAGTCACTTGGTCATGCGAAATATAAAACAAAATCTGTTGTTCGCTTTTGGATACAACGTAATTGGCATTCCTATCGCTGCTGGCGTACTTTATCCATTTTTTGGCGTGCTACTCTCCCCTATGATTGCCGCTGCAGCCATGAGTTTTAGTTCCGTTTCAGTTATTGCTAATTCATTGAGATTAAAAAACGTAAAAATATAATGATGTTAGAAAAATCAAAGAGTAATACAATAAATTTGCTTGTCATATTGATGCTAATTTTCAGTTCATCGGACTTTTTAATAGCGCAACAAGTAGTGAAGTATGATTTGACAATTACCGATACAATTGTAAATTTTACGGGTAAATCAAAAAGGGCAATTGCCGTAAATGGTCAAATCCCAATGCCTGCTTTAACTTTCTATGAAGGTGATACGGCTGAAATAACTGTTCATAATAATTTAAAAGAAAGCACTTCTCTACACTGGCACGGACTTTATGTTCCGAATAAAGAAGACGGTGTTCCCTTTCTCACTCAAATGCCGATTGAACCAGGTGCAACTTTCGTCTATCGATTCGCCATTATGCAAAACGGAACGCATTGGTATCACAGTCATAGCGGTTTGCAAGAGCAAATTGGGATGTATGGTTCATTAACTTTACTCAAAAGAAAAGCAGATAAAACCTTTCGAAAAGGAATAGACGATTTACCACAGTTGCCATTAATATTGAGTGAATGGACGGATAAAAATCCAAAAAATATACACAGAATGTTGCATAATGCCAATGACTGGGCGGGCATAAAAAAAGGCAGTGTCCAAAGTTATGGCGAAGCAATTGCTGCGCATCATTTTAAAACTAAAATCGGGAACGAATGGAAAAGAATGTTGGCCATGGATGTCAGTGATATTTATTATGATCAGTTTCTTATCAACGGAACTTTTGATAAAAAGTATGATCAATTTAAACCTGGAGAAAGGGTGCGTTTAAGAATTTCGAATGGTGGTGCCTCCTCCTATTTTTGGCTACACTATTCTGGCGGTAAAATTACGGTAGTTGCGAATGATGGAAATGACGTAGAACCCGTTGAAGTGGATCGCTTCATAATTGGCGTTTCAGAAACCTACGATATCGTAATCCAAATTCCAGAAACGGGTTTGTCTTATGAACTTCTTGCCACGCCTGAAGACAGAACCAAATCGAGTTCTGCATTTTTCGGCGAAGGACCAGTTCAATTAGTAGAAAGAATGCCCCGACTCAACTATTTTGAAGGCATGAAAATGATGAACAACATGATGAATCTCAACGGAACCATGGATGATATGGGGATGCGTATGTCCTTGCAAAAAATGGATATGAATACAGTCATGTACCCGGAAATAACGGGTAATGGCAAACAGTTAAAAAAAAACCGACACGATAAAAAATCAAATGAGAACTCGGCAATGGAAGGTATGAAGATGGAATCGTCATCTCCATCAAGGATTGTTACCCTTAACTATTCGATGTTAAAGTCAGTTGAAAACACGACGCTACCTGAAAATGCTCCAATCAAAGAATTACGCTTTGAATTAACAGGAAATATGAACCGCTATGTTTGGAGCATGGACAACCGTGTACTTTCAGAGGTTGATAAAATCAAAATTAAAAAAGGTCAAAATGTAAGAATTATACTTTACAACAATTCAATGATGCGCCACCCTATGCATTTGCATGGTCATGATTTCCGCTTGTTAAATGGACAAGGCGTAAATGCTCCTTTAATGAATGTTTTGGATATTATGCCAATGGAAACAGATAGCATAGAATTCAATGCAAACCTAGAAGGAGATTGGTTTTTCCATTGTCATATTCTTTATCATATGATGTCTGGAATGAATAGGGTATTTAGCTATGAAGACCAAGCTCCAAATCCCTACTTACCGAATAAAAGTTGGGCTTATAAGAAATTACAAAAAGAAAGTAACGCACTACATTTCATGTTAATAAATGACCTTGCTTCCAATGGAAATGATGGGCAGATGATGCTGCAAAATACGCGTTGGTCGTTCGGTACGGAATGGCGATTGGGATACGAGGACAAACATGGATATGAAACTGAAACCCACATCGGTCGCTACGTCGGTAGAAATCAATTTTTCATGCCCTTTGTAGGTTTTGACTGGCGTTACCGAAAATTTGGAATAGATGCGCAAGATCGCAACCTATTTGGCCAAACGAATTCAAAAGATAACCGATCCTTATTTTCAGTTGGTTTCAACTTTACACTTCCTATGTTGCTTGTTTTCCAAGCCGAAGTTTTTCATGACGGATCTGCTCGCCTTCAACTTATGCGTGATGATATTCCCATTAGTAAACGCTTAAGAATGGCTTTTATGATCAATACGGACAAAGAATATATGGGTGGATTAAAATATATTCTCAATAAAAATATCGCAATCTCATCTCATTATGATAGTGATATGGGTTTTGGCGCTGGAGTGACTTTTACGTATTAAAAAAAGTCTAAATAATGTAATTCAAGTTGTATTTTATTTCCGAAAATCAAATGGCATTTTTTTTTGGAACAAAAAAGAACAATTATTGTTTAAGCATGACACACACATATTTTTCAACTTAGGAATCAAAGAATAAAAAGAAAATTTTAGAAAAAGTAAATAGAGAATTATTATCTTTAAAACTTATAAGACAAAAACTATGAAAAAAATATATACGCTAATGGCTTTTGCTGTATCTTTCTGTGCAAATAGTCAAACTCCAGTGAATTTGAATATTTATCATAAACTTGATAACGCTGGTTTTGCTTTTAACCAAGCAGCGGCCAATAATACAACGAACGGTAATTTTAAGTTAAACCGTTTGGAATATTACATGACAAAATTCACAATCGTTCACGATGGAGGTATGACAACGGTCGTTCCTGATAATGTTGTTGCACTTGTCCGGGCTAACGAACAAACAGCAATAGCTTTGGGCAATTTTAATGTCACGAATATTGAAGGCATTAAATTTCACATTGGTGTTCACACACCAATAAATCACGATGATCCAGGTTTACAGCCTTCAGGTTCTCCGCTAGCGTATCAAATGCCCTCTATGCAATGGGGCTGGACTTCTGGCTATCGTTTCGTAGCTCTTGAAGGATTATCTGGATCAGCTATGAATCAAACCTTAGAATTGCACGGACTGGGTGATATAAATTATTTAGAAACTACAGTCTCCGTATTAGGTTCTTTAAACAACGGCGCATTTGAGATTAATATCAATGCCGATTACACGAGAGCATTAGAAAATATTAATCTATCCTCAGGATTAGTCGTTCACGGTGAAGCACAACAAGCAGCAACCATGCTCCAAAACTTTAATGACTATGTTTTCTCTTCAAGCAACAGTTTGGCTGGAGTTGATGAAATGATAAATACAGATATATCTATTTATCCTATTCCGTCTAATGGAAAAATCACAATTGAAACACCCGTTTCATTCAAGGGAAATTCCATGAAAATATACAATCAAAACGGACAATTAATAAATACATATTCCTTGCATACAGGAAAAAATAAAACAGAAATTGAAATAGATATAAGTGGCGTTCTAATTCTTGAGTTCCACGATGACAAGCAGAAATTATTCTCCAAAACCATTTTGAATAAGTAAAAAATGTTCCATAGATTTATCTTTTTTACTTTCTTGTTATTTGCAATCGCTTACTCTTGTAAAAAGGCAGTTAATGTTATTAACCAGGAAAACGAACCTTACGTTCTAGACTATGGAACAACATTAGCGGAACCTAATTTACCGGGTGACAATCCATTGACAAAATCAAAAGTGCAGCTCGGAAGAATGTTATTCTACGAAAAGTCGCTTTCCGGAAATAATTCCATGGCTTGCGCTACTTGTCACAAACAAGGAAATGCATTTTCAGATGTCAGTCAATTTTCTGTTGGTATTGACGGTTTACCTGGAAAAAGACAAGCGATGGCTATCGTCAATATGGCTTGGAATTCAAATGGTTTTTTCTGGGATGGTAGATCATTTAGTTTAAGAGAACAAAGTTTATTGCCTATTCAAGATGTACTTGAGATGCATGAAACTTTAGCGAACGCGGTTTCAAAACTGGCCTCAAAAACTATTTATACGGAGCAATTCAATAAAGCTTTTGGTTCAGTTGAAATTACTTCCGAAAAGATAAGCTTGGCCTTAGAAGCTTTTATGTTCACGCTCGTTTCAGGCAATTCAAAATACGATAAATTCCTTGCCGGCCAAGCTACATTAACTGCAAGCGAAGAGAACGGTAGAAAGTTATTTTTCACAGAATACAACCCTGGATTTCCAAATTTGTCGGGAGCAGACTGCGCACATTGTCATTCAGGAAGCAACTTTGAAAATGATCAGTTCATGAATAACGGTCTTGACCTAGAAGCAAATATTACTGATTTAGGTTATATGGATGTAACTTCTAATGCAGCTGATAAAGGAAAGTTTAAAGTTCCATCTCTCCGCAATATTGAAGTTTCATTTCCATACATGCACGATGGTCGATTCACTACTTTAGAACAAGTTGTTGGTCATTATAATTCCGAAATTAAAACTTCGAGCACTGTAGATCAAGCTGTTTTAAATACGCAGTCAACAGGTTTGATGTTAACTGCCGCGGATAGAATAGATTTGGTTAACTTCTTGAAAACTTTAACAGATCACGGGTTTCTTACCGACGAAAGGTTTTCAAATCCTTTTTAATTTGAATGCTTTTTAATGAATTTCTTATCGGTAAGCGTATTTAGAAATTGAATTAAATTTTCTCTGTCCTCATCTGAAATTACGAATGATTTTAGATGGGGACTTTTGTTTTTATTAGAACGACCACCACTTTCATAATGTCTAATTACCTCATCCAAATTTTCTAAACTTCCGTCGTGCATATAAGGAGCGGTAAGGGCAATATTTCTTAAAGTCGGCACCTTGAATAAATCTCGATCTGATTCCTTTTTGGTAACACGCATTCTACCGGAGTCCGCATAGCTGTCATAAAGTCCATTGTTCTGAGTTGTGAAATTTGTAAAATTGAAACCAGCATGGCATTTAGTACAATGCAATTGATTGAAGAACAAATCCAATCCTTCCGTTTCAGCTGCAGAAAATTTGGCTTTCCCCTTTAGATAGGCATCATATTTCGATTGAGAAGAGACCAATGTTCGCTGAAAAACACCAAGAGAACGCGTAATTACAAAAGGGTCTAATTCTCGGTTATATGCCTTCTTAGCTAACTTTTGATACTGTTTATCTGATGCCAATCTACTGGTAATTTCAATAATATTAAACGCCATTTCGGCATGTTCTTCAATAGGCACAATTGCCTGTTTTTCGAGAGTTTCTAAAAAGCCATCAAATAAATAAACGGGATTAAATCCTACATTGGTCAGCGTTGGCGCATTTCGCGAACCCAACCTCCCCTTCACTCCCGGGGAAATAACTCTGTTATCTGCAAATGCTAATTCTGGTTTATGGCACGAAGAGCAAGAAACGCTTTCATCAACAGAAAGCCTTTTGTCAAAGAAAAGTAGTTTACCCAACTTTATTCGCTCGGGTGTAATTTCATTCCCTTTTGGAACCATCATTACTGGAAAATACGCTGGCAAATCATTTTTCTGAATCCCGTACATAAACGACAAAAGCGAAAAGCTAATGACCAAGAAACAGAGGATTAAAAATCTATTTACACGCATAATTTATTCTTGTATAAAAATAAGCATATCAGCAATGAATGTAGTATTTTAAACGTTAAAATTTTCGATAAACATCTAATATTTATCCAATTTTGAATACCTTTATCTTCATATCAAAATAAGATTTAACGCGTGAAAAAGCTAGTTGGTTTACTAATATTTGTTTTTCCTGTTGTTTGTTTTTCTCAAACACCTGTTAATTTGACTATTTACCACAAGCTGGGCGCCTCAGATTTCGCTTATTACTTGCCTTCTCAGAACAATATGAACGGTAGTTTCAAACTGACAAGAATGGAATACTATCTGTCTAATTTTGCAATTATTCACGATGGCGGTCAAACAATTAGCTTGCCAGATACTGTAATTGCACTTGTAAAAGCTGGCCAACCGACAAGCGTTTCCTTGGGCAACTTTAATTTGACGAATATTGAAGGAATTAAATTTTATGTAGGGGTTCCAAAAAACTTCAATCACAATGATCCAGCTTTGCAAGTAAATGGTTCTCCGTTGGCCTATCAAGCTCCGTCGATGCATTGGGGATGGATTTCAGGTTATCAATTTATAGCTTTGGAAGGATTTACTGGTGCTGCAATGGATCAATTAACTGAATTGCATTCATTTGGTGACGATAATTATTTTGAAACAACAGTTCTTTCTTCAGGTTTAATGTATAACGGTCAATATTATATCAATGTAAATGCAGACTACAATCGAGGGTTAGAAAACATTGATATTTCAACTGGATTAATTGTGCATGGTGACTTTTTACCAGCGAATATGTTGTTAGAAAACTTTCATGACTATGTGTTTTCACCTAACAACAGTTTGGCAACGATTAGCGAAATTTCGCAACTTGCGGTATCGATTTACCCCAATCCCTCAAACGGAAAATTCACGATTGAAACACCGGCGACATTTGATGGAAGTCAATTAAAGGTGTATTCTTCAAATGGACAATTAATAAAAAGCACTTCAATTAAAAATGGTGCTCAAAAGACTGAAATTGAATTAAAAGAGAAGGGATCGCTTCTTCTTGAATTTTACAAAGACGGAAATAAATTATTCTCCAAAAACGTATTAATTCAATAAAGAGTTCTCGAAAATTCGCTTTCCTTTGAGAACCACAACTCTTTCTAATGTTAGATCATTACTGTTTAATCGACAATAGCTAGTCGCTACACTGTCAATTAATTTTGCTCTTTTGCAATTCTGTGAGAAAAAGTAAAAAACAAAATTGTATTTTTCATCTCGCAATGAAACACATCACACGCACCGTTTGGATTTTATCACTCGTTAGTCTTTCTACAGATACGGCGAGTGAAATGTTGTATCCCATCATGCCTTTGTATTTGAAATCTATTGGTTTTTCAATTGTTTTAATTGGAATTTTAGAGGGTTTTGCAGAGGCATTTGCCGGATTGAGTAAAGGTTACTTTGGCAAAATTTCAGATAAAGCAGGAAAGCGCGTACCATTTGTTCAAATTGGCTATTTGTTAAGTACAATTTCAAAACCTCTCATGGCAATTTCTATTATTCCTTTGTGGGTTTTCTTCGCACGGACACTCGATCGCTTGGGTAAAGGAATACGAACAGGCGCACGTGACGCACTTTTGTCTGATCAAGCTAAACCTGAAACAAAAGGTCGTGTTTTCGGTTTTCACCGCTCGATGGATACTTTAGGAGCCGTTTTGGGGCCTTTATTTGCCCTTTTATACTTGTATTATTTCCCAAGTGATTACCGCACATTATTCTTCATCGCTGTCATTCCTGGTTTTATCGCCGTTTTCTCTTCCTTACTTTTAAAAGAAAAGGGGAAATCAAAGCAGCGTACAAAGTCAAAAACCACGTTCTTTTCTTTTGTGAGTTATTGGAAGAAAAGTCCTGCTGCGTATCGAAAATTAGCCGTGGGACTTCTGTTTTTTGCTTTGGTCAACAGTTCGGATATATTTCTCTTGTTAAAAGCGAAAGAAATGGGTTTGAGCGATACGATGGTCATCGCTATCTACATTTTTTATAACTTAATTTATGCCCTTTTCGCTCTACCAATTGGTATTCTTGCTGACAAAATTGGGCTAAAAACAGTACTTTTAACGGGCTTATTTTTCTTCTCTTTCACCTATTTTGGAATGGCATTTGGTGAAAGTCTCTGGATAGTTATTGCGCTGTTTTTTACCTATGGAATTTATGCAGCTTCATCCGAAGGAATATCTAAAGCCATGATTACCAACATTTCAAACAAAGAAGATACCGCAACTGCCGTTGGAACATTTTCAGCTTTTCAGAGTATTGCCACATTATTTGCGAGTACACTCGCAGGCTTCATATGGTACGAATTCGGTTCTTTTGTCGCATTCATACTTCCAGCACTTGGCGCTTTAGCCGTATTCTTTTATTTCTTGGTTTTGAAGAAAATATAGGTTCAAAATCAGCTTGTTTGTTCCTTTTCAAAAAGGCAAAAAGTTACTTAGAAATACTACTTTTGACATGAACGCATAAAAGATGTGTGTTTTCTGTGCAAGTTAACATTTTCGAGATCATACAAACACTTTACAATGAATCTAAAAGAAATAATTGAGGATATTTACGAGAATGTAAAAGGCATCGAACAGAAAGGTGAACTGGCATCTTATATTCCTGAATTGGCGAAGGTAAATTCTGAAAATTTTGGCGTTCACATCTCCACAATTGACAACTGCAATTTTGGTGTTGGAAATAGTAAAGATAAATTCTCTATACAAAGTATTGCGAAAGTACTATCACTTAGTTTGGCCTATCGAACGCTCGGTGAAAGTATTTGGGAAAGGGTTGGCGTTGAACCGTCTGGAACGGCGTTTAATTCTTTGGTTCAACTAGAAACAGACAAAGGAATTCCTCGAAATCCTTTTATAAATGCCGGGGCAATTGTAATTTCTGATATTCTTATTAGTATTTTGGAAAATCCAAAGGAAGATTTTCTCGCGTTTGTGCGTAGTATTTCAAATGATGATGGTATAAATTATTCTACAGAAATTTCTCAATCAGAAAAAAATGTGGGCTTTCGAAATGTGGCTTTGTGTAATTTCATAAAGTCATTCGACAATATTATCAATGATCCTGCAGATGTTTTAGATCTTTATTTTAATCTCTGCTCACTCGAAATGAATAGTAAACAACTCTCTAAATTGTTCTTATTTCTTGCAAACGATGGACGACGATTATTCGACAACAAACAAATTATTACCCAAAGTCAATCAAAACGTATAAATGCGCTAATGCTAACCTGCGGATTTTACGATGAATCTGGTGAATTTGCTTTTAAAGTTGGACTTCCCGGAAAAAGTGGTGTTGGTGGAGCAATTGTCGCCGTGCATCCAAAACATTATGCGCTTGTTGTCTGGAGTCCAAAGTTAAATACCAAAGGTAATTCGTACAAAGGCATGAAGTTTCTTGAAGAGTTTACAACGCGAACAAAACAGTCGATATTTTAAGTAAGCGAAGAGCGCAGTTATTTTGCACCTTTCGCATATTATTTACCTCATGTAGGGTTGCCAAATAACCAAAGAATATTTTATTTTATTGTTTTCCGTTATTTTCATATAACCATATTCGTAGCAAAACAAATAGGTATCTCCTTTACTGTTGCGCCAAAAATGAGTAAAAAATTTAGGGTTGAAGCCTTCAGCCAATAAAAGCTCTTCGCGAACAGTCGCTTTTCCTGCTTTGTTGTATTCTTTTAATATTCGGCGATTTTTCTTGAGTTGTAAATCAATGGATTTGAAAAAGGATTGATCCTTGGTTTTATTTTTTTCATAAAAATGATTGGATTTGCAATAATCGTCGCAGTACTTCTTCCCTACTCTTCCTGAAAGAGGTTCTTGACAGTTTAAGCAGGTTTTATTTAGGTTCATTTTTCTATTCAAGTTTATGGTAAAAAATGAATTTCATTTACGCCACTTTTTCTTGACAAAAAGTAACCAAAAGTCAAGGCTGTGAAAAGAAAATCTATCACTTTAAAACATTTGCTCATCGCTGATACGAAATGTATTGGTCTCCAGTTTCATCCGGATAAAGTAATCCAAGCTTTGCTGAAAGAATTGCCAAACATCAAATGGAGTCACGAATTTAGCCATGCGTTTGTACCAAATAACAAGAGTAATTTAAATCTGATTTATCAAAAATTTCGCGGTGTGGCCTGGGTAAATACCAACTACTTCTTTGCTCACCGACGTTTGAACAACGACAACGAAGAAATTAACGTAGATTGGTTTCGCAAACGTGAACTTTC
>Ga0209390_10006128_pt1 | contig 16358 bp, 9 predicted proteins | sample BON01_FD_187212 | JGI IMG/M metagenome (GOLD analysis project Ga0209390, IMG submission 187212) | Freshwater microbial communities from Lake Bonney liftoff mats and glacier meltwater in Antarctica - BON-01 (SPAdes) (version 2) | ecosystem: Environmental > Aquatic > Freshwater > Ice > Glacier... | reverse complement strand
CGGAAAGAAGGGTGGCGGCCAAGGGCGGGGACGGGCGACGGGCGGGCGGCAAAGAGCGGCGGCGGCGGCGGGCGCTCCCCGGCGACACGGGAATTCGGCCCCGCGCGCGCGCGCGCGCGACTGGCCCGCGAAATCGCCCGCACGCGGCGCGCTGGAGTGCGCAGCCCTGTTCCCGACAATAGGCCGCCCTCCGCCGGTCGAAACAACGGGCGCAACTCACCGAGCGGGGTGTCGCGGAAGTCGGGAGAGAATAACAGCGAGCTCGCGAGAAAGAGAGAACTTCGTCCGCGTCGAATCGCCGGAAAAGTGGGTTGTTTGGGGTCGGGGAAAACAGTGTGGAGCGATAGAGTAGGTCGCGGTTGCTTGTGCGTATAAACGTAGGCTCGTTATAGAGTCTGCGGGTGGATGTGCGTGAATGGAAAGACCCTTCCGTCCGCCGGGGTGCTCTTGATAAAGAGAAACGCGAGGGGGGAGGAGTTGAGGTGCAGAGGGAAAGAGGGGGGGGTCAAGAGTCGACCTTCACCCGCGCCCCTGACGCAAACGCACGCGTTTGCGCCCCCTCTTTGAAGCAAAATGAGACGGAGACGAGGGTTTGAGGCCGATCGGACTGCCGTTTGAACTGGGAGCAGGCTTCCTTTGGTGGCCGCGCGAGGTCCGGCAATCGCGTCGGGCCCAGTCGCGCTGATGGTTGGTTGGGAGGTTGAGGGTGTCGTGTCGTCTGTGCGCCAGAGAACGGCGGGCGCGCGAGAGCGGCGCGCGCGGAAGCAGCCAACACAGAAAGCGCAGGCCTGCTGAGGCCTCGAAGCTTCGTTTGCTGCTGAGCGGTGCCTGGTTCGGGGGCCGCACCTGCGCCGTGATTCGGGAGATTGCACTCAAGGGGGGGGGAGACTCGAGGAGTGGGGGGGGGGGGGGGGGGGGGCACGATTTGCCCCCTGCCGCCCCCCCGGTCGCCTTGTTGGCGACGGCGCCCCGACCCCGACCCCCTCCGCTCCCCGCCTATACATGGCTTGAACGCGACGAGCAGGCGGCAAGCCACTCTTGTGGATGATGACGGGACGGCGGCAGAAAGGGAGAGAGCCCGGCACGCGGCGGGGCGCCCGTCAACGAGCAAGGGAGCAGACCATCGTCGCGCCCCCGCTCGCCGCGCGCTCGCAGGCGTGCCGCTCGGCGCGAGCCCCCCTCCTCCCCCCCGACCCGCCCTGTCTCTTCCACCCACCCACCGTCGAGGCATGAGAAACGCAAAGCGATAACACGGGCGCTCGCTCAGAGCGCAAACTTGCGGCGCTTGGACGCCGTGACGCGCGTGACGGCCGGTTCGTCGTCGCCGTCCCTGCCGTCCCCGCTGCCGCCGCCGTTTGTCCTCTCGCCCTTCCTCTTGCGCTGCTGCTGCTGCAAACGCCCCCAGCTCCCAAGCTGCTGCCGCGCGCCGGCCCGCCCCGAGGACGTTGAGCCCCCGCGTCACCTCCTCCCCTCGACCGCCCCCGCCCACAATCCCCGCCGGTGCCTCGTCAGCGCCGCCTCGACGCCCGCCGCCACCTCGGCCCGCAATCCCTTGTTCCACCCTGCCGCAAACATCACCTCCACAAACACGAACAAGGGGGCCGTGGCGACCGCCTGCCAGAACGAGTCAGCCAGGGCCGGGCGCCGCCGCTCAAAGAGCACGTGGCCCGGGAAGATCTGCGCGACCCAGCCGGCGGCGTGAAGCGCCGCGCCCCAGCGCCAGGCGGTCGCCGGGGCGGCGGCGGCCCAGGCGACGGCGCTGAGCCAAAGCGGGGCGCCGACGCACGCCGTCCAGCACAGGCCGGCGACGGGCGCGCCCAGGCCGAGCGCGTAGTAGAGGGCGTAGGCGAGGAACGCGAGGAAGGGGAGCGGCGCGTCGAGAAAAGCGGCGGATGCGCCGCGCTCGGAAAAGAGGAGCGGCAACCGCGCGTGGGCGAGCGAGGCGAGGCGCGCGGCGGCCGGGCGCAGCGGCCCGGGCAGCGGCGCCGGGACGTACGCGAGGCCGACCAGCAGGGAGAAGAAGATGGCCGGGACGCACACGAGGTGGATGGCCCGGTTCCACGGGTTGGCGTGGTACTCACCGTAGGAGACCAGGGCGATAGACAGCGGCGTCGGCGCGTTCGGGGGCGCATGCGGCGGCGGCGTCGGCGGCGTCGGCGGCGGCGGCGGCGGGTGCAGGCGTCGCGCCATGGCGCGTCGCATGCGCCTTCCAGGATCGCGACCAGTCGCCGACCCCTTCTTGGGCATCGGGATGGCGGTCAGGCACTCGGCGAATTCACTTGAGGGATTGAAGGGCGTGGTGCTTGAGGGGCGCGAGAGCCTCGCGCGCACGGGTGCGTTTTTGGTGTCGGGAGAAGTGAGAAGGAGAGAGGGGGGTTGATCTCATGGCGCCTTGCGCACGGCCTTCGTCGTGCGCGTTTGTATGATGATAATGTGTTGGTTTGGGCGGGGAGGTGTGTGTCGAATCGTGCTTTGCGACTGGGAGTGCTGGCTCGCTGCCCGCCACGTGTGAGAAAAGGTGTGTCACTCGCCGCCACCGCCGTCAAACGCGCGAACGCGCCCCGTCGTCGCCAAGGCCCTCTTTTGTCGGCTCTCCCGCGAGAAGGCCACGTCTGTACCGCACGCCGCACGTCATTCTCGACCGTTGACTCCTGCCTTAGCTACGCGCCCGAACGCCCACATCCCCGGGGACACACAACCACGCAAAGTCCCACGCATCCCTCATCCTTAATCCCTCTCTCGCGCGCCGTCCCCTCCCTCTGCACATCGATCCGCCGCGTTCCAATGCACGCGCTCGCTGGCGCGGGTGTCGCCCGCGGGGCGCTGGCTTCAGGGCGCGCCGCCCCGCTCGCGCCCCCGCAACGCGCGATCCGCAGCTTCCCGGCAGCGCTCCGTCATCGCCCGCTGCCGCCGTCCTCGTCGGCGTCGGCGTCGGCGTCGGCGTCGGCGTCGGCGATGGGGCCCGCTCGGCGCGGCGAGGCGGCGATGATGATGATGGACAGCGGCAGCGGCAGCAGCAGCAGCAGCAGCAGCAGCGACAGCGACGAGGAGGACTGCATGATGATGCAGGGCGGCAAGGAGGCGTCAAAGATGAAGAAGATGAAGAAGGAGGACGACAAGAAGGCGATGAAGAAGAGAGAAAAGGACGCCGCCAAACGGCGGCGCGGCGGCCAGACCGCCGCGGCGCAGACGCAGCAGCCGCCGCCCCCCGACGCGCCCCGCCCCCTGCGCCTCTTCCTCGACTCGGCGAGCGTCGACGACTGGCGCCGCTGGTTCCCCCTCGGCTGCCTCCACGGCTTCACCACCAACCCCTTGATCCTGCAGCGCGACGGCGTGCCGTGCACGTTCGAGGCGCTCTCCGCCCTCGTCGCCGAAGCGAACCGGTTGGGCGCCCGCGAGCTGCAGCTGCAGGCCTGGGGCAGCGCCGACGACCCGGCCGCCCTGCTCGCGTGCGCGCGGCGGCTGGCGGCGCTGGACCCGGCGCTCGTGACGGTCAAGCTGCCCTGCACGCCCGCGGGACTGGAGGCGGCGCGGGCGCTGCTGCTGGAGGGGGTCCCCGCGCCGACAACAAACCGCGGCCGCGACGACGACAGAACCGGCAGCAGCAGCAGCAGCAGCAGCAGCGACAGCGACTGCGACCGCGCTCCCCGAATGCTGCCGGCGCGCGTCACCGTCACGGCCGTCTACGGCGCGCAGCAGGCGCTGCTCGCCCAGGCGCTCGGCGCGCAGTACGCCGCCCCCTACGTGGGTCGCATGGCCGACGCCGGCGGCGGCAGCTCCACCGAGGCCGAGGCCCAGGTGGCGGCGATGGCGCGTACCGCCCTTCTCCCCGGCCCGCCCCCGCCTGCCCCCTTGCGTTTTGGTGGAGGGTCCAGCGGCTGCGGCGACGGGCGGATGCGGGTGCTCGTGGCGTCGCTGCGGGACGGCGCGGCGATGGCCCGGCTCGCCGCCGCGGGCTGCGACACGTTCACCTTTTCGCCCGCGGTGATGGAGGAGGTGGCGGCCGGGGTGGAGGCGACCAACGGGGCGGCGCTGGCGTTCGAGGAGGCGGCGCGGGCGGGGGGAGGGTACGACGAGGAGGGAGGAGGAGGGGAAGAAGCTTTTGCGGCGTGAGGAGAAGAGAGCTCGGCAGGCCCCTCCGGACAAAGGGCGGCTGCGGCGCGCCCTTGGTCGCTTATTTGTTGCTGTCTTTTTTTTTCCTTTCCTCCATCCGCCCCTGGAAACACACAACACAAAACCCACCACCCCATGTTTTGTACAAAGCTATAAACGCGCGATCGGAAACAAACAAAACCGCAACTACAACAAAAAAGCCATGCAAACGCGCCACAACAACACCCCACGCGGCGGCGGAGGCGCCGCAGCGCGCGCCGCGCCTCCCCCGTTTGCCGGCGGCCCGCCCGCCGCCGCGCTGCCCGCGACGCAGATGATCGGCGGCGGAGCCACCTTCTTTGTCGGCACGACCGCTCCGGACGCCTCGCTGATGCTCGCGCAGACGCAGCCGGAGGACCGCAGCCGCGGGGCCGCCGGCGGCCGTGGCGACGGCGGCGGCAGCGGCGACGAGGCGGCAGCGGCGGCGGCGGCGGCGGCAGCGGGCGGCGGCGCCCCGGGCCGCAGCCGGGGCTATCCTTTCATGGGCGGCGACCGCACGATGCGCGCGCACGAGCCGCACGACTTTGGCCACGTGGCCGAAATGGCTGAAGAGAACGCCGAGGACGAGCACGAGCAAGAGGAGGAGGAGGAGGAGGAGGAGGAGGAAGAGGAGCAAGACGACGACGACGCGGACGACGAGGACCAGGGCGACGACGACGGCGACGGCGGGTGCGCGCTGGCCAAGGGCGAAGAGGAGCCGGCGCCCCCGCCCGACCTGATCCCGGCGGCGGCCGCGGCCTACGCCGATGTCAAGGACAAGTTCGACACGGCCATGGAGGCGGTGGGTTTTCTCGTTTGTTGGCTTGGTTGCCTTTTCTTGTCTCGCCGAGCGGAGCAGCGCCCGCCGCCGCCGCCGCCATTGTCGCCGCTGTCGCTGCCGCCATTGTCGCCCGTTGCTGCATCCCGTTTTCCAACAGCGAAAACAACCAACCCAACACACCCCATCCGTCCAACCAACCCTCGACAACAAAACCCAACAGATCCAGGAGCTCGAGGACGCCGGCGCCCGCAAGCTCGGGCAGGTCCTCGCCGGCTGGCGCGCCGAGATGGCGCGCCTGCGCGTCGCCGCCGCCGGCGAGCGCGGCGCGGCCGAGGCGCGCTGGAAGGCTCTGTCGTGCGAGGCGTCGGCGGCGGCAGCGTGGCACCAGGCGGCGGTGGGCGGCGCGCGCTGGTTCTGGGAGGGGGGCCCGGCGGGGGCGGGGGGGGGGGGGGGCGGCGGCGGCGGCGGCGAGTGAACACGGGGGTGCGGCGGGTCTGTTTACGCGTCTGTTTGAATATTTTTGGAGGGTCAGGGCAAAAAGGCCCGCCGACGCGTAAACAGGGGGGAAAGAAACGCGAGCGCGGCGACTGGCGGTGTCGAGGGAGAGCCAAAAACAAGGAGGGGAAGCAAGGGATGCTCAGGCGGCGGTTGGGGGAGGGGAGGAGGGGGGGCGGGGAAAGCCGGGGGCGTCGGCGGGGGCCCTTGTGATCACGCCCCAAAACCGCCACCCTCGACACAAAAACGTAAACCATATCTTCAAACGCCCCGGGAAAAAGGCGCGTGTTTTGCGCGAGAGAGATGGAAAACGCCCGCGCACGCGACGAGCAAAAAATGAATGCCCCTACACACTGGAAAATCAAAGGTCCCGCCTGCGCGCGACACCGTGCAAAATGACCCGCTCGGCGATCCCACGCCCCCTTCACAAGCCCGCCTCGACGTCGCCGGCGGGGGCGTAGATCCCTGCCGCCGCCTTTTGCGACGAGGCGTTGCCGCCGCCGCCGCCGCCGCCGGCGGCCTTGCGCGGCGTGTCGCTCTGCGGCGCGGCGGCCGCGTCGCGGGCCGTCAGCTGCTGCCCCGGCGAGCGCGGGGACGGGGCCGCGGCAAAGGGCGCGGCGGCGTCGGCCGAGGCCGGCGGGAACTCGCCGCGGCCGCCGCCCGCCGCCGCCTCGACGCGCGCGACGGCGACGGGGTCGACCGGCGGCGGCGGCGGCGGCGGCGGGGCGCTGTTCTCGCCGCCGCTCCCGCGCTCGCCCGGCTCCTGCTCCTCGTCGCTGAGGCCGCCGTTGACCGGAGGCGCCTCGAGGCTGCGGCGGAAGGCGGCGGCGGCGGCGGCGGCGGCGGCGGCGCTCGGGCGGCGCGGCGCGGCGGCGCTGCCGGGCGGGGCGGCGCTGGCGGGCGTGCTGGCGGCGGCGGTCCCGTGCGCGTTCGCCTCCTCCTCGCCGTCGCCCGCCGCCGCCGCCGCAGCCGCGTCGAGCGCCGCCATCGCCGCGTCGCCGCCCTGCTGCTGCTGCTGCTGGTGCTGGTGCTGCCCGTCGACCGCCATGGGGTCGGTGGCGGGGCTGTCTTCGAGCTCCTTCTCATCCTCGTCGGCCTCGCGCTGCATGCGGTCCGCGGCGGCGCGCAGCAGGGGGGTCACTGCGTTCTGGGCGTCGGCGGCCGCCGCGGCGGCGGGCGGCTGGCTCGCGCCGCCGCCGCATTCGCGCTCTCCCTGCCCCTCCTCCTCCTCCCCGTCGCCGCCTACGCCGGAGGCCGGGGGCTCCTGCGGCAGCGAGCGACGGCGCCCGGACGCGGGCGTGGCTTCGGGCCCCGCCGCCAGGTGCATCAGCAGCTCGCGGCGCTCGGGGGCCGAGCCGCCGCCGCCGCCGCCGGCCACGGCGCCATTGCCGTTGCCGTTGCCGTTGCCGTTGCCGCCTGCGCCGCTGGCGCCGGGCCCAAACGCGAGCGGCGCCGAGGCGCGCGCGCGGGGAGGTGCGGTCGCGGGCGTGGGCGCGGGAGGGCGCGGCAGCGGGGCGGCGAAGAGCGGGCCGCCGCTGCGCGCGGCGCTCTGAGGCATGGGCGGCGCGGCGCTCGAGGCGGGGCCGTCGGCGGCGCCGCCGCTGGCCGCCGCCGGGGTGGGGGCGTCGGCGGGCGGCGCCGGCAGGGCGGCGCCGCCAGACGCGGGAGCAGCAGCAGCGGCACCAGCGCCACCAGGATCGCTTCCCCCCTGCGAGGAGGCGGCGGCGGCGCCGGCGGACGGGAGCAGCGCGCGCATCGGCAGCGGGCCGCCAAATGGCGCGGCGGCGTCGGCGGCGGCGGCCGTGCGCTCGCCCTGCGGCGCGCTCGCGGCCGCGAGGGGCGGCTGCTGCGGCTGCTGCCGCTGCTCCTCCCCCTGCCGCTGCTCGGGAGCCGTGGCGGGGGCCATCTTGCCGGAGCCGGCGGCCTCGACGGGAGTCGCGGCGGCGTCGGCGGCCTTGTCGGCGGCCTCGGCGGGAGTCGCGGCCGCGGCGGCGACGGGAGTCGCGGTGGCGGCGTCAGCGGCCTTGTCGGCGGCGGCCTCCTGCTCCTGCCGCTCCTCGGCCTCGTCCTCCTCCTCGGCCACCGTCGGCAGCAGCTGCTGGCGCGCGTCGGCCTCCGCCGCCCCCTCGCCCGGGCGCAGCCCCGGCAGCAGCCCGTCTCCGGCGCCGGGGGCGTCGGCGCCGTCGCCCTCGTCCATCTCGGCGTCTTCCCCGCCGTCGCCGCGCTTGTCGCCGCCGCCGCCGTTCTCGTTCCCGCCGCCGCCGCCGTCCTCGCCCGTCTCGGCGGTCCCCCGGGTCAGCCTCTCGAAACCGCGCAGGAGGAGGTCGTCGTCCGCGCCCGCGAGGTCCTCGTCCGCGTCCTCCTCCTCGGCCGTGGGCGCGGCCGCCTCCGCCGCCGCGGCCTCGGCCTCGGGCGCCCCTGCAGCCGCGGCCGCGGCCGCCGCCGCCGCCTCGGGCTCTGCGCCCGCGCCCGCCGGCGACGGCGCCGCCTCGGCCCACGCGGCCGCCGGCGCCGCCGCCGGCACCGGCTGCGTGACCAGCTCGCCGCACTCCTGCGCGCCGCGCCGCAGGTCCCCCTCGAGCCCGTCCAGGCGCGCCACCAGTGCCCCGATCTCGGCGCGGCGCCGGGCGTGCCCCGCGGCCTCGTCCGCCAGCAGGCGCTCGGCCACGCCGCGCAGCGCGGCAGCGCCCTCGGCCGTCCGCTCGACCCCCCTGCGCGCCAGCAAAAACTGCTCGGCTTTCCCGCCCATGCGCTCGCGCAGCGAGTCGAGGTCGGCGCGGCTCGAGGCCAGCGCGCCGCCGAGCTCGCGCTCGCGCGCCTCGAGCCCCGCGCACCGCGCGCGGAGGGCCGAGGCGGCCCCGTCCGCCTGCTGCGCGCGGAGCCTCTCGGCCTCGAGCGCGGCGGCGGCCTCGGCCAGCGACGCGCGGAGAGCGCGCCTCTCCTCGGCAGAGAGCGACGCCTGGCGCGCGAGCTCGCGCTCGGCGTCGGCCAGCTGCTCGGCCGCGCGGCGGGCCTGCACGGCAGCGGCCTCGGCGGCGGCGGCGAGCTCGACGCCGCGCGCCTCGAGGCCGGCGGCGGCGGCGGCGAGGCGGCCCCGCTCCGACTCGTGCTCTGCCGCCTCGCGCTCGCGCGCGCCCTCGCTGTCGGCCAGGCGCGCGCGCAGGGGAGCGAGCTCGCCCACCTCGAGGCGGCGGCGCGCCTTCAGCGCCTCGCAGCGCGCGCGCTCGGACAGGTCCAGGGCGTCGCGGGCGTCGCGCGCCGCCGCATCGGACGCCGAGAGCTGGGCCTCGAGGGGCGCCTTGGCCGCAGAGACGGCCTGCTCGCGCTCCAAATGCGCGGCCCGCTCGTCCTCCTTGGCCTGCCGCGCGTGCGCCGCGACCATGGCCGCGAGCGCGGCCTCGTGGCGGGCGCGCGCGCGCTCGCGCTCCTCGGCCAGCGCCTCGGCCTTGGCGGCGCGCTCGCCGGCGGCCGCCTCGCGCACGCGCAGGGCCTCGGCCCCGCGGCGGAGCTCTTCGTTGGCGGCGCGGAGGTCGCGGTTCTGGCGCGCGACGAAGGCGCTCTCGATGGCGTCGGGCGGGGCGGAGGAGGAGGGGGGGGGAGGGGGGGCGGCGGCGGCAGGGGACTTGGCGGCGGCGGGGGCGGCAGGGGGCTTGGCGGCGGCAGGGGCGGCGGCCGCCGGCGCCTCCTGCTCGTCGTCGCCCCACTCCTCAGCAGCGGCGGCGGCGGCCTCGGCGGCCGGGCGCGAAAGGGGACTGGCGCATTCCCCGACGTCGGCCATGGGCTCGGCGGCCGGAGGGCGCGCGGCGGCGGCGGCGGCGGCGGCGGCGGCGGCGGCGGCGGCGGCGGCGGCCCCGCTGGCGGCCTGCCCCTCGGCGGCGGCGGCCGGCTCGGCGGCGGCGGCCAGGGACGCAGCCCCCGGGCCCTCAAAGATGCCCGGGGCGCTCACGACCATGTCTCCCGCGCGCTTGTTGAGGCGCGAGCGCTTGCGCACCGACGCGGCGGGATCGGAGGGCCCGGCGGCGGCGGCGGCGGCGGCGGCGGCGGGCTCTTTTTCTTTGGCGGCGTCGGCGGCGGCGGCGGCCGCGCGGGGCTCGGGGGCGGCGGCGGCGGCCGCCTGCTGCTTGCGCGGCGGTTGCTGCGACTGCGGCCCCTGCTCCGCGTCCTCCTCCGACTGCGCCGCAGTGCGGCGCTTCTTGCCCGTGGACGCGGCCAGCGCCGCCTCGGGCCCCGCGGCGGCCGAGCCGGCCGCATTGCCCTCCGAAGCCGCGGCTGCCGCGACCGGCGCGGCGGCGACGGCGGCCGCCCGCGCCGGCGCCGCGACCGGCGCGGCGGCCGCCGCCGGCGCAGGCGCAGGGGCCGGGGCCTCGGGCGCCCCGCCGGGGGTCGGCACGTCCGCGTCCCACTCGAGCTTGTACACCAGGCGCTCCTGCGTGTGCGGGCGCGCGACGGACACCTGCAGCTGGTCGCCCGGTGACAGGCGCACGGGGGCGCCGCGCGGCGCGCGAGCGCCGTTGACGAAGGAGCCGTTGGTCGAGCTGTCCTGGACGTACCAGCTGCCGCCGCCGCGCAGGAGGGACTGGCCGGGGGGGTGGCGGTCGTTCTGTTTGTTGCAAGGGGGCGGGGGCAGGCGTTTTTGTTTTCGGGCGGGGGGGGGAGCGGCGCGTCAGAGTCGTGAGAGCGGTGTGTGAGCGTCGTCGCCGCGCTGTGGAAGCGAGAGAGAGCGAGCGGCGAGCGAGCGCTCTTGTCCGCCGGCCCTTGCGTTCGTCGCTCGCTCGCGCTTTCTGATTCCTAGGCCGCGACCCCACCGAAGCACATCAATCCGAACAAACGAACTCACCGGGTCGTCCGGCGTGAAGAACACGCGCACGTGGTGCGACGACACGTGCCCCCACGAGCCAGGCACCACGTAGCCAAAGGCGCCGCGGGCGGGCAGCGCGCGCCCGACGGTGGTCGGCGCGCTAGGGTGCAGCGCCAGAAGCGCTGTGCCATCGGTGCCTCCGCGGAAGGTGCGCGCGAGGTCCGAGGCCGGGCGCAGGACCCAGGCGCCCCGGGGGACCTCGGGCGCCGCGTCGCCCTCCGACATCGGGCGGGCGACGATGGGTGTCAGGAGCAAAGGGGGCGCGCGCAAGACAGCTTGCGACGTCTTTTCAAAGCGATCGATTTGTCCCGCGGGGCGTTGCGAAAAGCAAGGGCGCGTTGCCGAGGGTGCCGGGCGGCGATGGGGAAGGGCGCGCAGGGTCCGCGGGCCGCTGGGGGTCCGGTCGGTAGTGGTATGCCGCGGGGGGAAAGGGCGCGCTTTTTGATGAGAGGAGGAATTCTCCCTGTTCGCGCCGCTACGCGATCCGCTCCGTGCCGCCGCCGCCGCTTCCGTTGCTCCACGGGCTGTCGCCGGTGCCAAAAAAAACAGCGAAACTCTGTGTCCCCATAACTTTATAGTCTTCGAGAATCCCTAATCCAGCCATGATGGCGAGCACGATCCCCACGGGCGGCGGCTCAGGCGCCGGCCCCGTGCGCACCACGGACGTCCGCGCGTGGCTCGAGGAGGGGCAGCGGACGGGAGGGACGTGGGGGTTCCTTTACGCCACGTCGCGCCCACCCGCTGCCCCGTCCGCGCAGCCGCAGCAGCAGCATCAGTTCCGCGACCCGCCGGCGGGAGGGCCGCACTACGCGGCCGCGCTGCAGGTGCGTTTGAGGGGCGAGAAAAGAGACGCGCGACAGGCGCGACAGCCCGCCGCTCTCGCTCGTCGCCGCAGTTTCGCCGCCCGAGGGAGGCCGCCGCAGCAAACCGTTTGAACACTCGACACAAAAACTCAACCCCAACCCAAAACCCACAACGACAACCCACCACCAGGCTCTCGCGTTCATCCGCAACCCGCCCCCGCTGCTCGCCCCGCACGCGGCCCCGGCGCAAGGCGGACAGCGGCTCATGCCGCTGCCGCCGCCCGTGCTGCCCTTGCCGCCGCCGCCGCCGCCGCCGCCCCTGCCCAAGCCGCCCTCGACGCAGCAGCCGCAGCAGCCGCCGATGCCGCCGCCGACGCAGGGCGCAGGGCAAGTCCAGAACCAGCGGCCTCTTCCGAGTCAGCTGCAGCCTTGGCATCAGCAGCAACAGCAGCAGCAGCAGCAGCAGTCGTGGCAGGCGCCGCCGCCTCTGCCGCCGCAACAACAGCCCCGGCAACAGCACCGGCAACAGCACCGGCAGCAGCAACAACCGCAACAGCCGCAGCAGCAGCAGGGCGGCGAGGACGACGACGCCTGGCTGCTCGACGTCGACCTGGACAGCGTGGAGGCCGCCGCGCGCACGGGCGGCAGCGGGCAGGGCTCGGGCCAGCTGCCGCCGCCGTCGCAGCAGCAGCAGCAGCAGCAGCAGCAGCAGCAACATCGGCCGGCGGCGGCGGCGGCGGCGGCGGCGGCGGCGTCTCAGTACCCGCACCCGCCGGCCCACCAGCAGCAGCAGCAGCAGCCGTCCTACCAGCAGCATCCGCCGTCCTACCAGCACCACGAGCTGCAGCAGCAGCAGCACCACCAGCCCCCGCCTCAACCGTGGGTGTCGGCGCCGCCGCCCCCGCCGCAGCCTTGGCAGCAGCACCAGCAAGCTCCGGCGCCGCCGCAGCAGCACCAGCACCAGCAGCAGTCGCAGCAGCAGCAGCCGCAGCCCTACTACCAGCCCCCGCCCCAGCAGCAGCAGCCGCAGACGCAGCCGCAGCCGCAGCAGCCGTACTTCCAGCAGCCCCAGCACGGCCAGCCGCAACACCAGGCCTCTTGGCAGCCGCCGCCGCCTGCGCAGCAGCAGCAGCAGCACCAGCAGCAGCAGCAGCACCAGCAGCCGCCCCCTTGGCAGCAGCAGCAGCAGCAGGCGTGGCAGCCCCACCAGCAGCGCCCGCCGCCGCAGGCGCACCCGCCGCCGCCGGCCTTTGGCGACGACCCCGCCGCCGCGGCGCACGTCCCCGACCCCTCCCTGCGCGCCCCGGCGCCCGGCACCGCCGCCGCCGACGGCCGCGCGCCCCCCGCGTGCGAGGAGCGCGACGGCGGCGCCGTCGCCCGCTTCCGCCGGTCAGATTTCCCGTGGTCGGCGCGCCTGCGCGAGCTCAACCGCACCTACTTCGGCAACGACTCGTTCCGCGCGCAGCAGGAGGCCATCATCAACGCGACGCTGAGCGGCGAGGACGTGTTCGTGCTGATGCCGAGTTGGGTCTATTGTCTCTCTCTCTTTTTGTCTGTTTACGAGGACTGGGGTCGTGTCCCCACGCCCGCGCTCTCGTCTCTCTCTCGCTCGCGCGCCGCCGCTCTGTTTTCTGTTGTTGTTCCTCCCGCGCCCGCCCCCCGGGGCAAAACTCACAACTCACCGTGCTCCGCGCCTCCTTGCTCTCACACTTCCCACACGCGACCTCCCCCAAAAACAATAAAACAACAACAACGACAAAAAAAACAACCAACAAAAAAAACCACCCCCCGCCAATTGCCAGCCGGCGGCGGCAAGTCCCTTTGCTACCAGCTCCCCGCGCTGGCCTCGCCCGCCGGCGTCACCGTGGTGGTCTCCCCCCTCGTCTCCCTGATCCAGGACCAGATCTTCCACCTCGAGAACGCCGGCGTCCCCTGCGCCTACCTGAGCGCGAGCACGCCCTGGGAGCAGCAGCGGGACGCGCTGTCGGCGCTGGGGCGCCCCTCGGGCGACGGCCCCCGCTTGCTGTTTGTGACGCCGGAGAAGATCGCCCGCTCGGACGCGCTCATGCGGGCGCTGGACGCGGCGCACGCGAAGGGGTGCCTGGACCGGTGCGTGGTGGACGAGGCGCACTGCGTCTCGCAGTGGGGGCACGACTTTCGGCCGGACTACAAGGTGCGAGAGTGAGAGAGGTCGGAAACAAAAAGGGACGAGGAGGGCGTCTCATTCTTTTCGGAAAGGCGAGCGTTCCTCGAAAGGCGAGCGTTCCTCGAAAGGCGAGCGTTCCTCGAAAGGCGAGCGTTCCTCGAAAGAGGCTTTCGGCCTTCCTTTTCATTTCCCACGCACGCAAGGTTTCTTGCGCCACACACATTGACCGCGCGATTCCCTCCTTCTCACGTGCACGATGGCACCAAAATCCCCAACAAAACCAAACAAAACCCAACCAAACAAAACACGACACATTCGAAACGACAACGGAAAACCCCGATCGAATGAATACGAAAAAAAAAAAAAAAAAAAACAAAAAAAAAAAAAAAAAAAAAAAAAAAAAAAAAAAAAAAAAAAAAGGGCCTCGCCGTCTTCAAGAGCCGCTACCCCCGCGTGCCCGTGCTGGCGCTCACGGCCACGGCGACGGGGCGGGTGCAGCACGACGTGCGCGTGCAGCTGGCCATCCCGCGCTGCGTGACGTTCCGCATGTCGTTCAACCGGCCCAACCTGAGGTGAGAAGAATAAGAAAAACTTTTTTTTTCTCGTCGCCGCTCGCTCGCTCGACCACGGCAGTAAAAAAACCCCACCCAAAACAAAAAACCCGACACAAAAAACCAAAAACAGGTACTCCGTCCGCAAAAAGTCTCCGGGCGGCAAGGCCCTCGACGAGATCGAGGCCCTGCTCCAGAACGAGCACGTCGACCCGCGCACAGGGCGCACGCAGTGCGGCATCATTTATTGCTTGAGCCGGCAGGAGTGCGAAAACGTCGCCGGCCGGCTGAACGGCGTGCGCCAGAAGAACGGCCGCGGCCTGGCGTGCGCGCACTACCACGCGGCCATGCCCGCCGAGGAGCGGGAGCGGGTGCAGGCGGACTGGCAGGCGGACGTGGTGCAGGTGATCGTGGCGACCATCGGTGAGAGGGCTCTTTTCGTTTCTTTGTTCCGTTTCTTTCCGTCTTGGTTTGTTTTGTGTTTTTGCATTCGTCCGTCTGTTTGCGCGGGGGGGCGAAAATAAACGCTTTCCCTCACCCGCTTTGTTCCCCGCCCCGACCCGAAACACCGCCAACAACCGCCCCCCCAAAAAATCAAGCCAAATCCCCCCTAAACCGCACCAAATCCAGCCTTCGGCATGGGCATCAACAAGCCCGACGTGCGGTTCGTCGTGCACCACAGCCTCCCCAAGTCGCTCGAGGGCTACCACCAGGAGACAGGCCGCGCCGGGCGCGACGGCCGTCCCGCCTCTTGCGTGCTATTCTACGCGTACGCCGACGCCGTGAAGGGGCGCCACATGATCAAGCAGAGCGCCGAGGAGAACGGCACGCCGGAGGACGTGGTGCGCTGCAACCACGAGGCCCTGAACGCCATGGTGGCGTACGCGGAGGAGGGGGCCGAGTGCCGCCGGGGCCTGCTGATGGCGCACTTCGGCGAGCGGCCGCGCGAGCCGGCGGGCGGCGGCGGCGGCGGCGGCGGCATCGGCGCGGGCGCGCGCGCGCTTTGCCGGGGGACGTGCGACGTGTGCGCCTCCGCCGCCGCGGGGGGTCTGTCGGTGGTGCAGCGGGACGTGACGGCCGAGGCCGCGAGCCTGCTGGGCTTGGTGCGGGCGCTGGAGACGGGCGGCGGGGGGCAGACGCAGCAGCAGCCGCAGCAGCAGCAGCGGTGGGGAGGGGGCGGGCGCGGCGGGGGCGGCGGCGGCGGGTGGGGCAGCGGCGGCGGCGGCCGGGGCGGCGGCGGCGGCGGGTTTGGGGCCACCAGCGGCTTCAGCGCCACCTACATCCTCGAGCTGTTCCGCGGGTCGCTCACCGCGCGCAACCGCGAGCAGGCGGCCCGCCTGGGCCACGACCGGCTGCCGCAATTCGGCGCGGCGAGATCGGGCGGCGGCGGCGGTGGCGGCGGCGGCGGCGCGGCGATGTCGCGGCCCGACCAGGAGCGCCTGCTGCGGCGCCTCGTGCTGACGGGCCGCCTCGTCGAGGACACGCAGCGCCAGGAGACGTTCGCCTCCGTGGTGTGCGTGCTGCGCACGGACGGGCCGGGGGGAAGGGCGGACGCGGTGCTGTCCGGGCGCGAGAGGGTGACCCTGGCCACGCTGGCGGCCGGCGGGGGCGGGCCGCCGGCGCCGGCGTCGGGGCGCGGCGGCGGCGCCGGCGGCGGCGGCCGCGCGGGCGCCGCGGCGGCGGCGGCCTTTGTTTCGCCCGAGGACGACGACGTCGAGGAGGACGAGGAGGAGGCCGCGGCGCCCAAGGCCAAGCCCGCCAAGGCGCGGTCCGCCCGCCGCGCGGCCGCGGCGGCCGCCGGCGGCGGCGGGCCGCGCTACAGCGAGCGCGACGACGCCGGCGACAGCGACGAGGACGAGGACGAGGCGGGCGCGGGCGAGGGCGGTGGCGGCGCGGCGGCGGCGGCGGCGGCGCAGCAGCGGCGGCAGCGCAAGGCGGCGGCGGTGGCGCCGCCGCCAAAGGTCGCGGAGGGGCCCAAGCGCCCGCGCGCCGGCGCCACCGCCGCCGCGGCCGCCGGCGGCCGCCCCGCCACCGTCGTGTCCTCGGCGGCCGACCCGATCGAGCTCTCTTCCGACAGCAGCAGCGGCGGCGACGACGACGACGGCGACGGCGGCGACGGCGACGGCGCGCGCGGCGCGGCGGCGGCCGGCGCCGCCAAGCGCCGCCTCCCGCCCGCCGCCAAGAAGCCGCGCCTCGCCGCTGCCGCCCGCGCCTCCGAGCACGACGAGCGCGAGGCCCGCGCGCACCGGTACGCCGTGGACCGCCGCCTGGTTGCCCTCGTCGAGGAGGGTCTCGACGACCTTCGCGCCCTCTTCGCCGAGCGCGCGGGCCGCGGCGGCGCGGCCGGCGGCGCCGGCCGCCGCGCCAACGTCAACGCGGTGCTGGCGCGAGGGCAGATCATGCAGATCGCCACGAGCGGCGCGTCCAGCCTGGACGACCTTAAAGCGCGGGTGAGCGGCGTGGCGCACAGCAAGTGGCGGGCGCTGGGCGGCGCGATCCTGGAGGTGATGCGGCAGGCGAGGGAGTACCTGCGGGCGGTCGACTCGGGCGCGCTCGGCGGGGGCGGGGGGGAGGGGGGGGGAGGGGGAGGGGG
>Ga0209390_10006122_pt1 | contig 16375 bp, 7 predicted proteins | sample BON01_FD_187212 | JGI IMG/M metagenome (GOLD analysis project Ga0209390, IMG submission 187212) | Freshwater microbial communities from Lake Bonney liftoff mats and glacier meltwater in Antarctica - BON-01 (SPAdes) (version 2) | ecosystem: Environmental > Aquatic > Freshwater > Ice > Glacier... | reverse complement strand
GTAGTCAGTGCATCGGTTTCATCAAGAGCACCATTTGATTTATTACAACCTAGCACAGCACAGGTTTTATCAATGTACTTGGCGACCACATAGTTATTCCACCCACTGTTATGTTCAAGGCCGACTCTCAGACTGGCGATATTTTCTGGAATATTTTGTAACGTCAACCCTTGTATTGCACCACCTTCATTTGTAGTTTCAGCTTTGGTATGGGTATACATCAGATCAACTGGAATATAAAAATTACCCGCTGTAAATAGACTACCTGCTTGGAACTCCAAGCCCTTAACCACTGCACCGCCGATCACTAAAGCACCAGACGTTTCGCCATTAGCACAAGGCGTAGCAAGTGAACAAATTTCAGCTTTGTTACTAAAGTCACTATAGAAACCAATGGCTTCAGAGTGAAATGTGCCTTTATTGAAACGTAGTCCTAACTCGTAATTATCACTTTTTTCAGGTTCTTCACCATCCGCCGAACCACCACCTAGTGGGGTCATTCCTTGATGATAACCAGCTAATGCCGACCAATTGTCTGTTAAGTCATAGTTTGCTGCAATACCTGGTAGGTACTCACGATAATCATTGGTACGTTGTTTATTCGCTGCAGCCAATGTTGAACGGTCGCTAGTGGCAAACTCACGACGACTAGTTTCTACGTCTTCCATACGTAAAGATAAATTAAGTAATAATTTCTCAGTTACTTGATAATCATCCGTTATCCATAGGGCTATTGCATCAGCTTCTTCTAGGCGGTTATTACTACCACTTATTTCACCTGCTTTTAGGCCTTGATAGACTAGTTGACCATTAATTTGATCATAAATATCTACCGGCTGATAGCGATCCATTTCATCATGATGTATCCGAGCACCAAAGTTTAGATTATGATCCGCAAGCTGCCAGTTGAAGTTACCTTGAATACCACGTGATTCATATTCTCGACTGTTGTGCTTAAACTCTAATCCCGATGTATCGAGATTTCCATCAAGGACAGCTTGGGCCGTCGCATCACCAGCATTAGCTGAATTGATCAAATTTTTACCTTCACCAGATTTAAACCAGTCACGTTTAAATTCATTGTTATAAACAGTAAACGTTGAGGCCAGGTCATCAGTCCATTTAAAGGTATGACTCAGGTTAATCCCTGTGTGCTCGTTATCCATATTCTCATTATTAGTAAGCCCATACCGACGGTTTTCATCTTTTCTGAAATCAGCATCTGTCAGACCTGTATAGGTTTCATTTGATACTTCTGACGACCGTTGAAATTTAAACAGGACTTTATTTCGATCATTTTCCCAGGAAATTTTACCTACATAATCATCAATTTCGAAACCGGTGTCGTTATTACTACGGTCGATATCCTTGAATCCCTCGTTGTTTCGCTGAACGGTTTCAAGCAAATATCCCCACTGGCCCGACTTACCGCCATAGTTTAGATGAAGATCGGTTGAGCCTTCATCACTGAGCATAAACATGGCTCTTCCCTTATTTTGTTCAGGGATAGGCGTTGATACTAGATTAACGACACCACCCACTGTCTGAGGCCCGTGTCGTAATAATGGCGCGCCCTTCAATATTTCAATAGCATTCATACGCAAGGTAGTAGGGAAGTAATAGGCCGCAGGATTCGAGTAGGGTGCCGGCGCAATCAAGACGCCGTCCTCCATCAGGGTAATATTTTGACTTCGACCTGGCGCTGCAGCACGGATACCAATATTAGGGCGTAGACCGGAGCCATCTTCCTCCTGGATGTAAACCCCTGGTACTGTTTTCATCACCTGATTAATGTCAGTCGCAGCTTCAACAGTCAACTGATAGTTATCGACAACTGCAGCAGAACCGGGTAACTGTCTAGCGGCTTCGGAATCACCAATAATTATCATTTCCCCCAACATTACAGGAGTTTCATCGGCTATAGCAGCATTAAATGCAGAGCCAATTGACATCACGGTCATCATGCTACTGGCAAATAAGGTATATCTATATTTCATTTCGTAATTTCTCGTATCAGTTTCAAAAGGTGAAGAAATTATAGGTTAATTTAAATCTAAATACAAATGATTATTATTTAGATTAATAATTTAAAATAAAGGACAGATAACAATCCTGACACAGGGGGCAAGTCAAAACGAAAACGTAAGATTGCAGCATTAGATGAACAGCTTCTTTCTGATTTAGTCAGGGGGATTTAAATGCTTTTGCCCTGGGACGATGGCAAGAAGTTATTAGTAGCTTAATGGGTTTATAATCCGTTTTCTGATGCGATCCCTTATATAACTATATTGGATCGGCTAAGTTGGCCTAACTCAGGTTCTTCACTTTTGGGACTTCTTCCACAGCCCCTTAGAGTAACTTTTCGTATCGTTGGACTTCAAACCCCTAAGATGACTCACGCAAAATTAAGATTGGCTGCAGCGGCTATGGGAAAACCTGAAACCAAGGTTGGTTCCTTATGTAAGGAAATCGGAATTACCAGACAAACACTTTATCGTTATGTTGCTCCCGATGGATCGCTACGAGAAAGTGGGAAAAAGTTATTGAAAAAAGCTTAACGGGTTTTATCTTCCGAATTCTGCGTCGACCCCTAATTCATTTTATCGGAAAAATGTCCGCAGAAATAAAATACAGGATTTTAATTCGACCAATGCCGCGGGCTCGATTGCTAGCTGAGAACAATAGACGAATAATTTATCTAGTACTAATAAGCTTTTCTGTTTCTCCATCAGCCACCACATGACCATTATCTAATGCCACGATCCGTTTCGTAACGCTCAACATAATAGCGCTATGAGTCGTCATTATAAGCACATCATTTTTATCTAAACACTGGGGTAGACGTTCTGCTAATAGGCGCTCGCTATCTGGATCTAATCCTAATGTAGGTTCATCTAATAATAATATGTTGCATGGTTGTGCCAGTACGCGTGCTAAGGCAATCTTTTGTTTTTGTCCACCAGATAGGTTTGCACCGCGCTCATCTAACTGCATCCCTAATGTCAATCGCCCACTGGTCAATTCATCATCTAGGCCTGATGCCCACATCGCTCTTTTGAAGCGTTCACTCGATGCGTCACTACCGGATACCACTAAATTATCTTCAAGTGTGCCAGCGAATAACGTCGGATCCTGTGCCTTCCATGCCATCCATTGTGCCCTGTCAAATCGGGCAATATCATCCAACGCCAAACCATCAATGAGTATTTGACCTTCGTCTGGCTTGCTTAAGCCCGCAATACAACGCAATAGCGTTGTTTTTCCTGCCCCTGGCTTACCAAGTAAGCCCACACGCTCACCGGGAAAAAAAGATAATGAAACAGCCTCTAATACAATGGGCCGACCTGCATAGCGTTTACTCAAAGCGACGATAGTAATATTGCCTGTGATTGTGGGTCGTGATGTATAGGCACGCTCGTCTACGTGTTGTAATGTATTTTCCATTCGTTGCGCTGCACGGTGGAAATCTTGCCACTTTCCGATAACCATATAAAGTGAAGAGATTAAGGACATAGCGCGAGCAGTTAATATATTACAGGCTATTAAGCCACCGACTGAAAGGCTTCTCGCTTCTATCAAATAGGCACCGGCAACTAACATTGTCACCGTGCTCAGCGTCATCATCCCTGCTGATAAGGTACTGGAATGGTTTGTTGTGATACGTCTTTTCCCGTCAATATTGGCGGTTTCTACTGAGAAGTCACGCCAACGCCGTAAAAAGAAGCTTGTTTTAGGGACAGTACGTAATACATCAAGTGAATTTAAAGCTTCCCCCATATAGCTTAACTTTTGAGTTGTGAGTTTTTCTGCTTCTTTGCCCAGCATGTTGTTTCTTCGCTGAATAATATAACCAATACAGACATAGAGTACGACTAATAATGATGCAACAATGACTAGTGGCCAAGCTATTAAACCAACCGCGAGTAAATAAAGTAATATAAAAGGTAAGTCGATAATGGCCAGCAGGTAGGTTGATGAGACAAAATCTCTGGCCACGGATAAGTCGCGGTAATTGGATAGAAAACGAGCAAAACCACCTGATATATCTGTTTGTTGAAGCAGGCGATGCCAGAGTGACTCATCTCCTCGCAAGGTTAAATGTTTAGCTATATATTCTGTTGACCAGGCCCTCACCACACGCATTGCGGAATCCGTAATCAAATACAACGCCATGCCTAATGTAAGCGCCCAAAGTGTTTCAAACACGTTGTTGCTAACAACTTTATCGTAAACCAGCATCGAAAATAAAGGAACGAGTAATAAACCAGTATTGATAAATATACTTGCTAAACCAACCTCTGCCCAAGCGGCGCGTAATGCAGGCCACAATGATGATAACGAGTTTAAGTCATCATTTTTTGTTGGATCGGTTGGCACACTAAATACTACCGCCTCAATTATGCCTTCATAATCAGGGGCATCAGCAAGCGGTTGGCCATCAAGATCTAATGTTTGCCAACGATTTTTGTGACGTCGTAATAACAAGAATCCGCCACTATTTAGTCTGAGTAAGGCTAATTCACCAGGCAGATTTAAAATATCTCTAAGGTACGCTTTTAAATGTGTCGCTGAGTAGCCTGTCTTATCCAGTCTTTTGGCTTGAAACGGCCAATTGTCAGTATGTTTTGTGAGTTGATTGACTATCTTACTCAGTTTTTTTAGTACATCTTGCCGTGTACCATAGCAACCTGAAATAGCATGCAGCACAGCCTGTTTGTCTAGGCCAAATTCAGGCTTTTGCGCTTTGATCGGTTCAGCCACGAGAGATAGTTTTCATGTGAATCTTCCATTTCATTAAGACATTAAGCCGTTTGCCAATGAATGGCGGCTATTTTTGTATCGCTACTATCAAAGACAACATAATCTACGCCATCGTAAACATTGAAGCTTTGTAGTGTCTCACCTGCGGCAGCAGTAAAATTAAGACTATCTCCAGACTCAGCTTTAACCCAAAGGTTAGAACCATTGCCATTATCAGCAAAGTTGCGTACGTCTGAACTTGTCATTTGTAATATCGTATTCACATTGTCTCGAATGTCTAAAATTTCCGAGGTATCTGTTATGTTTGCTAGCGATGTCATTGAGTAACTTCCTGCTACTAAATCTGTTAGCTTAATCGTGTCACCGCCACCGTTGAGATCATAAGAATTGCTTTCACCACGATATCGACCACCCAAACTATTTGCCGACACAATCATCACATCATCGCCATTACCGCCATAGACAGTATCGAAACCTTGGCTAGCATCAATGACATCATTACCGTTGTAACCACGGAGTAGATCATCGCCCAGACCGCCAATCAACAGATTGTCAGCGTTATCACCATAGAGAATATCGTTATAATCTGAACCCGTAAGATTTTCAATGCTTGAATATATATCACCTAAAGCGTCGCCTAAATGTGTAAGTGATGCTCCACCCAATGTTGCTCGAACAGCAGAGGTGGCATTGATATAAGAGGCGGTATCAATACCTTCTCCGCCGATAAGTGAATCAGCGCCGGCGCCACCAACAATAAGATCATTTCCAGCACCACCCTCAAGAACATTATTAAAACGGTCACCTATCAACGTATCGTCGAATGCAGAACCTGTAATATTTTCAAAATTGCTAAGCGTATCGTTCCCAGCCCCACCCGTTGCCGCGTGCGCCCCTGTACCCAATAAAGTTGCACCTGAAATATTCACACTAACACTGCTCGATGCCTGGCTATAGCTAACAGTATCCGTGCCGCCTACGCCATCTAGAGTATCGTTTCCAAGCATGCCCTCGATGATATTCGCGGCACCATTACCCGTAATTGAATCATCTGAATTTGAACCAATTACATTCTCAAAATTGGTCAAGGTATCATTACCAGCGCCGCCTGTTGCATTAATACCGGCGTTACTTAAGTTTACGACCACGGCAGAAGGAGCAGTAATATAGGTAATCGTATCAACGCCCGCTCCAGCGTTAATGATATCGTCACCCGCACCACCATCTATTACGTTGTGACTAGCATCACCCGTTAAGGTATCGTCAAATTCAGAACCGATTAGATTTTCTATGCCTGATAATATATCGCCCGCAGCGTCACCACTTATACCTGTACTGTTGATGGTAACAGCCACTCCCGCAAGGGCATTAGAATACGAGACGGTATCTATACCGTCGCCGCCCGCTAGAGTGTCAGTACCTGCACCACCAATGATTAAATCATTACCTTTACCGCCCATAATGCTATTGGCATTTGCATCACCGACCAAGATGTCATCAAACTTTGAACCCGTGATATTTTGGAAATTAGTGAGAGTATCGTTATCTTCTCCGCCCGTTGCCGAGTTAGCGGCAATACCTTCAACACTATTGCTAGAGATATTTACAGAAACCGCGGCATTTGAATACACATAGCTAACCGTATTAATACCAGCAGCGCCATCTAAGATGTCATTTCCTAAACCACCTTCGATAATGTTATCGGCACCATCTCCTGTCAAGACGTCACCATAGCTAGATCCATACAGATTATTAATATTACTGATGCTATCACTTTGGCTATTTGTACCGTTTATTGTCACCACTACGCCACTTATAGCCGTTAAATAGGAAAGTGTGTCATTGCCTAAACCACCATCAATATTATCAGCACCTTGGCCAGCGTCGATCCAATCATCGCCAGCACTGCCTATAATCGTATCGTCATGTACAGAACCTATTACACGTTCAATATTGATTAAGGTATCGTTACGACCGGCACCGTTAACGGTGCCTACCTCTAAATCAATAGTGACGCCACCTATTGCATTTAAATAGCTGGCCGTATCAAAACCGCCACCACCATTAAGTGTATTAGTACCTAAGTTACCGTCTAAAATATTGTTGTTGCCATCACCATATAATGCATCATCGAAAATAGAACCCGTAATATTTTCGATTCCAAAAAACTGGTCACCTGTAGCATCATTAGTGCCTGTTATGATGTTCGATATATCAGCGGTTACACCTACAGTTGAGTGTGCATAACTCACGGTATCACTGCCGGTGCCACCGTTAAAAAAGTCCGCTCCAGTTAAACCCTCAAGTACATCATCGCCGTCGCTACCCTCTAATACATTGTTATTTGCATTACCAATAAGTACATCGTTAAAGGTGGAGCCAACGAGAGTATTTATATCGAAATAGGTGTCTCCGGCAGCGTCGCCACTATTAAACACACTAGGGCCCGTGCTAAATGAAGGGGTCAATGTTGCTATAACGCCTTGTCCTACAGCCGTGGTAGCGCTGCCTGCTGCAGCTAAACCCGCATTAGCGTAACTTGCGGTATTATTACCACCACCGCCATAAAGTTGATCTGCACCCGCCATACCCTCTAAAACATCATCGCCACCATTACCATCTAATCTATTGGCGTTACCATCACCATATATAAAATCACTATAACCAGAACCATACACGCGTTCAAAATTGGCTAAGGTATCGCCTGTGGCGGTATTGGTAAAGACAATGCCTAAAGTGGTGTTAATGCTGGCATCCATAAGGGAGACAGTGACGCTGCCATTACTGTAATAATCATATCGCACCAGATCATAGCCCGCGCCGCCATCAAGAATATCAGCACCTAGACCACCTTGTAGTTGATTATCATTGTCATCGCCGATTAACACATCGTTATAGTGTGTTCCATAGGGCAAATTCTCAATATTTACTAACGTATCATTTCCACTCCCACCGGTTACTACGCCGGTATTTAGATTGGCAATAATGCCACCAGGTGCATAGCGATAATCAATATCATCATTGCCCCCACTGCCCCCCGTGATCACATTATCAAAATTATCCGCATAAAAAAGAGCAGAGCCAGTACTGGCCACCGTGATATTTTCAATATTAGTAAAACGAACCAATGCTGAACCGCGTTGCAGTGTGCCATTATTCATATTGAAACTCAAATATGTCGCTATAGCATTATCGACAACCAAGGTATCTGTTCCAGTACCGCCGTCTATATTATCGGTAACAGCGTCATAATTCGTTAGCGTAATGATATCGTCACCGCTGCCGCCATCCAACACAGCAGCACCTTCACCATCATCAGAAAGGTTATCATTCCCTGCGCCACCAAAGAGGCTATCCTCTCCTGTGCCACCGGTTATCGTATCGTTTCCAGCTCCACCGATTAAGAGGTTGTTATTTTCATCACCTTCTAAGCTATCATCAAAAGCAGACCCCGTTAGGTTTTGAATTTGTGAATAACTATCACCTAAAGCATCACCGGTATTAATACTGGCATCGAGTAATGAGGCCGTTACACCTAATCCTCCACTCTGATCCGTGCCATGTGCGTAGCTCGCAGTATTAGTGCCGGCACCCCCCATAAGAGTATCGGCTCCAGCCAGGCCTTCAAATACATCATCACCACCATTACCGATAAGTATATTGTCATCGCTATTACCGATTAACAGGTCATTAAATTCAGAACCCGTTATATTTTCAATACTTTGGAATGTATCGCCAACAGCATCACCTATATTCGTAAAACCGGCGACACCGGTGGTGAGCGAGACTGAAACAGCTGAAACAGAGTGAGCGTAGCTAGCAGTATCAGAGCCTAGCCCCCCCACTAATATATCAGCACCAGACATGCCTTCCAGTTCATCATCACCGCTGCCACCGGTGAGTGTATTGGATAGATCATCACCGATTAATACATCACTAAAATTGCTTCCGGTAAGATTTTCAATACTTGAGAAGGTGTCACCTAAGGCATCATTTGTTAGTGTAACAGCAGGACCGACGGTAAACACGGAGTTGAGCGAGGCGGTCACGCCTAATGAAGAATGTTCATAACTAACAGTATCATCACCCGAACCACCGATGAAAGTGTCCGCTCCAGCGAGACCTTCAAGGAGGTCATCGCCTAAATTCCCATTTAGTACATTGTTATCTGCATTACCAATTAAGGTATCAGCTTGATTACTGCCGATTAAGTTTTCAATACTACTAAAGCTATCTCCAGCAGCCTCATTGGATTGCACTACGCCAGATATACCCGTTGTTAGTGTCGCCGTCACCCCCGTTACAGAATTTATATAGCTAACGGAATCGATACCTGAACGGCCATCATAACTATTCGCTTGAATACCTGTGGCACTAATAATTGTATCATTGCCCGATCCGCCAATTATATTCTCAATGCTATTCAAGGTATCGCCATCAGCCTCACCTTGAGTACCCAGACCGTTAGCAAGATCGACAATAATGGTAGAAAAAGCATATTCATAACTTGCCGTATCATTACCCTCGCCACCCTCTAAAACATCGCCATTACCGCGGCCTATTAAGATGTCATTACCGGCTCCACCCGTTAATATATTGGCCTGTGCATCCCCTACAAGGGTGTCACCAAAGATTGATCCTGTTAGATTTTCGATATTAACGTAAGTATCACCAGCCGCTTCATTAGTGTTGACGAGCGCTAAGCCCGAATCAAGTGAGGCAATGACGCCAGTGACGGCGTTTTCATACGTTGCGGTATCCACACCCTGGCCACCATCGAGAATATCGGCACCAAGCCCACCATCTAAGACATCATTGCCTACACCGGCATTTAAGGTGTCATTACCATCTTCACCGTGTAAAATATCACGTCCCGCACCGCTGTGAACGACATCATCATTAGCGCCAGCAAAAACTTCAACACCAACACCGGAACGCGGTAGCACCATTAACGGCGCGCCGGTAGAGCTTGTGACGGTAAAGTCATCTTGTGAGTTCGCATCTCGCAAAGTAAAATTAAGATTATTGATAACCTCAAATTCAAATACACCCGCAAAACCATGGACAATCAAATCTGCTGCAAAATCAAAAGAAACATTACTGTCATCAACGTTGTAAACAAGATTGATATCTAAACCATTAAGTAACATATCTGCTGTAGGTGTAATATGCCAAGAATTTGAAGTAGCGCTGTCTCGTGTTACTCCAGCGCCTGTTATATCAAAACCAGGAATTGATGCGATAATAGGATTAAAAACTAACGCTATTGATGTGACGTCAGAAAAGTTATTAATCGTAGCATGTAGGGTTTTACTCCATTGGCCTTCACCGGTACTAAACGCAGTATTAAAATTAATAGTATCGGCATCTGATGTACCAAAAATAATTTCTTTAGTGGCTTGTGAACTAGGGCTAGAACGAAGCTCTAGTTGCTCAGATGATGCCGCTGGATCATAAGCGCCTAGGGGTAAATCGCTTCGTCCAGAGGGCGTGACTTTAAACTCAGAAGAAGTAAATAATTGCTGTGATACATTGGGTTGACCAAGTCCGGTCCCATTAAGTAAGTCCTCTATACTTTGTTGCGTTTTTTTACCTACTTTATAGACGGTAGGTGGAGGTGTCATTGGCGGCACTACCGTATCAGCCACATCCCCCTCCCTACCTCCATCTCCAGAGTTTTGCATTGATGAGGATGACGATCCAACTCCTACTTTAACCATAGGCGCAGGGGGTGGTGAGTCAGGTGATGGATTTGATTCTGAGACGGGTTCTTGTGGCGCCTCTTCAGCATCAATATTCTCAGAGACTAGTCTTAAACTTCCCGCTTTGGAAGGGTTCACTATTCCCACTAATTTAAATAGTTCTGATAGCGCTATAGATTGATCCGCAAATATTGCGTCTACCGGCTCTGGCTTAAGCGCATCCAATGCACCGTTAAGAATAACAATATGTTCACCATTAGCAAAAGTCAATAACAGATCAACATCGGCTATATCAACAAGCTTCAATGCACTGATTGTTTCATTTACAACAACGTCGCCATTTTCTTGACGAAGAGCTTTTGTTAAATTACCCGTCATTAGTTCAGCTGCGTTAATGGGGTTCTCTAGCATTAATTGTATTGTTTCACCGTTTGTGGTTTTTAGATTCGCCATAATCCCTACCCCTTACATTTATCTATATTTAACAACTATTGTTAAAAAATACCAGAACCATAAATCGTTATTAGTCTTTGGATTATTTTTTCGTTGTTTCTATCAATATATTCATCAATCGTTGAATCTCTGTTGCATCATTAGTCATGCATATCTTGATTTCTATCATTTGTTCACTGACCAATGTTTTACTCTGCTCCATCACATTTAACATAGCACCAAGTTGTCTTCCAACTCGTTGTAATTCAGTTCGGAAATTAGTTGCAGCTTCAGTATTTTCCGTCAAAGTACGCAACATATCAGCACGCTGATGTTGAAAGTCTTTAGTTTCTGCACTTAAAATGCGATCTTGTGATTTTGCATGTTCTGACATTCTTTCTTCTATACGGCTTAGTATTCTTAATTCTTCTGACTTATAAGATTGCTCTGGCCGGTCGATTTGAGTTGTAGTATTTTCAACTTCATGTTGATTATCTACTGTTTCATTAGCTGGCCTCGTTATTCCATCACCAAGCGCAATTGGGGCAGCATCATAATTATTTAAAGTATAGGTTAATCCTGATTGGCTATACGCAAAACCGTCGTGAGCAAGAGCGAACTCAATATGTTGGGCAATTTCAGAATCCAGAATGGCTATGATTTCATTCATGCACCGTCGTAATGAAACCATCATAAAGCTAAGAACCAGAGAACCCAGTAAACCATACATAGAAGCAGAGAAGGCTATTCCCATTGAATGCATAGGTGCTTCCATTCGATTGACCATCGTCCCAAAAACTTCAATAGGATCTGCGGTCGCCATATCAAGCGAAGCAAAGCTACCAATCAAAATAGCAATGTCATCTAAGGTTGCGAGTAATCCGATGAAGGTACCTAATAATCCTAGTCCAACTAAAAGACCACTTAAAAACTGCGGCAAAGCATTACGACTGCTTAAGCGCGTACGAGCCTTTTGCAGTTCATTTTCAAGTGCAATTTGTTCTTGGTGTGAAATAGCCCGCTTACTAGTGGCAGAAATCATGCGGAGCACATATGCGATATCGGCATCACATTCTAATGCCATTTCTTGAAGTTCTTTAGCCGAAGAATCTTGACGCTGAGCATCAGTAAAAAGGCCTAACTGTTTTATTTCATACATGAGCTTCTTCATACTCATTAGAATGAGTACACCACCCACTAATGTGATGACAAAGATAAGATAATTAATTTGTGGATGAGGATTGCTTACAACTGTTTTAACAATAGCATCACGATAAACAAAAGCTGAAGACAGCAGAAAAATAAACGGCAATGCCGTATATAAGTAGTAAATTTTTAATCGTTTATACATACGAAGGTTCCCATTGTTTTTTCTGAAATTTCATATCAAGTCTCAATAGTTGAGATAATAGGCCATTGCTATCATCAGCGAGGGTCCCGAAAAGCACCATCACGAAAACGCATAATTGGCGATAATAAATAAGACAAAATGGTACGTTTCCCTACCACAATATCTGCAATAGCTATCATGCCGGGTACGGCTTCAATTTGTTGTGTAGTATCATCAATAACGGCCTCCACCATTACGCGATAATAGCGACCCTCATGCTCATCCATTAATGTATCCGCACTGACATCCGTTACCTTCCCATTTAATGTTCCATACGTGGCGTAATCATATGCACCGATACGTACTCGCGTCGTTAATCCTGTACGCAGATTTGCACGATCATTAGGTTTTGCATGTGACTCGATAACAATACCACTGTAACTAGGCGTAATTTCCATCAGTACTTCACCTGGCTTGATAACACCTCCTACTGTTGAAATAGCTAAACGATTAACAATTCCTGCAACTGGGGCTCTAACTTTATTTCGTTCTAATCTGTCAGTGTTTGATACCATTTCGAACTTTGACATTTCCAAATCTGCCCGTACTTGTGTTAATTCAGCAGATGCTTCCGCCTGATAACTTGACCATACCAATGCAATTCGAGACTGTGTTTCTGCAACAGCGGCCTGTAATCTTGGAATAGCGGACGTAGCAGCGGCAATTTGTGAGAGAAGTTGTTGCACACTAGATTCAATATCCAACAACTCGATATCCGATGCGGCATTCTTCTGGCGTAATTCATTAATTATTTTAAATTTTTGCTCGGCAAGTTTTAATTCAGAAGAAACATTAAGCTGTTTGCTTTTCGCCTCATTAATTTCACCTTTATTTTGAGCACTTTGATTGTTTAATACGCGCACTTCTTCAACAACTTTTGCTCGACGTGACTTAAATGCCGCTTCTTCAGAGGCTTTTATATTTGCATCTTCAAAATTTACTGGAAATACCACGTAATCGGCACGTCTCGACTCAGCTAACAGCCTTGCTTCACGACCGACAAAGGCCGCAGATTTAGATCTGTCCTGATCGCGATTTGAGCGTGCACGGATATCTGAGAGCTCCATAAGCACTTGACCCGCGGCAACAACTTGGCCTTCCTGAACCAAAATATCTTGAACGATTCCACCTTCTAAGTGTTGTAGTATTTGAGATTTTCCTGCTGGGATGACACGACCTTGAGTACGAACAATAATGTCGACCTGAGCGGTACTCGCCCAATATAAAAATCCTGCAGAGGAACACAGCACAATAAGCACAAAAACGGTACGGGGTTGGACTTGAAAAAAAACTTTAAAAATTATACTCATCATTACTGTTTAGAAACGAGTACCTTGGTATTATCAGCGGAGGCTAGTCCCTCATGGACCAACATTGTAATCATGTCGTTTGGTACCTTCATTTCTATTAGTTGATTGCGTACTGCAATTGCTCGATAAAATCCTATTCGTTTTGCTTCTGAAAAGCCGGCAGGGACGAAAATTTCAATTTGAGCGGCTCCACCATCAGCAATGGTAGCTAATGCATCACGTAGTTTTACGGATTCTTCCTCACTTAATGTGACGCTTTCTAACTTGAAGTCTACAATGACATCACCAGAACGCATTGTCTCCTCCAAGTTTTTGCTAGGCTTTGGAAGGGGTGTTTTAGCAATAACGATTTTGGCTGTCTGTTGTACATGATCAGCTTGTACAATTTGTTTGCTCAAAGCTTCGATTTGTTTTTTTAATTCACTAACTTCAACATCATTCGCTTTAACTATGTCATCTAATTTTTTTTGAAATACAAGGTCTTTCACTGCTTCTAACGCCGGCACATCACTTACAATTGCTTCTATCTTAGGCAGCGGAACATCATCTTTATGACGATTTATTTCCAACGCGAACATAAAAACTGCCACAATCATGATGGTGAGCATGAAGAGTAGATTAAGTACGAGATTCGTTACTGCATCAACGTAACCTGGCCAAAAGATATCAGAGCCTTCATCTTCTTCAATAGCCATTGTTTAACACCTTAGATACTCTTATCATTATTTTACTAAATTTACGTCTGATTCAGAAAGGGGGGTACCTTGAATTAATCTCACAATTTGAGCAACCGCATTCATTTCTTGGGTATGCAGATTAACAAGGTTCGTGCGAGCCTCGAAGTATCGGCTATAAACATCGAGCATATCTAACAACGATTGTTTACCTGACAACATACGATTTGACATTGATTCAGCAGCAGATGAAATTGAGGCCAGCTCGCTATAACCAGCATCAATACGTTGACGTACCCCTTCTAAAGTAGCGTATTGGGCAGTAACCGCTTGTAATACTCGACGGTTCTGATCGTCTAGTTTGTATCTTATCTCATTAATCCGAGCACTTTTTTCTCGTTCTAACTGCCGATCACCACCACCATTAAAAAGTGACCAATTCATCGCGACCATCATCCGTTGGTCGTTTTGTGAGTCTTCTGCTCCACCAGCATGAGTAGATTTGGTTGTCGATAATTCCAAGTCAAAAGTTGGAAGATATCTCCCCTTAGCACTTTTTTTATCAAGCCTGGCCGCTTGTAATTCTTTACGCAACATAGCAACATCTGGGTTTAATGCAATTGCAAGTGGCATAGCTTGTTGTACATCTGTCGGTACTATTGAAATACCTAAATCTTCTAGATTAGGTAGAAGCATTGTTGAGGGAGCTAAATTTACGAGTCTTACAAATTCAACTCCTGCCGCTGCTTGTTGAGCTTCTTGCTCGATACGTGCAGATCGAGCATTCAGGCTTCGAGCGCGAACACGCTCCTTATCAGAATGAGAGGCCAAGCCAGCAGATGAACGTTTATCAATATATTCAAATAAGTCTTGTAGTTGGTTCTCATAATCTGAGGTCATCATTACTTGAATTCGTGCTGAAACCAATGAAAGATAGGCATTTACAGTGTCTAAATACGCATCCCCCTGACTTGAACGTACACTTTCTTGTCGTGATTTTTCGATAATTTCACGACGTTTCCAATCGTATAAACTAGGTATGTCGAGTAGTGGTTGGGTAAAGGTCACTGACGCATCTGACCTAGAATGATTGTTAACCGATTCAAGTGATCCCGTTGTTGTGTCGATCGCTGAACCTGGTGCGGATCGTTCTCGACCAGTCTTCACATTGAGTAATAATGAGGGTAACAAAAAGGCTTTTGCTTGACCTGTTTGCGCTTTAGCTTGATCAACTCGAGCATAAGCAATATGAATATCCCGACTAAATCCTAGTGACACGGTGATCGCATCAGCTAAACTGATATTACTAACCGATTCCACTGGTTCAAAATTTGGTCCTTGCACGCCCGTAGTGAAATCACCTCGCGCACCCGCTGCAACAAAGACTTCATACGTTCCAACTAAACCAACTAAACTGTGTTCACTTGGCATCCTAAAGCGGAGATTAATATCTTGACTACTTGAAGAAGGTATCTGGCTAGCCGTCTCTGAGGGTATATTTTCTTCCTCATTTTCAGAGAAAATAACTTCCTCGGAAATGCTCGCACTTACAGGGCTATCTTGTCCGACACTTGCGTTTGAAGGTCGCGCGACCCTTTGTGATGGTGGCAGAATAGCATTAATCGCGTCTACTGCCGCGGCACTAGCATTGCTGGCTGCAGTAGCAGCCGCAGCCGCAGCCGCAGCCGCTACTGCAGCCGCATTGGCCGCATTGGCCGCAGCAGAGAGAGTCGTGCTTGGTTTCGGTGTTATATTCTGTTCTATTGTGGATCCGTCAGCAAAAGCCTCGAGATTTAAAAAACATAACCCAACAATTAAAGCGAAATGTTTTCTTATTATGCTAGTTCTCATCTAAATTTATGATTGATTTTTTTATTACATTTTAGTGCTAAAGTTGGACGAGAAATTAATGTAATTATAGTTTGATGCTGTCATGGCGATTCTCTTAGGTTAGGTCTTACTTACTAATTAATGGTTTATATGAATTTAATGTTGAAAGTGAAATCAATCGCCGCACTACATGGAACGATGCGATAGCGAGTGAGTAGTGCAAGCCGTCCGTAGGGGCTGGTAATAACAGCAGCTTTCGTAACGTAGTGAAGAATA
>Ga0209390_10006121_pt1 | contig 16378 bp, 13 predicted proteins | sample BON01_FD_187212 | JGI IMG/M metagenome (GOLD analysis project Ga0209390, IMG submission 187212) | Freshwater microbial communities from Lake Bonney liftoff mats and glacier meltwater in Antarctica - BON-01 (SPAdes) (version 2) | ecosystem: Environmental > Aquatic > Freshwater > Ice > Glacier... | reverse complement strand
ATTTACGATATTTATTTGAAAATATTCATAAAGCCAAAAATAAAGAAGAATTACGTGCAATCCTACCATACAACATAGATGCAAGCGATTTAGCTGAATCATAGAGTGCAGGGAAATTGACGCTTACGCAACAAAGCCATGAGTGTATTAAAACAGTAATGTTATAGATTGGAATTATTATGTAGAAGACACAATGAAGGCAAATAATTCTCGCTTCGTATAACCAAAATGCAGCGACAAAGCAGTTATAACCGTTGCATTACAATAGAATATTGTGGTTTATAAGCATTACAACTAGTTAAGATCTCTTTATAAAAATATAAGCTTCTCAATTTATATGTTTAAAACTGAGAAGCTTATAGTATTTTTAATTACTTTCTAAGGGTTCAATTTCTGGCTCATCTGTATCAATGTCATCTCCATCATTTTCTTCCGAAGAGGACTCGGCTATTAGAGATGCAGATACCACATTTTCATCCTTATCTGTCTTGAACAAGATAACACCGCTGGTGCTTCTGCCGGTTACGCGTACAGTATCTAGTTTGCATCTAATGAGTTTACCATTATTGGTAATTAGCATTAATTCATCATTCATATCAGCCGGCATAGAGGCTACTACCTGGCCAGTCTTATCAGATAGAACCATGTTGACAATGCCGCTACCGCCGCGATTTGTGATGCGGTAATGATAGGATGATGTACGCTTGCCAAAACCGTTTTCGGCCACTGTTAAGATAAATTCTTCAGATTCAGCCATCTCGATTATTTGTTCTTTACTTAATTCAAGATCAAAGTCTTTTGGCTCGAAATCATGGTCGCCGTTAGAAATTTCTATACGCTTATCAAATGGAACTGATAGATAGGCCTCACGTTCTTCGATAGATGATTTAATACCGTTTAGAATAGTCATAGAGATAACACGATCTTTATCGGCTAATCTCATGCCACGTACACCGTCAGAAGTTCGGCTTTTAAAGACTCTGATAGCATCAACTGGGAAGCGAATAGCTTTCCCCATTCTACTTGCTAGCAACACATTATCGCCTTCGTTACAGGCCATAACGTTTACTAGGCTGTCATCATCATCCATACGGATAGCGATTTTACCGTTAGATTGTATTTTTTTGAAATCAGATAAGTCATTTCTACGTATATTACCTTTTGTAGTTGCAAACATAATATGCATGTTATCCCACTCATCCTGATTTTCAGGCATTGGCATAACGTTAGTAATATTTTCACCTTTTTCTAAAGGTAGTATGTTTATTATAGGCCTTCCCTTGCTTTGAGGATTACCTAGCGGCAATTTATATAATTTAAGGCTATATACTTGTCCCTTGTTGGAAAAGAATAATAAAGGTGTATGCGTATTGCCAACAAATAATTTGGTTGTTATGTCTTCATCGCGCATTGAGAGACCAGAGCGCCCTTTGCCGCCACGTTTTTGTGCGCGATAAGTTGCTAGTGGCACACGTTTGATGTACCCGCTTAGCGTTACAGTCACAACCATTTCTTCTTTTTGGATTAGGTCTTCAATATCTTGGTTGAAATTTCCTTCAATGATTTCAGTTTGTCTTGGAGTTGTGAATTCATCACGTACTTCTATCATTTCAGCTTTTAGAAGTGATAGTAATTTGTCTCTAGAGCTTAAGATTGAGACAAATTCTGTGATTTCTTCTGTTAAGCCTGCTAAATCTTGTTCTAGTTTGTCCTTTTCCATTGCAGTTAAGCGTTGTAGGCGCATTTCTAGAATAGCCTTAGCTTGTGCTTCTGATAAATGTATAGTGCCGTCACTTGTAATATTTGCTTTATCATCTACTAATTTAATAAGGCTTATAATAGAAGAGCAATCCCAGGCTTTTTCCATTAGCTGTTCTTTCGCAGCAGATGGATTAGAAGCGCCACGAATAATTCTGATTACTTCATCAATGTTACTAACTGCAATGCGTATGCCTAATAAAATATGTGCTTTATCACGTGCTTTATTTAGTAAGTAAATAGTTCTTTTGGTAATTACTACTTCCCTAAAGCGTACAAACGAACCGATTACTTCTTTAAGATTCATTACCTTGGGCATACCATCATCAAGCGCCAGCATAATAACACCAAAGCTAGTTTGTAGCTGAGTATAAGTATATAGCTGATTTAAAATGACATCAGCTACAGCATCACGTTTAACTTCAATAACTACACGTACACCATCTTTGTTTGATTCATCGCGTAAATCGCTGATTCCTTCAACTCTTTTTTCGCGCACTAAGTCTGCTATCTTTTCTACTAATTTAGCTTTGTTTACCATGTATGGCATTTCAGTGATGATGATTGAATCACGTCCGTTATTATCTTCTATATTGCAACGCCCACGAAACATTATGCTACCACGGCCCGTTAAATAAGCTGATTGGATACCATTAGTTCCTAAGATTATACCACCTGTTGGAAAATCCGGTCCCTTTACGTAGGAGATTAATTCAGTGAGTTCAATATCATTATTATCAACATATGCGCAAGCAGCATCGATTACCTCGCCTAAATTATGTGGAGGAATGTTTGTAGCCATACCAACAGCGATACCGCCTGTGCCATTCACTAACAGATTTGGAAATCTTGCTGGTAGCACTGATGGTTCGCTTTCAGAACCGTCATAATTGGGAGAAAAGCTTACTGTTTCTTTGTCAATATCTTCAAGTATAGTATGAGATACTTTAGCAAGTCTAGATTCGGTATATCTCATTGCCGCAGCAGAGTCACCATCCATTGAACCAAAGTTACCTTGGCCATCTACTAGTGGTACGCGCAGAGAAAAACTTTGTGCCATACGAACAAGTGAGTCATACACCGCAGTATCGCCATGTGGGTGGTATTTACCAATCACATCACCAACAATTCTTGCTGATTTTTTATGTGCTCTTGAGCTAAAATAGCCGCCTTCATGCATTGAGTATAAAATACGACGATGCACAGGCTTTAGACCATCGCGAACATCTGGAATAGCGCGACTAACAATCACGCTCATTGCATAGTCCATATAGGAACTTTTCATTTCATCTTCAATGCTTATAGGCAGCGTGTTTTTGAACTCAACTTCACTCACAATATATATACTCTTACGAATTGCTATTAGACCAATACAGACTAAAGGAAAAATCTAAAATTTGCAAGGAAATAGCATCCAAAAAAGAGAATTTTATAGTTAATTTGAGGTGCTTGAGATTTGTTTTTTTGTAGATATTGTAATTAATTCCAACACCTTAAATAATTCACCCATTTGCTGACTTGATGTCAGGCGAAAAACTTGCTTATCAAGTATTTCCTTATCTTCTTGCGATGCATTCGTTTTTAGTGTCTGAAGGCGTATTTTTATACCGTATTTAATAAGGAATTCTTTTTGAGAGGAGATTGAATAATTATTTACACCTTGTTCGTGCGCAGCTTTTCTTAGGGCGTCAAAATCAACATGCGCTGTTAGGTCAGCTTCGCCAAGAGAACTGATGATAGAATGATATTGATGGTTCTTGATGGCTTGTAGTGTAGAGTTATATTGCCCTCTACGACGAATTGGCGCTTCAAAGGCATAGCCATAGTCAATTATTAGCTTGGCTCCGCCATATGTGTAGAGATGTTTACTTAAAGATCTTATGATATCAAGTGACTCAATTGACTCTTCGATTATAGCTCCATCTTTGGCATTTATATGATCCAGGGCTAATTGCTTTTGCAAAGCACTATGTAATTCAATTTTGCCGTATTTTATACGTTCGTCTATTGGGTCAATAACTAAGATAGATTCAAACCATTGGTCTTTTACTTTCATATATTGTTTGATAGGTAATGCATCAAAAAACTCATTAGAGATGATAATAGAAGGTAACTTAGGGATCTGTTTAATATCAGATATCCATATTATATTTTTATTATATTCAATAAGCTTAGTTTGTTGTTTTTTTATAAAATGTGGATTTATTTCTAGCAAATAAATTTGTGCTGCATTAAAAAATTCAGGCACTAACTTGGCAACGCGTAGAAAATCTTGCATTAATTGCCCTTGCCCTGGACCTAACTCTATTAATGTGAATTTTTTAGGAGATCCTAGTTCTTGCCATTTTTCAATAGCCCAAAGAGCTATGATTTCACCGAATAATTGGGATATTTCAGGGGAGGTTATAAAATCTCCATGTTCACCAATATTTTTAGTAATTTTATAGTATGAATTAGGAGTATTAGACAATACTTCACGCATCATATCGTCAATTTTTATATGGCTGTTAGTTTTGATAATATTTCTAATATTAGAGTCTATTGGCATTTTTTCTGCTGTAAAAAATCAAAAACATCCCGGCTATTAACATTGGTACACTAAGTAGTTGTCCCATAGTAAAACTACCAGCAAAAAAGCCAATTTGTGCATCGGGCTCTCTAAAAAACTCTACAAATATTCTAAAAACTGTATAGAATATTAAAAATAAACCAGAGAGTAAACCACGCTTGGATAGTCCTCTAAATTTCAATGCTACAACAGCCAGAATACAGAATAAAACCAATCCTTCTAGAGCTGCTTCGTAGAGTTGACTAGGGTGGCGAGGCTTATAGTCGCTACGTGGGAAAACAAAAGACCAGGGCACATCAGTTACTCTGCCATAAAGTTCTGCATTGATAAAGTTGGCAATTCGGCCTAGAAAAAGAGCAATCGGAGTTGCGGCTGCGGATAAATCTGTAAGCCCTAAAAAGCTTATATTATTACGTCGTGCAAATAAAGCTGAAGCAGTAATATAACCAATTATCCCACCATGAAAAGACATTCCACCTTGATATGTTTTTAGTATCTCAATAGGGTTGGAAAAGTATTTCACTGGGTCATAAAAAAGTACATATCCTAAACGGCCTCCAATAATCACACCGATAATTATCCACGTAATAAAATCTTCTATATGTTTTTTATTAATATCGTTGTTAGTGTCGTGAGCAATTAGTTTGAGTATATAAAACCACCCTAGCATAATACCCACTACATAAGAAAGCGAGTACCAAGAGACAGCAAGCGGACCTAAAGAAATAATTACTGGATCAATATTAGGAAAATTCAGCATATTTTCTAGCTATTTAGGTTTAAGCTGCTTCCTCAGCCTTTGGATGAATGCCTAGTTCTAAAAAGACATCAAGTAGAGACTCGGTAAGCTGTGCTATCATTTCTTCTGTATGGGCGGGGGTAGGGGTTATACGTAAGCGTTCACTCCCTTCGGGAACTGTTGGAAAATTAATATGCTGGACAAAAATATTATGCTTTTCAATAAGCAGCTGTGATGCTTTGCGTGCTAGCTCAGGATCGCCAATAATTATAGGGATAATATGACTTTCATTACTAAAGAAATTGATACCAGCTTTTGTGAATGAACTTTTTACCAGTCCAACAATCTTTTGATGTTGTTTACGTTCCGTATCGGATTCTTTAAGGTGACATATGCTTGCGCGCGCAGCTGCTGTAATCGCTGGCGGTAGTGATGTAGTAAAAATAAAACCACTAGCTGTTAGCCGGATTGCATCTATTAGGTCAGCATCACCAGCTATATATCCACCAATTACCCCGTATGCCTTAGCAAGAGTCCCTTGTATTATATCTATTTTATCTTCGAGTCCAAGCATATTGGCTATACCAGCGCCTCTATCACCATAAAGACCTACACTATGAACTTCGTCAATATAGGTCATGGCGTTATATTTTTTTGCAAGAGCACAAATTTTTTCTATAGGGGAGATTAGCCCGTCCATAGAATAGGCTGATTCAAAGGCGATAACTTTTGGACGATCAATATCGATTGTTTTTAGTATTTCCTCGAGATGATCCATATCTAAATGTCGATAAATGCGCTTTTTTACATTAGAATTACGAATTCCTGCGATCATAGAAGCGTGGTTTAATTCATCAGATAAGAAGATAAGGTCTGGCATTATCTTTGCCAAAGTTGTTAAAGTGGCATCATTTGAGACATAACCAGAGGTAAAAACAAGTGCAGAATCTTTTTGATGAAGATCTGCAATTTCGTTTTCTAAGTTAACAATAGCATAGTTATTGCCACCAATATTTCTTGTTCCACCGGAACCAATACCATTTTCTAGAATGGCTTCGCTAGCAGCCTGAATAACTTTTGGATGCTGGCTCATACCAAGATAATCATTAATGCACCACATCGTAACAGCTTGCTTGTTTTCTCCCCATGAAGCTAGAGGGAATTTACCCGCATTTCTTTGCACGCCGATAAAATTACGGTATCTGCCTTCATCTCTTATTTGTTGTACTTGATCTTTAAATGCAGCGTTATAATCGAACATTGGCGTCTCTATTAATAATCTTGATAACTATACATCAATTCCTACTCGTTGAGAATGAATTAAATTATAAATTTGTTATTTTTATTGAAATTGTTATATGAACACCTAGCAAGTAAAGAAAAAATTATTATCATCTGACAGGGAAATATTAAAATTATAATTGTTTTTATTAAATGATTTAATATCACCTGGTGAGTCTATAGCATTTCTTATGATGTAGTCTGCTAGCATTCCGCGAGCTCGTTTTGAATTCAGGGCGATGTTTTTCATACCACCATTTCTTGTTTCACGAAAATGAATATTGATTATTGGAAAATTTAAAAGGGCGGGGTTAATTGCTGCAGAATATTCATTTGACGCTAAGTTAACTAAAAAGTGATTTTTATGCGTTTGAAGCTCTAAATTTAATTGTGAAGTAATGTGTTCTTGCCAAAATTTAGCCATCCCTTTTGGCGCTATGGTTGGTAATTTACTGACCATTTCTAAGCGATAAGCTTTGATTTTATCTAGTGGTGATATTAATCCATATAACGCAGAAGCGATCCTTAAGTGATTTTGGGCAAATTGCAATTCTTTATTAGTAAAGCTGAAACTATCGATGTTTTTATAAACGTCACCAGTATAAGCAAAAAATGCCTGCTTTTCTGGTATATTATTAAAATTCTGAAAGCGTTGATAATTCAATTCTGCTATTTTTGTACTAACACCCATTATTTTTGTTATTTGATCTTGGGATAATGATTGCAGCTTATTAATAATCAAATTAGTTTTGTCGCTTTTTGGTAAATCTGTAAACTCAGTAGATGGTGCTTCTGAGTTGAAATCCATTGATTTTGCTGGGGAAATTATACTAATCATTCTTTTGTTCAAGGTGGTTAAATTCTGCTCCTACAATAAAGATCATATTGACTATATAAAAGAATATTAGAGTAACAATGATGCTACCAAGGGAGCCATAAATAATATCTAGTTGATTATAATATACTAAATACTTAGATAGTAAGTAGCCACTAATTGTCCAGCCTAATACAGTTAAAAAAGCGCCAGGTATTACTTCTAAAAATCTAAGTTTTGCATTAGGTATGGTGTAATAAAGAGCGCAAACACTTAAGAATAAAGATAACGACATTATGGCATATCTAGCTATTTTTACAGCAGATTCATGACCTTCGATTAAAGCAAGGAATTGTGGAATTTTTTCAAGACCAATGGGTATTAATATTAGTATCAACATGGCTAAAGAAATCACAGAGCTAATGATTAAAAATTGGCCGATACTTAACAATCTTCTTAGGATATAATTTGGTGGTGATTTTATTTCATAAACTCTATTTAATATAGTTCTTAGGCACTCTACAAAAGACGATGAAGTCCAAATTGTACCAAAGATAGCTAGAGTCAAAAGACCTTGCGGTGGAGCGCTCATAAGTTCATGTATCCTTGACCTTATAGAGTCAATGGAATGGCTAGGCATGTTTTCTACAGCAAGACCAATAAACTTCTCGCCAAGTTCTGAGGCGCCAAAAAAACTCGTAAAAGCCAAGATAAAAATAAAGAAAGGGAAAATAGAAACTAGGATCATAAATGACATATAGCCAGAATGCTCGATACCATCATGCTCTATCATGTTGGTTATAGCTTTATATAAATTGCAAATTAGCCTTTTCATTTATTTAGGTCTTATTTTAAGTTCATTTCACCATAATTCTTTGCCATTATAAACTTTATTTTATTATTAGCAAGTATGGCTCTTGTAGGGCATAAAAATTAAGAATCTTAGTGCAGTGTTAAAAAATAATTAAATTATATTAAATAATACTTGCATTACCCTACGTTATGCTTTATATTATTGTTTGAAGTAGATACAAGACTAATGAAACTACACGAAATTTGTAGAAAATATCAAAAGCTAAGTGGAGAATTATTATGGCGCGTAAAAATGATTACATTTTAGAAATAGATCAGTTTATTGGTGGAAAAATTTATTCACTAAGACTGGCAAAGGGGTTATCTCGTCAGCAATTATCGAAAGTAATAGGTGTAACGCATCAACAATTACAAAAATACGAAAAAGGTGCAAATAGAATTTCTGTAGGTAGATTGGTTTTAATTGCAAAAGCCCTTTCAAAGGACGTGTCATATTTTTATGAGGGCTTGGAAACAGATATACATGAGCCAGTCATGACTCAACACCAACGTATGTGTATCGAGGTGTCTCGTAACTTTATGAAAATTACGAGCTCAGAACATCAAAATGCAGTTAATACTTTGGTAAAATCTTTATCAAAAGTTGCGTAATAAATAAAAAACAACATACAGAAAACCGCTGATTCATAGGAGTTGGCGGTTTTTTTAATATCAACTTCAATGTATTGGCATTGTTTTTGCTTTATGTTATACTAAGAAACATAAAGTTTAGAAATTAGATGACTACCTAATTTTTGCCATTGGCATAGATTAAGTATGTTAGATAATCACATAGAATTAAATTATTAAATTGAGAGGAAGTTATGGGTGGTATATCTGATGCAATAGGAAAAGGTGTAGGACTTATTAATATTATGGGAGGTTCATCTGAAGCATTTGTTTCTAAAGCTACCGAAACAAAAGAGCAAGCCAAGGCAGAGATTGGCGATAAAATTGACGTTCAAAAGAGTATAAGCTCTGAAATACAAGTATTGCAAGGCATGTTGATAAAGGTAAAAAACACATCTGATGCTTTGATGAATGAGGATACGAGTGCTTTTAGTCAAAAAAAGGCCTTTGTTAAAACAACTGATGTAGGTAACTTTTCTGATTATATAAGATATACAACATCCGATGATGTTCGTGTTGACTCTACGGCGCATAATGGTGATACAAGAATTAACATAGCGCGGATTGCTACTAGATCGGAACAAATCATAGGTGGCGTGGGTGGTGCTGGTTTTAACAAAACTGATGCACTTGCAATGGATGGAACTATTCGCTTAAATTTTAATAATCAAGGAGATATAGATATTGATGTTACAGCTGACCAAACTTTAGATCAAATTTTGAATAATATTAATCATGCTCTGGTTAACAATCCTAATGCTGTAGCTAATGCCGATGGGAATGCCCTTGAAGTATTTTTAGTTCCGGGTGATAATGATACTGCTTTTATCGAAGTTCGTTCTAAGAAAACAGGAGATTATAGTGATATAACTTTTTCTTGGGAGAACTCTCATTTAATTCTTATGAACTCGGTAAATAATGTAAATGGAGTGGGGGCAATAGTTGACATTAATGGTGTGATGCGTCATCAAAATTCTAACGAATTTATAAATGCAGTAGCTGGGGTTTCTTTTACGGCTTTAAAAGTTAATACCCCTAATTATTATAACACTATTGAAGTTCAAGAAGATAACATAAAAGCTAAAAAAATGATTATTGAATTTGGTAATGCGCTAAATGAATTATCCTATTTTATTACAAAAAACGACCAAACCTCTCGTTCACATTTGAATGATAAGTATAGAGATCCATATGCTCCATTAGAGTCTTACAATTCATCTGAGTCGCCTTTAAGAGGTAATGCGGTTCTTGAAGAAGCAAAATTATTATGGTCTAAATTTACTAGTAAACAGATGCATAAAACTGGTGAAATCACTTCTATTTATGATATAGGAATGGCTCTTAAACCGGAAACAAGGGATGATGGAGTTACTTTTGATAGTTTAGTTTTTGAAGATGAATCTAAATTCAATAAGATGTTTGCTGAAAATTTTGAAGATGTACGAGCGTTGTTCGTTACCAGTGCTAAAATTACTCCAACAGTAGGAAATGTAGGGGAGATGCAATATGTTCCATCGGCGTTTAGTAAGCCTATAGTTTCAAGTATAGTAAGTGGTGATCTTCAGGTAGATGTTACATATGCTGCTGGTGTAGTTGATGCTAATAATTTTCAAATTACTTTAGCAGATAATACTGTAGTACAAGCAACTGGTGCTACATATCATGGTGGTGTGGCAAAGCCTTACTATATGATATCATTTAAAGGTACGAAATTAGAGGGAATGGACTTTGCGGTTTATCCTAAAGGTGCTAATGCTCAGACAGATAGGTTTACTGTAAATTACAGTGCTGGTATTGCTAATATCATTAGATCAGATGCTAATCAGATGTTTGGTGAAGGTGGTTTTTATGGTTCTACTATCGATGCGGGTAAGGAAGTGTATTCTCAGCAAACGCGCTTAGAAGAAGAGCTAACGAGAGTTACTAAGGATCTTGATACGATGACGAGCAAATTAGAAAGTCAATTCCAACAAATTGCTATGATGGATGTTAGGGCAGCTATTAATATAGCAATGGTTGAAAAACTATTTGAAACTAGCTAAATTGTGCTTTAGAGTTGTTTGTATAATATTATAATTATTAGGTTATTATGAAAGCATTTGAAAAATATAGAAGTACTGCGGTTGCTACTAGCGACACTTCGCATCAATTAATATTTATTTTTGATGAGATTATGAAATTATTACACTCTGCTCAGAAAGCAATGGGTGAACATGATCATGAGGCAAAATTCAAAGCTTTATCTAGAGTAATTGAAGTTTTCTATATTTTGAAGTCTGGGGTGGATTTAGAAATTGCTAATGAAAGCAATAAAGCTCTTGATATTTTTTACGGTGCAACCATAGTTAATCTGGAGCAGATCAATACTACAGGAGAAGAGCCTGAGGAGTTACAGTCAATGATAGAGGCTATTGCAGAAGTGCGTAGTGCGTTGGTTGCTAATGTAAATGGAAAACAAGAAGAAAATACATAACTGCCAAAAACCTATAGGAGTAATGTAATTTACGCTTGTAGGTTTAGCTTTTCCATATATCCATCCTTGCGAAATCGGTGAAAATTTGCTCTATAATTTTAGAATATTTATAAAGTTCATATCTTGTTGTAACATAAGTTAATGTTTATTATAAATAACGGTAATTACTAGCTAAGTTTAAGTTTAGCAAAAGATTATTACTGTGTGTAATAAGTTCTCAACTATTTAAATAGTTTTCCTACTTAAAAAATAAAAATATATATACGCCTTGTTCGGGGGCTTAAATTCATAAAAAATCTCTGTTTTGTAATTACTCAAAATAGACTACATTTTAGAATTTTAGCAGTTGAGGCCTAAATTATTAGGGCTACTCTTGCTATAAATTTACTAATAAAAGCTGATAAATGTTGTCTGCTGTAGGTATCACTGCTTGAATAGTAGCAAAACTTATAAAAAATTGTAACTTTTATAAGTTATCGATGTAGAGTTCACCATAGCGGATTTAGTTTGACTAGAAATAGCTATGGTGAACATTATTTTGCTTGAGCTATTAGTTTCTCTAGCTACTAAATCTATTGGATATATAATTATATAATATATTAATTTGTGTCAGTTAGGTTTCTAAAATATGATGTTGTCTTAGTGATCTTATTGCCCAGTTGAGCCAAAGCCTTTTTCGCCACGCTGAGTATCATCTAGTGAATTGACTTCATCTAAAGTTACATGTTCATACTTTGCTATTACCATTTGCGCTATACGCATTCCTTGGGTGATTGTGAAATCTTCCTTACTATGGTTAATCAGGATGGCTTTAATTTCACCACGGTAATCAGCATCTATTGTACCAGGTGAATTTAACACAGTAATTCCGTGTTTTGCAGCCAATCCAGAGCGCGGTCTGATTTGAGCTTCCATGCCTGGGCGCAGAGCTATAGCAATACCAGTTGGTATAATTGCTACTTCGCCAGCTTTAATAATTACTGGAGTGTCGATAGCAGCAGATAAATCCATGCCAGCACTTTGCGCGGTTGCGTAATGCGGTAAAGCCAGGTGAGCCGCATTGTCCAGCTTTTTGATTGCTATGCTGTTCATAAGGATTTTAAATAAGATTAATTTACTTGTATGATTAATTAAGACCATGGCGGGAGTGACGGGACTCGAACCCGCGACCCTCTGCGTGACAGGCAGATACTCTAACCATCTGAGCTACACCCCCTTTTTAGGTCTTCTTTAGTAAAGCAAGGGTAATATATATCAGTTTCTTTTTGCCTGCAAGCATAAATTACAGAGTTTGCAAATTTGTTTTAAAAAGCGTGTTATATAGCTAATTTGTGTATTTTTATTAATATCAGGACTAAATGGCATAGTTGTTGCTTGTATATAAGCGAGACTTTGTGGCACAAAATTTGTCATTAAGTCATTAGGATCAAATATCTTTTATCCACTTGTATGATTTTAGTTAAATGAAAGCATATTTAAAGTATAGAAGTTAGTTTGAGTATTTAATGATTATTATATTCCAAAGTTTGTTCATAGTGAACATATTGGAAAATGAAACTAAAACGGAGATAAATTAATGGCTTTAACATTAGGAAATAATTTAACAGGATTAGTATCTAGAGAAGTAGATGCAGCAGGTAGAAGAGCTACTGGCCTAGGCGATAGCATGACAACTGGAATTAATAAATTTGTACCAGTAGTAGATGCGTTCCTGGGTAATTCTTTAAGAGATAACGAAATTATCCTTGGCGCAGTTGCAAAAAACACATCTTATAGTGTAAACATGCTCACTATTGCTAATGAATATATGTCTTCTATAGCATCAGCTTTACAAGGTGCATTGACAGCAGTAAGTAGTGCAGGTCAAGTATCTGCAGATAAAATTCCAACTTTACAGAAATCTTTAAATGATAAAGTAGAGCAAGTTAATCTTTTAATCAAAACAGCAGATTTTGATAATAAAGCATTATTTGCAGGTGATGTATTAGATCTTGCTGTACAAGTCGGTCTTAATACACAAGATACACTAAAGACAAATATACAAGATATTAGTAATGCAAAGATTTTTAGAACTTCTGTATCTTCAGCAATAAATGAATGGTTAACTAAAGATTCTACAAGAAGTACGCTATATACTGGTGATGCAAATGCTGCAGCATTTGATAATGCTGTAAAATACAATAACAACCTATTATATGCAGGCGTTACTGATATTTCTGTTAATGCTATGACGGATGCAGAGTTTGCAACTGCTGTAAATACTGTAATTGTTGCCAATCCTGCATTAGGCGTGTTTTTAGATTCAGCATTACCATTGTCAAAAGCTGCTCTTACTGCAGCAAATGCTGGTGTAACATTTGCAAATGCAGATGTAGCACAATTAACTACTTTGATAGCAACGCCAACAGTTCCAGCTACTGAAGTAAGGTTAGCATTTGTAGGTGCAGCTGTTGCTGATCAGGGTGGTATCCAAGGGACGGCTGATCTTGCACGTGATAATATTATAGCTGCGTTTGCAGGAGATGCTAATCTAGCTGCTATCACAGCAGCAGTAACTGCTGCTGCTTTCAACGGTGGTGTAGCTCATGCATCTCATAATGCAGCACTTGAGGCGGTTCGTACTGCTGCGATAGGTGCTGATTTGGCGATGTCTACATCACATGCTACACATGCTATAGCTGGTGGTGATTTGCAAGCGGCAGGCGCGTTTGCTGGTAATGCTGGTGTTGCTCTTGGTACTGCTGCTCTTGCTGCTGCTGCCATTAACGCTTTACCTAATGCAGTACCTGGAGCTAAAGCAGCAGCTACTGCTGCTGCAGCTGAGCTAGGAGCTACACCTGATAGTGTGCGTCTTGCTGCATTCAAATTCAGTAATGTTAATAGAAACGAATTTGTAAACATCCTAAGTGATGCTGCGCCAACAGAAATTGATACTGTTGAAGGCCGTGCTATTTCTAACGACGTAATAATAAATTCTCTTTCACATGTTCGTAAGGAGCAATCTAATATTTCTAACCAAAAAAGTAATATCATTGAGTCTACAGAAGCACTTAGAGCTACAACTAATGTAACTCAACAAGCTGCAGATTCATATTTGAAAGCTGATTATGTGTTAACTGCACAGGAATATTCAGAAACTCTTAGAACTATGGTTGCAGCGATTACTGCTCTGCAAGCGGCTAATAAGATTCCTGAAGCAGCTCAAAGACTACTTGATGCTCTTACTAGATAGTTTCATCTAGTTTCATTATTTAGTTAAGGATCTATCTTTATAAAAAGGCTGAGGTGCTAAAGCATCTCAGCCTTTTTTAATTAAGGGAGTAGGTAAGTTTGTAGGGCTCTATTATCAGAGTATTTAAGTCCACTAGTGAGTTTCTAAGTAGATGGAAATTAAAACCGAGTAAATAGAAAATGTTTTAAATAGAAGCAAGTTATGAGCCAAATTATGGCCTTAAATATCTCTATGGCTATATAAAATAGCATCTTAGATGCGTCACTATTCTATTATATCGAAGAATTTTAGCCCATGAGCCTTATATTAAGGGTAAATAGATCTGTATAGATATTTCAATAAAGCTGGCAATATAATCAATTCCTAGTTGTCTTGAATTCTTTCTTGGCTAAAGCGCTAAATCAATGCGAGACTGTCATTATCTATTGGTTTATCAATACAGACAAAAGCTTTGTAGTATAGCGCATAAGTTTGGGTTTAAAATATTAACAAGTTAAACATTTAATTAAGTTAACATCAGGCTTAAATAGATAAAAACAGCTTTAAAATAATGAGGATGTTTTAAAATGTACGGTTTAACTTATAGAAAACATAATAATATTTAAGAAATTACGTATTATACTTTTTCTTGTAAAATAAAAAGCTAAACCTATGAGTTTTTTATGGATTTTCTTCTTACTCCCAAATGATAAAAGGTAAGTAAATCTATAATAATAGGTAGAGATTTAAGGAAACCTTAGCAAAATTTCTGCCTATACTGTTATCATATAGCTGAAGAATTAAAGGCTAAATTCGAATTAATATTGATGATTTTCAACAGATCCCTTCTTTTTCAGTGCTAAGCATTGGATTCTATAATTGTGGTTAAAATGGTATATTGGTACAAGCATGATCATAATTTAAAGAACTTTACTTTTAAAAAAATATGCTATTTTGAGTGTCAATATCAATATATTAGCGGACTATTAAAATGAATAAAAAATTACTATTAACTACAGTTTTATCATCAGCAATTATGTCATCAGAGATTGCACAGGCAGCTTTCTTTGATGTAGCTTATAATGGAAATAATGATTTTACTCTTCAAGGAAATCATTATAATTTTACGACATTACTACAATTTGTAGAGAACCAAGACGTTACTAATGGCGGTAGTGATCTTAGAGTAATTAAGGCAAGTCAAAGATTTATTGTTAAATGATTTACTCAAAGATAGCGAGATTAAAACCCAAATGATAGCATCTTTTAAAGCAGAAGCGGCAGCAGAAGGTGAAGATCCGCAAGTAATAGAAGCAGACGTCAATACAACTTTTCAAACAATCATTGATCTTGAGGCCAAAGGTTTTGATATTCTATCTATATATGATTTTAATGATCTGTTTGAAGCAGATTTATCAGAGCTTGAAGAGTTAGCTGGATATGCACAATTAGAGCTAGATTTGATTAACAAAAAGAATGTAATAGCAGAGATATTTTCTGCGCGTGAACAAGAACTAATTGCCAACGACCCTATCCTTCTTGAGCTTTATAATCAAAAACAAAGTTTAATTGCTCAGAATAACATAGATAACACTACTGCTATTGCAGAACTTGAAAATAGAATTGCTTCCCTTGAAGGCTTTCAATCCATAAGAGTATTAAAAGAAAATCAAGAAGTATTAAAAAACCGTATCAACCAAATAGTTGAAGCTAGAAAGGCAGAGGACAACGACGCATTGCCTGGACAAGCAGAAAGACAACTAAATTTGCTAAAAACTGAAATAAATAAATACTTAATTACTAACGTTACTGCAGCAAATATTAAAAACTTACCAGCTGTTCAGGCATCTGATTCAGCTGTTTCTGAAGGTTTAGTAGATGGAGTACGTGCAATAGGTGCTATTATTGGCGGAAGAGTAGCGTCTGAAGTGGCTATACTTTAGAGGACAAATCCTATACAAGGATTTTAATCTAAAGAAGTATTATTATGACAAAGAAAAAGAGTTTTTATTCGCCCGAATTTAAGACCCAAGCAATTTCATTAGTTCGCG
>Ga0209390_10006117_pt1 | contig 16384 bp, 19 predicted proteins | sample BON01_FD_187212 | JGI IMG/M metagenome (GOLD analysis project Ga0209390, IMG submission 187212) | Freshwater microbial communities from Lake Bonney liftoff mats and glacier meltwater in Antarctica - BON-01 (SPAdes) (version 2) | ecosystem: Environmental > Aquatic > Freshwater > Ice > Glacier... | reverse complement strand
AGTTCTCAAGAGAGCTCAGGACAAGCATATAAATTTAGTACGCTCAGAAACACTGATCAACAATGCCATCTGAGCTGTCTCATGTCCGTTTCATCTGCTTTTTGGCCTGGACTGCAGAATTGTTCATGGTCCAGTGTCTTTTCTGCAGGGCAGGTGCCTTTGCAATCTGACTGCGTACAGCCATGGCAGAATTCAGGGTTTGGTTGTTCTTGGTAGGAGCCATGCGGAATAATAGTTGCACTGTCTTATATACTAATCACGGGAAACCCCGAAAGATCGTGTCGATTGTGCCTACAATATACATGCATGGACAAATATCTAGACATACATATGTTTCTTAATGGCAACTATATATATATAGGGTGTTTTGATATTTGTGGGTGAGAATGTTAAACACGATCTATTTGGAGGTGCCGATCATGGCCATCAGCTTAACCTCTCTGCCTGTGACACTCAACAATCTGTACATGCAGTCAAAAAGAACGAGTGTCCAAGGAACGAATAAAGCCATGTTTGTTTTGCAGTTGCTGTCGAGTATCCTGTGGATCACGCTTGGCGTTCTGACCAAGCAGTGGTTCATGTTGTTGGCCGCATCGAATAATATTGTCCAGACCATTTGTATTTTGTATATCATCAATCGTCTCAACAAGAACCGCGAAGCACAGCAAAACTATGAGGAATGCAACGGATGAAGAAAAAAAAACATTGAATACAATAACCAAACGGCGCATTGTACGCATGAGTCAGTATGCAGAATGATGCATTTGTAAGGCTATGCAGTCCTGAGATGATAAAACTTGCCCTCGTCTACAGCATGAAACATAAGAAGAATAAAAACACCAGCAGTGTGAAGAACATTGCAGAATTCCTCAACAGCATCATCTATGAAAAGAAGAAATTCATTTTGAAAGAGAACGGACTCAATATCTCAAAGTCCCTTTTCATACCGTACAATATAATGCCACACGGCTTTCTACTCGACATTGATGGCATCTTGGAGAGACATAGGGACTGTTTTTTTTTTGTGGACTCGAGTGACAATAACAATATCGTTGTTCAGAATGAGCAGTCTGCGGACAACATGCTGGGCATCTGCAACATTGTGTGTGGGTTTTTCCTTGCAATAAAGGAGCTTCAAACGTCGGAAAACGAGCTCTACTTGATGGCGCTGTTTGATAGTGTGGTGTCGAATGTGGTTTTCGAACAGAGAGTAGAATTTCCAAAAATCATATCAAAAGCTGTAGAGTATGGGTACCTTGACGTGCAAAAAGTGTCGGATTTCGCGAAATAAAACGCGACGAATTTCAAAGTAGATTATGTTTTAGATATAAATAGAGGCTCGTACACCTGCTGCATGTTTTGATCATAGTTCATGATTAATAATAAAACAATACTTCTGCTCGAACGAATCAACAACCACTTGGAAATACAAAACTACATGGACCTTATTTCGTCAGACGTACAGTCGCTCATTGTATTCTACAGCAACTACATATACCAGAAACGGAGCCACAAAGGGCAGACGCCCATACACTATATGATAACTCTGAAAAAGAGTCTGGACATGGGCACCACCGAAAGCATTGAAAACTCTGGATCCGTCTTTTCGCACGACATCAAACATGTGTTGACGGACGGAAATGTTCGAGAAAGGTGCACTGTTTTCCAGAATTTGCTTTTCAAAGACCGAGAGTATCGCATCATATGGTACCTCTTGAACATGTACAACAGGTCAGAGACCATACCGGCTTGTATCGATCGCAACACGCTCCTTGAATACAATACCCACATTGAGGAGGAGCACAGGTGTGTCTACAAGAAAAACATCAAGAATATCATCTGTGACAGCTACAAGTACCGCAAGCGTAAAACACGCTACACTCGCGCAGACACCACGGGCTTCGAGTTGCATGTGCACAACACCGTCCCTCAACTGTCGACACGCGAAAAAAAATTCATCAACTCGCAGTTTCCGCTCGCCAGCCTCCTGCCGTGGAAGACAGGACACATGGCGTGGATAGTCAACGAAAACAGCAACTTTGCCGTCGACGCCCGACTGTTCAACAAAGCAACCGTCGCCGGCCCGTCAGGACATACCCATGCCATGTTGTGTTTCATGAAACTTCTCATAAATTTTGATCTCAAGAAATGGGTCTTGATCTGTATACTCTGGCTGGTGGGATCGGAGCACCACAGTATACACGAGGTTTTGCTCATTGCCCACAAAAACCATGGATTCGAGTATGACATGACAAATGACTGTCATGAAGTTGTCGATTGTCTTCTTGATGAGCTCTCGTGATGTCGAACGATTCCTTGGCCAAGTGCATCATGTTTCGGTAGAGAGTCAGATGCCACTCGTCGAAAACCGTGTCTGGGTTCGTGAAAGAAATTGGGCGCCTCTTTGTGTTTTCCTTGAGAAATCGAGAGAGTGCAGATCTCCAATTCACAAATTGCGGGGTTTTTCCTGTATTCGACTTGTGTGCCAGTATCACAACGCCGTACCCATTGTTCTCGACATAATCACTCATGAAAAACCCTCTCTCGAACCGTATGAGGTTGTAGTGTATGTTTACTTCGCACAAGACAAAAACCTTGCCAGTGTCGGGGTGTATTTGCGATATCAACACTGACTTTTCCTCACTGCCCTCAATCGGGATGGTGACTGCATACTTTTGCTTGTTCAAACTCGCCTCGACATAGTAGAATCCACGTTGCTTGCTGTCCACCGGTTTCAGAGTGCCAATAAGTATGCCCTGCTTATTTTTCATCAGGATGTCTGTGCGAAAATATGTCCGTGCGCTCAGGTATAATAAATCAATGTGAAGTATTGTCATTCTTTTTTCGAAAATAGTGACTTGCCTGTTATTTATATAGTAGATTGCAAAGTGATAAATCAAAATACAGTCTGCTATTCATATATAGACATCTTTGCACAAATGCAATACGCATGAACTTTTTTGAAAATGTGTTTGAGTTCTGCTGCCAAAACACCCTCTTTATGCTTCGGCTTACTGTTGCGGCAAACACGAATGTGCTCGATCTTTCATTCGCACAAATGCTCATGTCTATACCCAATTCGAGAATCCATGCTGCGACTCTCCAAATGATGCAATTGTTGTACCAACATGAACCTATCAGACTGACCAGAACATTGTCAGTATCTCCAATTGAGATTGGTACTGGGTTTGGTGAATACATGACAAAGGCAGTATTTCTACCGAATGCCAACCCTGAGATTGTGCCGTGCTTCTTGCATTACATCCGCAAATTAGCAAATACGACTCCAGTGTACCTGCCGATTCTGGAAAATCTTGTAGCGTCAATCATCGTATCCTATGATTTGGCCACATGTCTGGATGTGTTGAACATTGTCGGCACTGTGTCTGTGCTGGACCTGTGCAACGAGCTCGAATTGTTCGTCGTCATTCATAGCACAGTCCCCAATTCTTGGTCCGTGCCGACAAATCCAACCATGTACAGAGCAATCGCATACCAAGAACAAATTATGAAAATAGCATCCGTCGACGCAGATCTGTTGACAGTCATCGACAACTACATCACAGTCGACCCCTTGTCGATAACTCTTGGAATGTTTTCGGGCTTCCATGCATACATAATACAGAAAACTCCACACATTCTTCAACAGTACAACATTTGCCAGACCTATTTCAAAATGGCCATTTACCTCCTCAGCAAAAACACACAATCTACACTCGACAAAAATAAAGTGTGCTTTATCGTCACAAAATGTCTCCTCGACTTCAAGCACAAAATCGGCGGTTTCTGCCAAGCGCATCTTCTGGATACCGAGGACACCTTTGATTCCGTTTCGAAAATGGTTCTCCGGGTTGTTTTCTACCACCCCGACAGGCCCATAACACACCTCCAAAGATTACTCCACCACGTGTGCAGCCCAGCAAACTTTACGCGCAAGAAGAAATCGCTACAAATGAAGTGTGTCTGCATCTTGAGGCGATGCATCATCCTCGATTCGAAACAAACAAAAGGCTTCAAACGGACAATCTCCATCATTTCACGATTGCCATGTAGTCCCGACTTCAACCTCCACAACATCATCTACTCCTCCGTGTATTGGCAAATTCTTATCAGCCCAAACAAACACTACTGCCAAAACACAAACCCCCTGATTTTTTTCATGACGCTATATGCGCACAAACAAAGGCTTGCTTCCACAAAAAAATACACATCACTACTCCTAAAAATTACAGGATTCATCAGCTGCTCCATCTATCTTCTAGGTTGCAGTTCGTCGAGGCACGAGGACCACAAAAATCTGTGCTTTCTCATTCTGTCCGTGCAAAACATTTCTTCCGGTTTCAACTCCGCCACAAATCCGCCCCCCACAAACTTTCTCAACATGTTCCATTATATCCTCAAATACATCTCAGACACACAGACTGTGCACTTGTGGCGTGCCAATGAGCTCCGCATGGTGACAAACTTCATATTCCGCTACCTCGATATCTATCGTGGCAATTCCCATCAGTTCTCCCAGTGCAATGCTCTACTCATACAGAAGATATTATCGAATACCAACCTCTTCTTCGCGAAAACGTTGTCGCTGGAACTGCGATATTTACACATCCTACATCATCTCAGCGCTGGCTATAATTTCCCGACATTCACAATACAATACCTCAACCAGCTTGTGCAGCGATATCCTCAAGACTCTCTCGTCTCCAACACCGTCATATTCATCTCGTCGAAACAACTTGGTCTTCTCACAAAAACACACACCACATCATACCTGGACATTGTCATGCCAAAATACATCACCATGCTCGAAAACATCCGCTACGACAACCGCAATTTGCTCTGTCCCTTGACACAGATCTCATGCTGGCTCCATATATGCATACAGCTGTGCTTTTTTCACTTTAGAATGCAGCACACCACAAGCTACGACAACGCGCGAAACGTCTCAATCATCGACGACGCAATCATCATCATGCTCCAACTCACAATACACAATTTCCACCTCGTGTTTTCAGACCTATTCAACGGGATTCTCACTCTCTTCAACTTGTGGCAAATACACCCTGGTCGTAAACAGAGTGTCACATGGCTGTACTTTGTTTTCACAATCATGTCAAATGCGCTTGCTTCAAAAAGCATTGTGCAGAGTCCTCTCGTCGACGCCAATTACATCAGCATTGTCACAAAAATATCATCCGCATTCCCCTTGTTATCTACAAACACACACATACACCACGTATCCATGCATGTACACAACCTGCTCAAGGTCCGTGAAAACATACTCAATTTCGGCACCGTGATGTCCACTTACACCCGCACTAGCATGCTCCACAATGGCTATTTGTGCGAATAGTATCACGCTAAAAATAGATCTATTGATCGACTTTATTATGACCAGAAACAAGGCTGTAACTTTATTTTCCCAATGCTCACCCATGAATCTATCGCATCGCCTTACAAACGCGGAGCACAAATGCGACCGTTTTCAAGACTCACGTGCATATTGCGGTCAGAAAGCCGGGCACTCATCTATGACCAATACGAAGACATGAATGTCTGGTTGTCTGCTGATGAAATGGACGACTGGATCGAGCAGGAAGAAATCGAGTACATCAAGTATGAAAAGAACTTGAAGATACAACAGGAACAAGAAAAATATGAAGAAGAGTGTGATCGCATTGACAATGAAATCATCTTGCAGAGGCGCCGCGTGGATCAAGTGAAATTCGAAATCAAATGTAGAATAAGCACTGATGCTGAATCTCGTAAAAAACGCAAACGAGACGAGGAGATCAACGAGAAACGAATCCTTCACGCTCATTACATGGAAATAAAATACAAGAATGACGAAATTCACGATCTTCAACTCAAGGTGGACGGAAACTATCGAATCCTCGAAGAAATGCACAAGGCCAAGACACACACATGCTACGTTAACAAAGATTAATAAACATGAAACCCTACTCTACAAACATCTGCCGCTTGTGAGCCGAAAAGTCTCTGGCAGCATGTCGTCTAGTCAGTGCAAGAGAACCTGTCTTATGCAGACTGAGTGAACATTCAGAGGGCAAAAACGCCGAGCCTTTGATCCAATCGTGTCCATCCACTTTGTAAACGTCGTTATCTAAACAGAGCTGAACCCATTTCTCGATCATCCCGTGCTTGTACTCTACAACAGCCGTGTCAATAAACCATCGATGACGAAGCCTGTCCGTTTTCGAAAAGACCATGCAAAGAGTCTCCATTTGAGAAGAAATAGCATCCCTCTCCGCTCGCTGTGCTATTCTCGATGCATCCCTCATAGACATCACCATTGCCAAACAGAATTACCCCATTCCGATCTTGTGGAGATGAAATCATGTACTTGTAGCAGGACTGGATTTCATGTAGTTTCGTCCACACTTTTTCAACTTGATCTTTGGATACAAACGATGGAGCGTTTGCGCACGTCATGTACTTGCTGATTTTTCGAATTACATTGGATTGAGAAGACGTTTTCAGGGGGGCATGCTTTGATCCTCGCACCCCCGGCACCCAGTGCACGGTATTTTCTACAAGAAAACATGCAATGCCTCTGTAGAGCGAACCCGACTTGTTCATGCGTCTTACGAATTTGTAAAGTTGCACAGATGTACAGATGACCATTCACTATAACTCTACAACTTCTTGGGACTATTATATACCCGACAACCAGTTTTATTACAAAAAAACTTTGATTATTTTCTCCACTGTTGCACGACACAGCGGGCAAGAGGCCTTGGGATTTTTCATAAGGTCTTCTGCACAAGATTCGCATACACACAAGTGATTGCACGGTACGAGCACAGTGTTCTTCGTTTTCTCAAGACACATACAACACTCATTGACAGTCTCTGCACGCTGTTCCTGTGTTTTCTCACATGTCTTTTTCTCGTGTTCCTTGGCAAGTCGCACCAACTCACTTCTTTCCGCTTCGTCTTTTAGTTTTGTGTTTTTCTCGTGTTCCTTGGCAAGTCGCAACAACTCCCTTATTTCCGCATCGTCACTCTTTTTTTGTGCAAGCAACTCGTTAGCCTGTTTTTTTTCCGAGATTGTTTCCTTTTCTTGTTTCAGCTGCTTCTCCTCCAATTGTTTCAACATCCTCTTTTTCTTATTTTCCTGTTTTGCTTTCTGTTTGCGGGCAGAAGCATCCGCCTTCATCGACTTGTCCTTTTCTTCAGCCTCGATCATTCTACACGCCATGAGTTCGGCAAACTCGGTCTTCTCTTTAACCAATGCCCGTGAAACTAGATCAGCTCGTTGTATAGCCCTGTATTCCTTGATACATTTCATGTTTCTCATGTACTTCATTAAAGTTGCTTCCGCCATCCAGTCATCGTAATCGCCTCGGTCATTCTTGCGAATTGCAGTAATTTTACGATACAGGTTGTCTTCGTATTTGTCACAGACAAGGGCTTTTTTCCTTTCGACGCTCCTTTCGCAATTGTTTTCACTTTCGAGTTCAATCATCCGACCGCAATGTTCATATTCTATTTTATGAAATTGCAGCGATCCATCAGATGAGTTCCGATAAAACGAAGCAAACATCGAAATCGGCTCGCTAGCACAATCAAATGCCACAATGCTGTCAGATTTGTTGGCAAATATAGTTTCACACGCATAACCCGATAAAAAAGTAGCTTCCAGGATATTAGACACAAACTCGTTCGAACTACATTCGGGTCTTATTTCAATTGCCAACTCCAGTGGTATCTTGCCTTGCTTATTTTCATGGACAAACGCTGTCAACATCAAAGCAGTATTGCTCATGACTTGCAGCAAATGTACAATCGACTCCTCACACTTTGACCCCAATGCCAAGTGCAGCACAGTATTGCCGTCATTGTTGTAAGAACACATTATCCACAAACTTTCAGCGGCCACAATTTTCCTTAATTGAGGTGAAAAATTTCTTTCGTAAACAACGTGCACTGGAAAGCTGCCCGTCTTCTTGCACCTCACTCCCAGTGCCCATTTATCCATTTGCAATAAAACCGTGACGAAAAAGTCAGAGGCCTCAATTTTCAGAAGAAGACTCAGTGCAGTTTCTCCTTCTTCATCAACGTGTCTCAACTCCCGTAACCATGTTTCAGGAGTTTCCATCCTCATGTTGACAATTTCATCACACATTGTGCCCATTGTATAAGCTGTATGCAGTGTCATGTTGGATCAACGTCTGCAAATTGTTTGATTCCATGAATATAAAGAGTTGGTATATAAATAGAATGCTTTTTTAGTGCCGACCATGGGATTTACAAAAAAATGTTTAATTTTTATTAAAAAAGACTCAATCTCACTTGTAATGTTGTGGGAATTTTTCCAAGGAGAACTGCCTGACAAAAACAATGAAAATTTATAGATATGATTGGCTGTTCTGGATACGCGCGATTGCTTGAACAATCAAATCGTTTTTCCTTGTTCTATCGGTTGTTCTGACATCTCTAGTAGCTTAGTAATCTTGCTAGCCAGCAATTCCAAATTACTAGTACTAAGCCTGTTGAAGAAATTGAGACAATGAATGGTATGATCGAGATCTTGAACGTAAGTAATACCAGTATCATCTGTGCCGTTGCCTGGGCTGTACCTGGGGCTGGTAGGTGAGCTAAAGGATGTACGAGCAGGTGGAGCGTGTCCTGCATCACTCAAAAAGCAATAGCAAACGTTCATTTCACTACAGGTAGGAGTATTTGGCCCGTAAGTCGGACTAGTTGGTACATAATCAGAAGTATCGCTCATATTGTCGGTCTCAACCGCTGTCGACACAGATTCCAAACAATTCGGAGTAATGGTTTCTTGTTGCATAGATGGAAAGATAAAACTCATTCCACATACTGCTCTGTCTTATGGGCATGATGAAAAAAAAAATATTTTTTAGAACGTCTATTTTTGCAACAATTGACACCATCATATAAGAAACACTCCTACAACTTCAAAATCAGCAACATGGACGTGGAATTTTTGGACCAGTTTATAGCGAAAAACATTGCGCAGACGAATTCAAACCAGAAAGACCTTGTATATTGGATAAAATTTCACCTCAAGAAGGGGGTTTTTCTCAAGCACAACGGAAATCTGCACCTTCAAACGGCATGCAAAGTCAAGAAGAACAACATTGTGGACTTCCTCGTCAAAGCCGGTGCCGATGTAAACTTCCGCAATCCGCTAGGTGAGACTGCAATTAATTTGGCGATCGTGCAATTTGGGTTTAGAGTACGTTCAAGGGTTCCACATGTCTCTGTCTTGGTGGAAAAACTTGTTCGGCAAGGGGCTTCGCTTTCCATGCAGGACAACCTGGGGCGTAGTTTGCTTCATCAATGGGCGTTTGATAAGCGCTACATATTCACAGACTATGAGTTTAGCCAGATGATTTTAGAGCATTTGCTAAAGTACAATGCAAGCGTTGATTTGGTGGATATTCAGGGAAACACTGCTCTGATGTATGCTGCATTGCACAACCGCGGCCTCTTTGTCATGCTCCTTGAAACCACCTCGAAACCTCCTCCACTCAGTCGCAATTTTATTCTTGATCAGCAAAATTTTGCCGGCGAAACCTGTGCCCATCTCCTTGTTATGCAACAGCGTGAACGAAGAATTAACTGCAATGGGTCTGACGACGACAACGACGGAAAAGCCCTGAAAATGTTGATTTCTAAGGGTGTCTCGCTTTACCTTGAAAATAATTCAGGAGAGACAGTGATTGATTGCATTATCAAGTGTCGGTATGGTAATGACTATAATCGCAGAGTGATATACGAACATACATATCAGTGTATGCAAGCGTTTTTAATGGGAACACATTCCAGACTCGGTGCAAAAAGTCATGTGAGGCACTTGGATGATGTTGCATTAGACATTATATTACGGGGAATTCGAAATGTGCTCAAGTCGATTGAACTCAACTCCTACTGCACTGTTTACGTTTGCGCGCGTTGACGGTTGTAACTAATTTGTTGTGTTTGTGAATAAAACTATGAAAATTTTAAGTTGGGGTTTGAAAGAAAAAACGACTCAGAAAAAAAATTTATTCTAGAACGTCTATTTTTGCAAACCACCATATAAACCTTGCTCGTACAACTTCAAAATCAGCAACATGGACGTAGACGCTTTGGACGCTTTTGTAAGTAAAAATATAGCGCTGAAAAATTCCAACCAGAAAAAACTAGTGGACTTGATTAAGTTTCACTTTAAGAAGGGGATTTTTCTCAAGCACAACGGAAATTTACACCTTCAAGCAGCATGCCGACTTAAGAAGAACAACATTGTGGACTTCCTCATCAAAGCCGGGGCTGATATAAACTTCCGCAATTCGGATGGTGCGAGTGCGATCAATTTTGCAATTTTACAACCTCGTTCAAGGGTTCGAAATGTGTCTGTCTTGGTGGACAAACTTATTCAGAAAGGCGCTATGCTGTCCATGCAGGACAAACTGGGCCGTAGTGTACTGCACCAATGGGCGTTTGACGATCGCTATGTTTTTACCGATAAAGAGTATAACCAGATGATCCTTGAGCGTTTGTTACAGAACAGTGCAAGCGCTGATTTGGTGGATAGTGAAGGAAACAATGCCCTGATGTATGCTGCACTGCACAGTACAAGCCGTTTTACGATGCTACTTGAAACTACATCCAAGCCTCCTCCCCTACATCGCACATTTTTTCTTGATCAACAAAATTTTGCCGGGGAAACTTGTGCCCATTTGCTAGCGATGCGGAACATTGAGCGCAGAATTAATTGCAATGGAACAGACGACAATGAGCAATCGGATGCATTGAAAATGTTGATTTCGAGGGGTGTCTCGCTTTACATAGAAAACACTGCAGGAGAGACGGTGATTGATTGTATTATCAATTGTCGCTATGGCTTCGACTATAATCGCAAAGTCATATACAAACACACGTATCAGTGTATGCAAGCGTTTTTAATGGGAACACATTCCAGACTTGGTGCAAAAAGTCATGTGAGGCACTTGGATGAGATTGCATTGGATCTTATTTTACGCGAAATTAGAAACCAGCTCAAATCCATTGCAGACTCAATGCACTGCACTGATTATGATTGCTAGTCTTGATAGTGGTTTGTTCTTTTGATTTTTTTATGAATAAAAACTATGAAAATTTCAAGTTTGCATCAGAATTCGTCGGTTCGTGTTGACAACTGCACAAATGCCCGCAACGAGAGGCGAAAGAATATGACTGGTTTTATTGACAACAAAAAGGCTTGATGATCTCACACTTGCTTCTGTGTCGACAGTAGAGAATTTAAAAATTCCATGTATTTCGACATTCGATTTGGACGGAAATGAAGAGTATCGTGCATTGCTGCAAAATTAAGTGGATATCCATACAGAAGAGCTGATTCGAGTACATTCACTCGACTTTTAGAAAATTTGGACGACATATCAAATCCTCCAGGGATTAGATAATCTTTAATACATCGAGACTTTAATTCGTGGATGTACACGGAAATTAAATCAATTACAGAATCTTTTTCCATCTGATTACGTTTTTGATATAGCTCAAACAGTGTAGTGTATGGACTGCAAGTGATTTGTATAACTCCCACACCCCATTCGTTGCAACCATGAGCAAATGATATGTTTGGGTGGTATTTGGAAATGTCTGAAACCAAGGCCCTGGCTTCTTTCAACTGACGTGGCAGAATAATCTCTCCTACAGGTTTTTGTCCCAGACTTACTCTTTGTATCAAGACAGTATCCTCCGAGACATTTCTCCACTCCTTAAAATACAACTGCCCTGTCTCAAATACGTGATGGGTGTCGCCCATCCTGAAGAATAGATTGGTACGAGCTTCCTTCGTCGTGCACGCAAGTAAATCAACACCTGATCTTTCTCTAACGACTTTGTCAGGTGTGACATCTTTGGAATACCGACAAAGTTTTTTGGTGGATTTTCCCTTGCATTTCGATATTTTCAAACCAACTACTGTTTTTTCCATGACCTGCTTTTATTTGAAATCAATTCTATAACATTGCTGTGTGTGTTCGATTTTTTCTTTTTGGCAAAGGTCATTTTTGTTGCTCTCTATTTGATTGTACTGTGTAAGAACAATTTCAACGCCTTCTAAACAGAGCGTGTTTTCACTTTGATGTAATCTGGGATTTTGGTCTATGCCGACAACATGAAGCCAGTAATTATCGCATTTCTGTTGATGATGCGTGATTTCCATGGAACAATCGCCGTTAACGTATGCCGTATGTTTATAGGCATCGTCCTCCAACGTGATGGTTTCGGAAGAAGTCTATCTCAATCACACGACTGGATCTTTCATCGTGCCTCAGGATCTGGCATAGCTCGAAAAATTGTACAGTTGTTATGTCTCTATTTTGCTCAAAATCCATCTCAAATTGCCGAATACATTCATTGCCGGTCCGGCGCAAACCATGGGGGTAGAAAAAAAAATGGGGTCGAGAATATTGAAAAATAGAATATCCTATTTTTCGTCTCCACTTCAAAAACGAATGAATAATCGCCACTGTCTTCACCAAGCATGCCTGCAAAACGCAAAGAAAGGAAAGAGAAAAAATCAGATCAGGCTGGCAGTGGTGTTGGTGGCAGCTCTGTTGCCCTTTCCGCTGAGCAACGACAGGAGAGACGGCATCAACGATATTTCAAAGCTATCGAGATGAGTGCAAAGCGTGAACCTTTCAGCAGCCTCGGACGAATCGTGTATCCTCCTTGTTTGACCTCTGACGATATCATTTCAAAGCAGTTGTATGAAAAGATTGTCATTATTGTAGAAAAGAAGGATCCTGATGAGCTGGCGGTGCTGTGTGCTGTGAACAAAGCTCAGCTAGAGCTCCGCAAACTTGATCCTATTCCGCATATCCACGAAGAGTGGGGATTATGGGACTTGTGTGTGGTGTTGGAAACCCAACTTGAGCAAGATATGGAGTTATGGGGAACTGGCATGAACGAAATGACCAATATGGTGAAACACTGGAATCATTCGTACTATGACGTTGATATCTCTCCTCTGTTTTACATTGTGCAGAGGTCGTGTGAAGAAGATTCTGACGAGGATGAATCGATTGAAGCTGCTCCGTATTTCGCAGGATGCATCCGTCAAGCGCAGTTGTGGAAACGAATCTACCAAAAGCATATCTTGTGTGAGCATGGAAAGGAAGAGGAAGAAAAAGAAGAACACTATTGGGCTGTGCAGCACAAAGTCAAAAAACACCTTCATGCTCTGAAGAATATTGTGGGAATGTAGTCTTTGTATTTTTGAAACGAACCCGTTTTACCGAAAAAGTGCCGACATTCAGTTCATGCTGATCGACGATGAAAAAATCGAAAAAAAAACCGGATCGAACCCATGAAAAATAGGTTGACCCGAGATGCAAAAGCACGACCGGAAACAGTGGGGGTCTAAATCCGAAAATTTCGATGAAGGAATACTTGCAGCGACTCACAACGACTATAAATGCAGCCGAAATTCACGAGCTATCAGACAGTGCTACAGGAATAGTAGCCGAAGATTGTGATGACTGCTTTTATTGCTTGTTCCATGTTCTCGTTTTTTGAGTTTTTGTCAATTGTTAGATTTTAGAAATAGAATTGTTTTTTAAGACTGTTTGTCAATAAATACCGGTGCAATCCCAATTGTTACACGCAACAGCATGGCAGAAAAGTTTGTGTTGATTCAGAACGAGTATGGAAAGTATGGTTTTTTCATGGAAGCACATGAAAATGAATTGGCCGATGCAAACTTGACAGTGGTTGAGCGTAACATCGGACTGGCTTGCAAACAACATGAAAACATTACCAATCTCCGTTGGCTGCCAATTGTCGATTCGGCTCCAAATCACGATGGTGTCATTTGGCAAAGCGAGTTTCCGAGTTTCCTGAATTCGTTGTTTGATCTGGAGAGCCTCGAGATGAGCATGTTTTTTAAGGCTGAGGGGGATGAGGTCTTTACGGTAGACTTGCAGCATTTATGTAGACTGACGCACTTGGACTTGTCGAATAATTGTTTGCAAGTGATGCCTGAGAACTTGTCGCGTTTGGTCAATCTACGCGTTCTGAACATCTCACATAATAATTTTCTGGACATTGACACGGATTTCAGCGGCATGCAGCAATTGACGCATTTGTTCATCGATAGTGGATCGATTCCAGGCGACGTTGAATATCGAAGCATTAACTACAGCATATGCGCATTGTTGAATTTGAAAGTGCTGAGTTTTAACATGACGCGGTTGATCAGCTTGCCATATGATATTGGGAAACTTGAAAATTTGACGTCGCTGAATATTCAGGGATCGTGTCTTGATGAACTCCCGGAGTCCATTAGCAATCTCACGAACCTTGTCGAGCTATTAGCATATGGTTTAGGATTGCAAAGTCTTTCTGAGAATTTTGGCAACTTGAGTAAGCTTGAGACACTAGAGCTCAAAGGCAACTGTGATGTACTCACATTGCCACGAAGTTTTTTACAGCTTACACAGCTAACTGATCTGAGTTTGCCTGGAAAAGAGTCACTTGTGAAGCCAGTTGGATATGAAAGTTTTTTATGCAATTTGACACTAAATGGGTGCAAGTATGAGGAATCAGACTATTAGTTTTTCCTGGCAAAAACGATGGGCATACAGCAGCTTGTCACTCGCGAATGAATTCCAGCTCCTAACCAATTGCGCAGTATCATTCATACATTAAGAAACATTAATGTTTCCATTTTTTATTAAAGCTGAAAATTAATCCGTGCCTGTCACTTGTATGGCAGTGGTTGGTCGTAGTCTAGTTCAGCGTCCCGGTGGAAGTCCTTGTCCCTCACAACGAAAATGTGGTGGACATCAATAATTTTGAACAAATTGGTGTTTGCAACATTTCCTTCAACGCGGACGCTACGAAACCACTCGTCAAACTTGATGCACATTTCGTCAGTCACCTCGGAACTATCATCCGAGATTTCCTTGGCGTCTTCTTTCTTCAACCCAGCAGTCTTTGACAGGTTAATAGCTGAAACATAATCATAATATTCTGTCCCAACCATAAATCCAAGGTTCCTCATGCACTTTTCTTGCAGAGCGTGTTCTTTGATTATCTTCTGCATCCCTGTCTTGAAAAGTTCCGGCATGGTCTCTTCCGTAAAATTTACAACATAGACAACAGGTGTCATTCCATCCTTATCTTCAGAAGTATGATCTTCGATAAGGATCTTGTAGTTGTCATCACATTTAGGGACAAGTTTGATATAATTTTCAGCTACAGGAATGTAGTCTTTTCCGAACACGGGTATTTTCCAGTACACAGGCATTCCCGTTAACTTGGGAACATAGTCTTTTTCCCAGAACTCGGGCGTTTTCTCGAACTTGGGCGTTCTTGATTTGTTTGGTGAAGCCAAGCTTTGCTATTTAAAGCAATTCAAAAAAAAATAGTTCTATTTATAGACCAAGCATATTCATGCTTACTTGCATTTTCGTATAGCACTAGCAATGGTGGAATCATGCAGATAAGTGCGGATAGTGAAGTTGTTGTCGGAGGATGTTTCGTCAAAGAATAGATACTCAACATAAAGGATCGGTAGTACTATGTTTTTGGAACACGAATGATTTATCCGACGTTTAATTTTCTTGCAGCGAAGAAGAATACGTTCCTTCATGAAAATCAGTCTTTCGTCGAGAGACATGTTTTTGTTCACACCATTCTGCTTGTATTTGTCAGGATTAAATCGGAATATCATGAGAGGAATGCCTCCTGCAGCATTCACCACTTCCAGTAATCTAGTCAGCTCGCATGCTTCTCCGTACGACTTGTGTTGATTTTCATCAACCTCAATGATCACTTGGAAATAAGTAAAGTCAAGCCGGAAATCCACGCGGGATCGAGAACACTGTGTATGCGTTTGTGGATCGCTTTTGTTGTGTATTGCAGGCGGAAGGTCTGTGTCATTTTCAAGAAATTTCTTGATAAGCAGTTCCGGACGTGTTTTGTGAATATATACCTTGCGCTCCATACACGGTTTGCATAAATCACTTGAAGATTGTAGTACTGCAAAGTTTTCTAGACACGAGCTGCATTGTTTTTGTGTGTTTGTGGTCTGATTTTTGTAGCACTTGGCGCACGAACCGATATCCTTGTATTGTTTTATCAGTTTAACCTTACAACACACGCTACAAATTGCCATTTGTGTATTTTTTTTGTTGCTTTATATATGAATTCAGAGGCTTGCACTAAAAAAAAATAATATCATAAGAGACACAAACTGCTTTAATCTAATTCATACACATTGTATTGGACAGCAAGTATGAAAAGGAAAATGGAGACTGAGGAAGACGGCAGTCTAGAACCTCTCAACCTATTGTTTGGTGAAGTTACAGACCTTGATATTGTCGCGAAGAAAAAGCGCA
>Ga0209390_10006108_pt1 | contig 16400 bp, 4 predicted proteins | sample BON01_FD_187212 | JGI IMG/M metagenome (GOLD analysis project Ga0209390, IMG submission 187212) | Freshwater microbial communities from Lake Bonney liftoff mats and glacier meltwater in Antarctica - BON-01 (SPAdes) (version 2) | ecosystem: Environmental > Aquatic > Freshwater > Ice > Glacier... | reverse complement strand
TAAAGGGGTTAGGGAGCCAGAGAGCGCGCAAAAATTGAGACCAACCAAAGGTTAACCCCCCTTTAAAAAAAAAAAAAATAAGGCCCCCTTTATAAATATAAAGGGCCCCAATTTTTTTTAAAGAGAGCACTTATAAATGAGAAATGAAGCTGTCTTTTCTTTAAAGTATTGAAAACACCCTCTAATTAATGATAAAAGGGCTTTGCCATTTACTCCCCTGCCCGATTTTGTTGAGGTCCTTTTAAATGAAAATTTTAAAAGGGGGTATGGTTAAAGCCCATACCCCATAACTATAAAGCTGTCCGTTAAAAGAGTAGCCCTTTTAATAGTGACCTATTAATGGGCCACCCTTTAAAGTTGAAAGGGCACCTTTTTAAAGACCCCAATTTATAAGTGCTCTCTAAATATGGTCACAAAAATGCGTCCACCCCAGGGAGGTGATAGATTTTTGTGTAACCATATTTAGGGAGAGCACTTATAAACACGCTCCCCCAATGCCCGTCAGGGTTGGTAAGGGCCGAGCCCTCCGAAGGACAGGACTGGCTCCAGGAGAATCCTAGGGTAAATATGGTTACACAAAAATCTATCACCCCCTTACCCCAGAGGGGTAAGGGGTGGGCCCATTTTTGTGACCATATTTGAGAGAGTGTTTAAAAGAGGTGAAGTTTAAGTATTTTAGATAGTAGTAACACCCCATAAAAATAAAAGAGGAGCCTTATTTTAAAAGGGCTTATTTAAAAAGGGGGTACTCTTTTATGGGCTGGCCCGATATACTTACATTATCTAAAACTAACAGATGCTTGCCAAACAAAAGCTAATAAAATAAATAAAACTGGAATTACTGGTAAAACATCAACAATAGGTGCGAATGGAGCATATGCTTCAGGAAGTTTTGCAATTACTGTAACTAATACTAAATTTGACATAATTTTTATTTTTTTAAAATTTACATAACCATTCCAAAATTGTTGAATATATCTACAACTTAATTACTCAACTTTAAAAAGGTGAAAAAAAAACTTTTAAAAGATATATGCGCGCCACCATTTTTATGAAAGAGACTATCATTAAGCAAGGGCTTAACCAGATTTTCAAGGGGGGTGCTTTCTTAGAGTCCCTTTTAAATTGTAAATTGGCGTGGCCTACCCTGGGAGGATATTTGGCTTTTTTATTACCAGGGTATTTTAAAGGGGGTCCTTATTTTAAACACGCTCTCAAATATGGGCCCATTTTTGTGACCATATTTCCCTAAAGGGCTCGGCCCCTTTTTTATTTAAACACGCTCTCAAATATGGTCACAAAAATCTATGATTTTTGTGACCATATTTGAGAGAGCACTTAAAGGAGCCTTGAAGAGAGCACTTAGAACGATTTAAAAATTGGCCACTCTTTAAAGTTAAATTATAGCTAAAGCTATAAAGCAACTAATTAATCTAAATGAAATGGGCAATAAACAATTTAGTCCAACCTAGAACTATTATTATCGTTTTTATCTATTTTAGCACGAGATAGGCGGCACCCAGATTTGAACTGAGGAATAAATTATAGCTAAAGCTATAAATGGCCTTACCACTTGGCTATACCGCCTCTAAACACTCTCTGGGCCCCCCTAATGAAATAAGGGAGGGGGGGGGGTTAAATATGGTCTAAATTTTTGCACGCAAAAATTTAGACCATATTTGAGAGAGCACTTAGTTAAAACTTTATTTATATTGTATGGGCAAAGCTCATAACTCCCTATTTAATTTCCATATTTAATTTCCATATTTTAAAGCAAGTTAAAATAAGGGTGGCATTTAATTTAAAGGGTGGCCAAAAAAAGACCTTACCTCCTTTTTAAAAGACTTTAATTATTGTATTTAAAAAAGGAGCAAATAGGGGGCTACTCTTTTTAAGGGGGCAAAAATAATTTGAAAAGAATGGGCTTTTCCCCTTTTTTATTCCGTTTAAAATGGGGGGAATTGAACATAAAGTGTTATAAAACTAAGTGCTCTCTGGACCACCCTTATTTTAAAGGGGGGTGAAATATGGTCTAAAAAAGCTTTGCTCTTTCTTTTTAGAGACCATATTTAGAGAGAGCACTTGCAAACACTCTCTCTAAGTGCTCTCTCCTAATCAAGGCCCCTTAGCCCTTTATAAATGGAAGGGTTACCCTCCATTTATAAAGGGGTTAGGCCGAGCCCCTGCCCTTTAGGGCAGGGAAATATGGTCACAAAAATGGGATCACCCCTAAAGAATGAACCCTTTAGGGTAACCCCCCTAACCCCTTTATAAATGGAGGGTAACCCCAAAGCCCTTTAGGGTTACCCTAAAGGGGTTAGGGCCAATGCCCATAGGGCAGGGTTCAGCCCTTACCCCCTTGGGGTTGAGGGTGGGGTTAGGGGTGATCCCATTTTTGTGACCATATTTGAGAGCGTATTTACAAGGCCCCTTAGGGCCGAGCCCTTAATCCTTGGGTAAATATGGTCTCTAAAAAGTGGGCCCCTTAAGGGTTTTTTAGACCATATTTGAGAGAGTGTTTGGTGTTTAGTAGACAAAAAATCAGGGGTGTTTTTTAAAAAAGCCTATAACACATTAATACAATCATAGGTGGTTCTTTCTTTAATGGCCTTATATATAATATATAAATAAAAATTCAAAAAACAAGTATACTTTGCCCATAATGATGACCCCCCTTTTTTTTTAAGGGACCCCAAAAGTTATTTAAAAGGGCCACCCTTTAATAAATAACTGTCTTATAGACTCTGTCCTTTAAAAATAAGGAGTGACCCTTTTTAAATAAGGAGTGACCCTTTTTAAATAAGGAGTGACCCTTTTTAAATAAAATAGGCTCTGACCATAACTCCTTACCGTAAAAGAGTGGACCTTATTACATAGTGGCTCATTTGAAATAGTGGCCCTTTTTAAGTGCTCTCTCAAATATGGCCTAAAAAGCTAAGCTTTTTAGACCAACCAAAGGTTAACCCCCCCTGGGGGTGTTCCCAGGGGTAGCCCAGAGAGTGTTAAATAGGTTACAGCACCAGAAATGTGTTACCTATGGTCAAAGCCCATAGCCCTATTTGAAAAGGGCGACTCTTTAAGGGGACAAAGCAATTTAAACGGAGGCTAAAAGAAAAAACCAGAAACGGAATCCCGGATACCGTCCCCTTTTTAAATAAGGGGAGTACCTAGGTGGAGATCTATAAGAGTATGGGCTGCGCCCATACTTAATTATAGTTTAAATAAGCGTGGCCCTTTAGAAATAAGCTTTAGTTATAAGGGGGGGTGCACTCAAACTTATATAGCTATAGAAGGTTTAAAGGATGGCTAAAGCTCTTATAGGTCACCCTTTCAACTTTAAAACACGCTCCTAATCAAGGCCCCCTAGGGCCGAGCTCTGAATCCTAGGGGCAAATATGGTCACAAACAGGCCCCTTAGGGCCAGGTGATATATTTTTATGTAACCATATTGACCCTAGGATTCTTCTGGAGCCTGTTTCTTCTGGGAGGGCTCGGCCTAACCCCTTTAGGGTAACCCTAAAGGGCTAAGAGGCCTTGGAGAGCCAAGTGCTCTTTAAAATTGGGGACCACCCTTATTTTAAAGGGGCCAATGCCTAAAGACATAGCCCTTTGTCTTCACCCCCCCCCTTTCTTATTAGGGGGGGGATATAAAGGGGCCAATGCCCATAAGGCATAGCCCTAACCCCTTTAGGGTAACCCTAAAGGGCTGAGGGTGAGGGGGTTAAATATGGTCTAAAAAAGCTTTCCCAATGCCCTTTACCCCCCCTGGGGGTAAAGGGTCTTTCTTTTAAGAGACCATATTTGAGAGAGTGTTTGAAAGAGAGTGTTTATAAGTGCTCTATCCAATGCCCTAACCCCATACCAACCCCCTTTTCTTATTAGGGGGGGTATTAAGGGGTGAATCCGAGGGTAAATATGGTTACACAAAAATCTATCACCTGGCCCTAAGGGGTCTGGTGAGGGCCCTGTTTGTGACCATACTTGAGAGAGCACTTAGAAAGTTTACCGCAACGATATTGGCTTAACCAACCGCAGCAAAATTTGCAGCAAGATCTTTTACTAGTTTTAATCTAGCTCGGAATTTTTATTTTGTAGCTTTTTATTCTGCTATTTTGGTTTTTCTTCCTTCTCTCTAAACACTCTCTCTAAATATGGTCTAAAAGAAAGAGCGCTCCCCTTGGGCAGAACTGGCTCCAGAAAACCCCCCTGGGGTAAAGGGGAGTTCTAGCGCAAAAATTTAGAGACCATAGTTAGAGAGAGTGTTTACAAGATTGTGATAATAAGAGTTTTCACCAGGAAAGAGAATATCTCCAAAAGAAAATAACAGCTGGCCCACCTTTACCAAATTTTTTGTTGGTGTAATAAATCCATTAGGGAATATTTGAAACTTATTTAAATCTGCAGCTTCGGAATTTTACCTTACAGCAACCAAGTACAGTAATTGTGGGTCGTGATTGCCGTAATAAGGTTTATTGACAGCAAAAGAAGTTCCATTTAAAGATAAAATAGCAGCCGTAAAGATTGAGCAAATTACAAGTTTAATTTTTTTTATTATTTACATAACCATACCAAAATTATTTAATATTAAATAGGCCCAAATGGCTTTGCCCACTTAAAAGAGCCGCCCTTAATCGCTGAAGCTATAAAGCAACTAATTAACCTAAATTAAACAATTAAGTCCACCCTAGAACTGTTATTATCGTTTTTACCTATTTTAGCATGAGATAGGCGGCACCCAGATTTGAACTGAGGAATAAATGATTTGCAATCAATGGCCTTACCACTTGGCTATACCGCCTCGTTAAAACTTTATTTTTTTTGTATGGGCTTTGCCCATAACACAATAATACAATAATACAATAATACAATAATACAATAATACAATAATACAATAATACAATAATACAATAATGGGTGGTTCTTTAATGGTCTTATATATAATATATATATCTATTATATAAATAAAAATTCAAAAAGCAAGTATACTTTCCCATATAAAAGGTTATGGGCAAAGCCCATAACTAAGTGCTCTCTCAAATATGGTCACAAAAATGCGATCACCCCCAGGGGGGGTGATCGCATTTTTGTGACCATATTTAGAGAGAGCACTTAAAGAGTCAAAGGGTCTAACCCCACCCTTAAGGGTGGGGGTTAAAGACAGACCTTTAATACTAGTAATAAGCTATTCTTAAAGGGGGTGTAATAGCTTTAGCTATAACTCCCGGATTTTTTTCTTTAAGGGCGATTCTTTAAGGGTCAAGCAAATAAGGGCTATGGGCAAGAATAACCCCAGGGGTGGGGTTATTCTTGCCCTACTCTTTTAAGGGACAGCTTTACCCCAGAGGGGCCTAGTTCCTATTTAAGGGGGGTGCTTTAGATGCTAAACCTCATTAAAGTTAAGCTAAAGCTAGAAAACTTAATAATATTTAGCAAGAACTATAAAAACACTTTTTATTGCTAAAATTCTTTTAATATCTGAGTTTAAGATTTTATGAGGCCCATAGCTCAAACTATTAATTTTGATATTATTATAAGATAATTGATTTTTAATTAAATTATGTTTTTTTTTTAAAGATTTGGATTGTTTATTTATGGGCAAAGCCCACAAAAAAACTCTCGATTTTAAATTTATGTTGGGTCTTTTATTCAATTTGTTTGACCTTAATTTAGAATTTAATAATAAGACTCTTTCTTCCATCTTATGGGCTTTGCCCATAGTAAGGGCCGTGCCCTTGGAATTTAAAGTTTGTGTTAGATTTGGATTATATATGCTATATAAATCAGTTTTCAAATTCGCTACTTTCTTTCCTAAAAGGAAACAAAATAAGTATTTTTTATTGTTTAAGGAAAAAAAATACTTCTCTTTTATCCAAAAATTACTTACGTGATTATGCCGTTTGGAGCACCATTTCCATAAGATTTTTATTAATAAAAACTGGAATTTATTAGGGCTTTTAGCAATAATTTTATAATAGTCAGACCATTTATAAATGATTGGTGAGATTTTTTTAATTAAGGATTCTTGAGATTCTCCTTGGACCTTAAAAAAAATATCTTTAATTTGATTCATATGATTTTTTAAATTTTCTTGGACAGGTAAAATAACTGTTTCAAAACTTATGGGCTTTGCCCTTACTATGGGCAAAGCCCTTGGATTTATTTTAATTTGTTGGACACCCCCACCCTTAAGGGCATTGGGGGGGGTATTGATTTTATTTTTAATTAGTTGATTTTTAGAGAAATAAAAAAATTTTATTGAATTTAATTCATTCTCGGGCCACCCTTTTAAATTGTGGATTGAATAAATCTTTTTTTTTTTAAAACTTATGGGCTTTGCCCATAGTAAGGGCAGGCTATTAGCCCTTGGATTTACTTTAATTTTCTGAAAAATATAAAACCCATAAAAGAAAAATCTACTATCTTTAGAACTATTAAACTTAATGTTACTTAAATCATTTCTAAAATTATAATTTTGTTCGGTATGGAATAGTTTTTTTTCTTTTATCCTTAAACTTGATATTTTTAAAACATTTAAAAAATTATTTTTATATTTATAAAAATAACTTAATTTTTTAAAAAAGAATAATAAGTTTTCTCCGTAGCTAAAACTACCATAATAACTATTTACTGTATATTGAATTTTTATTGCTTGAATTTGTAAAATTTTTTTAAATAAATTATTTAATAAATTATTAAATAAGCCCGTTTTTATAAAAAACTTCTTAAATTGTTTTAAAATAAGACTTAATTTCGATTTTTCAAATAAATAATTCCAAAAATACTCCGAAAAATATACACTAAGGGGGGCTAATAGCCTGCCCCCCTTAGAAGGTATACCATTAACTTCACCTATAATAGAAAACGCTCGGGGGGTGGAGATTATAGAGTTTAATTCATTATATGGGCTCTGCCCATAATTAGTTTTTAAAGAGTGAAATGCAGATTTATTTGATAAATTTTCGTTAAAAGAACTAATATTATAAAACTTAAGTACGGATAAACAAAAAAATAGGTTATTCGTTTTTTTAAAAATACTTATGTTACTCCCGAAATAAAGTTGAACTTTACTTAGAGTCAAAATAGTTAACCCAGGGGGTTGCATTAAATTAAATAAACATACAGTATTCTGAATACTAATTTGAAAACGAATTTTGTTATTTTTTGCTCTCTTATACCCCCGCAGTTTAACTCCCTCGTTTATAGGCGGTGGTACCTTTTTAAAGTTCGAACTCCTTTCGACTTTATAGCTAAAGCTATTTACTTTATAAGGGGCCACCCTTATTTTAACACCCGCTTCTTTAGATAGAGCTCTATCTTTTTTCTTATGGGCAAGTTTGCCCATAGTAAGGGCTTTGCCCTTATTATGGGGGTTGGTAAGGGCATTGGGGGGGGTGCCTTTCAAATAAGGGTTATGGGCTTGATAGGGACAAGATACACAATTTAAGGGGGGCTTTGCCCCCCTTAGTCGAAGAATTAATTTGAGAAATAGTTTAAACTTTAAGTTTATCATTAAAAATGAATTTAGTGTGTTAATAATATTTTTTTTTTTTTGAAATTTACGCGAAAGTTGGGGTAGCCAACTTAAAGCTATTAAAGAAAGTTTTAAAATTCGATGATATTGTAAAAAATAATTGAAAAAATTTAGGCGTTTGAAATAATGAAAGTTCGTTTTTTTTTTCTTTAATAAAAATCGATAACAATTATCTATAAAATATATTGTGTGGGCTTTGCCCACACCCCTCTGGGGGCCATTTATGGGCAGCCTATAAGATTTCTTTCTAATCTTATCTAGGTCGCTCTTCAATGCCCTTACCAATGCCCTTAAGGGCAGAGCCCGTAAGGGTTTTTTTTCGGCGGGAAAAGATCCTGGGAGAGTCCACCTTAAAATACAGGGTAAAGTGTGCCCCCCCTTTAATGGTCTTGTGGTCCCGTAAGGGAACCACAAAGGTGTACTGGAACCCCCGAGCAATTTCATAGAATCCATAAATCTAAGCCCCCTTATTTTTTCTAGGCCCAATTTTAAAAGCGGGTGCTTAATTAAAGGGAGATGCCCTATTAATAACGGTGTAATTTTCTTCTCAAATTTATTAGCACCCCCCCAAGAATAACCCTTAGGGTTATTCTTGGGAGTGGCCTCTGTTATTAATTGATTCTTTCTAAGGGGGGCTAATAGCCTACCCCCCTTAGAGTTATACTGTAAATTAATATTATAAAATGGAGCACACTCATATTTGCTATTAAGGGGGGCTAATAGCCTGCCTTTTAAATTAGGATCTTTTAAAACCCTGTATTTGAAGGCGGGCTCTTTGGGTTCCCTTATCAATGCCCTTACGGGCATTGATAAGGGCATTGGGGGGGGAGGTATGCAAATGCGAGATTTTATAAAATTGACAAGTTGATTATAAAACTCTAATTTTCTAACAAGAATAACTTTTAATAGTTTTGATGTTTTCCTTGCAGAAATGGTTATTAAATTCATAACAATTTTAACCCCTGTATATCCACCCCCTTTCTTATTAGGGGGGGGTGGTAATAGCCTGGGGTTGATAACCCCCTGGGTAGAAATAAAAGTTCTGCATACTAATTGTTCTAAGGGGGGCAGGCTATTAGCCCCCCCTAGAAGGAACCCAATTTTTGTTAACCAATTATAAGTTCTATTGGTTTTATAACCAATGGGTTCTGCCCATTCTTTTCTTTTATTAGAAATTAATAGTAACTTATAAAGGCCCCCTTTAATTTTCAATTTTTTGAGATAAAATTGGTAATTTGTATGAAATTCTGAGGATTTTCTTAAAGTAATTAAGGTAATTTCATCCAATAATAAAAGTTTATTAGCACCCCCCCCAATGCCCTTACCCACCCCATACCAACCCCCCCTCACCCCAGGGGGGGTGAAGACAACCCCTTTATATCCCCCCCTAAGGCCCACCTTGGTAACCTCTTTATAAAGGAAGGGTAACCCCTCCTTTATAAAGGGGGTAAGGGCCGAACCCTTTAGGGCCTTTCTTTTTAGGGGGGGGGGTGGTATGGGGGTCCCTACGGGGACAAAGGGCTCTGCCCTTTCTATTAAGGCTATGCCCCCTTTATTAAGGGCATTTGCCCCTTTCTTATTAGGGGGGGGTAATAAAGGGTTAAATCCAAGGGCAAAGCCTTTACTATGGGCAAAGCCCGTAAGAAGAAAGATAGAGCCCGTAAGGGTTTTTTTTAGGCGAGAAAAGATAGAACCCACTTTAAAATACAGGGTGGGGGTGGCCTTTATAGGAAAATTAAAAATTGATAACTTTGGTATTTTTTTGCAATAATTAATAAAAACAAAGTTACTAGTAAACATATTACAATTATAATTTGAATATTTGATTTGTATTAGAAGATTCAATACAACACTAAAATTCAATTGAAACTGCCACAACTTTTCCCTATTTAAAAATGCCCTATTTAAAAAGGGGGGGTCGCTATATGCTGATAAATAGTATAAATTTTTTGATTCGAACTTATGTGCTTTAAACCCCTTTATATCACACCTAAGGCCCCTCAGGGCCGAACCCTTTAGGGCCCTAATAAGAAAGGGGCCAATGCCCCATAGGGCATAGCCCTTGGGGCATAGCCCTAACCCCTTTAGGGTTACCCTAAAGGGCTGAGGGGGGGAGTGGTATGGGGTTGCCAATGCCCTTATTTTGTTTTCGGGGGGAAAAAATCCTGCCCTTATGTAATAACGAAAGACCCTCAAGGGTTCGGCCCTTATCCCCGTAGGGACCCCCTCTGGGGTGAGGGGCCTTAGGGGAGCCCGCCTTAAAATAGAGGATTTTAAAAAGGACCCCCTTAAAGAGACCTTAAAAACCCTTATGGGCTCTTCCCGTAAGGGCATTTGGGAGTTCTTTTTATTTATGGTCCCTGGGAGAGCCCATAAGACAACCCTATTGAAGTCTTTAAAAGGGTGCTTTGAAACTCTCTTATGGGGTGGCCCTAACCCCTTTAGGGTAACCCTAAAGGGCTTAATAAAACTGTCTTGTGGGCTCTCCCAGGGACCACAAGTCAAATAAATTAAGCTCTTTTTATTTAAAGAATCCACTTTAAGGGGGGCTAATAGGCTATTAGAAGGTATTTGTTTTAGAAATTTTTTTATTAAAGGGGGCTGTCTTATTAACCCCAGGCTATTACCAACCCACCTAAGGCCCCTAAGAGCCGAACCCTTTAGGGCCTTTCTTATTAGGGGGGGGTAATAAGGGGTTAATAAAGCCCATAGGATTACCCCAGCTTTGCTGGGGTAAAGCTGTCTTAGAAGCATTTTTTTTTTTAATTTGACAAATCTTTGATTTGAAAAATTTAGTAGAATTAAATTTTTATTTAAAAAATTTAAATAGTTGAAATTTTTTTTAAAAATGATATTAAAATCAAACTCGTCAAAAAATTGTTTTTTTGTTTTTAAAAAAGATCTATAAGGGCTTTGCCCTTTAACCCCTTTATATCCCCCCCTAAGGCCCACCTTGGTAACCCATTTAGGGTAACCCCTAAAGGGGGTAAGGGCCGAACCCTTTAGGGCCTTTCTTATTAGGGGGGGGGGTGGTATGGGGTTAATTTCAGCTTTATAGCTATAAGGGAGAGTTAAGGACCCCTCTGTCACCTCCCCAATGCCCTTATTTCTTTTGAGGCGGGAAAAGATAGAGCCCGCCTTAAAATACAGGGTATTTTTAATAAATTCTTTTTTAATAAACTCAAATGACTCCTTGTATGGGCACAGCGCATTGTCTTTAACCCCATACCAACCCCCCCTAAACCCCTTAATACCCCCCCCTAATAAGAAAGGGGCCAATGCCCCTTTATATCCCCCCCTAAGGCCCACCTTGGTAAGGGCCGAACCCTTTAGGGCCCTTCTTATTAGGGGGGGGGGTAGTATGGGCATAGCCCTTGGGGCATAGCCCCTGAGGGGGGGTTGGTATGGGGTTAAAACAAAGGGCTCTGCCCTTTCTATTAAGGCTATGCCCCCTTTATTAAGGGCATTGGCCCCTTTCTTATTAGGGGGGACTAATAAGGAGTTGATAAACAGCTTAGCTCCACTGAATCGGCCACCGGTACGGCCGGATAGGCGTGCACCAGTTTGCGTAGGTTTAGGTAACACCTCCGTTACTGGCTTTTCCCATAACCTAACTTTAATTAAAGGGTGATATTTTAACGGACCACTTATACAACCGGTATGTTGATTCACAGAGGGGAGTAATAAATACCGAAATTTTGTTTGATTGATTAAATTAAAACTAAGTTTAGACAATAAATAGTTTTTTATCGGCAAAAAATTTGTACTTTTTAATATCAAAATTTGTAATAAAAAGTAATTTTTAGACTGTTTTAAAAAACTTAGTTGAGCGAAAATATTTAAAAATTTTAAAAAAAAATTTTCATATTTATAAAAATCGTTTAACCTAGTATGAACGCTCCCCAATGCCCTTAAGGGCAGAGCCCTATCTAAAGAAGCGGGTGGGGATGTCCCACCCTTTATTTTTAAAAAGGCCCCTTTTAAAATGTCCTTGCCATTTAAAAAGGGCTTGGAAATAGTGGTTATAAGGGTACTAAAAGGTTCACCTTCTAAGGAGGGCTGTGCCCCTTTTAGAAATCGCGAAATTCTGTTATTATCTAAATGATAATTATAACGCTTTAAAATTTTTTGGCTTTGGAGACCCCCTATTTTATGGGCTATACCCATAAAAGGTAAATATGGAGAGGGAGCAAGATAAGAGTTAAAGATATTTATGGGTATAATTTGAGCTATACTACCCTTATAAAAAAAATAATTCTGCTTAGTATATTTACTATGCTCTAAAATTGTAAAAATCCTAGGGAAATAACAATGACTCATATTTATTTTTAACCCACCCTTTATAAAGGAGGGGTTACCCTCCATTATAAAGGGGTTAGGGGCCAATGCCCTTAATAAAGGGGGCATAGCCTTAATAGAAAGGGGTTGAAAACAGACCTCCTTGAAAATATGCGGTGTTAAAGACAGATTTCTTTGTCTTTGTGAAGTTATATAAGTGGATCTTAAATATTTTTTAATAAGAACGTCAAATGAAGATTGCACTGGCTCTGCCCCCTTTAATGCAGAGAAAAAAATAAAAAAATCTCTTGAGCAATAAATTTGTTTCAAATGACCAAATTCATCTTTTTTAGCAATCATAAAAGATTGAGTAAAAAAGGAAAAAATATCTCTATTATTTTTAAAAGGGTTATTAATAGATACCTGGGATAAGTTTTGAATTTTTTTTTGATTGACAAACTGGCCTATTTTAAAATGTAAAATAAATTTAGGTTCTAAATAAATTGAGATTAAAATTTTTTTTATATTTAATAAAAGAAAAAAATCATTGAAATATATTTTTTCTATTGATTTCTTATTATTATAGTTTCTATAAGTAAGATTGTTGGTTTTAATATATTTACTTTTGTAATTTTTAGTTAATAGAATTTCATTACAATTTTTTTGATGAACTACTTTATCCCACAACCAATTATAGTTTAAAGAAGGTTTTAAAAAAAGAACTAACCAATGCCTATAAAATAAATTTTTTATTAAAAGATCGGATTTTAATTGTGTAACCCTGTCTGGGCAAAGCCCATAAGGATGATATTTTCTAAAAATCAAATTTTTATCTACTGATAATCTTTCTTTAAAGATAAATTTATTTACCCCTATATACCCCTTCTGGAAGTTGCGGCGGTAATAGCCTGGGTGGTCTTTGTTAGTTTGGGTAAGTTTTTGTATGGGCTTTGCCCATAACCCGAGACTAACTGATCTTCTCAAATACCCCCCGAGTAAGGGGGGCAGGCTATTAGCCCCCCTTAAAGTAACCCCATTTAAAATTTCTTTGCCCCCCTTAGTAAACTTATTAGAGCTAAAATGACTAATTTTTTTTTTTTTATTTTCTAGAAAGGGGTTATTATTACCCCCCCCCCCTAATGAAATAAGGCCCTCCCCAATGCCCTTAAGAGCAGAGCCCTTATTAAAGCGGGTGGGGGTGTTCCCTGGGACCACCCCTAAACCCCAAGGGAACCCTCCTGGGGTAAGGGGTACCGCAGGGGGGTTGATAATAATGGATCCCTTATTTTTTTGGCCCCCTTTGAAATAGGGGGGGTGCATTTTTTTTTCGATACTAGAAAATAGTTTTAATTTTTTATTTTTTTTGTTTAACAAATAAAATAACCAATATTTGAAAACTTCAATATTGACAAAAACTTGACCACCCTTCTTTAATCCTAAAGGGGGGCCACCCTTATTTAAATGTGCTTTTAAATACTGTCTTAAACCCCCTGGGTTAAAGTCTTTTAATAAAAACTTATTAGTTGTAGTTTTTACACCCCCCTTATTAAAAGGGGTTGGCCCCTGGGGCCTTGTAAAAAAGGTGGAGCCCCTCTTTTTTAAAAAGCCCCTGCAGGTTTGAGTTGTTTTCTGGTTAGCTTGCCTAAAATTTAAAGTAAATTCATTTAAAAATGAATAAATGATATTTAACTCACTAAATAAACTAATTTTATTGATTTTTTCCAAATTTATCAACCCTCCCCTATTTATGGGGGTGAATAATGGTTTTTTATAGGTCATCCCTTTAAAGAGTGACCCCCTGGAGTTGGCCCCGGGGTACCCGGTATGGGCTTTGCCGGGGCCACCCCCTTTTTTTAAAGTGGGGTAAGGGGGTAATAGATATTAGAAATTTAAGACCAAGACCATACTCTTTTGCTCTTTTTACAATAATGTCTTTTGTATAAGGACTATACCATAATGGTTTCTTATGCTTACTAAATATATAATTTTTATAAATTTGATTTTGAATTTCTTGATTAAAAAAAGAAACTTTTATCCAAGCATGGTCAAAGCCCATACCAGCATGGGCCAATTCTTTGCCCATACAAGGTGAATTATTCACGGGCCACCCCCAAGAATAACCCTCAGGGTTATTCTTGGGGGGGTGGTGTGATTTAAAAGAATCATTTAAGTGATATTTTTTAAAAATTGAAGATTTAATTCCCATAAGTTTTAATTTATGTAATTTGCAATTAGCTAAAGCTCTGCTTTTTCATTACTAAGCCTGGGCTTTATGTTTGGGATCCCCTTCCAGGGTAGTCCAAGACTAAGTGCTCTCTCTCAACCCTTTAGGGTAACCCCTAAAGGGGTCAAGGGCTATGCCCTGGATTCTTCTGGGAGAGCTATGCCCGTAGGGCATTGGCTCCTAGGCCCCTTAGGGCCGAGCCCCTGTCTTCACCCCATACATACCACCCCCCCCCCCTAATAAGAAAAGGGGGGCCAATGCCCTTTATAAAGGGGGGCCAATGCCCTTTATAAAGGGGGGCCAATGCCCTTTATAAAGGGGGGCCAATGCCCTTTATAAAGGGGGGCCAATGCCCTTTATAAAGGGGGGCCAATGCCCTTTATAAAGGGGGGCATAGCCTTTAATAGAAAGGGCATAGCCCTTGACCCCTTTATAAATGGAGGGGTTACCCTCCATTTATAAAGGGTTGAGGGGTTGGTATGGGCATTGGATAGAGTGTTTAGTATACCCATATTCAAATATTGTGCCCACCCAACTTCTATACTTCTATAAAGCTGTTTTATTAACCCCCCCTGCCCCCCTTCCAAGGAGGGGAAGGACAGAAAAGTTGTGGGGCCCACTCTGCCCTTAGGGCATTAGGGGTGTTCCCAGGGGTTGATAATGAACCAAAAAAAGTTTATCGACTTAGCGGCCACCCCGCTTACCCTCTACCCCCCCCGGGGGGCCCCGTTTGACACACGCAGATTACCCTACTTATAGCTAAAGCTATGCCTAAGAGTCAGCCTAGGGTTGTTATAACTTTAGCTATATAAAATATACTCTTGATTACCCCCGTACCTCACTTTTAAAAAGGGGCCAATGCCTTAAGGGCATAGCCCTTTATATACGGGGCATAGCCCTTTATATACGGGGCATAGCCCTTTATATACGGGGCATAGCCCTTTATATACGGGGCATAGCCCTTTATATACGGGGCATAGCCTTTTATATACGGGGTGACCCGTCTAAGTGCTCTCTCCCCCCTAATGAAATAAGGGAGGGACCACCCCCCCTAATGAAATAAGGGAGGGACCACCCCCCCCCTAATGAAATAAGGGGGGGGTACCCGGGGGAGAGAGTTCGCCCATAGGGCCACAGATTCAATGATAAAAGGGGGTTTATGGGCAGAGTCGGGGCCCCGGAGGGGTAATAAGACAGTCAATTCCTTCAAATTAGTTCACGCTCAGGCCACACTTTAAAGAGTTACCCCCTGCGTAGCTTTAGCTATAAGGTGCTTAATTTCAGTATAGAACTTGCACCCCATAAGGCCATAAGAAATTTTTAAAAGTCTGCTTAATGTATAGTACCTTATTATGACATTTTATTTTTTAAGGACCCCTTAAAAAGTTTAATCTTTAAGGGGGGGGGGCGCTTAATGCCCAAAAGCCCATAAAAAGTTTAATCTTTAAGTTTAAGAGGGGCGCTGAATGCCGCCCTTAGAATCATTTTTCTAGGAAGATAATTTAATAAATCTTTCTTAAAACAAGCTTTATTCCTAAATAGATATTTAGCTATTATAACTTATATATTTTGAACTTTTTTATAGCTAAAGCTATGGCTTAAACTAAAAATCTATAGCATTAGGTATAAAAGACTATATTTGAGTTTAGACTATAAGTCCAACTAAACACTCTCTCCCCCCCGGGGGGGCCAACCTTATTTCATTAGGGGGGCACCCCTCCTTATTTCATTAGGGGGGGGGTTAAATATGGTCTAAATTTTTGCGCGCTCATTTCAAGTGGCCTCTCCAAGGCCCCTTAGGGCCGATCCCTCTGGCTCCAGGAGAATCCTAGGGTAAATATGGTTACACAAACAGGGCCCTGCCCTGTTTGTGACCATATTTGAGAGAGTGTTTGGAAGTGCTCTCTCTAAATCAAACACTCTCTCTAAATATGGTCACAAAAAATGGGCCCACCCTAACCCCTTTAGGGTAACCCTAAAGGGGTTAGGGTGGGCCCATTTTTTGTGACCATATTTCCCTGCCCTAAAGGGCAGGGGCTCGGCCTAACCCCTTTAGGGTAACCCTAAAGGGCTAAGGGGCCTTGATTAGGAGAGAGCACTTGATGGTTACACAAAAATCTATCACCCCTTACCCCAGGGGGGTTGTTTTTTATGCGACCCTAAAGGGTTCGGCCCTTGTCTTCACCCCACCCCTAATAAGAAAGGGGCCAATGCCCATAGGGCAGGGTTCACTTGGGGCACTAACCCCTTTAGGGTAACCCTAAAGGGTAACCCTAAAGGGTAACCCTAAAGGGTAACCCTAAAGGGTAACCCTAAAGGGTAACCCTAAAGGGTAACCCTAAAGGGTAACCCTAAAGGGTAACCCTA
>Ga0209390_10006107_pt1 | contig 16400 bp, 21 predicted proteins | sample BON01_FD_187212 | JGI IMG/M metagenome (GOLD analysis project Ga0209390, IMG submission 187212) | Freshwater microbial communities from Lake Bonney liftoff mats and glacier meltwater in Antarctica - BON-01 (SPAdes) (version 2) | ecosystem: Environmental > Aquatic > Freshwater > Ice > Glacier... | reverse complement strand
GTAGTAGTAGTAGTAGTAGTAGTAGTAGTAGTAGTAGTAGTAGTTGTAGTAGTAGTAGTAGTAGTAGTAGTAGTAGTAGTAGTAGTAGTAGTAGTAGTAGTAGTAGTAGTAGTAGTAGTAGTTCGGGTTAAAAATATGCCGCCTCCAAGGTGTGCCAGTGGCGTTGATATCTGACCACGTCCGCGCGTTGCCCTCGTTGCCCGGGAGGGGGGGGGCGGGGGGAGTCGACGCGTTGTGCTAGTCCGACAACATGCTCCCAATCGCGGCGCCTGCGAGCATCGCCCCCGCCTGTTACCCTCCCCCTCTGGCACCGTTGCCCCCCCCCAAAAAGCCCGTGCGCGCTACTTGGTCTTCGATGTTGCGATCCTCGGCGCTCATCGACTTCAATGCAACCCGTTGCTGCGTAAGATCCGTCTTGCGGTTCACCTCGCCGCGCACCGCCATCCACCGCGAGATTGCGTACAGTACTGCAACGACGACAACAATGGCCAGAACAGGGACCCAAGGCTGCATGGTCATTTTCCCGGCGTCCCGGTCGGATGCAGTGGTCGCGGCCATTGCGACCGCCAATACAGAAGCCCCTGCGGCGATGACCATGAATATAATGTTGGTCTGCATGATTGCACATCACTGCACGTCGGGTTAACCCGCGCGTGTTACGATTGGCCGATATTAAAACGCTCAACGGACGAATACGCAGGTGCACATCGCATGAGGGGGGGGGGGGGGGGGGGGGGGGGGGCAAACGCACGTACCGGGAGCGCACGGAGAACACGGACACCTGTCGGTCACGGGCTCCCCAACAGTTTGGAAGACACCGTCAAATGGGTAGAGTGTGGAAAGACGCAATGCGTGACACCATGGGGTTTCAGTTCCCGTTCTGAAAAAAAAAAGGTCATTGCAAATCACGTGTCCAATATACGCGTCAAGGACAAGCGTGCCATCTTTCACCTTTTGCGCATAACGCCTGGAATCACGCACGACTCACTGCTCCCAGTCTATGGCTTCATTGTGGGGGAGTTTGCCATCTGGCAGGTGCTCAAAGACTCGGCGCGCAAGCACGCGCGCGCCCCGCGTGGCCCAGGCGGTGGGGCGACCCCGGGCTTCGATGACACGGGCGCGGGCATGGACACGGCCTCCCCGCGCGTACCAACCCCCGGGGACGCGGGCACAATGGACTGCCCGTTGGGAACACGCGGCCCTGTACCAAGCGACGTGCACGGCAGTGCCTCCCCAATGGGCGAGCGTGCCCCGGGAGGAGACCCCCGCGGAGAGACGCGCGGGGGCATGCGCCTACGCAGTCGACCCCGCGGCAAGAGGAGCAGGAGGCCCTCGGATCTCGAGCCTGACAGTGGCGCATCTGGGACCGTAGCCACATTGGCCACCGGGGATGGGCCCACTGTGGTAGCGGGCGTAGAAAGTACCGCGGGTGGGACTGGCGCCGCGGACGACGCCGGCGGCCGCGGAAGTGATTCGGGGTGCAACGCGGATGGCCATTGGAGCAGCGACTCGATGACCAACGGCAAAAACATTACGAGCGCGAGTGCGCGCACACCTGGAGTCGGGGTCATCAGGGTCATCGGGGTCGTCGGGGTTGTCAGTGTCACCGAGGCCCCCGGTGCCACCGGGGCCCCAGTTGTCACCGGGGCCCCCAGTGTCAACGCCGCGCGTGCCGGCACCGGGGGCGCCGCGGGGAGCGGCAATATAGAGGTAGGTGGGGGGAACGGCCGCAAAAAGGGCGAAGCGAAAGCATGCGGGAAAGCCCCAGGGGGACTGGCCACCGGCAACGCGGAGGGCGACCGGCGTGAATGTGACGAGGGCGCCGGTGTGAAACCACAAGGCAATGGAGCTCGCGGGGGTACTAAGCTGCTCGTCGAGGGGCAAAGAGGTGGCTATGGCGCCCGTCCCGCCCGAGGGGGCGCGTGGAAGGACCTCACAAAGCGCAAGTAGGCCATTTTCGCACATCGACCCAGAGGGGACGAGGGGGGGCTCACCCTTGCCATGTACTGCTCCTGGGTCCCACATATGTGCAGCTATAGGAGGCGGTATTCCTCCAGCTTCCGGCGCAGACGCCTTCCTTTGACGTATCCGCTGGACGCCACCCACTCCGTCCCCACACCCCCTGGGTGCCCAGTTGCCCGCCGCGGAGGCCGCACTCGATACGGGCGCACTCCAATGTGTCAGTAATAGGTCCATTGGCGGAGACGCCGCACGGGTAATCTTTTGAGAAGCACGAGGTGAGCATATGTGGCGCCCCGCGGGCATGGACTCTGGTGTTGGCCGCCCCCCAGACTTGGGGGCGACCCGCGTCCCAGCGATCGAGCGCCGAGAAGCCGGTTGCGAGGAGGGACGTATCGGAGGCCACGGTAGTAGTGAGCGCGGTGCCGAGTGCTTCTTCGTGCCACCGCGGCATCAGGATAATGCGCAGCAGGGGCGCCGTCCCCCATGCGGTCTGCCACAGGGTGACAAACTTCCGCCGGTTTGTGTCGTTGTGCACCACCACCCTCTCGCTGCCACTGCGCAGCATGTGGACCGTGGCGTACGGTCCAATATGGAAACTGCGGCACCCATGCGCGAGGGTGGTGATCGTCAACCCAGTGCCGGCTGGCGCCCACGTCGCGTCCGTCCAGGTGCCGCTCCCCTCGTCGCTCGCGTAAAAGCGGGCAGTGTACACCAGGTCCCCCGACAGACCCGAGGGGGTCACCACACTCGCCGTCACCATGTCGAACGATGCACGGCGAAACACCTCCCACGCCACGTCCACGTTGCGGTACGCGCCATTGCCACTCTTGGCGGGCACCATACCGGCCGTCTCCATTGCAAAGGCGCACACGTGTCGCGCGGTGTGGCCGTCGCCCACGCATGCATCGTTTGTCCCGCAGCACGCCGGGGGGAGCGTTCTACCCAAGTACGTACTCGCGACGTGCCCCGCGCGGGCTGTCACCGGAGGGTTACCACTGTGCCTTGGCTTGGAAGGGGTAAAGTCGAGCGCCTCTGCGGTGGCGCTGGTGAAGGCCTCCCCTTGCCATGCGCACTGGTCGCGCGGCATTGCATTGCAGGCCTGTTGGACGCGCTGAGTCAACTGGGCGCCGCCCCCTGTCCACTCCCATTCGTCGCCTGGCTCCCATATCTCACCGCTAGGAAGCATGGCGCGGAGCCGACCCCCCTGGCAGTTGCCACATGGATTCGCGTCGTCGACGAAGCAGGTAGCGCAGTGGCCCGCCCATTTGAACGCGCAACCCACTAGCACCGTCCCGGTCGGGCAGTCCTGTTGCTCGCGCGTCTTGCAACTACGGCAGCCGGTCGGCTGGGCCCAGTTTTCAAACGTGACGAGCACGGAGGGCCCGGACGCGATAAAGGCATCCCCCGTGATCTGCCCCGTGGGCAGCCACGCCATCAAGAGTTGGTTCATCGCATCCGTCTCGGACGTAAGCGCGTCCGAGTTACCCCCGGTGCCGATGCCATTGCACCAGCCGAACTGCGAGTAGTCGAAGCGCGCCGCGTCCGCGTTGCTGTCCACGCCCAGCTCCCCGTCGGAGTGGATGTGACAGGCGCCCGAACCACCGGGGATGGGGTACCCCCGGTTTGGGAACGTGACGACTGTGTAGAGGAAAGGTGACGTACTGTACCAGTTGTGCCACTTTTCCTCTAAGCGCTTAGAGGAAAAGTGGCACAACTGGTACAGTACGTCACCTTTCCTCTACAAAACATCGGCTTTCTGGAAGGCGCTCACCCGATTGCCGCAAAGTTGACCACTTGCGGCCTACCGGGAGTTGAACCCCAGATAGTCGCTGTTTTGTAGAGGAAAGGTGACGTACTGTACCAGTTGTGCCACTTTGGCACAACTGGTACAGTACGTCACCTTTCCTATACAGACTGCCCCACTGGGCAGCGTGACGCGGAGCTCCTCCCCGGGCATGCCCATCGCCACCTCCACGACCAGCCACGGGCAGTCGGATGCAGGTGCCGCGGAGGCGACCGCGAGCAAGGACACAAACTTGACGGAGTGCGCTTCCAGCCAGTTCCCGCGGACTTGGACCGCGTCCACCGAGGACGCAGCCACCGCCGGTCGCTTGCCGTCCATGTAAACAAAGCCCCGCGCGTCCACTGTGACCAGGTTGCCCTCGTTGAAGAATGCGTGGGCCCGGAAGAAGGTACCGGCGAGCTTCAGCTCGCATTCGTCCGGATGCGTGTCTGCGTCATACCCCTGGAGGGGGCGGTAGCGCGCGACTCTGAGCACGCTGTCAAAGTAGAGGTAGACCGGTTGTCGGAGCAGCGGCAGTCGCGTGTTGAAGTGGTGGTAGCTGCTGGTGGCGGTGGCCGCCTGGCATTTGCTGCACTCCAGGCTATCGGTGCCCAGCATGCCCTGTCCGTCGGGGCATTTAAAATGCAAGGACTCCACGCACGTGCACTGGTTGAGCTTGTTGGGGCGCGTGCATACATTTCTCTCGGGGCACTGAACATTGGGGACACAGCTCCCGGGGCTGGTTCGGCCACACCCTTAGAGGTACTGGTCCGCGGCGCATGCAGTCGCGGCACAACTTTTGACGATACCGGCGACGGTGCCGCTGCACCCCGTTTGGTACGTATTGGGCGGGTCCCCTTCCCCACACGTGTCGCACTTGGGGCCCACGCAAGGCAACGTTTCCCCAGACGGGGGCACCAGGGCGCGCACTCCGCGACCGACGATTCCACGTAGGTCCATGGCACATAGGGGCCAGTGGCCCCGCCGGGCACGGGCGTGGGCGACAGGTCGATGCAGTCCAGAGCGTAGCAGTTGCACGAAAGGGGTGTCGTCTCTGCGTCCGATTGCACGGGGAAGACCGAGGAGGCGTTGGCACCCGATACGAGCTCGCAGGCGAGTGCACAGCCGAGGTCGAAGTCAGAGTTGATGATCGTAGGCAATCGCCCGATCTCGCTCCCCGCGACCGCAGTGGTCGACGCCACGACAGCCCCGCGCTGCGGGGCGCCGATGTAGAATCTCCAAGGGGAAGTCTTGGTCGGAGCGGTTGAAAGGACGACGGGTTCCAGATTGGACCCTGGGCCCGCACCTTCATCGTCCGCTCCCTGCTCCACTTCAACGCCCGCCCCCTGCTCCACTTCAACGCCCGCTCCCTGCTCCACTTCAACGCCCGCTCCCTGCTCCACTTCAAATTCCATTTGCGGTGAACTGCCCCCCTGGGAGTCATCGTTCAGCCCCGCCGTGGCCTGTCTCTCCCGCTTCAAGCGCCGCGTACGCACGTACAGACCCACGCCGACCGCCGCCAACGCGAGGAGCATCACAACGATCATGACCAGCAACGCGGCGGTCGCCCCCCGATTCGATGGGGATCGCCGGGGCGGCGGTTTGGGATTTCCAGTAAGTTGCACGGAGTCGGGCACTGGCGTTCCAGCGCGTTGCGCCTTTCCAGTAAGTTGCGCGGAGTCGGCCCCCGGGGGCCGGGGAAGTGCAGCACCGGGGACTGTCAATGGAGAAAGGTCGACGGGCTTTGATGAGGCAGAGTACACCGGCTCTGCTCCCATTCAAACCCCCTTAACTTTTATACATGTTCATGTAAAAAATGGGAGGAGGCGCGAGCTCCGAGGTGCAACCACCGGCATGTGCGATCGATAGCCCCTTTGACCGCCTGGCTCAGTACCCGGACGAGTGCACCACCGTCACACACAGTGGCCAGTGCAAATGCCCTACGCTGACCACGGGCAGCGGGGTCAACTACAAGTACACGGGTCGCATAGTGGGCACCCAAATGACGGGCCTCTTCACCACCTTCTTTCAAGGCTCGGCTTCGCTGTGCTACTGCGCAAAGCCGGAGGACATGGTGACGGACGAGAAGGACGCGATGCGCTGGCCGCAGTCGGTTGAGAATGCCATCGCCCGCGTGCCCGAGTTGCACGCGGCCTTGCTGTTGACTGCCGCGGTCAGTAGCGGACACGTGACGGTCGAAGGAGAGCCGACACGGTCGGTGCTGAACGAGGTCGCGTTGGTCGACATTATTGCCCGCTACGCCGCGCTGCGCGCGCCGCTCGCCGTTGATACCGAAGCTATGCTGCAGCAGCTGGACGATAGGTTTACGCCCCCCGAGGCCGGCTCAAACGGGCAGTGGGTGTGGATCGCATTGGTGGTAGCCCTGGTAGTCGCGGTGACGGGCCTGGTCGCCGTGGCAATCGCACCCCGGCGCCCACGCGTCCAAGCTAGCGACACGCGCCCCGCGTGGCAATGAGAGATTGACCGAGAGTTCGACAGTGATACGACGATGTCCCAATGGCCCCGTGGCCCTCCGCCCAGCATGTGGCGGAACGTACCACCGCGGGTGCGCTAGTCGTGCCTCCCTCAGTGCCGCGCAAGGGACTGGAACATGGGGTCATTGCCCCGCGTGGACTCCTCGCGCTCGCGGGGCACCGCTCGCCCAGACCCGCTCCGCCGCGCAGGCGACGCATCAGCCTCGTCGTCCTCCGGGAGCCCCTCCGAGCCATCTGTCCCCTCGTCGCCGCTGTCCCGGTCGACGTACCCACCTCCTTGGACGCGCGGACGTTCCGTGCCCTGGTCCCCAGACTCGCGCCCCGCCCGGCTTGGCCGTGCCCCATTGCGACCCGCGCGCGTATCGTCCCGCTCGTCGTCCTCGTCGTCCTCGTCGTCGAGCGCGCGTGCCCTCGCGTGGCGCATGGCGCGCGATAGGAATCCGGGCCGGACCGAGCTCGCGCCGCGCCCCTCAAAGGTATCCGAGTCGCGCATGCTACCGCGGTGGCCATAGAACGGCAGAGGCGCGAAGCAGTACCGATAGCCAAGGAAGACCAGCAGCGCCACCGCGACGCAAAGCACAATGCGGTACGTCCGCCACAAACCGGGCGCGGCACATTGCGTTTCCGCGGACACAGCGGAGCCTGGACCCGCGACAAGCCCGGTCTCTGCTCCAAGACTGGGCGGCGCCCACGCTCCGGGCAATGGCCCAGGGCTTTGCAATGTCACTGGGTGTGTCCATGCCACAGTCGAGGGCCCGGGGTCGGGCAGTGCGCCGGGGTACGCCCAGGCCCCCGTCCGCCCATGTGCGGTCACGTCCGGGGCCGCCTGGGAGGCGCGGTAGGACGGGGGCGCTGCGTCCTCCGGCGCGCAGGGTGGGGCAATGGAATTGGCCGCCGGGGCGTCGCCGAGCAGCCATCGCATGTGCTCGCGCAGGGTGTGCAGTGCAGCCGCGTCGCCCATACTGCCCCTTTTTATTGGGCCCACGCACAAAGGGCGTGATTGACCCAACGCGTCGTTCAATCGCGCTCCCCACAAATCCAATGGAGGTCCAGGGGAGAGAGAGTCCCCCATGACCAAAGCCGAGGACGTCGAGGCCGAGTTGGCGCGCGCGAGCGGCGAAGAGCCCGCCTTGCGTGACCACCAACTTGAGGTCGAGCGGCGCGTCCCATGCGCCATTCCATCGCGCTCCCTGCATGTCGAATGCAAGGACCAAGAGGGAGAGTCGCGCATGGCCGAAGCCGAGAATGTCGCGGCCGAGTGGGCGCGCGTGAGCGGAGAGGAGACCGCCCTGCGTGACCATCAACTGGAGATACAGCGGCGCGCCCAAGTTGCGCGCGCACCGTTCCATTCCGGCTTTGACAAGGTGAAAGAGCCCGGCGACGACCCGCCGTTCGAAGACCCCGACCAGCAGTGAGTGCTCTTCTCTACGAGCCATGTCGGAATGGCACCCCGCTCGACCGACCCCGCTCGCCCGGGGCTACGCCTCTACGGCTGCTTCCCCGACGCCGACTCGGCGCACCAGTTTGCGGCCGTTGTGCGCGCCGATGATCCCACGTGCAACCTGCAACTGGACCGTACCCACAAATGGGTGCTCGCGTGTCGGGACACGGAACGCCTGGCCGACGCAGCGCACGTGGCAACAAAAACCGAGGCACTCCTGCAGGCACACGCCGACGACCTTTCCCGCGCCCGCACCGAGTTCAAAGACACAGTGGAGAGCATGAAGGCGAGCGGAGGGGGGTCGACCGGACATACCCCAATGGTGACACAGGGCGAGGCCGATGATCGCGCCGACGCCTTGCCATCGGCCCCCAAGGCTGCAGAGGGCGCGGGCAACGGCGAGGAGGGTCAGGCAGGGGCACCGGTCCTCACGCGATCCTGCGAGCTCGCGCAGCAGGGCGTGGCTTGCATAAGCTTTGTTTATGACTCGGAATACCCCGCCGAGCCGGAGTTTCTATTTCGCGTCTACGGCTGCTTCGAGAATGCGGCCGGCGCCGATCGGTACGTGCGCAACGTGGCGTCCGACCGCGTCACGGAGTTTGACATAGACGTCATCTCCCTGCTCAAGTGGGTCCACCCAACCGTCGCGGTGGACATGAAGAAGGAATTCCGCGCATCCGAGCTGAACAAGATCATGAATGATCACCGCGCCCAGCCATCTTGCGTTGCCGCATTTGAGCGCAAAATGGAATAGCAGGAGAACGCCGAAGCATGAGGGCGCGCCCGGAGGGGGGGGAGGGGGGCGACTGCCCCCCCTGCATCCGTACATGGGGTCGAGAATTTATACCCCCCCCCGTGGACTCCCATTTTTTGGGGGGGGGGTCCGGTCCACCCATAGCCCGCCGCTCCACCCTCGTCGCTCCACCCTCGTCGCTCCACCCGTGTCGCTCCGCCGCCACTCCACCCGCGCTCACTGCGTACGCGTGCCCGCCTCAATTTTGCGTGCACCTCTGAAACCCCCACATAGCCGAGGTAAGCGTGGTGCTTGAAGACGCGTTCGTCGCCCTTGCCACGGCGCGGGCATCCGCCGCCCATGGCCATGCCCGTGGCAGGGGAGGAGTTTCCGCAAAGGCGTATCTGCGGGTCGTGTACATCCTCTGCAAATTCATTGGCCTTATGCGAGGGATCGCCGTACTGGCAATCGCGGATGTCGCGGGCAATGCGTGCAAAATCGACGCCCGCATGTCGCCCCGCGGTGCGACCATATGGGAGCTCTGCGTGCGCGAGCTCGACGCCCCCGGCGCGGAGTGGTTGCGCGCTCCCCATAGCACGGACGGTACGGTCTGCATGTCGGTCCTGTGGCTGCAGCGCGCACTGCGTTTCGTGGTACTCGTGCTCCATGGCGTGGCCACCAATGATTCGCCCATGGCGTCGGTGATTGGATCGGCGTACGATGCGACGCTGGGGAATCACCACGGTACACTGGCGCGCGGCGCATTTCACTTGGCGTCTCACAGTGCCCCGTCGCGTGCCGACTTTCTCAATGGCATCGTGGTCACCCTAGGGGTCGTCATCAGCGAGAAGACCCGAGCGAGTGAACTGAGGCGCGTTGCCGACGAGGCGCACGCGCTCTTCTCTGGGGTGGACGAGTTCCTCATCCGCGAGGGGGTCGAAGAGCCATGGGTGGTGTAAACCACCAAACGATCGACGCGCACAAAGGCGCTCCAAGCGACGGTCAGCTTGCACTGGCGTGCACCACCTCCCAGTGGGCCAATGCGCCCTGGTGCGCAAAACTCCTGGTGCCCCGGGCGAGGTCAACCGCGCACATCAGCAGGGCACGGGTGCACTCCGCGGTCGCCGCCTCGGGTGCGCCAACGACGGGGGCGCCGGGCGGCCCCGTGGCCAAGGCCGCCGCGCGCGCTGCGTCCTGCGCCGATGTCGCATGTGCGTCCGCGGCGCGCGATGCGAGCAAGCTGGCGGGCACCGTCAATGTACACCTGGCATATGGACAACAGGTCTTTGCTGGCGGCATCCAGAGTAAGCGATATGGCAAACACGACGCCCTTTGAACTGACGGGGAGGATGACCGCGGCCTGGGCGCTTGGGAAGAGCACTTTGCACACGCGTCCGACGCTGCGCAGCAGGTCGCCCAGGTGCAGATTGGGACGCGCACAGCGGCACGCGTAGCAGTCGACGCGGGAGACCCCCACCGCGCACACGAGCTCGACGCAAATCGTCGCCCCCGTGCCACGCGCCTCCGCCCTTCGATGCCCCCATTCCCACCCTTGGTGTCAACGGCCCCTGCGACGGGGTCGGCCTTATCATCCCCCGCCGGTGCTTCCTGCGATTGACCCCCGTCCATTGCGAGCTCCTGCGGGGGGGGCAAGCAGCCCGCTCACCAACTGGGCGACGTTTGCATTCTCGGCCACAATGTTGCTCACGCTTCCACGGCGAGCAACCTCCATCGCCAGCGATTGCAGGGGGACCCCCAGGGCAATCGCAATCGGCACATCGGCCACCAGGGCATAGACCGATGCAACCGCCACGTGCAGGCCAAGGCCGACGAAGCACGCGTGCACGCGCCCAGGCACCGCACTGGCGGTGGTCGGAGGCGCGCCGCCCTCTGCCTCGAGTGGAAACACCAGCGCAAACGCCTGCCGCGGCGTCGGGCGCGCCTGTCGGGCTGCCGCCAGCTCAATTGCCCGTTCCAGTGCAACGTGAAATGTAAGTGGCGTGATCGTGGGGGGGTCGCAGCCCTTGAGGGCACGCACTATGACTGACCCCCCCCCCAAAAAATCAACGCGGTCGGCGTGCTCCGGTACCGCACGCGGGCAACTAGTGAACGTTGGGGGTTTATTTGGTGCGCCTACTCCCAACTGTCGTCCATGTCGCGAAGCGGGGTATAGCGCGCGTCAGCTACCGGGCATATGGCCACCCCGCGCGCGCCTTCCGAAGGCCGTACGGACGATGCACTCAAACTGGCTGCAGTGTGGAAGGACGAGGCCAAAGCCATCGAGCTCCTCGCGGGTAAAGTGGCGGGCATCACCTACCCGCCTCGGAACGGGGCGAGTACGTCGCTCATCCTCGTGTCGCGCCCGGCCTGGCCGCACGACCGCAGCTGGATCGCAAAGTTGAGCTTTCAGAGCGTCGACGAAAACGACGACCGCCCCATCGTTGAGCAGTTTGTCAATGCCCAGCTCGCGCGGTTTGCGCCGAACTTCCCCTTCGTGATGCACCATATCGCCAATCATACCTTCCCCCTCGTGCTCACCAAGTTGGGCATCAGCCTCCGCGCCGCGTACGTCGACCTGCCACCCGAGGACAAGGAGGATATACGCCCCGCCCCGACAGGGTACCTCATGATGAGCGAGCTCGGGACTGGCTGCACGCTGGGCTAATTCATGGCACTCGTGGTTGCGTCGGAGGCGTTGCCCGGGATGGAGAGTCCCAGGGAAGAAGACCTGCTGGCCGTGTTCCTGCAGCTCGTGTACTGCATTGCCGCGCTCGAGCGCCTCCGTGTCGCCCACAACGACCTCCACCTGGCGCGATGTGTTTGTGCAGTTCCTCTCATCCCCTGTGCAGTTCTTATTCGAATCCACGTCCAAGCCGCTTCGACTGAAAACACCCCCCTCGCGTTGGATGTGCAAACTCTTCGACTGGGACCGTGCCAAAATCGAGACAATCACGCCGGCAAACACGGGGATCGACCTCGTGTGGAGCCCGGACGCCTGCAAGGCGGTCGGGGTCTGCCTCCAGCCAGGTCGGAACCTTGCCATGGTCGCTTACAATATATGCCTGTGCGCGCGCGACCTCGAGTGGGTCCATTCCGATACGCCAGATGCGCAGCAGCGGGCCATCTCGGTACGGGGGTGGTGGGTAAAGCTACTTCCGGATCTCATTTCGTTCCTGAACCGCCTGGCGCGGGATTTGAAATTCCAGGGGTATCCGTGCCTCTTCAAACAGAACAGTCCATGCGTACCACTAACGGACCTGCCCACGGCGGTGAACGCGCTGTACGCCTACGCGGCCAAGGGGACACCAAGTCTCACCCGGGACCCTGGCCAACTGGGTCGGACTTGCACGGCGGGTGCAAATGCGCTCAGGGGCGGGTCCCCGCACGTGTGCACGTTGCCTGAAACTCCACGAATGCGTCCATTGCGCGTGACCCCGCGTCCAATGTACGCGGCGCGGCTGCACGCGCGCGTGCGCCTCGTCCCGCAGTCGCACTGCATGGGTCTGGGAAACCGAGCGTGGCAAACGGCCACGTCACATGGACAGACTCAAACACGCGTCGGATGGGAAGGCAGGGTCCATTCCCCGTATATTAGTGGTTACTCGCAACGATGGTCCCATTGTCATGTTAATATATTCAGCGTACTCATCCCCGTTACATTGGCTGGGTCACGCCCGTCCGGCCACCCCCAATTATAATGCGTATTTGCAAGACACGCCAGACAACATGAACGTGTTAATCATTCAACTCATTCTGACTGTGGTAATTATTCCCGGTTTGGCTTTGAGTGTGCTTGGACAGCGCGGAATATGCAAGTGGACAGCTGGCGATGGGATTGCGCTACACGCGTTTAAGTCAATTCTCAATGCGTTAACATTCAATATATTGGGCATCGTGATGAACGTTGCGATCCCTGCCAAGCATTGTCCTATCCAGTCGACACCACCGGACCGGTCAATGCGTGCATGAGGTGCACTCTCTACCCCAACCTCCGGTGCACATATAATCCGTTATGGCCTTGTTGGGGTAACCCCTCTGGCACCGTTGCGCTGCACCCCCAATCATCCGATGCAGCACACCAGAATTCGGCATCGGGGGCGCGACTGCGGTGAGGGCAACGTCACCCCGGCGCGTAGAGTTGGACGCAGCGACAACAGTTCCCCAGGAAGTTGTTTTATGCGAGGGCAGGTCACCCCGGTGCGTAAAGTTGGACGCAGCGACAACAGTTCCCCAGAAGTTGTTTTATGCGAGGGTGGGGTCACACCCGGTGCGTAAAGTTGGACGCAGCGACAACAATTCCCCAGGAAGTTGTTTTATGCGAGGGCGGGGTCACACCCGGTGCGTAAAGTTGGACGCAGCGACAACAATTCCCGAGGAAGTTGTTTTATGCGAGGGCGGGGTCACACCAGGTGCGTAAAGTTGGACGCAGCGACAACAATTCCCCAGAAGTTGTTTTGCGAGGGCGGGGTCACACCCGGTGCGTAAAGTTGGACGCAGCGACAACAATTCCCCAGAAGTTGTTTTATGCGAGGGCGGGGTCACACCCGGTGCGTAAAGTTAGACACAGCGACAACTCTTCCCCGGGAAATTGTTTTATGCGAGGGCGGGGTCACCCCGGTGCGTAAAGTTGGACACAGCGACAACAATTCCCCAGAAGCTGTTTTATGCGAGGGCGGGGTCACCCCACAGCATAAAGTTGGACACAGCGACAACTCTTCCCCGGGAAGTTAATTTGTACGAGGGCGGGGTCACCCCCGTGCATAAAGTTGGACACAGCGACAACTCTTCCCTGGGAAGTTGTTTTGCGCGAGGGCGGGGTTATCTCAATTGGCCGCAGCGACATCTCTTCCATGGGAAGTTGTTTCATGCGAGGGCGATAGTCAAGCGGGTTTGACTGGCACTACCGTCCAGGTTGGGTTCAAACCCTAACCCGATGCATTAGGGGGAGTGCATTGCGTTGGGGCGCGGGTGTTACGTACCGCTTATTTTCCCCAGCCCGTTGAAAGAGTGGAGGGGATGCTATACCATGCAGCGGGCGTCTTGCCGTATTGCGCCGGTCATGTGCTACTCGGCCTCGAGGCGCGCGGCTGGTCCGCATTCTTGGGGACGGCGCAGGTCAGGGAAGAGCCATGCGAGACCGCCCTGCGAGAGTTCCACGAGGAGGCGGCCCAGTTGTTTGCGCCGAGTAACGGCCACCCCGCTATTGACCTTACTGCATCAAAGTACATCGTCACAACGAAGCCAAAGATCCGCGTCTTTTACCTATTTCTGCACTCATTTGCGAGCCAGTGGCCTCCGCATGGCCTCGACGTAAACAGTGCATTCCAGGTCAAATGACGCCGAACGTCGGAGCTTCACGAGCGCGAAAAGGTTAAGCTTATGTGGGTTCCCATCGACGGCATGTCGGCGCTGCGGCTGTTGCCCTCTTTTCGGGCGGACATGCCTGAGATTGTGCGCTTGCTACAGGAGGAAACCATCATGCCCCCGTCGATGGGCCAATGTGAACGGCGGACGCCATTGTTTGGAGCCGACCTCGTACACAGTGGGGGAAATGCCGTAGATGACATGAACGGGGCCACCAAAGACACTCCCTGCACATTGGCATGCGCGGGGGGGCAGAGACGCGGCCACGCCCGTACATCGCGCCTGGTCGCCAGTCCAAATGTGCAGTTGCGGCGCGCGCGTACGCCCCCCCCCCCCCGTTGGCAACGGGCGCCCAAGTGGGCGCCAAACAGTGTAATCAATGCACTGTAACACCCAGTACGTCAGTTTTCGGTACAGTTTATGTCCGGGTGGGAACTACACCACGCGGGGCGCTGCCGTTTTCTTTCTATACGTTTCATGCGCCTTGACAACTTGCGGGGGACGGATTACGCGTGCGCCTTTCGCCTGCTTGGCGCCTCGGACGCACAGGCCAATGCGATTCGGCGTGCAAAACTTGTGGACGTGGCCGCGGTGGCCGTCTCCAGTGTACGAATCCATCAGAACAATACCGCATTCCCCGACGATATGCTCGCACATCGCATCGGACTCATTCCAGTCATGGCCGAGCCTCGGGTGGGCGCAGGTCCACAAAAAGGCATCGGGGCGGGTGACGAGGGCGGTACTGGGCCCATGACCGGGGCACGTGCCATGGCCGGAGCCGGTCCTGAGGGCGGAGTAGGGGTAGGGGAGGAGGGCGATGCCAGTGCTATGGGCGATGCCGGTGCCATGGGCGATGCCGGTGCCATGGGCGGTGCCGGTGCCATGGGCGATGCCGGTGCCATGGGCGATGCCGGTGCCATGGGCGATACCGGTCCCATGGGCGATGCCGGTGCCATGGGCGATGCTGGTCCCATGGGCGATGCCGGTCCCATGGGCGATGCCGGTGCCATGGGCGATGCTGGTCCCATGGGCGATGCCGGTCCCATGGGCGATGCCGGTCCCATGGGCGATGCCGGTGCCATGGGCGATGCCGGTGCAATGGGCGATGCCGGTCCCATGAGCGATGCCGGTGCCATGGGCGATGCCGGTGCAATGGGCGATGCCGGTGCCATGTCATGAGCCGCCATGCTCGGCCGCGTCGGAGGTGGAGAGCAGTGAAGCGATCGATCAATGGCTGCTCTGAAAGTCTGATAAAACCCCGTCAAGGTTATTTACAGACATGCGCTAACTGCCGCTCGGGAAGTCGTTACTTACCCGAGCTACTAATAGCGCGCGCCTAAGCCAAACTCGGCGGGCGGCCGAAACGACCGTCCAAACTGGCCGGGCACCTGAAACAGCCACAACCCACACACTGGATACCGTGGGGGGAGGAGATCGTTCCTCAACACCCCCCTTGCTGTGACAACAGCACCCTGAAACAGAGAACTGATCTCCTGCGCGGGGCATCAAGTGCATCGTGTGCTTGATGAACGCCCGCGTCAAACTTATCCCAACCGGGATCTCGAGCGCCTTGCTGAAGGTGGACGTGTCGCCATCGCGAGCGGACGCGGACGTGATGCGCGCCGCGTCTCCGCCTGCGCCTGCGTGAGCGACGCCACATAGGTTGGGCCCGTGGCGGCGACGCCTGCGGGTAGCTTGCCGCCGCCGATGGCACGTCCAGCCAAAGTTGAGCGTCGCCGTCAAGAAGCACTTCACGGCGGGGATGCGCCTTGCGAGCGGCGCAAACGCCGAGCCCATGATGTCCCGGAGGTTGCCCAGCTCGTTAACGTTACGCCCGGCACCTTGAAGATCACCACCGAGCAGTCGAAGAGGCGGGGCGGCGCGTCGGCCGCAATCTGGTGGAGGGAGCTTGGCGGCAGGGCGTGCTCCGTGCTGAGCGGGAGGAGGAGCGGGTACGACGCCTCGCTTGTCCAGCTGGTGGCGCAGCCGAGAGCCGGCGCTGGCGACTGCGAGTGCTCGAGCAAGGAGACTAGCCCGAGCGGCCGCCCAGGCGGCGGGTGAGCCCACACCCGCTCGCCGCGCTAGTCCTAAAAAAAATTGTCCGCCGCTCAATAGCAAGGGAGCTGCGCCTTCGCCGGCGAGGCAAAAAAGTCTGCTATGCAGCGCTCGCAGCACTGCGGTAAGTTGCCGAGCAGCGCCGGGTCGATCATGTAGTCGACCTTTGCCGCGAGCCGCGAGGCGTAGTCGGCGAGGAAGTTTATGGCGCTCCGGAGGGAGAGGGGGCGCAGCTGGATGTCTATCGAGTCGAGCAGCCACCAGAGCTCGCGCATCTTGTGCATGAGCTTCGTATTGGTACGCTAGCGGAGGCGCACACCGTAGCGCGACCTTCAGCCCCGTCGGGTTGAGAGGTAGTCGTAAAGCTCGCGGCACATGACGCGCCCCATCGGCACAGACAGGTAGATCGCCTGGGCCAGCCCATCGAAGGCCGCCAGCCAGAGTGGCGGCACGAATTGGCGCTGGCGCGTCGCCTTGCAGAGGATGGCGCGCGCCTGCGCCGCCATCTTTGCCTTGCGCGCCGGCGTGAGGAGAAATATCCCCCCAGTCGAAGACGGTCTCGTCGTT
>Ga0209390_10006106_pt1 | contig 16402 bp, 11 predicted proteins | sample BON01_FD_187212 | JGI IMG/M metagenome (GOLD analysis project Ga0209390, IMG submission 187212) | Freshwater microbial communities from Lake Bonney liftoff mats and glacier meltwater in Antarctica - BON-01 (SPAdes) (version 2) | ecosystem: Environmental > Aquatic > Freshwater > Ice > Glacier... | reverse complement strand
TATATATATATATATATATATATAATCACATAATATAGATCGATCGATCGACCGATCGATAGATGGATAGCTGCATATCTACACTACAGGGCCCGCACCTCTGCTCGCCAACGCCCCCCACCACGACGCTCTCCCCCACGCGCGGCCGCCACGCGGGCGGCGCCTCCGGGTAGGCGAGCGCCCCGTAGGCTGCGCCCGCGCTCGCGTCCGCAAGCGCGAGCGCGCCGCCCCGGGCGAGGGAGGCGGTGCGCGGGAGGGCCGCGATTGGGGCAGCCGGCCCGCCCGTGGCCATGAGCTCCGGAAACACGTAGATGATGTCGCCCTCAGGCGTCACGACGGGTTCGCCGCCCAGCCGCACCAGCGCCTCCGTCACCCAGCCCTCGCGAACGAGGGTGGACCCCTCAGCTGAGGAGCCGTCGGCTTGAGGGGGCGGCGTGGTCGCCAGGTACGGAGCCAGCTGCTCCGCTGCCACGGCGCCTTCCTCGGCGCGAATCAGGGCGGCGGCGGCGCGGAGGGACCTGTGGGGCGGGGAGGGCGGCGGCGGCGGCTCAGCGGCGGGCAGCCGGGTCGCACGTGGCGGCGGATCGGGCGCTGTGGCTGCGACGGGCCGGCACGCACCTCTCGTCGAGGTCGAAGTTGGGGTCTCCGTCGCCAAACAGCAGGGAGAAGCATGACTGGAGGAAGCCGAGCTCTCCCTGCGGGGTGCCCACGTTGGACCGGCCGTAGCGCGAGTAGTAGAAGAGGTCCAGCGGGCTGGGCCCGAACATCCGCATCGGCAGCCGGTTGAGCGACGAGTAGGACCCGCGGTCGTCGTCCGACGATTTGGACGCGCTCGCGGTGGCGATGGCCGTGGCGGCGAGGGTCAGCGACGTGAGCAGCGCGACGCCAAACGAGGCGCGGAGCAGCCAGAGGGCGGGCACTGACGCCTTCTCCCACACCTCGCCGGCACGGGCTTTCCACGACGCAGCTCTGAGCTGGCCGCGCACGTCCGAGCCAAACACAAAGAGGAGCTCGCCGTCGGAAGCCACCTGCAGATCGGCGCCCACCAGCCGCGCGAGGACGAGGAGGGAGCGACGCGTCTCCAGAAGGTCGAGGCCCGCCGTAGCAGCCACGTCCGCCGCACTAACGCGGCCGCCCGCCTTCTCGACGGCCTGAAGCAGAGGCTTGGACGGCAGCTCTTGCTGCAACCCGCCACCGTCGATTGGAGTGAGCGCGAGTCGCGGGGCGGTGGCGCGCGCGGCCGGAGTGAGGGCGAGGGCCGGTCTGCGGATCGCAGTCCAGCCTGCCAACGCAGTAGTGGGGTGCACAAGCCCTAGGCAAATACAGACAGACGCCAACATTTTTCGGTCGGGGTAATTTCGTAGCAGGCTTTTGGGTATAGAGCTTTCAGTGCGGGTCCCCACCGTGGTATTTTTTTTTTTTTTTTTTTTTTTTTAAATTAATGTTAATAGAAGAAGCGACACCGACTTAGGGACCGTGGTATTTTTCACGTGAAAATCGTCTTTTTTTGCCGCCAGGTCGTCAGAAAACTGCCATGAAGTAAGCGCATCGAGACGCACCAACGTTGGGGCGTTGCGCCACGCCAACCGGCCACCGGAGGCGTGCGCGCTGTGTCTGCTGTGGCGCTGGGTAAGTGCTAACCCGAGCAGCCGAGAGCATGGTGCGGCGCGACGCTATGAAGAGTGGGTGCGGCCCCACGGAGCGCACTGCTAGTGGCACGGCGCTCCGATGCAGTGGACAGTGCGATGCTGCTAGGGCAACAGAGCAGTCTGGAGCTGTGCTTCAGGCAAGACGCTCCAAATGCTCGCCGAGGATAGCATGAACGGCTGATCAGCAGAGAGCTGCTTGCGACTGGGAGCTTGACGTGCCAGGGAGCTCGTATTATATGGCCACGGAGCAGGCACGGCACGAGCTGCGGCAAGCGTGGCGCCGTACAAAAACTGGAACGTGGCGCGCCTGGACGGATCGCCAAGGAGAGCCGATTAACCAGTCCAAGGGCGCTGAGCAGAGTAAAGGGCGAGCGGCTCGGCGCGTGGTTCTACGCGAGATGCGCGCGGCGTCCACGGGGCGCCGAGCAGCTGGAGGCTACAAAGGCAAAGGGCGAGCCACGTCCAAGGGGCGCCAAGCAGCTCGAGGCTGCAAAGGGCGCGCGGCTCTACGAGAGCGGCGCGCGACGTCCAAGTAGCGTCGATCAGCTGCAGGCTGCGAGATAGGCGCGCGGGTCTATGCGGACGGCGCGCTGCGTCCGAGGGGCGCCGAGCAGCAAGAGGCTGCAGAGGGCGCGCGGCTCCACGTTAGCAGCGTGCGGCTTCCAAGCGGCTTCGAGCAGCTGCAGGTTGCGAGATGGGCGCGCGGCTCTATCGGAGTTGCGTGCGGCGTCCAAGGGGCGCCGAGCAGCTTGGGGCTGCAAAGGGCGCGCAGCTCTACGCGAGCGGCGCACGTCGTTCAAGGGGCGTCGAGCAGATCGAGACGGCAAAGGGCACGCGGGTCTACGCCTTAACATCGTGCTTGTCTCTGGCGTGCGCGCGGCGGCGGTCCTGATGGGCAAGATAGTTCTCCCAGGCGAAAAAAAAATCAGGATCTGCGCGGCAACAGCGGCGGCGCTCTCGACGCGTCGCTAGCGCTTGCGTAGTGGACGGATCGCCAGGGAAAGAGGTACGAGATGAGCCCACGATCAGACACGTCGCTAGCGCTTGCGCGATGGACGGATCGCCAGGGGGAGACGACCGAGATGAACCCACGGAATGAATGGTCGCTAGTGCTTGCGCGAATGACGGATTGCCGGGGAGATCGGCCGAGAGGAACCCACGCGACAGCAGGGAGGGCTGCTTCTCCGTCGGATTCTCTTGGGTTAACCCAAGGCGCTCGGGCTAACCGCGCAGCGCCCAAGGGGCGTCGAGCGACTTCAGACTGCGAGATGGGTGCGCGGCTCTACGCGAGCGGCGTGCGGTGTCCAAGGGGCGTCGAGTAGTTTGAGGCTGCAAAGGGCGGGCGGCTCTACGCAAGCGGGGCGTCCAAGGGGCGCCGAGCAGGTTGAGGCTGCGAGATGGGTGCGCGGCTTTACGCGAGCGGCGCGCGGCGCCCAAGGGGCCTCGAATAGCTGCAGGCTGCGGGATGGGCCGGCCGGTCTAATTGAGCGACGCGCGGCGTCCAAGGGGCGTCGAGCCGGTTTGAGGCTGCGAGATGGGCGCGCGACTCTACGCGAGCGGCGCGCGGCGTCCAAAGGGCGCCGAGCAGCTTGAGGTTGCAAAGGGCGCGCGGCTCTACGCGAGGAGGGCGCGGCGGACAAGGGGCGCCGCACAGCTCGAAGCTGTAGAGGGTGAGCGGCTCTACGTAAGCGGCGCGGCCTCCAAAGGGCAAAGGGGCGCTGAGCAGCTGCATGCCGCGAGATGGGCGCGCGGCTTTACGTGAGCGGCGTCCGAGGGGCGCCGAGCAGCTGCAGGCTGCGAGATAGACGTACCGGTCTAATTGAGCGACACGCGGCGTCCAAGGGGCGCCGAGCAGTGCGTGTGAAGCCATATAGGCTCGCGCGCGGCTGCAGCGGCCGCGCTCTCGACGAGGTGCAACGCGACGGCGATGACCGGGATGCGCTTTGGGCTAAGCTGGGAGCAGCGCTTGCGGAGCCAGATGGGCTCGCACGCGGCGACAGTGGCGGCGCTCTCGACGATGAGGCGCCGCGCAACGGCACCGGCCGACGTGGGCTTCGGGCTAAGCTTGGATCAGCGAGTGCGGAGCCAGATCGGCTTGCACGGGGCTATAGCGGCGGCGCTCTCGACGAGGCGCCACACGACGGCGACGGCCACGATGCGCCTCGGGCTAAACTTTGAGCAGGGCGTGCGGAGCAAGGCGGGGTCGCACGCGGCTGCAGTGGCGGCGCTCTTGACGACGAGCCGCAAAGGCAAAGGTGATGGCCGAAATGGGTTTCAGGATAGGCTTGGAGCAGCGCGTGTGAAGCCATATAAGCTCGCGCAGGGCTGCAGCGGCGGCGCTCTCGACGACGAGACGCCACGCGATGATGACGGCCGAGATGGGGTTTTGCCTAAGCTTGGAGCAGCGCGTGCGGAGCCAGAGGGGCACGCACGCGGCTACAGTGGCGGCGCTCTCGATGACGAGGCGCCGCGCAACGGCACCGGCCGACATGGGCTTCGGGCTAAGTTTGGATCAGCGAGTGCGGAGCCAGATGGGATTGCACGGGGCTATAGCGGCGGCGCTCTCGACGAGGAGCCAAGAGACGGCGATAGACGACATCGACACGGACGTCGGGCTAAGCTTGGAGCAGCGTGTGTGGAGCCAGACGGGCTGGAACGCGGCTACCGTGGGGGCGCTCGCGACGAGGCACCACACGACGGTAACGGCTATGATGCGCTTCGGACGTATCTTGGAACAGTGCGTGCGGAACCAGATGGGCTCGCACGCGGCTGCAGCGGTGACGCTTTCGACGACAAGGCAAGCGACGGCGATGGCCACGATGCGCCTTGGGCAAGGAGCAGCGCGTGCGTAGCCAGATGGGCTCGCATGCGGCTGCAGCGGCGGCACTCGCGACGACGAGGCGGGACGCGACGGTGATGCCGAGAGGGGTTTTGGGCTTAGCTTGGAGCAGTGCGTGAGGAGCCAGATATAGCTCACGCGTGATAGCGATAGCTGTGGAGCTCTCGACGACAAGGCTCCACGCGACAGCGATGGCCAAGACGGGCTTCGCGCGTGCGGCGCCGGTGGCTACAGCAGTGGCGCTCTCGACGACGAGGCGCCACGCGAGGGCGATGACCGAGATTGGCTTCGGGCTTAGCTTGGAGCAGCGCGTGTGGAGCCAGACGGGCTCGCGCTCGGCTGCAGCGGCGGCAGTCTCGACGACGAGGCGCTGCGCGACGGCAATTGCGGAGATGGCCTCAGGTTCAGGTTGGAGCATCGCATGCGACGCCGGACAGCGTTCGCGCGCGGCTGCAGCGGTGGCGCACTCGACGACTAGGCGCTGTGCAACGGCGATGGCCGAAAGGTGCTTCAGATAGCGTGGATCAGCGTGTGCGGAGCTAGAAAGAGAGAGCTCGCGCGTGTCTACAGTGGCGGCGCTCTTGACGACGAAGCGCCGTGCGACGGTGATGGGCGAAATGGGCTTCGGGCTATGCTTGGCGCGCGAGCCGAGCCAGCCTCGCACGCGGCAGAGGGAGTGGCGCGCTCGATCACGAGGCACCGCAAACGGCAATGGCCGAGCTGAGCTTCCCGCTACGCTTGGAGCGGCGCGTGCGTTGACTCTGTGCTTGCAGCTACAAAACACATGGCTTCATATTTGAGTGGCGTGAGAGGCAGTCGACTCGCAAAGTGTGCTGGCAAAAGACGCTGGTTCTATTTGAGTGGTGCGAGATAGCCGATTACAGCCAAGCAGCTAAGTGTGGCAGCACACAGGAGGCTCCATTCGAGTGGCGCGACGCGCGACGCAGCACCTTCTGCCGCTGCTATTCCGCTTAGCGGGCCAGCGGCAAGGTGTCTGCGCCGCGCGAAAGCACACTGCTCTCGTCGGCGGCACCGTGGTTCTTTCTCCCCCGGCACACGATGCCAGGTTCTGTTTTCATGCGTGTCGCGAGCGTTACGACATGGACGACTTGAAACGCGATGGCGACCTACCCAACGCTACCTTCCCAAGGAAGCGGCGCGCGCACACGCATGCGCGGCCTAATAGTGGAACATGTTTTAATCATGCTGGCCCTTTGGACTACCTGTACCTGGTGGCCTCAGTGCCAAATTCTTTGGCAGGAGCGACCCGATTCTCACGCCGATTGGGCCGGCATTATCATTTGGGCGCTCCCTGGAGCTACCCCTGGCAGGCGATTGGGCCTGGGGGGCGTGCCCGGGGTTGCGCGGGTCCGCCGTCCGGGGCGTGCCACACTCTTACCGCCCTGAGGCGGGGAAGAGGCAAGGCGCCCCAAAAAGGTGGCGGAGCTTCAAGGGAATTTCAAACCTTACTACAACACAACGATCCGCAGCGGGCTAGCTGGCATAATCTCTCTTGCGTCAGCAAGCTAGTTATGCGGAGCAAGGTCGAGGCGAGAACAGGAAAAAAAAATTCGCGTCTATTTCAAGACGAATCGCGGCGTTGCCTAACTTCGCGCTTCGCGACGCCTCGCATCTCGCGCGGCATCGTTCGGGCTGCTGCTTCGCGCAGCCACAGTTGTTGACCCTCTGACACCCTTCGCCGCACCTTTTTGTGGTTGGATGGACCGGAGGTCACATCGTCGACAGTTATGTGGGGGTCTCTGTTTTCTGTGTGTGTGTGTGTGCTGTGCGAGTGTGAGGGGCAGGCCTGGAGGGCCTGCCCGAGGTTATTGCGCGGGTCCGCCGTCCGGAGCGTGCCACTCTCTTACCGCCCTGAGGCGGAGAAGAGGCGAGAGGCGCCCCACAGAGGGGCGGCGGACCCTCAATAAATACGGGAGTTTCAAACCCTACTAGCTACTACTCGATCCGCAGCGGCAGCGGCTTAGCGCTTAGCAATGGGCATGCATGAGTGTATTCATACTGTATATTTGTATATTCAGTTCAATAACTGTAGATAACCCGTATTCACGTATTCCGTTAGAGGTATACTAGCAAAGGCCCCAAATGAAAGTATAGAATATCGGATTCGGCCGGAGGGCAGACACCTATGCTATAGCCCCTATGACCTATAAAAACGCTTGTTCCGTCTGAGACGCGGGGGATATTCCGGCATTCATCCGGCGCAGACAGCGGCGGCCGGTCGGGTTGGGTCGCGGTACAGTACGGCTGACCTGTCCTGAATATGGGTTTTGTCATACGTCATACATAGACATAGATTATAGATAAATTATATACTTCTAACTGCTGTCTGCTGTATAAATGTAAGTAGAAGGGATGTTTGACTGTCGTAACACCAACCACCAAAAAAGGAATACGTACACGTACTGTACGTGTTCCCCGGGATATTATTCCATTTATACGTATGTCATGTGTAGATATAGGCCAAATCGGAATTGAGAATTGATCAGATAATATATCGTTTATTTTTATTTTCTTTTATTACTCCGCGTATTCCACACGTAGATGTAGGAGTAGGGAGGAGTGTAGATTTGTGCAGTCTCGAATCTCTCTCGTCTCTCGCCACGCCACACACATTGCATATGCAGATCATCTACATCTACATCTAAGTACGCACATCACTCTAACGCGATCTGCGATTCTATACATATACATATAGCAGGAGCATATAGGATGCCTCGCCTTGACAGCAGCCAGCTGCCTCTGAGCCTTGCGGACCGGATGTAGTCTTCTTCGTCGAATCACGAAAGACACGAACGCGTTTCACAAAACAGGCCCACAACTGTGCGCGCAATAGGCCCACAGAGTTGCGACCGATTCCGGTCGCCCTACGTTCTGGGCGGAAATACCGCCTGAACCACTAGTGTGCTCTCGACTTGGAATCAATTCCAGTCGGGCACCTGCAGGAGCCCCCCCCCTCGAGGGAGGGGACTCCGGTACGGTTGCTCCAACCCGTCCTAGCCGCCAGTAGAGAGCCCAAGGCTCCGGAACACTGGCCACGAGACGGTCGAGCACCTGTACAGCTCTCCGAAGAAAACGGGCCACCACCCGACAAAAGACAAGAGAGCCTGCGAAAGAAGGAGAAAGGAAGCAAAGAAAACGAAACCAAACACGCTAGACGCCGATGGGTCTTGAATCCCATCCGTCAGCTCGTCTAACGGCCGCACAGCTGACTGCTGTGGCCGCGCTAATATCCGACTGCGCCCGACCGACTGCCGAGGCCGCACTATTGACTGCTATGGCCGCACTACTGTCGCGCCGCTGCGCTATATCGCCTCGCTGCTGCCCTGACCTCAGTCTCCACCACGCCCCTAATGGCGAGGCCCCTAATCTCCGAGAGGAACAAATAGAATAGACTGCAACTGCAGACTCAACTCTGGATAATCCCCTCGACACTGCACCACGCAACACGCACACCACAGAGCTGACCTAATTATAATTATATAATGATAGATATACGATATACAGATAGATCGCCACCCCTCCTACTTTCTACTTATTCTGCTTTTGCTTTCTTTCGAGCCACAGCCACCACAGCCAGAGGCCAGGGGTCGATTCCCCGGGGCCCGGGGTTTGGCAAACAAATTCCCGTCGGCGTTTCGTGGTTGTGACACATATACATATCATATACATACACCTCGGCACACGGTACATCACACAACATATGGTAGCATACAACAAAGACACACACACACACACGCACACCACGCACATGCACACCACAGACGCACTGCGGCGAAACAAACAAACCACATGACGAAATAATAAACATTACATGGAGCATATGCTATATAATACAAATAAAGTGTACAATGATATTACAATAATTGGCGCGGCGGAGTGAACACCTTCTTGCCGTAGCGATGCGGATCAGAGCTGATACGCGTTACACGCTTGAATGCGCCCGCCTCCCCGTCTCGTCGCGCCACGTCGGCTAGACCGCCGGCGGCGCGCTCTACATGCGAAGAGCAGAGATAGAGGCGTGCTTTGTACGCCGCCGCGCGTCCCGTCTCGTTGCACCACGTCGGCGCCGTAGCCCGCGGCGCGCTCTACACGCGCAGAGCAGGGGCGGCGGGTCAACCCGGCTTGTCTAGTGCAGCCTCACCTCCTGCTTCGTCGCGTCGCGTCGGCTAGACTTCCGGCGGCGCGCTCTACACGTGTAGAACAGGCGCAGTGGCTTGCCTCGCGCGCCGCCCCGCGTCCCTTCTCCCGTTGCATCGCGACACATCGGCTCTTGTGCTGGCAGTTCAGGCGCCTCGGTTAATTTGGCGAGGGCCGCGTCCGTCCGGTCCACTGCGCCCTTACGCTCGGCGAGATGATGGTGGACCGCCTCGTCGGACTCCCGGCTACTTACAGCGCCGGTGCTCCAGGGACCTGACGCGCACCGGGGCCGGTTGTACGCAGTCGACGCCCACGCGACAAGAGACGCAAGCGGCGAGTGCATCAGGCTCCTGTGCGCGTGTGCTCCGAGTCGATGCCACGCGCCCTCGATTGCGGCTAGCGTGCGCAGTCGCGCACGCGAGGTATTGGTGGTCCGCAGGTGAAGGGTGCATACAACGACGGGAGAGGGCGAGGATGGAGCGCGGTCGTTAGCCTCTAGGGGCAAAGCGACCGTGGCGACGAGGCTCTCCTTATCCGGGTAAACCCCCGAATGCCACCTCTGGTTGCTGTTCCTACGACTCGGTTCCATCAATCTAGGGAATGCTAAAGAACTTGTTCAAACGACGTGTCTGCAAGGAACTTGGCCAGGCACGCTGTAAAATCGGGCTCTCGATTCGTGGCGCAGCGTACACCCACCTGCAGATGTGTGCCCACGAAGGTCATCTCGTCGTAGAGGGCGGCACCATAGAAGTCGCGGACTACCTGCGCGTCGCTCTCCGCCATCGTGGTCCCGAAGCTGCGCGCGAAGAAGCTATTGCGCTCCGACGCAAAGCAGGCGAGCACCTTGGTCTGCTTGGGCACACACTGCAGCGGCTGCGCAAAGGCCTTGCCCCAAAGCTTGGAATGATGCACGAGGACCTGCACCTGCCGCCCCGCTTTGAGAACGTTGGCGGTGTTGAAGGGCTGTAAGCCCATGCGTGTCAGCCGCTCTGCCATGAGCATGCCGAGTCCGTCCTCTGGCTGATCAGCGTAAGCCGCAAAGACCTGCTCTTCCTCTTCGGCAGATACAGGTGGGACCCCAAGCATACCCTTGATGAATAACTCTATGACCGAGGCTGCTTCTTGTGCTCCATTGCCCGGCTCAGGCATGCTCATCAGCGGCGGAACAGGCCATGGCTCAAGCAGGACCAGGCCTGCTGCAGATCGCCCAAGACTCTCTACAGCGACGGCAATGTGATGGGCTAGAAACGCGCCAAATGAGACGCCGACAAGATAAAACGGGCTCGACGGTAGCGGGCGCCGTTCCATCTCTGCGACAATCACCTCGGCGAACTTCAGGGCCAGCTCTGGCAGTGATTCCACGTCAAGCGACGACCGAGCGCCCGTGCTGCAATGCTCATGCTGCAGCGCATACACGTCGCAGTCGACCGCCAAAGCTGCAAAGAGCGTTGCGCTGCCGTCGAGCGAAGGGACACCAAAGAGCGATGGTTTGTCAGGGGCGCGGGTGTGCAAACGCAACAAACACTTGTTGATGCGCTCGTACCCACCTGCCTGCGAAAGCAATGCTCGGTCGATCTTCGTCTCGCCGTCACCAGACGGTGACAGGAGAGCCTGCAAGATAGGCTCCTCGGGACGTGCCGTTGCAGGCGCCTCAATTTCAGAAGCAGTGGTGCCTTGGATCACCTCGGCGATGTCAGCACGCGTCGGCACGAGCAACTCCACAAGCTGGCCTGGGGTTGGATGGTCGAAGATGAGCGAATTCGGCAGGGATAGCCTTTGTCCAACAGCCGCTTGCAGCTGGTTCCGAAGCTCCACGGCCCCAAGCGAGTCGAGGCCCGACTCCATCAGTGACGCGTCAATGTCAATCACGACACCGGCGGCGCGCGCCACGATAGCCAGTACAGCATCTTGCGACAGAAACGCCCCGGTCATGGGAGTAGAATGACTTTCAACGGGGACTGGGGCTAACGAGAGTAGCAGCGTCGCAAGTTGGCGCGCAGTCGGGTGGTCAAAGACTAGGGTAGTAGGCAGCGCTTGCAAGTTAGCATTACCCATTGCATGCTGAAGCTGGCTGCGAAGCTCTACCGCACCGAGCGAATCAAGAGCGCCTTCCATGAGGGGTGCATCAGCGTCCACCACCCCACCAGCAGTACGCGACACCAAGTTTAGCACCGCATCTAACGAGAGTGCCGCTGTTTGGTTGGATGCCGCGTGGTGCTTTGCCGTAGGCGCAACGGGCGCAGGTGGCACGAACGTGGACAAGAATGTGGGCACAGGTCCGCCACCACCAAGAATGCGCGTCCACGAGGCGAGTACCATTGCTACGACAGGCGGAGCGCCCACACCAACCGCCAGCCCGAGTGCAGCCAGGCCCTCGCTGACGCCGATCAGCCCCCAGCCCCCAGCCTTAAGCCGGGCGTGCACGGCGCCGCCAGCAGCCATGCCGACATCACCCCACGGGCCCCACTGCACGCTGACGCCCGCGAGGGCGTTAGCCCGACGCATACCTGCCAGGGTGTCGAGGACTGTATTGGCCGCCGCATAGTTGGCCTGTCCAGCGCTGCCTAGAAGAGCCGCAACCGAGGAGAAGAGCGCACACGTCTCGAGCGGCAGCGCCGAGGTGCAACGCTGGACGACCCATGCGCCGTGCGCCTTGGGGCCGTAGGCCCGCCGAAGCGTCGATGCGGACTGGGTCCGGATCATGCCGTCAGCAAGCACTCCGGCGGCGTGCCACACTCCGTTCAAACGAGGCATCGCACCAGCTCCCCACGTCAGCATCCTCCGCGCCGCGGTAGGCTCCGCGGCGTCGCATCGGGCAACCCGCACGTCGGCGCTGCTCGACGATAGCCTTGTCCAGTCGGCCCCGCCGTGTGCAACCGTCCCGCTACGCGATGCAAGCACGAGCGCGGATGCGCCACACTCGGCCAGCCACCGTGCGGTGACGAGGCCGAGCCCGCCTGACCCGCCCGTGAGCAAATGCGCGTCTCGTGCGGCATGCTCTCCAGCGGCCTGGAGCGAGGCTGCTGCGGCAAGTCGAGGCACCAGGAAGCCGCTCTTAAACCTCGCCAGCTCCGGCTCAGCGCTGAGTGCGGGAGACAGGGAGAGGATGCCGAGCGAGTCGCACAGCGACCGCCCTTCGAGCGACACGCAGCCGAGTGGTGCTGCTGGGGCCTCGGTGCGCATGGCGCGCGCCAGACCCCAAGCGCCAGTTGTGTGGGCACCTAGAGTTGATTGCGCGTTGCCGCCTGGTCGCATCGCGCAGAGTAGCCACAATGGCACGGACCCTGCTGACACCATCAGACTCCTAACCGCATCAAGGGCTGTAAGCGCCGTGCACTCTCCCTGTTTGCTTAGCCCAACGCACACGACGACTTGAGATGAAACCCAGTCCATTGTTGTACCTGGCGCATGCGCTGCGCACACTGCACTAAGGTGCATAGCGCCATCAATGATGAGTGCCGAATGGCTGCCCTCTGCGGTTGGAGGAAGAGACCGCGCCTCGACCCACTGCACACGGTACATGTTGCGCTTTGCACGGCGACCTTCGAGCCAACCAATCTCAAAAAACGCTCCGACTGCACCTTCAATCCGCACGGTTGGCTTGAGCGAGGCATCAAAGAATCGCATGTGGCCCTCGGAAGTCTCTAGGTTTTCACTGGAGTAGTGACTCCAGATTTCCCTGTTGTCGGAGGCGTCCATCTTGAGGATATGGTAAGAACGCACTGCTTTGGCAAAGAACGGCCTCTTGCGATGGTCAGACCACCAGCACGGTGCGTGTGAGCACGCGTCAAGCCAAGCACACGAGCGCAGATGCACGCGCTCGATCTCGGTTCGCGCGTACTCCACACGGCCGAGCGCTTCACCGACCCCGCCGCCACCCCATGCCTCGGTCAACGCCCTGAACTCACCACGGTAGTCGTTGCCGGTATTCTCGTAGAATTCGTCGCCCGTCACATGCTCCGGGCACCGAGCCCGAACGACCTCAGTCTCAAGGCTGCTTCCTGCGGCATCTGGTTGCAACTCTAATTTCATCACTGCGTGCTCGTCCCACGCACCGTCCTCGACTCGCGAGACGACAGTCAGCTCTGCAGTTGCCAAGCAGAGTCGCAGTTGGATAGCGGGCGCGCCTCGCTCTAAGAACATGATGGTCTGGAAGCGAACATCTGGGAGGGCGAAGGCTGTGTCGCCGTGCTGCTGGTGCACTGCTGCACGTGCCATCTCAATGTAGCACGTGCCCGGAAGTAGCTTGACCTTTCCCACACGATGGCCCTGCAAGAAATCAAGCTCGAATGTGGAGAATTGCTGCTGCCACACCAGCTCGGTGGTCGTCCTCTGGACGAGCGTGCCCAGGAAAGGCGCTGTAGCAATGCCAGGCAGCTGTGGGCGGCGCCAAGCCGGAATAGCCCATATAAAGCGCGAGCGGCGGAGGCAGAATGTCCGGGCCTGCGCATGGGTACAATAAACTACCACTGGCAAGTTGAGCGTCGCATGCGCAATCGTACCACTGAATCCAAAAGACGACAAGCCAGACCAACCGCCCGCACGTGCTTGCATTGGCTGAGCGCACATCGCCACGGCAGCCCCAGACCAACGCTCGTCCACCAGCGGGTTAATTCGTCGAAGCTGCGCATTACCTCCCACGGAACAAAGAGGTAGAGATGCAAGCAATCGTTGCAAGCCAAGCTGGCCGGATGGCGCTTCGGTGTGCCCCACGCTGGCCTTCGCTGCGCCGGCTGCTAGAGCTGCCACACGCGAATTGGCATCGTGGCAAAGCACAGCGACCATCGAGCCCGCTTCAGTTGGATCGCCAAGTGGCGTGCCAGTGCCGTGCGCTTCGACACGGCCGACTGACCCTGGCTCCATTCCAGCAGATATAAGGGCAACGTGTAGCAACTTTCGTTGTGCAGAGCCATTTGGCGCGGTAAGGCTCGCACTCCGCCCGTCCTGGCGGACAGCAATGCCACCAATTGTAGCAAGCGCGCCGCCCGACGCAACTGAGGCGCAGCCGACGCCTTCGCCCCGCACGTAGCCGTTGGCACGCGCATCAAACGTCTTGCACCTACCATCAATCGACAACATGCCGGCCGAAGCAGCCGCAAGGGTGGGCTGTGGCGCCAGCTTTAAGCTGACAGCAGCTGCAGTGGCCCGGCAGCAGTCGCCGCCAGCAACTGCACGCCACGCGGCATGCAGTGCCACTAGCGCTGACGCGCAGGCCGTGTCGACGCTCACGCATGGGCCCTGCAGCCCCAGCACAAATGACAGCCGGCCGCTGGCCACCGAAGTCGTATCTCCGGTGACAGCGTACACCGATGATGGGCGGCTGGGCGCAAGCAATGCCCAATCAGGCCGCTCGATGCCCACAAACACGCCATCGTCGCTGCCGAGGAGCGCTGCACGTCGAGCACCGGCACCATGCAGGGCCTCATAGGTCACCTCAAGCAACAGCCGCTGCTGTGGGTCCATGGCCTCTGCCTCCGCCCAAGATACAGAAAAAGCCTTGAAGTCGAACCTCTCAGCGCCAGCAATAAACCCGCCGTGCGCAACACACGCACGCTGAACTTCGCTCAAGGCTTCCACATCGACAATCTCGGAGAGCTCCCACCGCGACGCGGGGACGCTAGATACGGCGTCGCCGCTGGCCAAGAGCATAGCTGAAAGCGCCTTGGCGCCAGTGCAGCTTCCGGGCCATCGGCCTGCCACACTGCGCACGCCAACGGTCAGCGAGTCGAGCGCACGGACCGTGGACACCTCGACTGCCCGTTGCGCGGAGCCAACGAGTTGGTTCACTATATGAGCCGCGATATCACGTGGTGTAGGGTGCTCAAAGACCAACGTGGGGGATAGCGGCAAGCCGGTTTCCATGCGCAGTCGAATGGACAGTTCCGTCGCTGCCAGGGAGTCGACTCCAGCCTCCATGAGTGGGTCACCTGCAGCAGCACTTACACCTGTTAGGTCCTGCAGAACGCCCAGTACCATCTCTTCCACATGCGCATACTGACGCGACTGAGGCAATGCCGACAGCGCCCCGGCAAGAGGCCCCTGTGCTGTCGCAGCTGCGATTGGCTTTGTTTTTTTGACTGAAGCCACCAGTTCAACTAGGGCAGTCGCAGTCTCATCAGGTACGCCTTGCAGTAAGCGCACCATGTCAAACGGAAGAGGGGATGCCACCCACCCTGTGGCCCGGATCAAGCCCGCGAGACTGGTAGCATATTGGTCGAGCGAGATCGGTAGCATGCCCCGGACCCTAGTCATCTGATCAAGAGACGCACTGGCCGCGTCCAGTCCAGCCTGGGCCATACCTGCGCCAGCCACGAAAGGCAGCTGCAAACTGCTAGCTGCTTGGCCACCAGCTGCACGCCAGAGTGCCAGAGAATCCAGACACGCATTTGCGGCTGCGTAGCTTGCCTGGCCAATGTTGCCAAGCGCGGACGCGATGGACGAAAAGTACACCGCCGCCGTAAGTGGCGAACCGCGTGCCGTTGAGTGGTGCAGGTGCACTGCGGCGCTAGCTTTCGGTATCAGTGTTGCAGCCATTTTCCACGGACGCACACTCTCAATGAGTCCTTTATCGGCAATGCCAGCAGCATGCAGCACGCCGTTCGGCCGTGCGGCCGCGAGAAGGGCCGCAGTCTCGGTCGCATCACCACTATCGCACGCCAGGAGCTCGGTGGGTGTTGTCTGCATTACAGCGCGCAACACCACGTCAAGACCTTGGCCACCTCGTGCGACGCGGCCACTCCGCGAGGAAAGCACGATGTTGGACACGCCGCTCCGAGAAAGTAGCATCGCGCCCTTGAGCCCCAAGCCACCAAGCCCACCAGTGATCAGCCAAGCACCCCGAAGCACGGCTGCAGTGCAAGAGGACGGTCGTGCGAAGGACACACTGCTACGGCGTAGCCTAGCGCCATAGCGTGCGTGGCGAGTCCACACGACCTCAGCCTCGGCAGCCGTAGATGCTGCCTCAGCTAATATCGCATGGGCGACACCGTGCTCATCGACATTGCACGGCACATCCAAACTCACCACTCGTGCGGCAGGCTGTTCAAGACGCATCACGCGAGCGAAGCCTAAGCTTCCTCCGTGCGAGGCGCCAGCAACAGAGAGGGCGCCCGCACGCGGCAACGCAGAAAGCGCCCCGCTGGTGCAGAAGAGGATCGGGGAAGTCCTCGGAGACCCGGTGGAGCGCGACAGCGCTTGCGACATGTATAGGGCAGTCTGGAGTCCATCCAAGACTGGTGCCGCGCTGCAAGAAGCATCGAGCAGGAGCGCCACACCACCCCAGGTGCGAGTAGGCAGTGCCGGGACGAGGGGGGCCATCGAAGCAAGACGGATGTGTGATGCAAACGGTAACGCGCACCGCACGGCCTCACTGCCGTCCACCGAGTGTAGTACGAGCCACGGCCAAACATCCGAGTGTGGAACGGGCGCTAGAAGCATTGCCCAGCCAGTGCTGTAGAGTGTCGCCATGTCCGGATGTTTAGACGAGCCAGCCCAAGGGAAGGCTTTTCGGTGGAACTTGACAACTGGGGATGAACGCTGCTCAAGGATCTCCTTAGATTCGACGACGGCGTGCGCAATCGTGCCGCTGTATCCAAAAGACGAGACGCCACCTGCCGCTGCCGCTGCAGCGTTTTGCTTCAGCCGCATCAGACCCGTAGGCAAGACGCAAGGCGTGCTGCCGCGCAGCGCCTCGCCGACCTGTGGATTGAGCTGCCGCAACTGAGCGTTGGGTGGCACCAGTCCCATCGAGAGCCCT